>Ga0316190_10002102_pt1 | contig 14462 bp, 16 predicted proteins | sample Eddworburrow2_MG_FD_204929 | JGI IMG/M metagenome (GOLD analysis project Ga0316190, IMG submission 204929) | Coastal sediment microbial communities from Maine, United States - Eddy worm burrow 2 | ecosystem: Environmental > Aquatic > Marine > Coastal > Sediment | place: USA: Maine | collected... | reverse complement strand
CTTCTCAGCGTATTGAAATTCTCGAAACCATATCATCTCCGACTGCCCGGGCAATCCCAAGTTTGCAGATCAAAGGAACTGCGGTTGCTTTTCTGAAACATCGAAACAGCGTGAAGGCTACTACCAGAGTCTATGGAATGTGTTGGCTTTTTTGACGAAGTCCACCTTCGCGACCTTCTCCCAGACGGCGGCGACACGGGGACATGCCAGTTTCAGAGCCGGGATGTCGGGATGCCAGCTTGCCAGCATGGCCATATAGATGTCGGCTGCCGACATGGTCTTGTCGGCCAGCCATTCATGTCGCGAAAGGTGTTCGTCAATGATGGCGAAGGCAGCGTTCATCTGGTCGATGGCACAGGACTTGACGGCTTCTGCGCCTGCAGCATCTGACGTGTAGCGGTCGGAATAATAACACCGCAGGTCAGCTTCATAAACGTTTGCTGCAAGGTAAACCATCCAGCGCAAATAGGCGGCTCGACCGGTATTGCCCGGTTGGGGTGCCAGTTTGGTTTCCTTGTGAGCATCGCCCAGGAACAGGCAAATGGCGGCTGACTCGGTCATTAACTGGCCATCGGGCAATATAAGCGCCGGCACCTGGGCGGCTGGGTTGATGGCAAGGTAACCGGCGCTTCTGTGCTCATCCTTGCCGGTATCGACAAGTTCGCGCTTCCACGGCGCATTGCCTGCCTCGAGCATGGCTTCGGCGGCAAAGGCGCCGGTGCCGGGTGACGTATAGATGGTGTACATTTGGCAGGGCTCACTGTGGTTGTGCTTCGTTAATGACGCTGACGTAGTTTGAACATTGTTGCAATCTATTCGCCGTGAGAATGAACGTGAAGCGATTTTCGACAGATGTTATCTGCTGGGTGGCTGTTGGTGTTGTGATGGTAGGCGTTTCTGCGTGTTCGTCCACGCCGAACCTCACCGATGACTTCACCAGTGTCGGCGTGCGCCCACCGTCGGGCCAGTGTACAGTTAATCCGCAATCGGTTGCAGATGCCGTATCGCTCGGCAGCGTCGATGGCAGAGGCCCGTGCGGGATCAAAAACGCATGGAAGGTATCGGCGGTCGGTGACGTGGCGTTCTCAACCCCTGCCAGGATACGCTGCCAGATGGTGGGGGCCACAAAGCGCTGGATTGGCAAGGTGGTGCAACCTGCAGCTCGATCAGCGTTCGGCGAGCCGGTAGTCGAACTGCGCATAGCGGCATCTTATGCCTGCCGCGGCCGCGACAACAAACGCGGCGCTAAAATCTCCGAGCATGCATTTGGCAACGCGCTCGATGTCTCGGCCTTTACCCTGGCATCAGGGCGGGTTGTGGAAGTGGAAGACGGCTGGAAAAGCGGCGGCAAGGAAAGTAAGTTTCTGAAGCAGGTGCACGGAAAGGCATGCGGGACGTTCACAACCGTGCTCGGCCCGAAGGCAAATGCCGCACATCGCAACCACTTTCACTTTGATCTCGGCAAGCATGGCCGCTCGGGCAAGGGCAAGTACTGTCGCTGAAGGCCAATTAGACAATGTGTATTTGCAGCATCGTCATCCGAACAATACGGCACTCATCATCCGGCCCGGCATGAGCGCGAAGAAGCCCGCTCCAAGCAATGCGCCCACCATGGTTGATATCATTGCATATTTGTGCACACGAATATTGCCTGCCCTGACTGCCCAGATGGCCTGGGTCAATCCAAGCAGTGTCCCAGCGGACAACAGGTGAATCCCGCTATAGCTCGACCCGTTCATGCCGGTGATCCAGAGTGACGATATGCATATGAGGGCAAGCATCGCGACCCATGCCCGCCCGACATGTTTATGGGCGGGTGTGCCTCTTCTCACAATGAGGATGACTGCTGACAGCACGATGGCAACCGCTGCGGCTGCAACGTGAAGCTGAATTGCAGGACCGGCTTCCAGCAATGGCTTGATGTTCATGCGGCATTCCTTCAGGTATGAGTTGTGTCTCAACTGAAGGCTTAGCGGCGCGCTGCGGCTTTTAAGAAGCTGTGATGCGTCAACAGGGGCAAGGGCTACGTGAAACGTCAGATTGTGCAACTCACGCTTCGTGAAATGCGGTCACTTTTTTCCGACAAACGGCTGTGGATGGCGTTTGGCGCCATTGTCGCGTTGTTCGTGTTTGCCGGCCCGTTCGGCACTATTGACCGGCTCGGGTTTGCCGAACGGCTGGGGTTCTGGCTCACGGTGCACCTGGTGACATGGGCGATAGCGCTGAGCGGTGTTGCCCTGGTCAGCGTATGGAACGGCGACAATTCCCGTATCGGCATATGGCAAACGGTCATCGGATGCTGCCTTGCAACACCGTTCATCGGCTTTGCCGTCAGCGCGATCAGGACACTGTTTCTGCATGAACAGATAACCGTTATGAGCGTTTTCTGGCAGGTGGTCCAGGCGTTACCGGTTGCCATCATTATCGGCATTGTTGCCTATTTCTTCTTTCAACCGGTGCAGTCACCGTCGGGCGACCTCAAAGCGCCCGATCCCGGCTCGCGGTTGATGCTGCGCCTGCCGCCTGAAAAGCGGGGCGAACTGCTCTATATGTCGATGCAGGACCACTATGTTGAAATCGTCACCATCAAGGGCAGGGAGCTTGTACTGCTCCGGCTGGCGGATGCCATGACCGAGGCAGGCAGCACAACCGGCATTCAGGTGCACCGGTCGCACTGGGTTGCGTTTTCAGCGATCTCGTCCATCAAACGAGACGGCGGTAAATCCAGTGTCGTCATGACGGACGGCACCGAACTGCCGGTCAGCCGAACCTATGCCAAAGCGCTGCGCGAGGCCGGATATACCTGAAGCTCAAATCGTCTCGCTCATACCAAAGGAAGTAATTATTGACCCATTTGATGGAGTCAAATCCGTTCACTCTGGCAGGCGCGGTGCGCAGCGCGATGCGGTGTATCGGGCAAGCGCCGCAACGCACCAGATGGACGGATTTGGCCCACCAAAGGCCGGTTTTTTGCGTCCGCCGGACGTCGTTATGCTCCACTTGTGGTCAGCCAGACCACGGCGTGAAGCATGCCTAGCCGGCAAACGCAGAAAATCGGTCAAATGGGTCAATAATTACTTCCTTTGGTATCAGGCCTTGCCGTAGCCGCCACCGGTTGGTGTCTGGATGATGATGGCATCGCCTGGAAACACTCTGGTCTGGTCACAGCCCTTGAGCGCTTCAACCGTGCCATCCTTGCGGCGGCATGAATTGATGCCGACCTCGCCCGGCTCACCGCCGTCAAGCCCGAACGGCGGCACGCGCCGGTGGCCGGTGAGCAGCGAGACATCCATCTCCTCCAGGAATCGCACCGTGCGCCTGGTGCCGCCGCCACCGGACCATTTGCCATGGCCGCCGGCACCGCGCCTGATGCGGAAATCCTCCAGCACCACCGGATAGCGGAATTCCAGAATTTCCGGGTCGGTCAGCCGCGTATTGGTCATGTGGGTATGAACGCCTGAGGTGCCGTCATAGCCGGGCCCGGCACCGGAGCCGGAGCAGATGGTCTCATAGTACTGGTATGTGTCATTGCCGAAGTTGAAGTTGTTCATGGTCGACTGCGATGCGGCGACCGCGTTGAGTGCGCCGAACAGACAACTGGTCACGGCTTGCGAAACCTCAACATTTCCGGCCACCACGGCGGCCGGATATTCCGGTGACAACATGGACTTTTCGGGCGTGACAATGGTGATCGGCTTCAGGCAACCGGCATTCATCGGAATATTGTCGGCTACCATGCACCGGAATACATACAGGACGGCCGCATTGGTGATTGGGCGCGGCGCATTGAAATTGCTCGCCTGCTGCTCGCTGGTGCCGGTGAAGTCCACCACGGCAGTGCGGTTTTCACGGTCCATTTTTATATGCACCTTGATGTGCTGGCCCGCATCCATTTCATAATCGAACGAACAATCGTGCAGCGCCCCGATGACGCGGCGCACGCTTTCTTCCGCATTGTCCTGGACGTGGTTCATATAGGCCTGCACCACATCGAGACTGAACTGCGCCACCATCTTGCGCAGTTCCTGCACGCCTTTTTCGTTGGCAGCGACCTGGGCCTTGAGATCAGCGATGTTCTGGCCGGGATTGCGGCACGGATACTCGCCTGCGGTCAGCACCGCCATGGTTTCGTCTTCAAGGAAGATGCCCTTGTCGACCATCTTGAAGTTGTCAATGACGACGCCTTCCTCATGGATGGAGGTTGCCAGCGGTGTCATGGAACCCGGCGCCATGCCGCCGACATCGGCGTGATGGCCTCGGCTTGCAGTATAAAACAGGATGGTCTTGTCATCGCTGTCAAACACCGGCGTGACCACCGTGATGTCAGGCAGGTGGGTGCCGCCGTTGTACGGCGCGTTCAGCATGTACACATCGCCCGGATACATAACCGGATTGTTGGCGATGATGGTCTCCACGGATTTGTCCATCGAGCCCAGATGCACCGGCATGTGCGGTGCATTTGCCACCAGTGCGCCGTCTGCATTGAATACTGCACAGGAGAAATCAAGGCGCTCCTTGATGTTTACCGAATAGGCGGTCTTCTCAAGCGTCACGCCCATCTGCTCGGCGATTGACATGAACAGGTTGTTGAACACTTCCAGCATCACCGGATCAGCTTCAGTACCGATGGCAAATTCGCGTTTTGCAGCGACTGCGCGGGTCAGCACCATGTGATCGAGGTTGGAAATTTCAACCTGCCAGCCGGGTTCAATGACAGTGGTGTTGTGCGCTTCGATGATCAAAGCAGGGCCGGATATGCTGAAACCGGGCTTGAGGGCACTGCGATCATAAAGCGGTGTGTCGTGCCACTCGCCATTGGCGTACATGCGTGTCTGGCCCATGGCATCTGCCGAACCGTGCTGCAGGGTGCAGGCCGGTTCTGCGCTGTCTGATCCGCCGCCAACTGACTCAACGGTGACAGCCTCCACTATTATGTCCGTGCCTGGGCTGGAAAAGCCGAACTGGGCCTTGTGTGCCGTCTCAAACTGCGCGCGCATCCTGTCGGCCGTATCAAGGTCTGCATCCAGCGCCGAATCCGTTCCCTTGTAGCGCAGCAACACACGTGGATATGTGGTTGTTTCGTGCAGCGACACGCCCTGATTGGTCAGCTCGTTTATGGAGTCTTTTGAAAGGCTTGCCGCGATGTCCTGGAGCGTTGATTCAATTCCGGCGCCGAGTGTTTCTTCAACCGCCTGCTGGCGGTGGCTGCGAATGTCGGCAAGGCCCATGCCATAGGCCGACAGCACACCTGCGAAGGGATGGATATACACGGTCTTCATGCCGAGCGTGTCGGCGATCAGGCAGGCGTGCTGCCCGCCGGCGCCGCCAAAGCAGTTAAGCGCGTAGCCTTGAACATCGTAGCCGCGCTGCACGGAAATCTTCTTGATGGCGTTGGCCATGTTCTCAACCGCAATGCGAATGAACCCCTCGGCCACATCTTCTGGGGCTTTGCCGTCACCGATGTCGCTGGCCATGGCCGTGAATTTCTCGCGAACCACATCTGCATCCAGCGGCTCATTGCCATTGGGCCCGAATACTTGAGGGAAATGATCCGGGTTGAGCTTGCCCAACATCACATTGGCATCCGACACGGCCAGCGGTCCGCCACGGCGATAGCAGGCAGGACCGGGATTGGCGCCGGCGGAATCCGGGCCGACGCGGAACCGCGATCCGTCATAATGCAGGATGGACCCACCCCCGGCGGCAACCGTATGAATGCGCATCATCGGTGCGCGCATGCGGACACCGGCCACTTCGGTTTCGAAGGCGCGCTCAAATTCGCCGTTGAAATGGGCAACGTCCGTCGACGTGCCGCCCATGTCGAAACCAATGAGTTTTTCAAAACCCGACATGCGCCCGGTTTCGACCATGCCGACAACACCGCCGGCGGGTCCGGACAGAATGGCGTCCTTGCCCTGGAACAGTTCCGCTGCGGTCAGACCGCCGGATGACTGCATGAACATCAGCCGGCAGTCGCTGCCGTCGGTGCCAAGTTCGGTCGCAACCTGATCCACATAGCGGCGCAGAATAGGCGACAGATAGGCATCGACAACGGTGGTGTCGCCGCGCCCGACCAGTTTCATCAGGGGAGAGACTTTATGGCTGATGGAGACTTGCGTGAAGCCGATTTTATCGGCGATCTCGCCGGCGCGGATCTCATGGGCGGTGTAGCGGTATCCGTGCATGAACACGATGGCGACGGCGCGTATGCCGGCATCGAAGGCTGCCTGCAGGGCTGTTCTTGTGCCGGTCTCGTCGAGTGGCGTTTCCACCGTGCCGTCGGCCAGGACACGTTCATCTACTTCGGTGACTTGTTCATACAAGAGTTCCGGCTTGATGATATTCAGGTCAAAGATATTGGGTCGCGCCTGGTAGCCGATTTCCAGTGCGTCGCGAAATCCGCGCGTGGTCAGCAGCAGCGTGCGATCACCCTTGCGCTCCAAAAGGGCGTTGGTGGCAACCGTAGTGCCCATCTTGACCGCGGCAATCTGGTCTGCCGGAATGGGCGCATCCTTGGCGATTCCCATCAGGTCGCGAATGCCCTGAATGGCGGCGTCGCGATAGTTTTCCGGGTTTTCAGACAGCAGTTTGTGCGCTTTCAGGCTGCCGTCGGGCATGCGTGCCACAAGGTCAGTGAACGTGCCACCACGATCGATCCAGAAATCCCATTTGGCCATCCTGCGCTCCCGTAATTTGCCGGTTCGTCATGCCCGGTGACAAAAAATGATTGCCAACGTCTACGATTTATCGGTAAATTGTCAACATGAATAATGAGAAAACTGGAAAACTTGGCCCAATCGTCTCTTCCTCGCACCTGGCGCAGGGCGCAATGCCGTCATTGTCGGAGTTTGAATTCGGCCTGATCATGGCGTCTCACGCGTTTCAGCGCTGGATGGTTCGCTGCATGACGGCAGCCGGTGTGCCGGGTCTGTCGCCGCTTGATGTGCTGGTGCTGTTTTCGGTGCACCATCGCACCAAGCCGAAGCGGCTGGCGGACATCTGCCTGGTGCTGAATGTCGAGGACACCCATCTGGTGACCTATGCCATTCGCAAGCTGGACGGGGCGGGCCTGGTGAAATCGGGCAAGTCGGGCAAGGAAAAAACCGTCGTGCTGACAGACAAGGGCGATGAGGTCTGCCGCAAGTACCGGGAAGTGCGCGAGGAACTGCTGGTGGAAACCATCAAGTCCTTGGGCCTGAAAGCCGAAACGGCATCAGCCCTGGCCAGGGAACTGCGGGTATTGTCCGGCCATTATGACCAGGCAGCAAGGGCTGCTGCATCTCTGTGAGCCCATCCGTAGAGCTGTTTGGCGCGGATTATAGTGTCTATGTCCGCATCTGCCGCATCGTGCTGGCGGAAAAAGGCGTGGACTACACACTGCACCCGATAGACATCTTTGCTGACGACGGACCGCCAACCGATTATCTGGCTCTGAACCCGTTTGGGCGCATTCCGTCATTGCGGCACGGCAAGTTCGAGCTTTATGAAACCGACGCCATCACGGCTTACGTCAATGAGGCCTTTGACGGGCCCGAACTGATGCCGCGCGATGTGCAGGCCCGTGCCCGCGCGCGCCAGATCATGCGGCTGGCGGATGCTGAAATATACAAGCACCTGGTCTGGGGTGTGTTCGTGCCATGGCAAGACAAAAAGGCCATGCCGGGCCTTGAACGTGCTGATCTCATTCTGGGTGAACTGCAACAACTGGCCGGAGAAAACGGGCTCGCCGGAGAGCAAATCAGTCTTGCAGATGCCTATGTATATCCGATGCTGACGTACTTCTCGATGGTACCGGAAGGGGCGGCAAAGCTGGCTGAATTCGATCATCTGATCGAATGGATGGCGCAAATGGGAAACCGGAGAAGCGTTATTTTTTCCCGGTTTTCTGCTGAAAATACCTGACCTGGTTCACTTTAAATCGCCTTGTTCATTGTTTCTTCATAATTAACCCCTATATTAGCAAACATAGACGCAGAGGCCGGATGTACGTCCTGCGGTTTGGAAAGCGGTTCTAGTTTTGGCCAATGGCCTTAACTGAATCGCTTTTTTGATTCCCGAACTGATTGACCACGGTGCGGTGTTCACCCATAATTTTGCGATGATCAAGCCGCGCTTTCTGGTTTTCTTTACATTCTTGCTGATTTTTGCCTCTGCCGCAGGCCAGGCGGGGGAAAGTTCGCTTGCCGGGTCCGAATGGGGCCTGGGCGATGGCGATGACCGGTTTGTGCAATTTGGTTCTGACGGCAAGGTCTCTGGACATGCCGGGTGCAACCGGTTTTTCACCAGCTACCAGCAGAACGGCACGAAACTGAAGATTGCCGGAATAGCCACGACACGCAAATTATGCAGTGGACCCGCCATGAAGCGGGAGAGAGAATGGCTGGGACTTTTGAAACGTGTGCGTGCAATTGGCCTGACGCACCTGAAACTCATCCTGTATGGTTCAAGACGAACACGACTGGCAGTATTGAAGCGCCGGGATTTTGATTAGGAGACTGGTTGTATGGACTATGTGAAACTTGGTGGAGCGGGCGTAAAGGTGTCACGGCTCTGCCTCGGCATGATGAGCTATGGCACGCCGGGCTGGCCGCACCATCCCTGGGTACTGGGCGAGGCGGAAGCGCAACCCTTTCTGACCGGCGCGCTGGACGCCGGCATCAATTTCTTCGACACGGCGGATTTCTATTCCGCTGGTGCCAGCGAGGAAATTCTCGGGAATTTCGTCGCTGCCAACATGAAGCGGTCAGATGCGGTAATTGCCACCAAGGTGTGCCTGACGATGGGCGATGGCCCGAACGACAAGGGACTGTCGCGCAAGCACATTCTCGAAGGCATCGATGCATCTTTGAAGCGGTTGAAAACCGACTATGTCGACCTGCTGTATATTCACCGGCTTGATCCTGACACCGGGTTTGAGGAGCTGGCGGAAGCCTTGAACGACGTCGTGCGGGCCGGCAAGGCAACCTATCTGGGTGCCTCCAGCATGTGGACCTGGCAGTTTGCCAAGCTGCGCGAACTGCAGCGAGCCAATGGCTGGGCGCAGTTCTGCGTGATGCAGAATTTCTACAATCTGTGCTACCGCGAGGAAGAACGCGAGATGATCCCGTACTGTGAGGAAGAAGGCGTGGCGCTGGTGCCGTGGTCTCCCATGGCGCGCGGTTTTCTGGCCGGTAACCAGCCCAAGGATGGCAAGGGGGCCACATCGCGCGGGCAGACCGACAAGATTGCCCAAGGGTATTTTGGCACCAGGCAGGATTACGCCGTGCTGGCGCGGGTTGAAAAACTGGCGGCGAAACTGGGCGTGAAACCGGCGCAGATTGCGCTTGCTTGGGTATTGGCCAAGGGCATTACATCGCCGATTATCGGCGCCACCAAGCCGCATCACCTGAGCGATGCGGTTGCGGCAGCAGACATCAAGCTGACCGAGGCGCAGATCGCATCACTGGAAGCGCCTTATGCGCCACGTGCGGTTCAGGGTCACTCGTGACCAAGCGGCTTCTGATCGTCGCGCATGTGCCGTCGCCCAACACATGCGCGCTTCGTGACGCTGCCGTGCGCGGGGCTTCGTCACCGGATGTGTCGGGTATAGAAACAGTGTCGAAGACACCGTTCGAGGCAGGCCCGGAAGATGTGCTGGCCTGTGACGGCATCATTCTGGGCACCACGGAAAACCTCGGTTACATGTCCGGTGCGCTGAAGGACTTCTTTGACCGCACCTATTATGGGGTGATCGAGGAAAAGCAGGGACTGCCGCTCGGCGTCTACATCCGGGCAGGCCTTGACGGCACCGGCACGCGGCGCGCCATCGAAAGCATTACCGGGGGCTTGCGCTGGAAGCTGGTGCAGGAGCCGATGATCCTGCATGGCGAATGGCAGGACGGTTTTACTCAAGCAGTGGAAGACCTCGGCCTCGCCATGGCGGCAGGTCTTGAAGCCGGGGTCTTCTAAGGACCCAAGCAAATCACGCCTTGCGGCCCATCCATACGCAGAATGCTACAATCAATGCAAAAGCAAAGGTAACAGCTGTCACGGATTCGCCGAGCAGGGCCCATGATCCTGCCAGCGTCACGAAAATCTGCAGCAACTGAACCTGTCCGGCCCTGGCCACACCGGCAAGCGCCATGCCGTTGTTCCAGAAGAAGAATCCCAGAAACTGCGAGAATACGGCTACATAGGCAAATGCCAGCCATGCGGAGGCTGATGCATTCCAGTTCACCTCCGGCAAGGTGAATGCCACCGGCAGGATAATGACCGGCACCATGACCAGCAGGCACCAGGAGATCACCTGCCAACCGCCGAGCCGCCGGGTCAGGTCGCCTGATATGGCGTAGCCGATGGCGGCTGCGATGATGGAGCCCAATAACCACAAATCGGCACCGTAGAGCTCACTGCCTCCGGCGTTCAGCATTGCAAACGCCAGCACCGTAACAGAACCTGCAATGGCCCAGCCCCAGAATTTCAGCGACGGGTTTTCACCTGCGAAGACGATGGCGGCAGCTGCTGTTGCCAATGGCAAAATGCCCAGCACCACGCCGCCATGGCTTGCAGGCGCAGTTTGCATGGCAATGGCGGAAAACAACGGAAAGCCGATGACGATGCCGAATCCAGCCAGCAATAATTTCAGCAGATCGCGACGGACCGGGCGCGGTGAACGCGTCACAGACAGCATGATACCTGCAATCACAGCAGCAACGATGGCGCGGCCCAGACCGACAAACACCGGCGACAATTCAGCTACGGCAATGCGGGTAAACGGCAGCGTCAGGCCAAAAATGACGACACCGGCAAATGCCAGCAGATAGCCCTTGGTGGTGTGCGACATGAAATCTTTGTAATTGATGTGGGAAACAGGTGCGAAACCTAATGGTCATCGGGTAGTCTGACAAGCAATGACGATATGGACGACAATCACGGAAATACTTCAGGCGGTGGGAGACAGTGTCAGCGAGGCATTGTCGCGCATTGTCGGCGCACCGCGTGAAAAACGCGATCCGCAAAAGTCCGTTGCCTTTACCATTGGCGTCATCGCGCTGTCCGCCAAGATGGCCAAGGCGGACGGTTTGGTGAGTGAAGCCGAGATTGCGGCGTTCCGCGAGATTTTCGTGATCCACCCGGAAGAAACCCAGAATGTTGCTCGGGTGTTCAATCTGGCAAAGCAGGAAGTGACCGGCTTTGACAGTTATGCCCGCCAGATCGCCAGATTGTTCAAGGACCAGAAGGAAGTGCTGGAAGACCTTGTTGACGGTCTGTTTCACATTGCGCGTGCCGATGGTGCGGTTGGCGAACAGGAGATGGCGTTCCTGGAAGAGGTCTCCCGGATATTCGGCCTGGAAGACCGTTTCGGGTGCATCCGGTCGCGTAATCTGCGCGGCACCGAAAGTGACCCGTACAGCATTCTCGGCATTGACTGCGACGCAAGCGATGGTGATCTCAAGGCGCACTACCGCAGGTTAGTGAAGGAAAACCATCCCGATCGTCACATTGCTGCAGGCATGCCTGAAGAAGCCGTGGCAATCGCCACGACCAGACTTGCCCGGATCACCGAAGCCTGGGGACAGGTGGAACGCGAGCGCGGTATATGAGTGTTACCGGCCTGCCGCATGAGCTTATCCCGGCAATCCACTTCAGTGAGCGCGTCGGCGTGACAGGGCCGGACATCTTGTTGATGCATTACACAGGTGTGCCGACGCCGGAGTTTGCAATCGAGATACTGACAAATGGCGAGCGCGAGGTGTCATGTCACTACCTGGTGCATCAGGACGGCGGCATTGTGCACATGGTGGATGAAGACAAGCGCGCCTGGCATGCCGGAAAGTCATCCTGGGAAGGCGCAGGCGATGTCAATTCCCGCTCAATCGGCATCGAGATCTGCAATCCCGGCCATGGTGAAAACTACCATGACTTTCCAGCCGCCCAGATCGAGGCGGTGATTGCCCTGTCAATGGACATTGTTGCCCGCCACGCCATTCAGCCCCGCCATGTACTTGCTCATTCGGACGTGGCACCGGGGCGCAAGATTGATCCGGGGGAAAGGTTTCCGTGGGCCCTGTTGGCGAACCGGGGTATCGGTTTGTGGGTACCGCCTGCTGCAATTACCGATGGACCGGTACTGGAGCAAGGCGCTTCCGGCGCTGGGGTTGCCAGCTTGCAGCGAAACCTTGCCGCTTATGGATACGGTATTGATATTACCGGTGATTATGATGCTGCAACGGCCGCTGTAGTACGGTCCTTCCAGTTGCATTTTCGACCGGATCTGTGCGACGGGCAGGCTGATGTTTCGACCATTGCAACGCTTGAGGCGTTGCTGGCTGCTCATTCAGCGTGACCCGCAACAACCCGGTGCATGTGTGCAGCAACTGTGCTAGATGACAATTCTGACACCAGTCGGCTGGATGACCGCGCCATGCTACCGATCCCTTCGGGGACCGGGGGCATTGTGAGGAAAGTCCGGGCTCCACGGAGACACGGTGCCGGATAACGTCCGGCGGAGGCGACTCCAGGGAAAGTGCCACAGAAAGCAAACCGCCTCACGCCCGGCAACGGGCGAAGGTAAGGGTGAAAGGGTGCGGTAAGAGCGCACCGCGCGTCCGGTAACGGAAGCGGCACGGCAAACCCCACCGGGAGCAAGACTAAATAGGGGCAGCAGGCGCGTCAGCGATGGCGGGCCGGTTCATGTTTTCCGGAACGCTGCCCGGGTTGGTCGCATGAGGTGTGCGGTAACGTACATCCCAGATGAATGGTCATCCAGTGGCGCAGCATGTGCCATGGACAGAACCCGGCTTACAGGCCGACTGGTGTCACTCACATTATCACACATTGTTTTGAGCAGGCTTGAGTTGTCCCCGCCGCGAGTTGCTCGCATTAATTCTGGCAATCAGGTGATCGGCGATGCGCTGATCTCCGTATAATGACAAACCAAAGGAGAGAGCTCGATGAAGATCGCAAATTGTGTTTTTGCCGCAACGTTATTGTATGCCGTGTCCATGTTCGGCGTGTCGGCCTTCACAAGCGATGCAGCCTTTGCCAGAGGCAGCACACTTCACGCAAAGTGCCACTGGTACAAGCAGCAGGCCTTCAACTTGAAGACCGAAGCTGCCTGGAACGCTTATCGAAAGTGCTTACGCGGACGACTTTGAAAAACGGCAGAACTGCCGCAGTTACCGGTTCGTGTTTGAATTGCCCTGCGGCGGTTTCTGCCCTATGATTGCACTCACCGGCACATCGAATATGGAATGGATGTGTCCAGCGACGATCGGATTAGAATTGCGTTGTCCTGGATTTGAGGCACGACAGCTTTCCCGAGTACGCCCGGAGACCGGCACTGAATTTTGAGCCGGACTGGTCATTCCAGATTGATAGCGGGAAAGGAATATCCCCATGCGTGTCAGTGGCACCGTCAAGTTCTTCAACACCCAGAAAGGGTTCGGTTTCATCGCACCTGAAGATGGTTCAAAGGATGTGTTTGTTCACATTACCGCCATCCAGCGTTCAGGCCTTGAAGGACTTGCTGATGGCGACAAGGTCAGCTTTGTCGTGGAGGACGATCCACGCGGCAGAGGTCAGCAGGCAACCGAAATCCAGATGGGCTGATCAGCCCAGGTCTGAAACCGACTGGCATCCCGGCAACACGGGTTCAATTGAACCGGACTGGTTGCAGTGATGCCTGAAATTTGGTTCGGGTGGCAAGGTGTGTCGTTGCAGACAATCTCAAGCCCGATCCGGCTGCAGCCGGATAAAAGCGCGCTGAAACGCGGGCTTTGTCCGGTTTTTGTTTTTTGAGCAATTGATTGCTGGCGCGCAAACGGGTATGCATCGATCACCAGACACCGCGAGGGAAGAAGTTTTTATGTCGAAAGAAGAAGTGCTCGAGTTTGAAGGTATCGTTACCGAGGTCCTGCCAGACTCGCGCTTTCGGGTTAAACTCGAAAATGATCACGAGATCATCGCCTATACCGCCGGCAAGATGAAGAAGTTCAGGATTCGCACCATTGCAGGTGACCGGGTAACGGTCGAGATGACCCCTTACGATCTCGACAAGGGCCGGATTACTTTTCGGCACAAGGATACCAAATCAGGCAGCCCGCCCCCTCCGGGACAGGGTCAGGGCCGCCGACCCGGCGGAAGTCGCCGCTGATTTCCGGAAGAACCAGAGTGTTCCGACACTCTGGAAACGGCTTTGAACCTGGGCCTCACTCCACGACAGCCAGGCATTGCGGCTCAACCCAGATTGAGTCCATGTATGGTGGCCGACCGTTCACCTCACCCACTTCCAGCTCGGCATACCCCAACTCGTTGAGACCAACGACGCGGAAGACGCTACCGAGACAGCGTCGGAAAAGACTGTTTGTATCCAGCGCTTCGGGCTGATCATCCGGCGGCAATTCATCGGGGATGGCAACAAGGCGTATTCAGTCGCCAATTTTCACCACGCCCCGACTATCGCTCCCACAGTTACTGGAACC
>Ga0316190_10002099_pt1 | contig 14467 bp, 28 predicted proteins | sample Eddworburrow2_MG_FD_204929 | JGI IMG/M metagenome (GOLD analysis project Ga0316190, IMG submission 204929) | Coastal sediment microbial communities from Maine, United States - Eddy worm burrow 2 | ecosystem: Environmental > Aquatic > Marine > Coastal > Sediment | place: USA: Maine | collected... | reverse complement strand
GGTGACAACATCAGTGTCACAGTGACGTTGATCGCACCGATTGCGATGGAAGATGGTTTACGTTTTGCGATACGTGAAGGTGGCCGAACTGTTGGTGCCGGTGTTGTTGCGAAAATTATAGAGTAAATAAAAATGATGCAAGGTCAAAGAATACGTATTCGTTTAAAGGCATTTGATCATCGTTTGATCGATCAATCGGCGCGTGAAATTGTTGAAACGGCAAAGCGTACTGGTGCTCATGTCAAGGGGCCGATACCGCTGCCAACGCGCAAAGAGCGTTTTACCATTCTGATATCACCGCATGTGAATAAAGATGCACGTGATCAGTATGAGATTCGCACTCACAAACGTATGCTTGATATTGTTGAGCCAACTGAGAAAACAGTTGACGCACTGATGAAGCTTGATTTGGCGGCGGGTGTTGATGTCCAGATTAAACTGGATTAATTCAAGACGTAATCAAGCAAGATAGAAATAATAGGTATAGAGGTAGAGCAATGACAATTGGTATAGTGGGTCGCAAATGCGGAATGACGCGCATTTTTACCGAAGGCGGTGCATCGATCCCGGTAACTGTCATAGAGGTAGAGCCAAACCGAGTGACTCAGGTTAAAACACTTGAAGTTGATGGGTATCGTGCTTTGCAGGTTACAACAGGGTCACGCCGTACATCACGTGTAACCAAGCCAATGGCTGGTCATTTTGCCAAGGCCAATACAGAGGCAGGCCGTGGTTTATGGGAATTCCGCCTGGATGACAATGAAGGTGAAGATCTGAATGTCGGTTCAGAAATCAAAGCGGAGATGTTTGAGGCGGGACAGAAGGTTGATGTGACCGGTACCAGTATTGGTAAAGGGTTTGCAGGTGTTGTTAAGCGCCACAACTTTGCTATGCAGGATGCAACGCATGGTAACTCCTTGTCGCATCGTGCGCCGGGTTCTATTGGGCAAAACCAGACCCCAGGCCGTGTATTTAAAGGTAAGAAGATGGCTGGTCATATGGGTAATGCACGTTGCAGCATTCAGAACCTTGAAGTTGTTCGTGTTGACGCTGAACGCAATTTGTTACTGATAAAGGGTGCTGTTCCAGGGTCGGCAGGTGGCAACGTCATAGTAAAGCCCGCTGTTAAGGCACGCTGAGGAATTGAACATGGAATTAAAACTGACTACAGCCACTGGCAAGGCGTCATCAAAGACGGTTGAAGTGTCTGATGTGAATTTTGCATGCGATTATAACGAGCCACTGATACATCAGGCTGTGACGGCCTATATGGCTGGTGGACGATCGGGTACTGTTGCCCAGAAAAATCGTGCGCAAGTGCGTGGTGGTGGTGCTAAGCCATGGCGTCAAAAAGGAACGGGGCGTGCGCGTGCTGGTACGAGTCGTAGCCCAATATGGCGTTCAGGTGGTATCACATTTGCTGCTCGTCCGCGTGATTATTCACAAAAACTGAATAAGAAAATGTATCGCAAGGCTATCCGTTCAATTTTGTCTGAATTGGTACGTAAAGAACGGATGCTGATCGTTGATGATTTTAGTATTGAGGCGCCAAAGACTAAGACGATTGCTGCCAAGCTGGGCTCTCTGGGTGTTAGTAATGTGTTGATAGTTACTGCTTCTGCTGATGACGCCTTGTATTTATCAGCGCGTAATCTGCCACACGTGGAAGTCTGCGCGAGTAATGAGATTGATCCAGTAAGCCTTATCCGTCATGACAACATCATAATGACTGTCGCTGCGATCAAACAGATTGAGGAGCGGTTGTCATGAATAATGAGCGCTTGATGAAAATTTTGTTACGACCACATGTGTCTGAGAAGACGGCTATGGCGGCAGACAATAATCGACAGTTTGCCTTTCGGGTGCTGGATAATGCCAGTAAGCCGGAGATTAAACAGGCAGTTGAGTTGATGTTTAATGTCGAGGTGGACAACGTACGGGTGCTTAATACCAAGGGTAAAAGCAAACGCTTCGGAGCCACTACCGGCAAACGTATTGACTGGAAAAAGGCCTATGTGCAACTGAAACCCGGCTTTGATATAGAATTCACCGGCGCTCAGTAATTAAGGCATTATGGTTACAGGATAAAGGGTAAGAAGATGGCAGTAGTCAAGACAAAACCAACATCCGCAGGGCGACGCTTTGTAGTCAAGGTCGTTAATCCTGATTTGCATACGGGTGAACCCTATGCGCCGCTGTTGGCAAAAAAGTCCAAGAACGGCGGACGTAATAATAACGGCCGTATTACAGTCCGTCATCGCGGTGGTGGACACAAACAACGCTATAGAATTATTGATTTCAAGCGTGACAAGGATAATATCCCCGCGCAAGTAGAGCGTTTGGAATACGATCCTAATCGCAGCGCACATATTGCATTATTGCTATATGCTGACGGCGAGCGTCGTTACATCATCGCACCAAAAGGTGTAAAAGCGGGTGATGAACTGATGTCTGGCCTGGAAGCACCGATTCGCCCAGGCAATTGTATGCCGTTGCGCATAATGCCTATGGGCAGTGTTGTTCACAACATTGAAATGAAGGTTGGCAAGGGCGCGCAGATTGCTCGTAGCGCAGGTGCCTCTGCTCAGTTAGTGGCGCGTGAGGCTAATCACGCAGTACTACGTTTACGCTCAGGTGAAATGCGTAAGATACTGGTAGACTGTAAAGCCACATTGGGCGAAGTTGGAAATTCAGAACACGGTTTGCGTTCATTAGGTAAAGCGGGCGCAACACGCTGGCGTGGTATCAGACCAACGGTTCGTGGTGTTGCGATGAACCCGGTTGATCACCCGCATGGTGGTGGTGAGGGGCGTACTTCTGGTGGCCGACATCCGGTATCTCCATGGGGTACACCGACTAAAGGTTACAAGACGCGTTCTAACAAGCGGACGGATGGTCTGATTGTACGTCGTCGTAATAAAACTAGATAATTAATAGATTAATACAGAGGTAGATAATGCCGCGTTCGATTAAAAAAGGGCCATTTGTTGATCAATCACTGATCAAAAAGGTTGATGTGGCTGTTGCAAACAACAGTCGTAAGCCAATCAAGACCTGGTCGCGTCGATCAATGGTTATACCCGATATGATAGGCCTGACTATTGCGGTCCATAATGGTCGCCAGCATGTGCCGGTATTGATATCTGAAAACATGATTGGACATAAGTTAGGTGAATTTGCTGCAACGCGGACATACCGTGGCCATGTTGCAGACAAGAAATCGAAATAAATACTGAGGAAGTAGTACGATGGAAGTGGCAGCAAAACTTCGCAATGCAGGTATATCAGCTCAGAAGGCACGTCTGGTTGCAGATCAGGTAAGAAATATGCCGGTAGAGAACGCTCTGAATCTTCTAACATTTAGTCAGAAGAAGGCTGCGGTTATGATTAAAAAAGTGTTGGAATCAGCGATTGCGAATGCTGAGCATAATGAAGGTGCCGACATTGACGAGCTTAAGGTCTCAAAGATTTTTGTAGATGAAGGGCCGACTCAGAAACGTTTCCATGCCCGTGCCAGAGGCCGTGGTGATCGAATTTTTAAACGTAGCAGTCATATCACAGTTAGCGTAAGCGACAAGTAAAGAGAGTTATATAATGGGTCAAAAAGTACATCCGATTGGTATTCGCCTTGGCATCGTCAAGGACTGGACCTCCACGTGGTACGCGAGTTCAAAAGATTACGCGAATTTTCTGTACACTGATTTACAGGTACGCGCGTTTCTGAAAAAGAAATTGCATTCGGCATCAGTCAGTCGAATCCAAATAGAACGCCCGGCTCGCAATGCTCATATTACTATCAGTACTGCGCGTCCTGGCCTTGTGATTGGTAAAAAGGGTGAAGATATCGAGAAACTTCGCAAAGAAGTCGCGGATATGATGGGTATTCCTGTGCATATTAATATCGAAGAAATCCGCAAGCCAGAACTTGATGCGCAATTAGTTGCAGAAAGTGTGGCGCAACAGATTGAACGCCGTATAATGTACCGCCGCGCAATGAAACGCTCGGTGACAAATACAATGCGCCTGGGCGCACAAGGTATCAAGATTAATATCGCTGGTCGTTTGAATGGTGCTGAGATCGCACGCAGTGAATGGCATCGCGAAGGTCGTGTGCCTTTACATACATTACGTGCTGATATTGATTACGGTTTTGCCGAGGCCAATACACCATCAGGTGTGATAGGCGTTAAGGTGTGGGTCTTCAAAGGTGAAGTCTTTGACAGATCTGAGATTGAGAGCGCTGCTGATCAGAAAGCAGCGGCTAAGTAACGGGGTATTCTGAATATGCTTCAGCCTAAAAAAACCAAGTTTCGTAAGGTAATGAAAGGCCGTAATCGCGGTCTGGCTACGACTGGAAACAAAGTAAGCTTTGGTGAATATGCATTAAAAGCCACTGAGCGCGGTCGAATAACAGCGCGTCAGATTGAGGCGGCTCGTCGGGCAATGACACGTTACATCAAACGTGGCGGTAAAATTTGGATTCGTTTGTTTCCAGATAAGCCAATTACCAAGAAGCCTATCGAAGTCAGACAGGGTAAAGGAAAGGGTAACGTAGAGTATTGGGTCTGCCAAACTCAGCCTGGCCGAGTATTGTATGAAATGGAAGGTGTAAGCGAAGAAATTGCGCGTGAGGCCTTTCGTTTGGCGGCGGCCAAGTTACCTATTAAGACAACATTTGTTAGTCGGACGGTAATGTAATGAATGCGAGTGATCTAAGAACGAAGAATACGGCTGAGCTGCGCGAGGAATTATTAGGCCTGTTGCGCGAGCAATTTAATCTCCGTATGCAAAAAGGTACAGGACAACTCGGTCAGCCACACATGATCAAGCAAGTACGCCGTAAAATTGCGCGCATTTATACAGTGTTGAATGAAAAGAAACGTGCTGGTGAAATATCATGAGTGATCAAAAAAACGAAAGAACAGTAACGGGTGTAGTAACCAGTATCGGTATGGATAAAACTGTTACTGTAAAGGTTGAGCGCAAGGTCCCTCACCCGCTATACAAAAAATACATCAGAAGATCGAGCAAGCTACATGCTCATGATGAGGATAACCAATGCCAGCTTGGGGATGTAGTGACAATAAAGCAATGTCGCCCAATATCGAAAACCAAAAGCTGGGTTTTGGTAAAAATTGAGCAAAGCAGCGCTGCATAAGGCGTTGGCGTTTAACTGGACTTCGGAGAAATAAGATGATTCAGATGCAATCAAGGCTGGAAGTGGCGGATAATAGCGGAGCCCGTCAGCTGATGTGTATCAAGGTATTAGGTGGCTCGCATCGTCGCTATGCGGGGATTGGTGACATTATTAAGGTCAGCATTAAAGAAGCGATTCCACGCGCCAAGGTCAAGAAAGGCGATGTATATAATGCGGTTGTAGTGCGTACTCGTAAGGGCGTTCGTCGTCCTGACGGTTCAGTTATACGTTTTGATACCAATGCGGCCGTTTTATTGAATAATCAAAAGCAACCTATTGGTACACGTATTTTTGGACCTGTTACTCGCGAATTACGCGGTGAACAATTCATGAAAATTATTTCACTGGCACCTGAAGTATTATAAGTGCAGGTGAAAGTAAATTTGGATAATGAGTGATGAACAAGATCAGAAAAAATGATGACGTTATTGTCATTGCGGGAAAAGACAAGGGTAAACGTGGTTCTGTTACACGTGTGCTTAGTGATGACCGTGTCATTGTTGAAAATGTCAATATGATCAAGCGACATACCAAGGCAAACCCGAATAAGGGTGTTGCAGGTGGTATCGTAGAGAAAGAAGCGGCAGTGCATATATCCAATGTTGCACTGTTTAACCCTGTTACCAAAAAGGCTGATCGAGTGGGTGTAAAAACCCTGGATGATGGACGCAAGGTACGGGTTTATAAGTCAAATAATGAAGTAGTAGACGCATAACGTTAGGCGGATATAGAAATGGCAAGACTACAGGAACACTATAAAAAAACACTCGTTGCTCAGTTGCAAAAGGAACTGGGGCTTGACAGTGTTATGGAAGTACCACGTATCACCAAGATCACACTTAATATGGGTGTCGGCGAGGCAGTTGGCGATAAAAAGATCATCGATAATGCAGTTGCCGACATGGAAAAAGTATCGGGTCAAAAGGCGATTGTAACAAAGGCGCGTAAATCTATCGCCGGCTTTAAAATTCGTGACGGTTGGCCAATAGGCTGCAAGGTGACTTTACGCCGGGAACGTATGTATGAATTCCTGGATCGACTGATCAATATTTCAATACCTCGTATTCGTGATTTTCGTGGTATGAGTGGGAAATCTTTTGATGGCCGTGGAAATTACAGCATGGGTGTGCGTGAGCAGATCATCTTCCCGGAGATTCAATATGATAAAATTGATGCACTTCGAGGTTTGGATATCACCATTACTACTACTGCGAAAACAGACGAGCAAGGACGGGCGTTGTTAAATGCATTTAACTTCCCGTTCCGTAACTGAGGATTACCCATGGCTAAAACTTCAATGATCAACCGTGAAATCAAGCGCGAAAAACTGGTAAAAAAATACGCCGCTAAACGTGCCGAACTTAAAAAAATTATGTCGGATATTTCACTCGGTTTTGACGAGCGGATGGAAGCCCGCAAAAAATTTAACGACTTACCACGTGATTCAAGTCCTTCGCGGATGCGTAATCGCTGTCGTTTGAGCGGACGACCACACGGTTTCTACCGCAAGTTTGGCTTGGCCCGAAATCATTTGCGCAAGGCCGCGATGCAAGGTGATGTTCCAGGTCTTGTAAAAGCAAGCTGGTAATAAAGAATTACTTTTGAAATAACTATTTATATATATAGAGTAAACATGATATGAGTATGACCGATCCAATTTCGGATATGTTGACAAGAATTCGCAACGCACAAGCAGTCGCCAAGGCGCAGGTTACTATGCCTTCTTCCAAAATGAAGGAAGCTATTGCCAATGTATTGAAGAGTGAAGGATACATTGCTGACTACAAGACCAGCGAGTCTAACAATAAAACAACATTGACTATTGACCTTAAGTATTACGAAGGCAAGCCAGTGATAGACTCTATCAGTCGCTACAGCCGCCCAGGTCTTCGTGCTTATCGTGGAAAAGACGATCTGCCTAAGGTGTTGGGTGGATTTGGGATCGCCATAGTGTCTACGTCAGCAGGCGTAATGACAGATCGTGCAGCTCGTACTGCCGGTCATGGTGGTGAAGTAATTTGTTTTGTTTCATAAAGACTTGAACTATGTCCAGAATAGCTAAAAATCCAATCGCACTTGCATCAGGTATCAATGTCAGCATCTCCGGCCAACAGGTTGATGTAAAGGGGCCTAAAGGTAGTCTGCAAATGACTGTGCACGAAGACGTTGCAGTCAATGAAGCTGATGGCAACTTATGTGTTGCGCCCAAAAACGGTAGTAAGCCTGCCAATGCTCTGGCCGGTACTATGCGTTCATTACTGAACAATATGGTTACTGGCGTAAGCAGTGGCTTCGAAAAGAAGCTACAGCTGGTTGGCGTTGGTTATCGTGCGCAGATGAAAGGCAAGGATTTAAACTTGACCCTCGGCTTTTCTCACCCGGTAGACTATGTGGTTCCAGCAGATATTACTGTTGCGACACCTAGTCAGACAGAAATAATTATTAGTGGTATTGATAAACAAAAAGTTGGTCAGGTTGCAGCTGAAATTCGCGCCTATCGTTCTCCTGAGCCATACAAAGGTAAAGGCGTGCGCTATGCCGATGAGTCTATCGTGCTGAAAGAAGCGAAGAAGAAGTAAGCTGATCTATTTAGACCATAATTAAGGCAGGTAAAGATCGTGGATAAAAAACTAGGGCGAATTCGTCGCTCCCGCAAGGCTAGAGCGAAGATTAGAGAGCTTGGTGTCGATCGGTTATGTATACACCGCACACCTCGTCATATATATGCGCAGGTTATCAAGGCTAATGGCCATGTTGTCGTTGCTAGTGCATCGACGGTAGATAAAAAGATTAAATCTGAGATTCAGGGTCATAGCGGAAATGTTAGCGCTGCGGCAGCTGTAGGTAAGGCTCTCGCTGAGCGCGCTAAATCTGCCGGTATTACTCAGGTAGCTTTTGATCGTTCAGGTTTTAAATATCACGGGCGCGTTAAAGCATTAGCTGATGCGGCACGTGAAAATGGACTGGAATTTTAGGATAAGACAATGGCAAGAATAGATGCAGAAGCTACAGGTGATGGGCTCCAGGAAAAACTGGTTGGTGTTCGACGTGTTGCCAAAGTTGTAAAGGGTGGTCGTCAATTTGGTTTCTCCGCGCTGACAGTTGTTGGTGATGGTGAAGGCCGAATTGGTTTCGGTACTGGTAAAGCGCGTGAAGTACCACTGGCAATTCAAAAGGCCATGGAAGATGCACGCCGTAATATGGTTACTATCAAGCTTAATAATGTAACATTGCAACACCCGATCAGTTCTCGACATGGTGCGGCTAAAATATTCATGCAACCAGCGGAGCCAGGTACTGGGATTATTGCCGGTGGTGCCATGAGAGCTGTGTTTGAGGTGCTGGGCGTTCAGGACGTATTGGCTAAGTGTATCGGTTCGAGCAATCCGGTTAATGTTGTTCGGGCAACTATCAATGGCCTTAGCAATATGACTGATCCAGAATCAGTTGCTCAAAAGCGCGGCTTGAAGCTTAAAGACTTGGTAGGTTGATAATGGCAACGAAAAAACAAATTAAAGTTACTCAGATTCGTAGCACAATAGGCCGTTTGCCTGCACATAAAGCCTGTGCTTCTGGGTTAGGGTTACGACGCATGCACCAGACTGTTGTGGTTGAAGATACGGCGTGTACGCGTGGAATGATAAACAAAATTGCCTACATGCTGAAGGTAGAGGAAGCGTAAAATGCGATTGAATAATCTCAATCCTGGTGATGGAGCTCGACAGACGGCTAAGCGAGTAGGGCGTGGAATGGGCTCAGGCCTGGGTAAGACTTGTGGTCGTGGTCATAAAGGACAACATTCGCGTTCTGGTGGCTTTCATAAGGTTGGTTTCGAGGGCGGACAAATGCCGCTGCAGCGCCGGCTCCCTAAGGTTGGTTTTTCATCTCGTACAGCTTTATACAAGGCAGAAATTCGCCTGAATGAACTTGACGGTATCAGCGAAGATAATATCGTTGATCTGGCTGTCTTGAAGTCGGCTAATATAGTGGGAAAAAATATCAAGAAAGCAAAAGTAATTGCTTCTGGTGAAATCAGTGGCGCGATCACGCTACGTGGTATTGCTGCAACCAAAGGTGCCCGTGCCGCCATTGAGGCTGCAGGCGGAAAGATAGAGGACTAAGTGGTTGCCAAGACGCCGGCCTTGTCAGGAAATACAGGGCGTTTATCTGAATTAAAGCAACGACTGCTATTTGTTGTCGGTGCCTTATTGGTATTCCGTATAGGATCTTTTATCCCTGTGCCGGGTATTGATCCTGTTGCGTTAGCAGCATTGTTTGATGAGCAACGAGGCACAATCCTTGACATGTTTAACATGTTTTCGGGTGGCGCATTGGGTCGTGTATCGGTGTTCGCGCTGAGCGTAATGCCCTATATATCTGCGTCTATTATTATTCAGTTGCTATCTTCGGTTCATCCGAAGCTGGAGCAATTGAAGAAAGAGGGTGAAGCTGGTCGCCGTAAGATTACCGAATATACCCGCTATCTGACATTGTTTTTAGCGACATTCCAGGCTATAGGTATTGCCATTGCCCTGGAGAGCCAACAGATAGGTGGAGCAACGATTGTTGTTGAGCCGGGTTATGGCTTTCGATTAACCGCAGCGCTGACGCTGGTGACAGGAACGATGTTCCTGGTTTGGCTGGGTGAGCAGGTTACCGAGCGTGGTATTGGCAATGGTATATCATTGCTAATATTTGCTGGTATTGTGGTCGGACTGCCATCAGCGGTAGGCGGGACATTGGAATTGGCGCGTACCGGTGAGCTACACGCTATTACGGTACTATTTTTAATCGTCTTGGCACTTGCTGTGACTGCATTTGTCGTATTTGTAGAGCGTGGCCAGCGAAGAATTACTGTTAATTATGCTAAACGGCAACAGGGTAGAAAGGTTTATGGCGGTCAGACAAGTCATTTGCCGCTTAAACTGAATATGGCGGGTGTAATACCGCCTATATTCGCATCATCAATTATTTTGTTTCCGGCTACGATCGCGGGTTGGTTTGGTGATTCTGAAGGCCTGGGATGGTTAAAGGATATATCTACCGTTTTGTCACCTGGACAACCGGTTTATGTTTTGATGCTGGCGACAGCAATTATATTTTTCTGCTTCTTTTATACGGCCTTGGTGTTTAATCCTAAGGATACGGCAGAAAATTTAAAGAAATCGGGCGCTTTTGTGCCAGGTATACGGCCAGGCGAACAGACCGCTAAATATATCGACTCGGTAATGGGGCGGCTGACAATGATAGGCGCGTTATATATGACCGCTGTCTGTCTATTGCCAGAGTTTTTGATCGTTTATTGGAATGTACCGTTTTACTTTGGTGGGACATCATTATTAATTATTGTCATTCTGGTTATGGACTTTATGTCGCAGATACAGGCGCACTTAATGTCGCATCAGTACGACAGTCTGATGAAAAAGGCTAATCTGAAGTCACAAGGGCGCTCAGGTTTACCACGTTAAGCAATTTGTGTTGTATGTAATAAATATATTGTTGGAGCAAGATCATGAAGGTTAGGGCATCGGTTAAGAAAATTTGCCGGAATTGCAAGATGATCAAACGTAAAGGTGTGTTGCGCGTTATCTGCAAGGATGGCCGTCACAAACAACGTCAGGGTTAAATTTTCTAGTGCTGTATTTCAGCGCTAATTCATATTAGTAATCGTTTATAACGGTTGATTTATTCTGGTCAAGCGAATAGAATTGTCGGTTTTCGCGGGCCTGGTGTTACCGTATTAGGAGTTAAAGATGGCGCGTATAGCGGGTATCAACATACCAGTTCAAAAGCATACAGTCATAGCATTGACATCAATCTATGGCATCGGATTAAAGCTTTCGCAGGAAATATGTGCGGCAGCGAGTATTGCTCAGGACACAAAAATAAAAGATCTGACCGAGGCTGAGCTGGAGGCCTTGCGTACTGAAGTCGGCAAGTTTACCGTCGAAGGTGATTTGCGACGCGATATCACATTGAATATCAAACGTATGATGGATCTGGGTTGCTATCGAGGACTGCGCCATCGTCGTGGACTTCCTGTGCATGGTCAACGTACCAAGACCAATGCGCGTACGCGTAAAGGTCCACGTAAGCCTATTAAACGTTAATTAATTTAATCAAGTCTTTTAAAGAGTAGTCAATTATGGCAAAAGCGAGTACACGTGTCCGTAAGCGCGTAAAGAAGAATGTTGTTGATGGCATAGCTTTTATTCATGCATCATTCAATAACACCATCGTAACAATTACGGATATGCAAGGAAATACCCTGTCTTGGGCATCTGCAGGAGGCTCAGGTTTTCGAGGATCTCGCAAGAGTACACCGTATGCTGCGCAGATCGCAGCCGAGAAAGCCGGTGCCGTCGTAAAAGATTTCGGTATGAAAAATATGGACGTCAAGGTCAATGGTCCTGGACCCGGTCGTGACTCAGCCATACGTGCATTGCACACAGCAGGGTTTAAGATTAATTGTATTACAGATGTGACACCGGTTCCGCATAATGGATGCCGTCCACCGAAAAAACGTCGTGTCTGACAAGCTTTTGTAGAGGATTAGCGTGGCTAAATATATTGGAGCAAAATGTCGTCAATGTCGTCGTGAAGGCGAGAAACTTTTCCTTAAGGGTGAAAAGTGTTTAACGGCTAAATGTGCAGTTGAAAAACGAGCTTTCCCACCCGGTCAGCATGGTAAACGTAGAACACGTTTAACAGATTATGCTACCCAATTGCGTGAAAAGCAGAAAGTAAGACGCATATACGGCATATTGGAAGGACAGTTTCGTCTGTATTATCAAGAAGCCGATCGTCAAAAAGGGTCGACAGGTGAAAACTTACTACAGCTACTAGAAAGCAGATTAGACAATGTCGTTTATCGCATGGGTCTCGGTAGCTCGCGTAGTGAAGCACGACAATTGGTGCGTCACAACTCTGTGTTGGTTAACGAATCCAAGGTTAATATACCAAGCTATCAGGTTAAGGCTGGTGATGTGATATCTGTAACTGAGAAGGCCCAGAAGCAATTGCGGATCAAGGCTGCCGTTGAGCTGGCTGAGCAACAGGGCTTCAGTGAATGGATCGAGATGGATGGTAAAAAGTTAACTGGAACATTCAAAGCGATTCCAGAACGTAGTGATTTGCCACCAGAGATTAACGAGCACTTGATCGTCGAATTGTATTCTAAATAACAGAGTACAATCACAGCGTTAATATTGCTGTCTGTATTAGTTTCAACGTTGGACGAAATGTCTAACTGGAGAGAGGACTGTATATGCCAGGCTCAATTGCCGAATTTTTAAAACCACGTGTTGTCGATGTACAAAGTAAGAACGAGTACAGCGCGCGGATTACGCTGGAGCCTTTAGAAAAAGGTTTTGGTCACACGCTTGGAAATGCACTACGTCGAGTACTTTTGTCTTCGATTCCAGGATGTGCAGTGACTGAAGTCGAAATTGAAGGTGTTTTGCATGAGTATGCTTCTTTAGAAGGTGTTCAGGAAGATGTGATAAATATCATGTTGAACCTGAAAGGACTTTCAGTACGTATGGAAGGCCGGACTGAAGCTACGTTGACGCTGAAAAAGAAGGGCGCAGGCCCGGTCTATGCGCGTGATATCGAGCAAATCAGTGATATTGAGATTGTAAATCCAGATCATATTATCGCTAACCTTACTGAGGCTGGTGAGCTTAATATGACAATGAAAGTCGAGCTGGGGCGTGGTTACCAGGCGGCTAATACACGTATAGATACTGAAGAGAATAGACCTATCGGTCGATTGCTGCTCGATGCCTCATTCTCTCCAATTCGTAGAGTGGCATATGTCGTAGATACTGCACGTGTAGAACAGCGTACTAATTTGGACAAGTTGATCATCGATCTTGAAACCAATGGTAGTATCGATCCAGAAGAGACCATTCGTCGCGCAGCTACGATTTTGAAAGATCAGCTTTCTATCTTCGTTGATTTAGAAACAACGATAGAGGAAATGCCGGTGCAGCGTGAAGATGAAGTCGATCCTGTATTGTTACGACCTGTCGATGACCTCGAGCTTACAGTGCGTTCTGCCAATTGTTTGAAGGGTGAGAATATTTTCTATATTGGCGACTTGATTCAACGTACAGAGGTTGAATTATTAAAGACACCAAATTTGGGTAAAAAGTCTTTAACAGAGATTAAAGATATATTGGCAACACATGGTCTTTCGTTGGGAATGCGCCTTGAAAACTGGCCACCGGCTAGTTTGGCAGAAAAGAAATCGCTCGAAGAAGCGGTTTGATACCTACGAGATTTCCCTGAAGGAAGTTAATTATGCGTCATCGTAAGAGTGGAAGAAAATTAAATCGTAACAGCAGTCACCGTAAGGCTATGTTTCAAAACATGGCTGTGTCGCTGATGGATCACGAAGTCATACGGACAACCTTGCCTAAGGCCAAGGAGTTGCGTCGTGTGGTAGAGCCTTTGATAACTATGTCAAAGGACGACAGTGTGGCAAAACGCCGTGTTGCTTATGCTCGTCTGCGTGACCGTGGAGTTGTTACTAAATTGTTCAATGAGTTAGGCCCACGCTATAAAGAGCGTCCAGGTGGATATATGCGTATTCTAAAATGCGGATTTCGACCAGGAGATCAGGCTCCTATGGCCATAGTCGAATTGGTCGACAGGCCGGTTGAAGGGCAGCTTGTCGCTGAATAATCACAAGAAACCGGGCTTGCCCGGTTTTTTATTCTGTGCTGATCGTGCTTGTTTACCTAAGTTATGTGCATGCCTGATTTACATCAAACATTTTCTTGTTTGTGACGGTATAAATGATCATCCTGTTCTCTGACTTTGGTCTTCATGGGCCATATATAGGTCAAGTCAAGGCGGTGCTGTCAGAGCGTGCCCCAACGCATGTGGTGATAGATCTGTTTGCAGATGCGCCGATGTTCAATATTCGGTGCTCAGCTTATCTCCTGGCCGCTTATATACAAGGTTTCCCAAAGGATTCAGTCTTCTGTGCCGTTGTAGACCCAGGTGTCGGTAGCAGTGAGCGCGAGCCAGTAATCTTGTCTGCCAATGGTTACTGGTTTGTAGGGCCCGATAATGGTTTGTTTGCCTGTGTGGCGGCATCAGATCCAGTATCGCGCTGCTGGAAAATAAGCTGGAAGCCAGAACATATCTCAGCAACTTTTCATGGCCGCGATATATTTGCCCCTGTTGCGGCGATGCTCGCAAATGGTGAGCCACCATCGGGCGTATTATATCCGCAGGCGCAGACATTAAATTGTGACTGGC
>Ga0316190_10002098_pt1 | contig 14487 bp, 13 predicted proteins | sample Eddworburrow2_MG_FD_204929 | JGI IMG/M metagenome (GOLD analysis project Ga0316190, IMG submission 204929) | Coastal sediment microbial communities from Maine, United States - Eddy worm burrow 2 | ecosystem: Environmental > Aquatic > Marine > Coastal > Sediment | place: USA: Maine | collected... | reverse complement strand
GCGCCTCGGCGCCGCATGCTGCGAGCACTATTGCCGGGACGAGGGTGCGCGCCACGCGCGTGAACATCGTTACGGTCACGTTGATTCCTCTCTCGAAGCGGGTCGGCGATTATTGCACAGGTCGGGCAGCGATCGCGCACCGCTAAAGGTCGACGATCTCTATGTCGTCCGCATCCAGGTCCTCGCCGATGAAGCGCCCGCCGACGCGCGCAAAGCGGCTCGCGCCGTCGGTAGCCATCAGCTTCAGCCGGCCCGGGCCCTGCTGCTCGTTGAGCAGATCGTGCTCCGCGAGCATGGCCGCGGCGACGCCCGCCGTCGTGCTTGCCGAGTCCACGATCGCGGTGCCCTCAGCCACCACGCGCTGGATTGCGTCTTTCAGCAACGGGAAGTGGGTACACCCGAGGATGATGCTGTCCGGCTCGAACGCGAGGTCCGCGAGAGGTTCCAGGTAGCGGCGGATGATGTCTTCCGCAATGCTGCCCTCCGTCCAGCCTTCTTCGGCCAGCGACACCATGAGTTCGCATGCGAGTTCGCGAACCTCGGCCCGGTCGTCGCGCTCCAGGATCGCGTGTCGGTAAGCGCCGTAGCGAACCGTCGCTTCGGTCGCCAGCACCAGGTGCCGGCCGCCTGGCCGGGCCGCAACCGCCGCGGTCGCCCCCGGCTCGACGACGCCGATGACGGGCACCGGCTTCATCTGTTCCTGCAGCGCCTCCAGCGCAACCGCCGACGCGGTGTTGCAGGCGACGACGAGCAGTTTGATGCCCCGCCCCTGGAGCTGTGCGGTCGCCTGCCCGGCGTACCGGCTGATCGACGCCGGGCTCTTGGTGCCGTAGGGCAACCGCGCGGTATCACCGAGGTAAATAAGGTCCTCGTGCGGCAGTGCCCGGCGCAGCGCCCGGAGGACGGTAAGCCCGCCGACACCGGAGTCGAAGACGCCAATTGGCAGGCGTCGGGTCCGTGATGCATTCATCGACGCATTGTGCCAGAGTACGGCGTGCAAAAATTCCTGTACGTCATCGGCGCGTTCGTCGCTCTCCTCATTGTTGTCGGATTGTTGCTGCCGAGGCACAGCCGTGTCGAGGTCAGCGCGCTCGTCGATGCGTCCCCGGCCACCGTATTCGCACTCGTCAATGACTTTCGCCGCGTGGATTTATGGGCACCGAGAACCGCGACTGACCCGAATGCGCGCGTCGTCTTTTCCGGGCCGCCCCGGGGTGTGGGCGCGACCGTTACGTGGGACGGCGTGATCGTCGGCAGCGGTACGCAGACCATCGTGGAAAGCCGCCCCTACGAGCACGTTGCCACCACGATCAATCCCGGCGAGCCGGGCGAGGCCCGCACCTGGTTCGACATCGGGCGCGAAGACGGCCAGACCCGGGTGACCTGGGGATTCGCCCACGACCACGGCCTGAATCTCGTCGGCCGCTACTTCGCACTGCTGCTCGCCGGCGTCGTGAAGCGGGAATTCGAGACCGGCATAGCCGAACTGAAGGCAATCGCCGAATCCCTGCCGCGCGCCGACTTCGGCGACCTCGAGGTCGAGCACCTGGTCGTTGATCCCCTGCAAATCGCCTACCTGCCGACGACGTCTCCGCCCGAACCGGCGGCGATCTCCCAGGCCATGGGCAAGGCCTACTTCCAGATCCTGTCGTTCATCGACGCCCACGATCTGGCAGAGGCCGGTCCCCCCATGTCCATCGTGCGCGGATTCGCCGGCAGCCAGTTGCGTTTCGATGCGGCGATCCCCGTGCGGGGCGTCACCGACGCGACGCCTCGCGACACTGCCGCCGTGAAGCTGGGCTATACGTACTCGGGTCCGGCAATCCGCGTTCGCCACGTCGGTTCCTACCGGCAACTCGGTTCGACGCACCGCAAAATTGCCGCTTACCTCGCCGCCCTGGGTCTCGAGCGCAACGGTGACGCGTGGGAAACGTACATCAGCGACCCGACCCGCGCCCCCGAGGCGGAACTGCTGACCGATATCTACTACCCGGTTCGGGAAGACTAGGTCCTGGCCGCCCCGCCTGGGCTTTGTTCTTCCGGCCGATGCCGCCATTCGGCCACACTTGCGCGCGGTTCGCGATCTCTGTTATAAGAAACGTGCGCAGGTAACTGAAAGTTCAAGGAGGAACGTGACGATCTTTTCGGAGATCGGTGACTACGGGATGTAGTCGACTCAGGAAGCGTATCGAGCCGCTGAGAGGTGAAAAGAGCGGCATAACAAGAATACGAACGCTGGAGTGGAAATGACCTACCACGTCGACCGCTTTTACGCCGCGGTGTCGGTACTTGCCGGCGATGGCCATATAAAACAAAGACTTATAAAGGCCTACCGGGAAAATCTGGAACATATCGTCGAGGACGATCTGCCGCGGTCACTAAAACAACCGTTCCGGGACCTACGCTCCCGGCTGCACTCCGTCGCGCCGCTGAACGGCGAGGGCCCGGTCTGCGCCTCGGTCCGCAAGATGTCGGTCAAGGACGCGAGCGAATGTGCCGCTGCCGTGGTTCGACTTTACGGCGACGTGATTCGGCAGGCGGAAAACCTGCAGGACCCGCTGCCACTGCACGACGACATGGACAAGGTTCCGCCGTTCCTGGTCAAGTCGGTTTCCTAGCGATCCGGCGTCGGCTCAGCCGCTGCGAAAGTCACGTGGCCTTCCTGAACTCCAGCGTCCAGTGGTCGTCGCCGAGCTCGCGCCGCGCGGTGTGCAACGGCTCCGCCTGTCCCGCTTCCCATTCCGTTGCCAGCGTTTCGGACATGATATAAGCGCGGTGCTTCGCCAGCGACCGTTCGATCCCTTCCGAGCCGCTTACTCCCAGCACGATCCGGTCCGAAACCTCGAGTCCTGCCTGCTTGCGCGCATCCTGGATGGAGCGCACGACTTCCCGCGCGAGGCCCTCTTCCACGAGGTTCTCATCGATGCTCGTATCCAGAGCCGTCAGGTAGCCGCCCTCTTCGCCGCAGGCATAGCCCTCGGCTGACTCGGTTTCAATCAGCACGTCCTTGCCGCCGAGCTCCAGCGTCTGGCCGCCGGCGTCTATTTCGAATGTTTCCCCACGTGCAACGGCACCGGCGATCGCGCCGCCATCGGCCTCGCCTAGCGCCTTCCTTATCGCCGGGATCAGCTTGCCGTACTGCTTGCCCAGCACCGGCAGATTCGGCTTGATCCGGTAGCTGACGAGACCCGCGTCGCGCGCGATGAACTCGATCGCTTTCACGTTCAGTTCTTCGAGGATCTGGTCCTGGTGGTCCTCGAGCGCTGTCGCGGCTTCGTCACTCGGCGCCCGGATGAGGAGCCGGGACAGCGGCTGCCGCGTGCGGACCCCGGACTGGCCGCGTGCCGCACGCGCGAGGCTGACGACTTTCTGCACCACACCGATGTCGCGCAGCAGTTCGTCATTCTGCCAGGCAGGATCGGCCTCGGGCCAAGGCACCATGTGCACGCTGTCGGGCGCCTCCGGATCGACGCTCCTGACGAGGTTCTGGTAGACGTGTTCGGCAAGAAACGGCACGAACGGCGCCATCAGCTCGTGCGCGACCTTGAGGCATTCGTACAGCGTCAGGTACGCCATGTGCTTGTCGTGGAGATCAGTCGACTTCCAGAAACGGCGGCGATTGCGCCGTACGTACCAGTTGCTGAGCTGGTCGATAAAGGACTCGATCGCCTCGCCCGCCGTCTTGGCGTCGTAATCGTCCAGCGCGTCCGTAACGATCGTAATCGTGCGGTGAGCGAGCGCCAGCGCCCAGCGATCGATCTCGGGCCGCGCATCGACCGGGACGTGCTTCGACACGTCCACCTCGTCGAGGCGCGCGTACAGCACGAAGAAACCGTAGGTATTCCAGAACGTATTGATGAACGAACTGGCCACGTCGGCGACGATCTCGACCGAGATGCGCTTCGGCATGTCGGGTGACAGCCGCGCCAGGAAATACCAGCGCAGCGCGTCGGCGCCGACCGTATCGAACACGTCGTAAGGATTGACGATGTTGCCGAGGGACTTCGACATCTTCTTGCCGTCTTTGTCGACGATCAGGTTCAGGCAGATGCAATTGCGATAGGCGACACTGTCAGAAACCAGCGTTGCAATCGCGTGCAGCGTGTAGAACCAGCCGCGCGTCTGGTCGATGGCCTCGCAGATGAAGTCCGCCGGGAAATGCTGCTCGAAGATTTCCTGGTTCTCGAACGGATAGTGCCACTGCGCATACGACATCGCGCCCGAATCGAACCAGCAATCGATTACCTCGGGAACGCGCCGCCAGGTCTTGCCGTCCTTTTCGAACGTGACGTCGTCGACGGCAGGCCGGTGCAGATCGAGGTCGGTCAGGTCCCGGCCCGTTAATTCTCCGAGCTCTGCTACCGAACCAATACAGACGTAGTCGCCTTGCCCGTCGGTCCACACCGGTAATGGAGTGCCCCAGAATCGTTCCCGTGACAACGCCCAGTCGACGTTGTTTTCCAGCCATTTGCCGAAGCGGCCGTCGCGGATGTGTTCGGGCACCCACTTGATGGTCTGGTTGAGTTCGCTCATGCGGTCGCGAAACTCGGAGGTGCGGATGTACCACGCGTTCTTCGCGTAATAGATGATCGGATCGCCCGTGCGCCAGCCGAACGGATAGTTATGCATGTAGCGTTCGGAGCGGAACATCATGCCGCGTTCTTTCAGTATCCGGATCAGCGGCTTGTCGGCGTCCTTGAAGAACATGCCGGCCACCGGTTCGACGGCGTCGATGAAATTGCCGTCCAGCCCCACGCCGTGCACGACGGGCAAGCCGTGTTCCTGCCCGAATGCGAGGTCATCGACGCCGTATGCGGGCGCCGTGTGCACAATGCCGGTGCCGTCCTCGGTGCTGACGAATTCCGCCGGCAGCACCTGGAAGGCATTCGGCGCATCGACTTCGAGGTAGTCGAACAGCTGCTCGTAACGCATACCGACAAGCTCGCTGCCCTTGACGGTTTTCGTGACCGTGTGCTCGATATCCCGGAATACCGATTCCCGCAGCGCTTCCGCGAGGATCAGCGTCTCGCCGTCCGACTCGCAGTAGCTGTAGTCGATGTCTTCCCCGACCGCCAGCGCGAGATTCGAGGGCAGCGTCCACGGCGTCGTCGTCCAGACCAGGAAGTACGTGTCTTCCTCGCCTTCGACCTTGAAGCGGACGGTGATCGAGGGATCCTCGGTTTCCTTGTAACCCAGCGCCAGTTCGTGCGAAGACAACGTGGCGCCGATTCTCGGATCGTAGGGCACGACCTTGTAGCCGCGGTAGATCAGGCCCTTGTCGAAAATAATCCTGAGCAGGTTCCAGACCGACTCGATATAGCTGTTGTCGAGCGTGTAGTAGGCCTCGTCGAGGTGCACCCAGAAGCCCATGCGCTCGGTCATCTTCTCCCAGTCGCCGATATAGGTCATCACCGATTCGCGGCACAGGCGCGTGAATTCGTTGATGCCTACCTTTTGCTCGATCTCGTCCTTGTCGTAGCTTTCGATCCTGCCCTCTTTCTTGAGCAGCTTCTCGACCTCGTGCTCGACGGGCAGGCCGTGCGTGTCCCAGCCCGCCTTGCGCGGGGCGTAATAGCCGCGCATTGTCTTGTAGCGCGGAAAGATGTCCTTGAAGGTGCGGGCGAGCACGTGGTGAATGCCGGGCTTGCCGTTCGCGGTGGGCGGGCCCTCGTTGAAACTGAAGCGCGGGCGACCCTCTGACTTCGCCAGCGTCTGTTCGAACGTACGGTGCTCGTCCCAGAAGGCCAGCACTTCCTCTTCGAGCGCGGGGCCGTCGTATCGACTCGAAACTTCCTTGAACGTCAAACCATCTTCTCCGATCTGTTCCCGCAGGAGCAGCGCACATAAAAACGCCCCGGGCGCATGAGCTGCGCCCGGGGCGACAGAAATCATCGCGGTACCACCCGGCTTCGTGGCCTCGGCCACCTCATGGACCTCCTGGTCCGCCGTCCGTTTCGTGGACCAGCCGGCCATGCCTACCGGGGCCGGTGTCGCGCGGCCCGTTCGGATAGCGACTCCGGGGTGATATTCGGCGGATTCCGGCCCGGGGCTCGCACCGTCCCCCGGTCGCTCAGGCCTGAGTGGCCCGCCTGTTCGTCCCCATCGACGTCTTGCCGGGAAATTAGCCTCTGGCGGGCGAAAACACAAGCGTTCGGGCGCCCATTCCCGGCAAGCGCGGGCAGATATCGTTAGGATAGGGGGCGATATGGACAGCATGAAACAAAAACTCGTCACCATGAAGAACGAACTGGAACGCATCGCGGACACCGGGGACGACCCCGCCGCAGTCGTGCAGCTGGACCAGACCAAGGTCGGCAGGCTGTCGCGAATGGATGCCCTCCAGGCGCAGGCGATGGCACAGGCATCGGGGGAGCGACGCGCCGTGCAGCTGCGCGAAATCGACGCCGCGCTCAAGCGCATCGACGATGACAGCTACGGCGACTGCGAGCGCTGCGAACGGCCGATCAATCCCCGGCGTCTCGACGCCGATCCGACGGCGCGGCTTTGCATCGACTGCGCCAGCAGCGCCGAGTGACGGACCGCCGCAGCCCCGAATTCCCCGCGCCGGCGTTTGTCGAGACCAACGGCATTCGCATGGCCGTCTACGAGCAGGGCGAAGGCCCTCCCGTCGTCCTGCTACATGGATTCCCGGAACTCGCGTTCTCGTGGCGCTACCAGCTGCCCGCACTGGCGGCAGCCGGCTTTCGCGCCATCGCGCCGGATCAGCGCGGCTATGGCCGCAGCGATGTGCCGGCCGCCGTTCGCGACTACCGCATCGAGGCGCTGATTGCCGATATCCACGGCCTTCTCGACGCACTCGAGCTCGATTCCGCCACGTTCGTGGGGCACGACTGGGGCGCGCTCGTGCTCTGGCAAATGGCGATGCGCGCGCCGGAACGCATCGAGCGCCTCGTGATACTCAACATCCCGCACTATCCGCGGCTGCCGCTCGACCCGATCTCGGTCATGCGGGAGCGCTTCGGCGACGACTTCTACATCGTCAACTTCCAGGATTCCGATGCGGCCGACACGGCTTTTGCGCGCGACCCCGCGCACTTTTTCGACGTGATGATGCGGCGCGGGCAGGTATCCCGGGAGCAATTCGACCAGCTGCCTGCGGAAATGAAGACGCTCAGCCTTCTCAGGGTCATGGCTCGCAGCCATGGCAGTGGCGAGCCTCTGCTGACGGACGCGGAGCGCGAATACTACGTGGCCGCGTTTGCCAGGACCGGTTTCACGGGCCCGATCAACTGGTATCGCAACTGGACGCTAAACTGGGAGACTCAGGCGGGCTTCGACGAACGCATCGGCATCCCGACGCTGTTCATCGGTGCGGTCGACGACGTAGTTGTCGCCCCGGAGCACATCGAAGCAATGAAACCCCTGGTCGACGACCTGGAAATTCACATGCTCGAGCATTGCGGGCACTGGAGTCAGCAGGAAAAGCCGGACGAGGTGAACCGCGTCGTCGTCGACTGGCTGCAGCGCCGGTCGGGCTGAGTCCGTTCTAGTGCAACGCCGGTGAGATGATCGCGTCGTTGCCCTCGCCGAACATGGCGCGGTCGAATGCATTCACGAGCGTATCCTTGTCCTGCGCGCCGATCACGAGGAGCCGGCGATTCAGCAGGAACCCGGGCACCCCGGCAATTCCACTGGACCGCACCTGCGCCTCGCGCGACAGGACGACCTGTCGCGAGCTGTCGTCGTCGATCACGCGGTTGACGTCATCGGCTGGCAGCCCGTGGCGCCCGCCGAGCTCGACGAGGATCTCCCTGTCACCGATGTTTTCGCCGCGGCGAAAGAAAGCCGTCATGAACTCCTCCGCGAGCGCGCTCTGGTCCTTGCGCTGCGTTTCCGCGAGGTACATCACCTGGTGAGCCCGCAGCGTGTTCGGCACGTGCTCGATCCGGTCGAAGCGCAAATCGACGTTTTCGGTGCGCGCGTCGGCCGCAAGCTGGTCGAGCACCGGTTGCACGTTGGCGGCGCTGCCAAAGCGCAATGACAGGTAGTCCTCCAGCGACATGCCGGTCTCCGGCATATCGGGGTTGAGCTGGTACGGGTACCAGCTTACGTCGCTCGGCCCCTGCACCGCCTGCATCGCCTGTTCGAGGCGGCGTTTGCCGATAAAGCAGAACGGGCACACCAGGTCCGCGATGACCTCGACGTAGAGGGCAGCCGCAGGCGCCGGTCCCTGTTCCGGGCCGGCCGGTCGGGCTCTCGCAATATGGGGTATCGACGCGCTCATCTGACTTCATTCTCCATGCCAGCAGAGGTGGTGGTATCTGTTCTGATATCAAGCATAACCGCCGCGCCTTAATCAGGCCTTAACGAATCAGATCGCCCCGGGCGAATATAATTCGCGGAACTTTCCCGACATTCGACGAATTTGCCGGCTTTTGGCGGTGTGCTGCTAGCGCGGCGGTCCGAATAGCGCAGTCATGCCGCGCTGCCAGGCAAACCAGGCGATCGACCCCGCAATGAGGAAATTGGCGATCTCGGCCACGCCGACAAACCCCGCACCGGTCTCGGCCATTTGCGGGCCGAGGAACATCGAGCGCAGCGCCACGCTGAATATGAGCGTGACCAGCGTGGCCAGCGACTCGACGACGCCGACTGCCGTCGACCATGCCGGCCGCCACAGCGTGAGTCCGAAACAGCCGAATATGACGAGGTAATAGCCCGCCTTGAGTTCCGGGAAACCCTCGAGGCCTGCAATTCGCAGGTTCAGGCCGAAGCCGTAATCGAGCAACAGGAACACGATCGTCGCGGCATAGTACGCCTGCAGGATACGGCGCGGCTCGACATTCTGCGCTGCTGACATAACCCGGGATCCGTAACAAGTTGTAGCAGTAGATACCACGGGCGCGCGAATGTGCAATATTTCGGCCGTTGTACCGGTCTATTCAGTACAGGTACGAACCAGGAGAGAGTGTTGCTGATCCGCAAACCGTCCGACATCCGCCCGTCCGAAATTACGAGCAGGGCGAATTATCTCAACCGCCGGGAGTTCATGGCGGCCGGCGCCGCAGCCGGCGGCATCGCGCTCGCATCCCCGGTGCTCGGCGCAGTCGTTCCGCGCGGCCAGTTTGCCAAGCTGCCCGATATGCGCAAAAGCGAGTTCAGCACCGACGAGCGGCCGACCGGCTACGACGACGTCACCACGTACAACAATTTCTGGGAATTCGGTACGGCGAAAGACGATCCGGCAAAAAATTCGCAGGACTTCGATCCACGTCCCTGGCGCATAACGGTAGACGGGCACGCCGAGAAAACCGGTTCGTTCCATTTCGACGATTTCATCAAGCCCTTTGACCTCGAGGAGCGCATTTACCGAATGCGTTGCGTCGAGGCGTGGTCGATGGTGATTCCGTGGGTGGGCATTTCGCTCGCCGACGTCGTCAGGCATCACCAGCCGACGTCGAAAGCGAAGTACGTCGCTTTCCAGACGCTGCACGACCCGGTGCGCATGCCGGGCCAGCGGCGGCCGGTGCTGGAGTGGCCGTACCGCGAAGGACTGACCATCGCCGAGGCCACCAACCCGCTGCCCATACTCGCGGTCGGCCTCTACGGCGAAGCGCTGCCAAACCCCAACGGCGCGCCGATCCGGCTGGTGGTGCCCTGGAAATACGGCTTCAAGGGCATCAAGAGCATCGTACGTATCAGCTTCGTCGAGGAGCAGCCCCAGACCAGCTGGAACATGGCGCAACCCTGGGAGTACGGCTTTTACGCCAACGTCAATCCCGAAGTGGATCATCCGCGCTGGAGCCAGGCGCGTGAACGCCGGATAGGCAGCGGGCGCTTCGCCAGCAAGCAACCCACGCTGATGTTCAACGGCTACGGCGAACACGTCGCGCATCTGTATTCGGGTGTCGACCTCCGCAAAAACTATTGAGTCTTGGACACGCTCGCGCAGATACGGGTCGTCTGGAAACCCGTCGTTTTCCTGCTGTGCCTCGTACCGGGCCTCCTGCTCCTGGGCGACACGTTCGAAATCACCGGGACCCTCGGCGCCAACCCGGTCGAAGAGATCCAGGATCGCCTGGGCAACTGGGGTCTGCGCTTCATCATGATTGGCCTTGCGGTCACGCCTCTGCGGAGGCTGACGGGCTGGAACTGGCTGCAGCGATTCCGACGCATGCTGGGACTGTTTGCGTTCTTCTACACGCTGCTGCATTTCCTCGCCTGGCTGATCCTCGACCAGGGTGTGCTCTGGCCGGCGATCGTGGAGGACATCGTCAAGCGGCCGTTCATCACCATCGGCTTTGCGGCGTTGCTCATACTTACCGCGATGGCCGCGACCTCCACCAATGGCATGCGGCGGCGACTCGGCAGGCGCTGGCAGCAGCTCCACTACGGGGCCTACGTCGTCGGCGCTCTCGGCGTCTGGCACTACTGGTGGCAGGTCAAAAAGGATATTCGCGAACCGCTCATATACGCCGCCATCCTCGCGGTATTGCTCGGCACGCGGCTCTGGTTTCGCTACCGGAAAGTGTCACAAAAACCGTAGCCGTCGTTTAGCTTGCCCCGACTAACAAATACATCGGGAAAACCGATTCAGTATGCGGGGAAACCGATGAATGAACACAACACCTTGTTGGCACAATTGCCACGCTGGCTCGAGGGGTGACCCTGGCGGGCGGCAGGAGCGACTTGAAAGCGCCGCGGCCGCCATCATTTCTGCAGCTTGATCTACATCTGGAGTACCGACAATGGTCAAACGCGTAATGCTGTTCATCGCCACCAACGTGGCCATTTTGCTCGTTCTGAGCATCGCGCTGCGGCTGCTGGGTATCGATTCCTACCTCGACGAACAGCAGGTCGGCATCAATTACGAGGCGCTGCTGGTGTTCTCGCTGGTGCTCGGTTTCGGCGGCTCATTCATATCCCTCGCGTTGTCGAAGTGGATGGCCAAACGCGCTACGGGCGCACGCGTCATCACGCAACCGCAGAACGCGGCCGAGTCCTGGCTCGTTGCCACGGTAGAGAGACAGGCGCGTGAGGCCGGTATCGAGACGCCGGAAGTGGCGATCTACGATGCGCCGGATATGAACGCGTTTGCCACCGGCGCACGTCGCAATTCGGCGCTGGTCGCGGTGAGCACTGGCCTGCTGCGCGGCATGCCCAAAGAAGAAGTAGAGGCGGTGCTGGCGCACGAAGTCTCGCACGTGGCCAACGGCGACATGGTGACACTGACGCTCGTACAGGGCGTCATCAACACCTTCGTCATCTTCCTGTCACGCATCGTCGGTCACTTCGTGGACAGGGTCATCCTGCGCAACGATTCGGGCTACGGTATCGGCTACTTCGGTGCCGTCATCGTGTCCCAGCTGGTGCTGGGTATCCTGGCCAGCATCATCGTTATGTGGGTTTCCCGCCAGCGCGAGTTCCGCGCGGATGCGGGCTCTGCGAAGCTCAACGGCCGTGAGCCCATGATTAGCGCCCTGCAGCGACTCGAATCGAACGTGCCGTCGCAGCTGCCGAGGGAGATTGAAGCATTCGGCATTTCGGGCGGCAAGAGCGCAATGATGAAGCTCCTCATGAGCCATCCGCCGATTGCGGAGCGCATCGAAGCGCTGCGCCGCTCGGGGGTCGGACCACGATAACTGTATGGTTTGAAAGATATTTGGTGAATATTTTGGCCTCTGTAGGCCCTTAATCAGCCGTTTTCAGGGGCAAAAACGATACGGACCGCCATGACCGGCGGTCCGTATCGGATAGGGGTTTTGTGGAACCCGAGCTTCCGCATAAAAGAAGCCAAATCAGGCAAATCTCCCGGACACCCTCAAGCCGAATCACACAACCGCGTACGGTCGACGCTGATTTTGGTCCAGAAATGCGGCGATTAAGGGCCCTGTAGGGCAGGATTACCGGGCAAAAGGCTGTTAAATCAAATACGTGTGGCGGTCCGACCCTGAAAGCAAAAAAAAGCCCGGCCGGAGCCGGGCTTTTTGTCGTGCGTGGAGCGTGGCTTACATCATGCCGCCCATGCCGCCCATGCCGCCCATATCGGGCATCGCGGGACCATCGTCCTTCGGTAGCTCGGCGATCATCGCCTCGGTCGTCAGGAGCAGGCCGGACACGGATGCAGCGTTCTGCAGCGCGTGGCGGGTTACCTTCGTCGGATCGAGAATACCGGCTTCGATCATGTCGACGTACTCGCCGGTCGCCGCGTTGTAGCCATAGTTGCCCTTGCCTTTCGCAACGGCATTCAGCACTACGCTGGCGTCGCCGCCGGCGTTGCGGACGATCTGGCGCAGCGGCTCCTCGACGGCGCGCTTCAGGATGTTGATACCCACTTCCTGGTCGTGGTTATCGCCCTTCAGCTTGCCGATAGCCTTCACGGCGCGAATCAGCGCGACGCCACCACCCGGTACGACGCCTTCTTCGACGGCGGCGCGGGTAGCATGCAGAGCGTCTTCGACGCGTGCCTTCTTCTCTTTCATCTCGACTTCGGTCGCAGCACCAACCTTGATCACGGCAACACCGCCGGACAGCTTGGCAACACGCTCCTGCAGCTTCTCGCGATCGTAGTCGGACGTCGAGTCCTCGATTTCGCGGTTGATCTGCTCGACGCGGCCGTGAATGTCTTCGGCACGTCCTGCGCCGTCGATGATCGTCGTGGTCTCTTTCGAGATCTGGATCTTCTTGGCCTCACCGAGGTCGTCCAGCGTCGCCTTCTCGAGCGACAGGCCGACTTCTTCCGAGATCACCTGGCCACCCGTCAGGACCGCGATGTCCTGCAGCATGGCCTTGCGGCGATCGCCGAAGCCCGGCGCCTTGACGGCGGCAACTTTGACGATACCGCGGATGTTGTTGACGACCAGCGTTGCAAGCGCTTCGCCCTCGACGTCTTCGGCAACGAGGACAAGAGGACGACCGGCTTTTGCGACACCTTCGAGGATCGGCAGCAAGTCACGAATGTTCGAGATCTTCTTGTCGTACAGGAGGATCAGCGGATTCTCGTGCTCGACCTGCTGGCTGGTCTGCTCGTTGATGAAGTACGGCGACAGGTAGCCGCGATCGAACTGCATACCCTCAACGACGTCGAGTTCGTTCTCCAGGCCCTGGCCTTCCTCAACCGTGATGACGCCTTCCTTGCCGACCTTCTCCATCGCTTCGGAGATGATCTCGCCGATTTCGACGTCGGAATTCGCCGAGATGCTACCGACCTGCGCGATCGCCTTGGCGTCTGCGCAGGGCTTCGACAGCTTCTTGAGTTCCGCGACGATGGCAGCACTTGCCTTGTCTATGCCGCGCTTCAGATCCATGGGGTTCATACCGGCGGCAACCGACTTCAGGCCTTCCCGCAGGATTGCCTGGGCCAGGACCGTCGCGGTCGTGGTGCCGTCACCCGCCTCGTCCGACGTCTGGGAGGCAACCTCCTTGACCATCTGGGCGCCCATGTTTTCGAACTTGTCTTCGAGTTCGATTTCCTTCGCAACCGACACGCCGTCCTTCGTGACCGTCGGCGCGCCGAAGCTCTTGTCGAGCACCGCGTTACGGCCCTTCGGGCCGAGCGTTACTCGTACTGCGTTGGCGAGGACGTTGACGCCAGCAAACATCTTCTGCCGCGCATCGTCGCCAAATCGTACTTCTTTAGCAGCCATGTGTATTTCCTCTGATATCTACAGCGGCTCCTGCCGCAAGACTGAATGAGTGGATGGTTAAACGGGTAATCAGGACTCGATCACTGCCATGATGTCGTCTTCCTTCATCACGAGCAGCTCTTCGCCTTCAACCTTGACCTCGGTGCCGGCATACTTGCCGAACAGAACCTTGTCGCCAACCTTGACGTCCAGGGCCCGAACGTCGCCGTTTTCGAGGATCTTGCCGTTACCCGCGGCAATGACTTCACCTTTGATCGGTTTTTCCGTCGCGGCATCCGGAATGACGATGCCGCCTGGCGTTGTGCGCTCTTCTTCCATGCGCTTTACGATGACCCGATCATGAAGCGGACGAATCTTCATGGTTTCATTCTCCTATAAACTGTTGATTTGTAACCGACTTTTCGCGGCTTTCCTGGCCGCGCTGTTAGCACTCGGCCTCAAGGAGTGCTAATGATAGGGATGACAAATCAAATTTCAAGCGCCGAACCCGGAATTCGCACACAAAAACGCGACGATCGTCCATGACAACGACCCCGGCCGCCGGTATCCTGCGTCGCGCCCGTCGTGAAATTGGAAACATTTCGAGCCCGCGGCGGGTCTATTTTGGGGCGACACCCGCTCCTGGCCACTGGATTATGACGACGACTTCGCTGATTTCCCGCCTGCTCCTCGTCGCGACGCTGGTCGCGCCGACGCTTTCTTTCGCCGCCGACGACCAGCCTCCGCGACCCGAGGAAGTGTTCCGCTATGTCGTGTTCGATGCGGGAGACGCCATCGAGATCGACTGGGCCGTCGACGACGGCTTTTACATGTACCAGAGCGCTTTCGGCTTCGAATCGGCCGATCCCGCCATCGTGCTCGGCGAACCCGAGCTCCCCGA
>Ga0316190_10002097_pt1 | contig 14491 bp, 9 predicted proteins | sample Eddworburrow2_MG_FD_204929 | JGI IMG/M metagenome (GOLD analysis project Ga0316190, IMG submission 204929) | Coastal sediment microbial communities from Maine, United States - Eddy worm burrow 2 | ecosystem: Environmental > Aquatic > Marine > Coastal > Sediment | place: USA: Maine | collected... | reverse complement strand
AATCTGACATAAGGGCTCCAAAGGTTCAATGCATTTTGCCAGATATCTTTCAACATTTCACCGGATTTTTCTGTCGTTAAATCATTATAAGTCATATGTTTATCCATTTGGCAACCCGAAAATGAATACTTTATAACTGGAATACGATGTAAAACAGCAGGTTTGGTGACAGTGAACTGTAGATTTTATGGGCAGGAACATCTTGGGCATGTGGGGCAATGCCTCACCTTTGTACCGCACCTGCCCTTCATGAATGCCTATTGGAACCTCCATTTTCTGAATAGTTGGAACCGCCTCTCCAATAGGATCTACCGGAAGGAGTTGCTGACCATATATGTCTGCATAAAGTTGATAGGTTTTCACTGTATCTGTCACAAAAATCTGTCCTTCCTTTTCATAAACCTGTGGCGGACGAGTGAAGGGCTGGTTAAAGCCAGTAAAGCCTCCAATGGTTTTGAAAATAACAGGGTCATCCTGCACTCCAACAAGGAGATCTTCTGGCTGCTTCCAGCAATTCCCAGAGAGTTTAGAAACAGTCCGCTCTTTTTCACTGTTAGTCAGGACCAGTTCTTCAATCCCAAAAAGAGCTTTAAAGTGCTCCACGTCGAATTCATATAGGTATTTCAAGGCGCTTTCCCGATAAGGTGCATAGCCAGATAGCCATGCAGCGATATATCCTGTCTTCAAGAAATGTTCATAGGTAGAGAAGGTTCCTTTTTTCAAAAGAACTGCCCAATCCAAAACACCTCCGGCCAAGGCATCGGCCAGCTTTAATACTGAGTTGCCAAGATGTGCGACAATCTCGGGATATTCAAAAATCCGGGGTCGGACATGCTCAATTAAATCCAGGAATACATCCTCAAAAAGAGGGTGTCTACCCTCAGAAGCCAAGTAATGCTGGGAGATCAACTTGAGGATTTGGTCATAGAGTTTTAAGGTTAAAGCCTCCAATGGAGCAATGGGTTGATCCTTATGCAACTCAACAATGGGTTCAAGAATTGAGACGATGTATTTGGAAAACACCTTTTCATCCAGTGACGGGTCTAAATGCTTGGCGAAGATAAACCGTTGGTTCAGTGCCTCCTTATGTTTCTTAAATATGCTTTTTAAGGTTTCAGAACCTATTTTTTCCATTGCAGCCACTTCATGTAATTGGTGTAGCGCTGATGAAAGTACTTCAATTTGAGAACATCGTCGTACATGAAGCTGTGGATCTTGCGGCCTTTTGCCATTTGCTCCAACATCCTTTCTATTTTAACCATTTGTTCCTTTGTCTCTTTCTCACTTACTCCTTCAAGTCCCTTATCAAAGGATTCTTCCAAGTCTCGTATTGGATCCTTCCGGTCCAGGCCCTGGCGATCATATTCCGCACAACTGAGGTCGAAGAGCTTTCGTATCCAGCTAATCTTATCAATACGGTAGACTTCATTTCCGGGCTGTTCAAAAAACTGGGCATCACTGTTTTGTGCCAGTTTATCGTGCAGAACAAAGGGGATAATGTTCCTTACATCATCAAACCCCACTTTGTTGTTACCCCTGAAGAAAGCAACAGCTTTAATAAAAACAAGGGATGTCATGAAGGTACGCACGGAAAAGCCATTCCTGGTCTGGTACCCTATATCCTTAACCTGGTCCTTTCCCGTTTCAAGTGATGCCATTTGTCGAAAATCCTGACCGGATAATTTCAGAACATCTTTAGTCTTATACTCGAACTGTTCACCCGCAGACTCAAAGAATTCAAACTGGGATGCAAAAAACTCAATACGCCTCATCAGGGTTCGTGGGATTTCTACCGTAAGAATTTGACGATGGATTTCACTGATCTCCTGATCATTGAAGATGATTTCATCTGGGACCATCTCTTCTGGTTTGATTCCCGCCTCGATGCGTGACAAGAGTTCTTTCAGAAAACGTGTGTTAAAATGCAGCGCATGAACCACAACGTCAATCCGGTCACTTAATGCCTCAATAACCTGATAAGTGCCGCCTCCTTCATCGTCGTTGGCTGTCAGGTACCAGGCTGCTTCCGGGCACTCGTAGATCTGATCCAATAACTCAGCATAATTATCACCCATAACAGTTAACAAGGCAGATTGTGTGCGTGTGGGTATGCGATTATACTCATCGATGATCTTTACCTTCATGGAGAGCCACTTACGCCAGGCAATTTTGATGTCCCCCATATCCTTCGCGTTCATGAGATCGGAGGGAAGTGGATTCCCGAGTAAGTCAGAGATCGTCATCTGTGGCTGGCCATGCTGGATGGAACGTTTGAGCTCCTTGATGGAATATCCAGCTAATATTCCCATGAGCATTGCACTTGCTGTTTTGCCCCGCCCTGGGCCGCCAACAAGGAGGCATCGCTTTTGAACAACCAGGTTAAGTAGAGGCAATAAAATGAAACTGGAATAACTCTGACCAGTGGGGAGTGTGAGAACTGTTTGTCTATCGCCCAGCTTATATTGAGCCGGTGGCTCTTCATTGTATTCAATATCATAAAAAGGTGTAATAAGCGCATGGTTGGTCAGCCAGAAATAGGCTTTTCTCATCTTCTCATCCAGATCTTCGGATCGGCTTTCAGCAGGCTTGCCCTCGTCCAAGGGGCCTCTGTACAGGTCCTCAATATCAAAAACTTTCCTGGCCGTTTTCTCTTTCGGATTGGTTGGAGATTCACTAACTTTCATTCGTGTTCGGTAATCCATGGGCAATGGCCTCCATTATTTAAACCTGCAAAAGCTGCTCAGATCATTTTGCATCAGTGATGATATAAAGCATTATATATAAAACAGCCAGAAGACCGAATGCTAAGTTTTGAGGTGGAGCACTTGGATATGTCCACGAATAAAACCAGGTGCTGCTTTGGTTTTTTTGTTCAAAGCAGAGCAAGCCTCTTAAAAGCTCTGTTGATGGTTCCTCATTATCCCCATTTCATTATTGACAGTTAGCGCCACTGTTAACAAAACTAACATAGTCTGAGATATCAATTCGACCGGAGTCATCAACATCAAACTCTGGGGTGAGTCCGAGCTCTAATCGCCACATAGGGTAGAACCCAGGTTCGAGTGGAGGAATAGCATATACAATCACCACATCCTGAACCCATTCACCACATGGATTTGCCTGTGTGAGTGTGTAGGTGGTCGTAGCAGTTGGAGTCGCCCACGGCTCAGCCGACATTGGGTTGTCCAGACCCAGTGTCGGCAGCCAGGAATACTGCTGTTGAGAAATCGGAGGTGAACCCAGAGCCACACCCATACCGCACAGTGATTTTCTATCAGGACCTGCATCTGCGTCCCTTGGCGCACAGGCCTCATTCAATGCATAAATCGCATTCCACAGAGCCGTGTGCACAGCCTGTTGTGGAAAGAACAGCTGGTCGATGAGAAAGGTATTCGAACTTAAGTGGTAATGAAACCAACAGGCCGCTTCAATGCGTGACTCAGCGCGAACATTTTTAAGCCTTTTTTCTTCTGATAGATCATATGCCCTCATACTTGTAGGCACTGTATCGTCAATGTGACCCAACTCAAATAAAAATGAAAGACCTCTGGGGAGATGCTCCTCAGTGACCTGCTGAGATTGGGAAAAAGACGCTGTTTCCTTAATAATGATTGGAATGGTGTCGGGATTGAGGAAAATATCAGCAAGCTGGTCTAATGCATCACGCCACTTGGCATAAAATACTGCAAAAAGTTCAAATTGACATTCCTGAGCCTCCAGGCCTGGGCATGGGGTATGATCAACTGTACATCCTCTTTCCATTGATCCCCAGTGCAAAGATCGACCCAAACCATCATCCATGTTTCGCCCTGATGAATCCTCTCGAATAAAATAAAAATTAAGGCCTGCCACGTCAAAGGGAAGAAATGTAATTGTTCCCTGAGTCCTCATCAGAGTCAGTTCGGCCACGAATTGATCGATCCACCAGAAATCCGGCATCCCGTCATGAAAAATCTCTCCATTTACTGCGGCTTGATTACCCGGGAAAATAGTAGCCGCCATAATGCGTGCCTCTGGGTCAACTGAACGAACCATCTCTGCAAAAAAGGCAAGTTGGCGAGCATATAGTCTGGGGTCAATGTGCCACCCACCATTGGGTTCATTCCCAAAATGCCAAATAGAGACCCTGTCTTTGTATCGAGATACTGATTCCTGCACATAGGCTGCGAAAGCATCCTGAATAGATGTCCTGGGTGTCATCAGGAATTGAGTGGCATGATTCTGGTATTCTGCCATACGATCCAAAATTGCCTGTCGCTTAACCGGATCATCTGGATCTACTCGCCATGTATGGTAAGCACAGTAGATTTGTTCCCAATAGTCCCAAAGATCGTGCCATGACAAGGATTTTGAGTTGATGGTGACGTCAAAGAGGTAGACAGGTCGTGTTCGTGGATCATGACGAGAAAAGTTGTATTGGGGAAGGACACTGTAGTCGACTGGATCCAGGTAAACGGCGTCAGCGCCTGAAGGATCAAACATCGTAAAAAAATCGGTGCCCAGAATGGGCAACTCCAGAACTCCACCAGTTCCTGTCCGAACACGAAAGGGCTGAAACATGTTTTGTGAAATGATTGTTGGAGTGCTTGTATTCAACCCTGCCAATAATTGGTCCGATTCCCAAAAGACGGGCCTACTCCTTCCATCTTGATCCCGAAAAGCATCACGACCCCAGGCCTGCAACCCTCCCTCGAAAAGATAGGGCACAGCTAATTGATTCAAATCAGAACTGAATGCCTGGATTTCAGATTGCGAGGGAGCTGAATATCCTAAATCCGGCCACCATTCCTCCGGCATAGTCAGATGTGTGTTAACACCAAGACGATTATTGGGATCCATTGCAATTTCAATAGTTCTGGAGGACCAGCATTCCTCTCCACTTCCAGAAATACGTACAGACCATCGATATGTATATCCAGGATCACAAACGGGAGCCCGAATAAATTGTTCCCCACCAATTTCTACCTGACTTAGGGTGTTGAGAAACCAGGGTGGATGAAACCGATTCTCCGGCAACAAAAGCGAATTAGTTAACCTGCCATTTTCCGGTAATGCCTGATAACTCAGATAAGGCTCAAATTCAGAAATGATCTCATTCCACTTGTCAATTTTAAAATCAAAAATGACATCTGCACCCATTCGAGACCAATAAAAGTCCTGCATGACCCGATAACTCACTGCACCATCTTCAGGATACTGCAGCGCAACCACCTCACAGAGGTCCTCTTTACCCTGGGCGCAAATAGACCCCAGTATAAACAGCAGTGTAATGAGTAACCGCACCATCAAAACCCCTCGGCTGGCATATAAAAAATGAATGTCCACATAGGATAAGTTTAGACCACATATCATGTCATGTCATGGAGAATTGCAAGTTATCTATAACCTTACTACTCTTTTGCCAGATCGATGCCAGATGTTCTTATCTTGTCCAGCCTAGCTATAATCCCCGAGAAACATGATCGTGTTTCTTCCAAAGAGGGCATGAATAATCGATTTTTCAATCGTCATACTCCAGGTTGTCTATCGAATTTTGATTGCTTTTAACGAAGCGAAGAACGAATTATCACCCGACCCCGTCAAGCCGAGAACCTGAATTGAAGCCTCGCCAGTCTGACTTTGTGCTTGAATGAAGTAGTTGGGATTGGGAAGAAATGTTTCGAATTCATAGCTTAATACACTGAGCAACTTGCCTCCTGGAGCAATAGAACCCAGCTCCACTTCACCTTGTGCATTCCCTGCATCATCAAAACGCCACACGTGAACATTCACGCTTTCGGTTACCTTAAGGTTGAGTATGGCTACTCCATCATAAAACGACACACTGGGGATTCCACTGTTCATTCTGAATAATTGACCATTCTCCTGACCTTCACTTATTCTGATTTCATCAACCCAAACCCCAAATCCCGATTTGGCGGATACATATTTTAATCCAACCTCGGTTTGATTGGTCGGATCCCAAATAGCAACATGAGACACTTTATCCAATAATGTTGGGTCAGAGAATAGATCGTTGGGTGCAGCACCGTATAATGAGACAAAGAGTTGTTCACCTGCTTCCAGTTCATACCTTTGACGGGCTGATTCCCCTAATTGGTTTCCTCTATTATCAAATCCAATTAAGACAATGCTTTTTGGTAGATTTGGGTCAAGATTCAACAGCTTAATCACACCATCAAATCCACCTACTTTTCGAGGCATGTGCATCAACCACCTGGAGTAATTAAATAAGACTCCGGGCTCAGTATAAGAAGTCACGGGCCCATTGCGCATCACTGTGGGTGAAACATATTGAGGTTCATTAACTGTTTGCCTGGCCAGACTCACTCGATAAGCTGCCGTCGGTAACTGATCAGATCCAATTGTCAGGGTGACTGGCCATGTGGGACTTTGTACTGTGATGGGACCAAATACGGTGGTGCAACCCAGTTCTAAAGAGAGTTCCCATTCGAGTGGTACCAGACCAGATGTTTCAATTCCATCCGAGTTTGGGCTAGGCAGCTGGGCTATAAAATCACCATTGACATCAAGGTAAAAGGTGGATTCCCTTATAAAAACTGGCGCAGTTAGAACCAACGCATCATTCCAGCTCAAAATGTTGTTCAGCAGCATGAGCGGGCCACTGTTTACCGATAAGTCTTGCTCTTTTAACACTTGTCCGATGGGTTGCTGAGTATATACCAGTAATCCTTGCCCTACCTCCCGGAAAATAGAGACCAAGTCCGGTTCATCTGAGTATTTCGATAAGGGGCTGAAACTGCCAATGCCAGAATGGAAATATCCAGCGGCCGATGTAGGGGCCCAATTCGACAAGAGTGCTTCACTGAGGCCTCTGTTAAGTAGGTGTGATGGAGATTCAAGGGATACCGAAGCTATCCCTTCAGATTGATAAGTCGCCGCCAGTTCATTACCAAATGGGTATTGATCGAGGCTTTCAGATCCGAACCCAGGGTTTTGAATGAGAACGATTCCACCTGATTCCATAAATGATATCAGGTCACCATTTCGAACATTGTTGAACTCACTGAATCCATCGAGCCAGATCGCATCAAAACCATCCAGAGCAATTTGCGAAAATTCACTTGGAGAAAAGAAGGAAAAACTATGACCAAGTTGATTTAGATTGTCTGTCTGAACGGTATGAACCGTACCAAACGTATTTCCTGAGACTAAGACATCTCCAGAGAATCCGAACTGCATGGGAAACCATGCACAAAATAATATGCGAAATATAAATTTCATAATAATCCTCGTAAAAATAGGCCCTTATTTTATTTAAATTGTGATTGTAAGTACCAGGCTAATATAGTGCAAAAAAAAAAGTGATGCAATGGGAAAACACCTGGCCTGCAGCAGTTCTATCAATAGAAAGATAGCTACATCTATAGCAGAACTTAATCCATGTGATTAAGCCACAACAATGAACTCGACAGACGCTTTCTTACCTTAGGTTACTTCCAGGATTTCTCGAATTCCTGAACGATTAAAAATGATGCGACTTCTCTTATAGACCACGTCCGTGGAGGATGAATATCGTATCACCAAGTTTAGATGATAGACTTTCCGGCCTTCGACCTTTTTGTATGAATCGCCATCTAAAACAAAGAGCGACTTCTTGGGATCATCCATTTTGCGAATAATCTTATTCACATTGAACCGCATGAGATCAGTAACTCCAGCTAGAGCTGTGTCCTGGAATTCGTCACGAATATTTTTTGAAAATATTCGGACTTTTTTCCTGTAAAGAAAGATTCTCTCGTGGGCGAGTTCATGTTCTAGAGTCGTCATCCTGCTGTTATTCCTCAAGTTCAAAGCCTGAGGATCAACTTGGTCTTCAGGCAAAAAACCGAAATGTTCCTTACTGAAACCCAGTTGATTATTCCCGAGAAAAAAAGAAGTTTTTTGATCAAATGCCTTCTTAGCCCACCGAGAATAGATCCAACTGCGAGAAAGTTCCTTCATCCGATCTTTAAAGATATAACTCAACACAAGGGCAACAAAAAGAGGAAGCGTGAAGGTCCCATATTTTTGTTGTGCAAAAAAAGCTACAACTGTAGCGAAAATCATAGCTAGGCCCGCCGCAAGACTATAAACAATCTGCAACATGAGTCGCCCTTCCTGCTTCAATCGAGTATCTATGAAGAGGTTGCTCTCAAAATATCGCTTCAAAACGCCATGCCTATATACCATCTCCTGATGACTCGGATCTTTACCCTTGCAGGCATGGTATTTCTTTTGGTTCCTGTATTCAAACTCCAACTTAATAGCCGAAATAAAACGAGGTTTTAGATCCTTAAAAAGAATCGGACATTTCCCCTTCAACAAATCAAGTTGAGTAAAAGCGAACTTTTCAAACAAGATGCTTAAATATTCATCGCCATATAGGAAGGTATTTAAAAGATTTTCTGGAATTGAAGGGTCGATAAAAAGAGGGCGTAAGCCTCGATATTTCTGAATAACTTCCTGAGTACACTCCAGGTAGCGCTCCGCAATATGTTCCAGGTCTTCTAGATCATTTTTCCCTTCCAAAAAGGAGATATGCTCCTTGGCAGAACTTCTGAACACATTACATAGCATACGTATGTGATGAATCAGTCGAAGATTCGTCTCATGATCATCGGACCTTTCAAGCTTAATCTTCTCTATCTTCTTCCTAATGGCCTCGATAAAGCCCGCACCATTAGCAAGTTGTTCCAAAGAAATTGGTGCTGTAAGAAAACGGATATATGTTTGGATGTCGCGGTAAAACAGTTCACTCGGATAGGAATGACGATTGATTCCAAGGCTATTAGGGAGGAAGAAATAGGAATCCACTGTATAATCCGTATTCTTTTTGTGTTTGCTCAGGGCATAATCAAATTTAATCTCAAATTGGAACTTATCATGAATTTTTATATGTTCAACAATTTTTTCCATAGCGCATGATCATAACCTATTTCAGGTTGATTATAAAGATTCATCTTAAGCGAGATCAGGTCTTATCCCATAGTGATTCGTCTGATATATGTTCTCTTAGCAGTTGGAGAAAGTGACTTCGTGGAATAAAACGTGCCCCCATACGTTTAAAGTGCTCCGTTTCTACCTGACAATCAATGAGGACTGCATCTTTGAATCGTTCACAGAGGGAGACCAGTGCCACCTGAGAAGCGCTGGATTCTTTGTGGAACATACTCTCACCAAAAAAGAATGGTCCTAAGCTTACCCCGTAAAGTCCACCCACGAGTTGGTGACCTCTCCAAACCTCACAGGAATGGGCTACCCCCAGTTCATGAAGTTTCTGGTACGCTTTGGCCATGTCATTCGTTATCCATGTTCCCTCCTGCCCAGCCCTGGGAACACGGGAACATTGCCAGATTACATCACTGAACGCACGATCAAATGTAATTTTGAAACGTTGGGAACGGATGAGTTTTGCAAGGCTTCGTCTGATTTTCAGTTCAACTGGGAATAGTACAAATCGAGGGTCCGGGGACCACCAGAGAAGCGGGTATCCCTCGTTAAACCATGGGAAGATACCGCTCTCATAAGCCAGGATCAATCGCTCTGGAGATAGATCTCCACCAATTCCAAGAAGACCATCATTTTCTGCCAGACTCGGATCGGGGAAAATCAGGCCCTCTCCGATTCGAAAAACGGGCACATTACTTCCTGAGATTCATGTATCTCTTTCTAAGTTTAACAAGATAGGGAGGTACATTGAGATCATCGTTAGCTTCTTCTCCCTGATTCTCAGCATAAGCTAGAGGTCTGTCGTATTCAGGAAGTGGTTCCTTGGGAGTTACCTGGCTTACTTCCATTTGTGGCTTGGCCCGATCCTGAACCTGTCGAACTCGTGGAGCATAATCCTTATACTTGAGGGCGGCTTCCTGCGTGCCTCCCTGAGTCTCATCTTCCATCCTCTCTGGAGTCCGCCAAGGATTGGGAGCCTCGACTTCCTGTGGCGGCGGAGATTGGTACCGTTGATGAGTAGGGAATTTTGCTACTTTCTGTGAAGCGTGATAATCGTCAGCCAGTTGCCTGGATGGAGTTGGGAAATCAGTTGCAATGACTGTAATTGAGATACTACCTGTCATCTTCTCATCTGTAACAGTACCAAAGATAATTTCGGCATCATCATCACATGCTTCTTGAATCAGTGCGGCGGCCTCGTCAATTTCATCCATGGTCATATCAGGACCACCCACAATGTTGTAAAGAACAGCCTGAGCTCCATTGATGGATGCATCTTCCAGGAGTGGTGATGAGATGGCTTGTTGAGCCGCCAGAATACCTCTGTTTTCTCCAGAAGCTGTCCCACAACCCATAATAGCCACACCTTTCTCAGCCATGATGGTTCGAACATCTGCAAAATCAAGGTTGATAAGTCCGGGTTTATTGATGAGGTTACTGATACCTTGTACAGCGTTGAGTAGTACCTCATCAGCCAGGGAGAATGCCTCGTTAAGAGGCGTTTTTTCAGCGACTGTCTCTCGGAGTTTTTCATTGGAAATAGTAATAACAGTATCCACACAACCTTTGAGATTCCGTAAACCCTCTTCTGCACAACGACGGCGCTTTTTACCTTCAAAGTTAAATGGCGTGGTAACCACTCCAACAACAAGTGCACCGGCTTCTTTGGCAAGTGAGGCAATAACCGGAGCAGCACCTGTACCTGTTCCCCCGCCTAATCCTGCAGTTACAAAGACCATGTCCGCTTCACCCAAGTACTCGATGATCTGGTTGGTATCCTCGATAGCTGATTGACGTCCAACTTCCGGTTGGGCTCCTGCGCCCAGGCCTTTGGTGATCTTGGCTCCGATCTGAATCATGTGGCTAGCCTTGGAACGGGAAAGTGCCTGAACATCCGTATTTGCAACCAAAAACTCGACACCCTTAATGCCAACATCAATCATTCGATTAACGGCATTGCCGCCTCCGCCGCCGACTCCGATGACTTTGATATTCGCACCAATTCGGTGACTTGCCTCTTCTTCAAATTGAAATCTTGGCTTTTGTTCTGAATGATTTTGATACACCATCAACTGCCTCCTTCACTATACCTACTCTGCATACTAAACATAACCCTGGAAGAACATCTTCTTTAAAGAGTCCAACCACCTTCGTACACCTTTTTGGTGCATTTCACCCGCCTGACTGTCTACAGTCCAGGCATATTTCAAAACGCCGATGGCAGTGGAGTAAACGGGCGACGACACCATGTCAGTCAACCCTTTAATACCAATTGGCTTACCTACTCTCGTCGGTTTCTTGAACTGAGTTTCAGCTAGTTCTACCATACCGGTAAGAAGAGAACCTCCACCCGTTAACACAAATCCAGCTTCCATGTTTCGATCATAGCCAGCCTGACGAATCTCTGTCTGAATATCATGGAACAGCTGCTCTGCCCTTGGCTTGAACGTATCTACTATCAACTGGTGTGGAATGAGATGCGGCGCCCCGCCACCCGACAATGAAATCTCAATCATCTCATCTTCATCTATAAAGCTGGACAAAACACAGCCATTTCGCTTCTTTACCAGTTCTGCATCTGATGTTGGAATATTCAAAACATATGCGAGATCTTTTGTGAAATGCCCACCACCTACCGGAAAAACTTTGGTATGCCACAGGCTGCCACGATCAAACACTCCAAGCGTCGTCATGGTTTCACCAATATTAATTAATACGACCCCATTCTTCATCTCGTCTGTTCTCAGGACGGCTTGAGCGTCAGCCATTTGAGTCAGCACTTTGCCTTCCACTTTTAATCCGGCCTTCTGAGCACACTTGATCACATTTGCAATTGTGTTTCTAGCTCCTCTAACAATGTGAGCATCAAGCTCGAGCCTGGTGCCAATCATGCCTATGGGATCATCTATACCGCCCTGACTGTCTACTCGATATTCCTGTGGGAAGACATGAAGAATCTCGTACTCAGGTGGTAAACCTGATGGTGTCGCTTTGCTAATCACACGCTGTACATGTTCTCTCTCAATTTCTCCGGATGCAGAGGAAACGCCTATCACTCCCCTGCTGTTTTCGCCATGAATGTGTTCTCCTGAGATGGCGATATGGACACGGTTCACATCTATACCTGACATCACCCTAACAGCATCTATCGCCTCAACAACGCATTCAACAGCCTTGTCCAAAGAAACAACGACACCGTTTCTCATGCCTGCAGAGGGTTCGTTAGAGGCACCTCTAACTTCCATTTCACCATTCTTTTCAACACCAACAGCGACACAAACCCTGCTAGTACCTATCTCCATGCCAACAAAAACTTTATTATCGGTTGCAGACATTACCAACTCCCCCCTCTGGGCATGATGACAACCTGTTTCGGCACACCAAGTTCGATGTATTCCAGTTCTGGATAATTCTGGTTGAGGTAATCCACAATCGAAAGAAAACGTGAAAGGTTACCAGGAATCGGAGCCTGACCCAGGTAGACAGGTGCATGTATCAATGATGAGTAAACCACAATATTCTCCCGATCTTCAATATCAATCTCTTCCATTTGGCTCCAAAACACTTGGCTTTCAGCTTTCAGCTCATTGAGAAAATGGAATCCGAACAGTAAATCTTCAGCTACCCTCTCTTTCCTGATACCCCGGAGAATAGGCGTATCCAAAGCCATCTCTCCTCCTTCGAGGTCATCAATGATGCAGCCTTCTTCATCAAAAAGGTGTATCTCTCCCTGAAAATGGCATAGCCCCACAGGACTTCGCTCGGTCAATCGAACTCTGAGTGTGTCAGGCAATTCACGATGGAGCGTGATAGAAGAGATCCAGTGGTGCTTTAGAGCCTTCTCTTGATATGTTCTTAAATCAAGGTTCAACAAGTTTTTATTTGTAACATCTGCAAATATTTTTCTCAAGGCAGGTTCCGTTCGTACTGAAGTTCCATCAAAAACGATTCTTTTAATGGAAAAGTATGAACTGGTATGCATATGCCTGTAACCATAATAAACAGCATAGCTCACGCACCCCATCATGAAAGAATAGAGCAATACAATGCCGACTATCTTAACACCAGGCCGTAACTTGCGCTTCTGCCTCGCACCCATCCGGTCTCCTCCATTTTCTAGCGTCTCATGCCCAAACGCCGACTCATTACCTAATCATGTTGAGTATATGAGATGCCACTAATGACGTATACTACCACAAGATAAAGGGGTGATTTCAAAAAAAAGGGAATATTTTGTGGTTTGGCTCTCCTGAAATCAGTTTTTAAGAACCTATCACATGAATTTAAACTGTTTATTCATCCGCCTGTTGCCAGGAATCATGAACTTCACGGATTTTCTTACTAATACTACCAGCACCAAGAGCTAGAACCATATCGCCAGGTGCAGATATATCCATAAGGTGTGCATCTATTTCATCAAGTGCATCTATGTATGAAACAGACGGGTGATTAAGATTAAGTTCCTCGGCGAACCGTGAACTGAGAATATTGGGGATAGGTGTTTCTCCAGCTTCAAATACGGGAACCACCAAGACATGGTCTGCCATATTAAAAGCGTCCAGAAGCTTTTCCCAGGAGTGAGAGAACCGCGTATAGCGATGGGGTTGGAAAACAGCAACAAGCCTTCCATCATATGCATGTTGTGCTGCTTCAAGTGTTGCAAGAATTTCAGTGGGATGATGTGCATAATCATCGACGAAAAAGCGCTCCCGACTGATTCCAATTTGATGAAACCTGCGATCGGCTCCTGTAAACTTCACAATGGAATCGGCAATGCTTGGAAGTGAGACATTAAACTCCAAGGCTACAGCAATAGCACCAAGTGAATTCAGAACATTATGTATGCCAGGTACACTTAACTTAATCTTTGTAATCTGTTCACCACGAACCATCAAGTCGTAGCTCATACCAAACCCATCGTAACGCACATTGGCCGCAGTCAGGTCTGCATCTCCTTTCAGCCCATAAGTAACTATTCGCCGTGTAACCTGGGCCATAAGTGCTCTAAGCCGATCATCATCAGAACAGAGCACCACCATTCCGTAGAATGGAACTTTGTTCATAAAAGCGAGGAATGTTTCTTCAATCTCCTGGATCCCACCCTTGTAATGATCAAGGTGCTCTTCATCGAGGTTTGTCACTATGCTGATGGTTGGACTTAGTTTCATAAAACTGCCATCAGATTCATCCGCTTCAACAAGCATAATCGTCCCTTGGCCCAGTTTGGCATTCGAATTGAATTTATTCAAGCGCCCACCAATGACGACTGTAGGGTCCAAATCTGTGTCACAAAGAATATGAGCCAGCATACTCGTTGTACTAGTTTTGCCATGAGCTCCAGCTACGGCAATTCCATGCCTCATTCGCATCAATTCAGCAAGCATTTCTGCACGAGGAATAATAGGGATATTTCGATAACGTGCAGCAATCACTTCTGGATTATCAGATTTTATTGCCGTAGAAGTAACTACAACATCAGCATTCCCAACATGATCCGGCTCATGCCCTTTAAAGACCTTGGCTCCCATGTTAATAAGTC
>Ga0316190_10002096_pt1 | contig 14494 bp, 12 predicted proteins | sample Eddworburrow2_MG_FD_204929 | JGI IMG/M metagenome (GOLD analysis project Ga0316190, IMG submission 204929) | Coastal sediment microbial communities from Maine, United States - Eddy worm burrow 2 | ecosystem: Environmental > Aquatic > Marine > Coastal > Sediment | place: USA: Maine | collected... | reverse complement strand
ATTAAAAAGTGGGTTTGGTGTGAATTATGTGATCAAGTGGTTTTTCTTCATAGATTAATTTGTCTGGTCATTTGTGGGTTTTTAAGGTTGTAATGCAGTGGTGGTTTATAGTGTGTATTTATTATAATTCAAGTATTATAGTAGTATTTATTACGGGTACTTATAATTATTTGTTTTACCTTGTGGGTAAGGTGGGGTAAAAAATTCTTTTTAGGTAATCGAACATATATTATTTGTTTAAATCAAACACAGACGTTATGTTTGGTGAGTGGTCTCTTAAGATTTAAATATCTCTCTACTTATATAGAAGTGTTCTGGTGTTTTGGTTCTCCTTGTTAAAGAGTAGTGTAAAATAGCATCTCTTAATAAGGTGGTTAAAGGATTTTTGTTGGTCTTTTTATATATTCTTTGGTAATAAACATGATTGGTATTTTGTTGTAAATTTTTCTCTGGTTTAATAATGCCTATATAATAACCCAAGGGATAGTGTGTTCGGGTCTTGTTCTTTTTAGTAGGTAGGTTTATCCTACTTAGTTTATGATGATTGTTAAATTTTTGTAACTTGATAGTCTTATTAATTGAATGTGGGTATTTTATAATGAGTTATTTGATAACAAATTAACACGAGGTATTTTTCTTAAGACCTAAATGCCGGTGTTCCTGTTTGTAGAAAATGTTATTAACTTATCCAATAACTTAATAAATTATTTTAAAGGACTCATTGGGTTTATCTGTTTGTAGGTATAGTTTAATTTTTTATTATTTATTGTGAAACATGTTGTTTTGATAACAATTTAGTTATTAAACCGTACGTGGTGTCCCTGAGTTTAATAAGTACTCTTTAGGGGGGGTAAAAACTTAGGGGTGTTTTTAAAAAAACTCTTATGGCTAAGAGTTTTTTTAAAAAATTAGTTTTAGTGGGATAAGCGTGTTTAGAGGAATTAGTGTTAGAGATGGGGTATTTATGGGTAGTTAAGACTGATTGGTTGGTTGTGCCCTCGACAGGAGTCGAACCTATATCTTCGGCTTAGGAGGCCAATGTTCTATCCATTGAACTACGGGGGCTTTTCCAGGGTATTCTAGAAGTAGACTAGATAAAATTAGTATTAATTAGTTTGTGGGCGATACAAGATTTGAACTTGTGACCTCTACGATGTCAACGTAGCGCTCTAACCAACTGAGCTAACCGCCCCCTTAAATAGTGTTTTAAGGTTTTTGTTAAATTTTTTGATTAAAACATGTGATTATAATATCTATACCATAGTCTGGTGGGTTGTTTGTGTCTTAATGTGCGGACGAGAGGACTCGAACCTCCACAGCCTTGTGGCCACTAGCCCCTCAAGCTAGCGTGTCTACCAATTCCACCACATCCGCATTGATTTTATTATATAATGTTTTTTGAAAAAATATAACACCCCATAAGGGCGTTATATTTTTTCAAAAAAGTAATTCTACGTTAGAGTTTTGTTTCTTTTAAACGTTTCTTTGATTTTCTTAGGTAATTAAGTTTTGCTCGTCTTACTTTTGCTTGTTTTATAGTTTCAACTTTAACTACGTTTGGAGAATTTAAAGGGAAGATTTTTTCTACTCCAACACTACCACTTATTTTACGTACTGTAATACTACTACTAACCCCATTACCATTAGATTTGTTTAGTATTATACCTTGGTATATTTGAATTCTTTGTTTTTCTTCTCCTTTTGTGTTGGTTTCTTTAATCTGTTGGTGTACCCGTACTGTCATACCAGGTTGAAGGTTTTGATTGATGTTGCTAATATTAGTCATAATTTAAACATTAAACTTATTCAAGTCTATCCTTAGTATTTAGTTTTGTCAACTCTTTAAGAAAATTTTCTAGTTTTATAGTTAGTTTTGAGTGATATTCTTTTTTTATACCCTCTAAATTTATAAACTTTAAAGTTTCTGCATGTAAAAAGGGTCTATCGAGTTTGTTATTTAATTTATTTATTCTACTTTTTTTGTTGCTATATAATCTTTCCCCAACAATAGGGTTTCCAATACCAAGTAAATGAACCTTTATTTGGTGGGTTCGTCCTGTTAAGATAGAGACTTCAAGTAATGTGCTATTTGTATAAAGTTTTAATGGTTTTATTAGGGATACGGCTGAACGACCATCTTTTGTGTTTTGAATTTTTCCTTTAGCACCTCTACTTAAGAATGTTTCAATTTTCTTTTCTTTATATATATGCCCATAAACTAGGGATTTATATTTTTTATCTACTAGTTTCATTTTAAATTGAGATTTTAAGTGGTTTTGCATTTTTTTATTTTTTGCTACAACCATAACCCCAGAAACATTTTTATCGAGCCGGTGTACAATTCCGGGTCTGTTGGATTTTGGATTAATTTTTTGTATGTCTGGGTATATGAGTAAGAGTTGGTCTATTAATGTATTCCCTTGTGTGTGAGTGCTGTCTGGGTGAACCACTAGACCAACTGGTTTGTCTATTATAATGTAGTTCTTTTCTTCTGAAATAATAGTAATCTTGGGTGGGGTGTTAATTTTGCTTTTTATATCAGGTGGTGTTTTTAGGATTTGAATTATTTCATTAATCTTGAGTTTGTAGTGATTGTTTGGGATTTTATTATTAATTAGTATTTTTGTTTTTATTATTTTTTGGGTTTTATTGCGAGAAATATTGAGTTTTGCTGCTAGGAAGATATCTAAACGTTGGCCTATTTGTTGGTCATCTACTTTTATTTTTTTTAATGAATTTATCATATATTTATTATACCTCTCTTTTTTGAATAATTAATGGGTGCTACAATGTTAGTATAGTTTATTTTTAGTTTTATTTTATAAGATGTATCTTCATAAATTAGAAATTAATGGTTTTAAGTCGTTTGCTAGAAAAGTAACACTTGAATTCGATCGAGGTATTACTGCTATAGTGGGGCCAAATGGGTCGGGTAAGTCAAATGTGGCTGAGTCTATACGTTGGGTTATGGGTGAGCAAAGTGCTAAACAGCTTCGTGCCAAAAAAGGACAAGATGTTATTTTTTCTGGTTCTGATAAAGCGGCAAGCCAAGGGATGTCTGAGGTTGTTATGTTTTTTGATAACACCGACCGTGGTGCTTCTGTTGATTATAGTGAGTTCAGTTTGTCACGTAAGTTGTACCGTGACAAGCATAGTGAATATTTGTTTAATAATCAAAATTCTAAATTGAGTGATATTCAATTACTTCTAGCCCAAGCCAACCTTTCGAGTAAAAATTACTCTGTAATTGGTCAAGGTATGGTTGATGGTATTTTGAATGCAAGTCCCATAGAAAGAAAAGAATTTTTTGAAGAAGCTTCGGGGGTTAGGCCTCTTCAAATTAAAAAACATTTAGCAAACCTTAAATTGGATCGAACTCAGGAAAATATTTCTACTATCAATATTCAGCTTGACGAAATTATACCAAGATTAAAATTACTTACTCGTCAAGTAAACAAACTTGAACGTAGGACTGAAATAGAAGGTAGGTTACGTGATTCTCAATATAACTATTTTGGATCTTCTTTTTATAAATTAAATTTAGAGCAGGCATCTTTTTTTGAGCAAGAAAAAAAACTTAAATTACAAATAGACTTATTAGAGGGGCAAGTTAAGGGTTTGCAGAAAGTTATGTCCTCTTTAACTAAGGATAGTTCTCATTCTGATCAGTTTAGTGAGACTCAAAATAGGTATCAAAGTTTGGTAGAAGAAAAATCTAAACTCAAAGAAGAAGAGCTTGGGTTGCGTAGTGAAATTCTTCAAGCCGCTAAATCTAGTCAGCAAAAACAAGTACCCATCGGTTTGGTAAATAGTGTGGTTAAGCATCATTGTCAAATTAGTAACAACCTTCGTGGGTTGTCAGAGCAACTAATGCAATCTAAAGATTTTAAAAGTATTTCAACACACTTTCAGGAATTAATATCCCTTAGTGTTGAGTTGGATAATATGTTTGTTCCCTTAAAGCCTTATTTACAAGATAAGGATGTTTCAAAACATGAGGATAAGCTAAACGAGTTAAGAAGTAAGATTGTTGAAAAAGATAAAAGTATTCTTGGTGTTCAGCAAATAATCAAGGGTTTGGTTGGGATGGAAAAAGAAGAAAAGGTTAAAATTTGGCAAACACAAAACGAGTTGCAAAGTAAACAACAAATTTTGAGTAAGCTTGTTTATGAATGTAATGAGGTTCGTGTAAATATTGCTCGGGTAGAAACAAGGATTATTGACTTAGGTGTTGAAGTAAATCAAGAGGTTGGGCAGGAGTTTCTTGTAAAAGTTAAGGGATGGCAAGGTGGTGATGAAAGGAATTTAAATAAAAACACCAACAATTTACGTGAAGAAATATATAGGCTAAGACACGAGTTGGAGTTGATTGGTGGTATAGACCTTGAAGTACAAAAAGAGTATCTGGACACTAAAGAGCGTCATAATTTTTTAGATAAACAATTGGGTGATTTAAAAAAGTCTATAAGTCAATTACAGGGGGTTGTTAGAGATTTAGAAGAAACTATTAAGCTTCGTTTTAGTGACTCATTTAGAACTATAAATATTGAGTTTCAGAAATATTTTAAAACTTTGTTTCGTGGTGGAAAAGCTGAACTTAGACTTATTAAGGGAGTTCTTAAGGCTAAACAAGAGGGGTTATTATCTGGTTCAGAGAATGAAGGATTGGTTTTTGAAAAAAAACCATCAAACAATCAATTTAATAAAGATGAGATAATTGGAGTAGAAATAAGTGCCACTCCACCTGGGAAAAAACTTAAGTCCATTAATATGCTCTCGGGGGGAGAGAGAGCACTTACTTCAATAGGGCTTATCTGTGCAATTATTTCTAACAACCCTGCACCATTTGTTGTTCTGGATGAAGTGGACGCGGCGTTAGATGAAGAAAATTCTGCTAGGCTCGGTGAGATTATAGAAGAACTTTCATGCAAAACACAATTCGTCATTATTACACATAATAGAGCTACTATGGAAAAAGCCACTACTCTTTATGGTGTTACAATGGGTGACGATGGAATATCTAAGCTTTTATCTCTGAAACTTGAGTCAGCTGAACAGTATGCAAATAGGTAGAGTAATTGTAGTCTTGGGGTAAGGTGGTGTTTTATTTGTAAAAATAAAATCTAAAATAAAATTTTAAATTTTTAAAATAAAAACTACCCTCTTAAAGTATCGAGTATTTGCTTTTCAGCTTCAAGTAAGTTGTTGGTATTTGTTTCAAAAAATACAAAATCTGACCTACCTTTGGGATTGAATTTATGTAGTTGTTTTAGAGCGTCATTTGGGGGTAGGGTTTTTAAAATCCCAGAAATACTTTGTTTATTATTTTGCCATAACAAGAAGATGGAATTATTTGAATGATAGGTCTCGATTAGGTCGCTTATTATATTTGGTAAATCTTTATCTGTTGTGTTGGTTTTTATAAAATCATCGTGGGGTATGAGTGACCAGATAATTTTATGTACCCCATCCTCTTTTAGTCTGGCTAAGGTGCGTCCCCACAATTTTAAAGTTTGTAATGTTTCGTGGTGGAAAAGGTGAGAATTAATTTCAGTAATGTTTGCTCCAAACTTAACTAAGTGACTTATTTTAGATAGTAATTGAGGAGATATTTTAAGAGACTTTAGTCCTTTTGTTTTATACAGGATACCACTTAGAATTTGTGTTGCTATATTTTTATCTGGTTGTTCTTCGAGAAAGTCATGAGTTATATCATATATAATTTCACAAACAGAAGATGTGTTTAGATCTATTGCGTTTATTTCACCATACAATTCATTACCAATTTGGTGGTCAATATTAACAACTGTGGTTGTATAAAAAAAATCAGGAGCTTGTTCGAAAATATTACCAAGAGATGCAAAATTTAAAACCCCAAGGGTAACAATTGTGTCGTAGTGATAATGCGAGTGTTCGGTTGTAATATTTTCTGCAATAAAATTACCTTTGTGTGGTTGTATATATATCTCTAATTTATTGTCTTTTATATCATAACTAAATGTATCAATGTGGGTTTTTTTTAAATCAAGTTTTATAGTGAGCTGGCTTAGTGGGGGTAGTGAGTTTGTAATGGTATTTATACCTTGTAGATACGATAGGTCCTTGGTCTCACAAGGTTTGCTAGTTATAATTTTGATTTTTTTTTCAGAAGAAAATGATTTTAAAATATTCTGAAGAGCGAGTGCTCCTGTAATTTCATCTGGGCTAGCTGAGTTGGGTAGACAGATTAGTATATTTTTAGCTCTTTTTAGAAGGTCAGATGTATGTTTGCTAGTATCTTGATTCATAGTTAGGTTAAATTATACTATTATTTTATCAGTCCTATTATTAAAATCATTTTATTTTAATCTTAATTAATTGTAGTGTCAAATGATAATTAATCTTTACCTAATTTTGAAATTAAGTTCAATTAGGTGTGTTAATGGTTTATATAATTGAAAAAACGTTGACTAAAATACTTTTTGTTTGTATGCTTGGCTAAGTATTGTTTTTTGTAATTCGTTTTTTTTGGAAAGAAGAAAGTAGACTTATTAAGTCAACATGAATATTACTCAACTCGCTAGACAAGTTAGAATGTCCACAAAAGAACTTAGACAAGCTCTTCCGCTTATTGGTTTTGATTTGGGTGGGCGTGCTATTAAGGTTGATAGTAAGGTGGCTCAAGCTATTATTTATAAACTTAATAATAAGGCTGTACGTGATAAAGTTCATCACGAAATTGAAGCTATAGAAAATAATAATTTAAAAGAAGAACCAAAACCAGATGAATTAGAACAAGTTAGTGGTAGTAGGGTTTTGAAGATAGATAGTGAGATAGTAGTTAAGGATTTGGCAAAAAAAATAGGAGTAGATGTCACTAAGCTTGTGGTGGAATTAATGAAACAGGGTATTATGGCTTCGCTTAATGATCGTATAGATTTTGATACCGCTTGTATTGTAGCTGAAGATTTTGGATTCAAAGTAGAAATGAATGATAAAGATACTATAGATGAGGACAATACAAACAAGTTTAAGGGTTTACTAAGTGAGCAGGATTCTAAAAACTCTATTCACCGCCCGCCTATAGTTGTGGTTATGGGTCATGTAGATCACGGTAAAACTAAACTTCTTGATACTATTAGACAAACCAACGTGGTCGATGAGGAGTCTGGAGGTATTACTCAACACATAGGTGCGTATCAGGTTGAAAAAGAAGGACAGAAAATTACCTTTATAGATACCCCAGGTCACGAGGCTTTTTCTATGATGCGTTCTCGGGGGGCAAAGATAGCGGACCTTGCTATTTTAGTTGTTGCTGCTGATGACGGAGTACAGCCGCAAACAATTGAAGCTATTTCTCATATTAGAAATGCTAACCTTCCTTTTATTGTTGCGGTTAATAAAATTGATAAACCAGAAGCTAACCAAGATAAGGTTAAATCAGAGTTAGCTGAACTTGGGTTAACTTCAGAGGATTGGGGTGGTAAAACCATTATTGTTCCAATTTCTGCCAAGAGTGGAGAAAATATCCATAGTCTTTTGGAATCATTGCTTTTGATTTACGAAATGGAAAAGGAAAATATTACGGCAGATAAGTCAGGTTTACCAATAGGGGTGGTTATAGAATCTCACATTGATAAGGGGGTAGGGTCTGTAGCTACTGTGTTAGTTATGAATGGTACTTTGAAAAAAGGTTTAAGTGTTTCTATTGGTGGATCTTTGGGTAAGTTGCGTGTTATGAAGGACTGGAAAGGAGAAGAAATAAAAGAAGCATCACCAGCTACTCCTGTTGCAGTTTTGGGATTAGGAGGGGTACCTCAAGTTGGAGAGATATTAAAAGGTTTGGGTAGTACAGCAGAAATACGACACGCTAGACGTGTTAAAAAAAGCAAGACAATAGTAATTGAAAAACAAGGAATAAAAAGTAGTATAAAAAACAACGATGGCGTTGAGTTTATTAACCTTATGATTAAGGCGGATGTTTTGGGATCTTTAGAGGCTTTAGATGAAAGTTTTGAAAAAATTGAAAATCAAGGAATAAAAATTAATGTAGTATCACGTGGTTTGGGAAATATTAATGAAAGTGATGTACTAAGAGCAGAAGATACTAATTCTCTTTTATTAGGATTTAGTATTCGGACGAGTCCTGAATCAGAAGTAATTGCCCGGAGTAAGGGAATTACCTTGAAGGTTTTTGATATTATTTATGACTTATTAGATTTTGTAGCCAGTGAAGCTACTAGTAAATTGAGTCCAGTAATAAATAGAATTAATTTAGGTGAACTTAAGGTGCTTAAGTTGTTTCGTGTTGAAGACAAGTTTATAGTTCTTGGGGGGGCTGTTGTTTTAGGTAAAATAAAAAAAGAATCAAAATTTGAGTGGTTGAGTCAGGGTAAGGTTAAAGCTCATGGTAATATTCAGGAGTTGCAGAGTGGAAAAGAAGAGGTGTCTGAGGTTGTGGAGGGGCAACAAGCGGGTTTGCGGGTTGATAATATTGGAGACATACAACCAGGTGATATGTTAAACTTTTTTGAGGAACAAGAAAAAATTAAGAAAATTATAAGTTAGTAGTTGAAGTACAGGGAGTTTGAATAAATACTGGCGTTTGCCAGTATTTTTCTTGAAAAATTTTTATTTTTTTGATAAGCTTGTTTGTTATGTATTTTTATACCTTAGCTAATACAATACTTAAAGCAAAACGTGTTTTACTAATAACTCATCCCAACCCAGATGCAGATGCTGTTGGGTCGGTCAGTGCTATGACGGGTTACTGTCAAAGTTTGAATAAAAGTTGTTTGGCATTTTATCCTGATCCTTTACCTTTTCAGTTACGCTCTATTCCTTGGGCTAATGATATAAGTAATAATATATCCGATCTTAGTTTGTTTTGTCCAGATGTTATTATTGTGCTTGATTTTTCTGATAAGGCGCGTTTTGCTAGATTAGGAATAACTACGTTTTTAGCAAGTTTACCGAGAAGAAGTTATCAATTTGTAATTATAGATCATCATGTTGATACAGACCTTGAGGCTGATATAAGGTTGGTAGACACTAGGGCTGTGTCGACTACAGAAATTTTAGTACTATATTTTCAGTTTATAAAGTTTCCTTTAAATAGTTTGGTAAGTGAGTCACTTTTGGCTGGTCTTTTGGGTGATACTGAGAATTTTACTAATTCATGTATAACCCCTAGGTCTATAGAAGTAGCAGCTAATCTTGTACGAAATGGTGTTTCAATAAGTAGACTTGCTTATTTGAGTAGTTTAAAGAACGTTGCTGAACTTAGGTTGTTTGGTTTGGCACTAGCTCGTCTTTCTTTTAATGAAAAATATAGAGTTGCATATACTGTTATAAGAAAGGAAGATTCGGGAAAGCTTGGGGTGGAAAATAATGCAATTGGGGGGCTTTCTAATTATCTTAAACGGCTTGGAAAAAAATACACAATTCTTGTTTTATGTGAACATGCAGATGGTTATGTTACAGGTAGTTTTAGGTCTGTGGTGTCTAGTATTAATGTTGCAAAACTTGCTAAGTTTTTTGGTGGTGGTGGACATGTACAAGCTGCTGGGTTTCGTATTAAAGGGAGACTTGAAAGAAGCAATGGGTATTGGAAAATAGTTTAAATTGAATTTTTAAATTGAGTTATGGGTTAAAAGTTATTGGTGTAATTAATATTAATACTATTTGATTTGGTGGTAATATTAATGTATACTGGTGACTAGTATAATTTTAATTATATTTTATTTTTTAATTTTGAAATATGCCACTTATTCCTACTGTCATCGAAAAAACAGGTAATTACGAACGAGCCTATGATATATATTCTCGTTTACTTAAAGAGAGAATTATTTTTATTGGTGATGTTATAAACGACCATTTGGCTAACGTAGTTGTTGCTCAACTTCTTTTTCTGGAAGCTCAGAATAAAAGCGAAGATATTACAATTTATGTAAATTCGCCGGGTGGGTCTGTTGTTGCTGGACTTGCTATTTATGATACTATGCAATATGTGAAATCAAATGTGTCAACCATTTGTGTTGGACAAGCTTATTCGATGGGTGCTGTTATCTTAGCTTCGGGTACTAAAGGTAAACGTTTTGCTTTGCCTAACTCAGAAGTTTTACTTCATCAAGTTATGGGGGGAGCTGAAGGGCAAGCATCAGATATTAAAATTCGTGCTGAGCATATTTTAAAAACTCGTGAAAGGCTTAATAAGATTCTTTCTTTACATACGGGGCAGACAATTAAGAAGATTGAGGTAGATACTGATCGTGATAATTTTATGACTCCCGATCAGGCAGTTAAATATGGTCTTGTTGATAAAATTATTAAAAAATCTTATTAATTAAGGTTATTTAAAAAAAAATTGTCAAAATTAGCTTGTTGTGGTACTGTCATGTATGTAAATACTATTCCTGTTCTGATATGAATTTTTTGGCTTATTTGATCAATTTTAGGTTAAATACAAAGGAAATACAGTTTAATCTGAACTATACAAATTTAAATTTTTTTTGGTTTGTACTTGTGGTTTTTCTTGTTTTACTTTAGGTTTATTATCTGGTTTGAGTAAGAACTTTTATACTTTAAATCGAATCTAGCCAAATTAATTTCATAACATTAATCAGAATAGGTATTTAAGAAACTATATGTTAACACCTATTCTTTTTATTTTAGGTTTAGCCGTAGGTATTGGTGTGGGTTATGTTGTGAGGCACTTAGTAATATCTAAGCGTACCGCAACAGCCGAACGACGTGCTGAAGAGTTGGTTCATGAAGCCAAGCAACAAGAAAAAGAGATATTGTTGCAGGCAAAGGAAAAATCATTAAAGGTAATAGATGAAGCTAAGAGTGATGAGCGTGAAAGAAGAAAGGAGCTTTTACAAACTCAAAAAAGACTTGAGCAGAGAGAGTCTTCTTTTGATAAAAAACTCTTAAGTTTGGAGGATCGTAAGATAGATTTAGAAAACAAGCAAAGTGAAGCCATTAAGATTAAAGAGGACTTGCAAAACATTAAAGAGCAAGGGTTAGAAAAGTTGCAAAAGATTGCTAGGATGAGCAAAGAAGAAGCTGCGCAGTCATTAATTAAAAACATAGAACAAGAGGTGTCTGATGATTTGACAGCGAGGATTAGAAAACTTGAAAGAGAGTCACAAGATGTTTATGAGGAGAAAGCTAAGCACCTTATGGCTACAGCTATGGATCGTTGTGCTATGTCTCTTTCTGTAGAGACCACCACCACTTCTGTAGAAATTCCTTCAGATGATATGAAAGGTAGAATTATTGGTAAAGAAGGTAGGAATATAAAAGCTATAGAACAAGCTACGGGTACTGAAATTGTTGTTGACGATACTCCTGGGGTAATTTTTGTTTCTGGTTTTAGTTTATTACGTAGACATGTTGCTCGTTTGGCTCTTGAAAAACTAATTTCTGATGGACGTATTCATCCTGGTCGAGTCGAAGAAGCTGTTGAAGATGCTAAAAAAGAAATAGCTAAGGATATTCGTCGAGCTGGTGAGGACGCGGCTCACGAAATAGGAGTGGTTGGTTTAGATCCAAAACTTATTCAAATACTAGGTAGGCTAAAGTATAGAACCAGTTATGGTCATAACGTTTTACAACACTCAAAAGAGGTTGCTATCTTGGCTGGTTTAATGGCATCTGAGCTTGGGGTTGATCCTGTTGTTACAAAAAAAGCTGGGCTTTTGCATGACATAGGTAAGGCTTTAGATCATGAAATAAAAGGTGGTCACCCTAAAATTGGGTATGACATTATGAAGAAGTTTGGGTTACCTGAAGAGGTTGCTTATGTGTCTATAGGACACCATGAAGATAAACCAACCAGTGTTATAGCTCTTGTTGTAAAAGCAGCAGATGCCATTTCTGGCTCACGTCCAGGAGCCCGTAAAGATACTTATGAACAATATTTACAAAGACTAGATGAACTAGAAGATGTGGCTAGTAGTTTTGATGGTGTTGATAAAGTTTACGCTATATATGCGGGTCGTGAGGTTAGGGTGTTTGTAAAACCAAATCAAGTTGATGATTGGGCTGCCAAGAAACTTGCCAAAGATATTAGTGCTAAAATTGAACACGAGCTTAAATATCCTGGTGAAATTAAGGTGAACGTAATTCGCGAAAATCGTATAATAGAATACGCACGTTAGTGTGTAATTTGTTTTTTTTATAAAATGTATAGTACCCTTAAGATATTATTTGTTGGTGACATAGTAGGTCGTCTTGGTCGTCGTGCTGTTGTTAGTATTATTCCAAGCATTAAGGATGAGTATCAGTTGGACTTTATTGTAGCCAATGGAGAGAACATTGCACACGGTGTAGGAGTCACTCAAACAACTGTTGACGAAGTTCTATCTTCTGGAATAGATTTACTTACTTCCGGTAATCATATTTTTAGAAAAGCTTCATATAAAGATATTGTGGAAGAGGAAGATTATAAGGTTATAAGACCTGCGAACTATCCTTCTGGGGTTTTAGGGTATGGTTATAAATTACTTAAGAAGAATAATAAAAAAATTATTGTTACCAACTTGATGGGTAGGATTTTTTTTAGAGAGTCACTAGATGATCCATTTGCTAAGCTGGATGAGCTTCTTGCTAATTATAAAGAGCAATATAAAGAAGATTGTCCTCCTATCATAGTTGACTGGCATACAGAAGCTACTTCAGAAAAAGCGGCACTTGCTTGGTATTCCGATGGTCGGGTTTCTGCTGTGCTTGGTACCCATACTCATGTTATGACTGCTGATGAAAAGATTTTACCACATGGTACGGCTTTTATTTCTGATGTGGGTATGGTTGGAGCACGAGATTCTATTCTTGGTGTAGAAAAAGATGGACCGATTAATATGATGCGTACTCAGATTCCATGTCAATTTAAGTATCCAGAAACAGGTATAGCTAAATTTAACGCTGTTTTTTTAGAAGTAGACTCTGTGAGTCGTAAAACTCTTAAAATAAAACGTATAGAGAGAGAGGTAAATATTACTGGTTAATTATGTTACACTAGTTTTAACTAAAAAATTGTATATGTAGTATAAAATATATAATGTATTATGAATAAATTAGAATTAATTGAAAAAGTTTCGGAAAGGGCGGGAGTAGATAAGAGTACTGCTGAACGTGTTTTAGAGTCTTTTGAAGGGCTTGTTATGGATACCTTGAAGGTGGATGAGGAGGTTACGTTAACTGGTTTTGGAACTTTTTCTGCTAGAAAAAGAGAAGCACGTATGGGAGTGAATCCCAGGAACCCAAGTGAGCGTATACAGATTCCTACTGTGGTAGTACCAAAATTTAAGGCGGGTAAGACTCTTAAAGATACCATTAAACACGCTTTTTGATTGTATAATAAAGAAGCGTGTTTTGTAGTTTGATAGGCAGTAACTAGAGTGTGTTATCCCCCTTATAAAGGGATGTTTGTTTTATTTTGATAACTTACTTATCCTATGTGCATTTGAGAGGTTGTAGTAAGGGCCGTTAGCTCAGTTGGTAGAGTACTTGCATGGCATGCAAGGGGTCGCTGGTTCGAGTCCAGTACGGTCCACAAACAATTTCTTCTTTATTTTAAGTAGATAATTCATATTGATTAAAGTTGGTATTATAATTTTTAATGCTAGATAAGCTGTATTTTAGTAAATAGATTATGAAATTACGTAAAATACCAATACGTACTTTGGGGGTAATAATATTTCCGTTCGGGTATATTATTTCACTACTTGTTTTTCGCGACCCAGACTTGATGATTTCTGTACTCGGACTGATTGGAGCCCCTGTTTGGTTTGTTCAGTGGACTGCATTTCTCATAGGTGGATGGGTCTTGGTTATTACGACAACAATTTTATTCTTAGGGTTGTTTGGTTATCTGTTTGGTTTGGGTATTGAAATTGTTGTGTATAAATTTAAATTTCACTAAGCATCTTCGTTGTCTTCATAATTGTATTTGAAATAGAACACTTGTAAAATAGAGGGATATATCTTTAGTAAAATTACTAACCGTGAAGTGTTTGATTTAAAACAACGTTCATTATATGATTTGTAAGATATAAGAATATATCTAAGATAAAAACTTCACACTCTAATCAATGAAAAATAAAAAACACATAATAATATTTTCCCATGGATTCGGTACTAAAAAAGATGATCGTGGTCTGTTCGCAGGAGAAAACGGAATATCAGAAGTACTTAAAGACACAGAAAATGTACTTTTCAACTACAACAAAGTAAATAAAGAAAATGGAGTGATAACAATAAGTCCTTTAAGTAAACAAATAAAGATATTAGAAGAGAAAATAAATGAAGCAAAAAGTAAAGACGCAACGATAGACATCATTGCACATTCACAAGGGTGTCTTCCAGTAGCCATTTTGTCCCCTTCTGGAATTTAAAAGACTGTGTTTATATCTTCATCTATTGATATAAGTTTAAATAGAATGGTGAGGTATTTTAAAAAAAATATCCTGAAACAGAAATAAACATGAAAGGAGTATCGAAGCTCGGAAGA
>Ga0316190_10002095_pt1 | contig 14494 bp, 16 predicted proteins | sample Eddworburrow2_MG_FD_204929 | JGI IMG/M metagenome (GOLD analysis project Ga0316190, IMG submission 204929) | Coastal sediment microbial communities from Maine, United States - Eddy worm burrow 2 | ecosystem: Environmental > Aquatic > Marine > Coastal > Sediment | place: USA: Maine | collected... | reverse complement strand
TTTTAATAATCATATTTACAGCTTTTGGTTTGTAGTTGGCTTTATCTTACTGGCGGTTGAACTGCTGGCGTTCGGTTTTGCAACCGGTTTTATATTATTTGTCGGTTTGGCTGCATTAGTGACAGGTGGAGCTGTGTGGTTTGGTTTGATTGCTGCCACATGGTCTGCCAGCATCGCCATGTTTGCTATTAGTTCGGTGGTTGTTTCTGCGCTGCTGTGGAAACCATTAAAGGCTATGCAGAATAATCGCAACACTCCAGCAAAAGATAATTCCAGCGACCTGGTTGGCATGAAGTTCAGGCTTGATGATGATATCAGCGTTACAAAGCCGGGCATAACACGCTATTCCGGTATCGAGTGGCAGGTTGAGGTGGCACTTGATTCAGATGTTAAAGAAATTAGTGCCGGAACCACGGTTGTGATTGTCTCAGTCGATGTCGGTAAATTCAGAGTAAGCCCGTTGGCTGAAAGTTAATTACTAACTGTAAAAGCATTATCGATGTATGAAATCAGAGATGAACAAACCTGACGTCATTATCATTGGCGCGGGGGCTGCCGGACTGATGTGTGCCATTGAGGCAGGCAAACGCGGCCGCTCTGTGTTGGTGTTGGATCAGGGTAATAAACCGGGCCGTAAAATTCTTATGTCTGGTGGCGGCCGTTGTAATTTCACCAATTACGAAGTCAGCACGCAAAACTTTTTATGCCATAACCGACACTTTTGTAAGTCAGCCTTGAGCCGCTTTACACAATGGGACTTTCTCGCGCTGGTGCAGCAATATGAGATTGCCTTTCACGAACGTGAACATGGCCAGCTATTTTGTGATGACAGCGCCAAAGAGATACTTAACATGCTGTTGCAGGAAAACAAAAAAGCTGGCAGCAGGATTCAACTCAAGACCGAGATACACAGCATCAACAAGCTCGATGATGGGGCATTCAGTCTTAAAACCTCGCAGGGGGATTTGTTGTGCCAGTCACTGGTGATTGCTACGGGTGGTCTGTCGATTCCTACTATGGGATCTTCGCCATTTGGGTATCAGGTTGCTGAGCAGTTTGGCATCAAGATATGGCCACCCCAGGCAGGCTTGGTGCCATTTACCCTGTCGCCGGCGGACAAGGAAAAATACTCGCCACTGAGCGGCATCGCCATAGATAGCATCGTCAGCAACAGCCAGACCAGCTTTCGCGAGAATATTCTCTTTACCCATCGTGGTTTGAGTGGGCCGGCTATTTTGCAGATTTCGTCTTACTGGCAGGCAGGAGAAACGGTGAGCATTAATTTACTGCCGGATCATGATTTGAATAGTGAATTCAAACAAGCCCAGCAGCAACATCCGCAACAGCAGATTAAAACCTTCCTGGCTAAATATTTGCCTAAACGCTTGATTAGCACCTTCATAACCGAAGCCTTACAGGAGAAGACCCTGGCCAGTACCTCGCATAAAGACTTTGATGCTATCGCTCAGAGCCTGCAATGCTGGCAGGTCAAGCCCGCCGGCACAGAGGGCTATCGCACCGCCGAGGTCACCACGGGTGGCGTCGACTGCGATGCGATTTCCTCTAAAACGCTTGAGGCCAATAATGTCCCCGGCCTGTATTTCATCGGTGAAGTGCTGGACGTTACCGGCTGGTTAGGCGGCTATAACTTCCAGTGGGCCTGGTCATCAGGTTGGTGCGCCGGGCAATATGTCTAGTGAATTAGTTATTCAAAGCTCAGCAGAGTGATAAACGTTCTGCACATCTTCTAAATCGTTCAGCATATCTAAAAACTTTTCAAACATCTCTACATCGTCAGCGCTTATCGGTGCGGTGGTTTGTGGCAAAAATTGAATTTCATCAACATCAAATTCAATATCAGGAAAACTGTCTGTTAATGCTTGTTTGGCTTTAAAGTATTCTGTGTGAGGCATAAAGATGGTGATTTTCCCATCTTCGGCTTCAATGTCGCTGACATCCACATCCGCCATTAACAATGCCTCCAGGGTGGCGTCTTCATCATCACCCTTAAATGCCAGAATGGCGGCATGATCAAACATGTGGCTGACACTGCCCTGAGTACCAATTTTACATTTTGTTTTGGTAAAACACTGGCGCACATCACCAAAGGTACGATTGGGGTTGTCGGTGAGGCAGTCAACAATCACCATACAGCCACCTGGGCCAAAACCTTCATAGCGAGCTGAAGCAAAATCCTCACCGCCACCACCTTTGGCTTTGTTGATTGCTTTTTCAATGACATGGGTTGGCACCTGGTCTTTTTTGGCGCGCTGAATCAGTCCTCGCAAGGCTAAATTGCCATCTGGGTCGACACCGCCAGATTTGGCGCAGACATAGATCTCGCGACCATATTTGCTGTAGACTTTGGCATTCGCATCAGATGTTTTAGCCATGGATTCTTTGCGATTCTGATAGGCTCTGCCCATGTCTTACTGCTCCATTGATCGACTTAAAAAGACAAATTCTACAGATAAGTATTTGTACTGGGAACCTTTTAGTCAAATTATCCGCCAGTATTTCAGCGGCTAAACTGACAGGTCATCCTTAGCTCCCCGAACTGGGCATATGTATAACCAGCGCCAGGGTCATAGACCTGGCCAGGTGTTATGTTTTGATAATTTTCAGGATATATTTCAGTGGCACTAAAACCGACCATTTATAAGTTTCGAATTTCGTTATCCGACCTCAATCGTAATTATTACGACACGCTTAATCTGACTATTGCCCAACATCCCTCAGAAACACTTGAACGAATGATGGTCCGTGTGCTGGCATTTTGTATCAATGCCCAGGAGCATTTAACCTTTACCAAGGGCATTAGTGCTGTTGAAGAGCCGGATATCTGGGCGCGGACCCTGGATGATCAAATTTCATTGTGGATAGATGTAGGCGAACCCGCTGCTGATCGAGTAAAAAAGGCAACACATCTTGCCTCTGCGGTTAAGGTTTACAGTTTTAATTCAAAGTCAGATGTTTGGTGGGAGCAGGGGCAAGCAAAGTTCAGTCGACTGAAGGCATCTTTTTATCGCTTTCCCTGGGATGAAATACAGACGATGGCAGCGCTGGTGCAACGCACTATGGATCTTTCCGTCACCATCACTAACGATTCGGCCTATGTTGCCGCTGAATTAGGCGAATGTGAGGTCTCCTGGCTGACATTACAGGCGCCATAGTCAAATATATTCAACTCTTGAACCTAGATGTTGCGCACACATCTTAGTTTGTTGTTGAGCCTTAGGATGTCTCCCTGGGGGCCGTGGTAATAAAAAGCGCCATTTCCCACATTGGCTGAGGCAGCGCCTTGTTCATTGGCAACATCAAGTTTGTCATTGCTGCGTTGTGAACCCGCGCCATGCACGTCGAGTATTTGCAGGCCACCAGCATTGAAATAGCCTAAGGCCCTGCCAAAGGATACATAGGTAGCGTTTGTGCCGTCACCGCCATTATTGACATGTGTTGTTGATGCCCAGTAATAGACCCAATCGGTTATGCCTTCTTCATTGGTAATCGATGTGACATTAAAAAATGAGTTATCGATAGCGGCATAATTGGAACTGTCTGGCGAACGGCTATAGTCGACGATGTTCTGTAGTTCTTTGGCATTGGGCAGTCTCCAATCGGTATGTGAGGCGGTGGTCGCTGCCTCGCATGTTGAAACAGCATCATCCCAATCTGTTGAGGCGCTATCATCTTGCTGCCACATCAATTCTGTGGCCGTGTCACTTATGGTTTGATCAAGATTATCGACGAAGCTGTTTACGCCATAACTGGCATTGCCTGTAACACACCTGACATAGTATTTTTTTATCGCCGTTGGGTAGCCTTTGATCCTGCCATCGACATAGTTCACACCAAACATCGTTGCATCACCATTCATTGTGGTGGAGACATATAGTGAGGATGATGCGTATTGAGCATCAATGATCCTGTCGCCCGCTGCGATTCCGTTAGTTGTGATTGTGTCGCCAAAGGCATAATCAAAGCTGCTGTCGAGAAAAGGGCTAAGTGTCGATGTATCAGAGCCAGTATATGAACTGGCATCTTTACCGCTAAACAGAATAAGTGAATAGGCTTCCTTAATATTGGGAAGCCTCCAGTTTGTGTAACCGCCCTTAACCAGGCCATCACAATATGTTACTGCATCAGTTTGAAATTTTTTGTCATCATAATCAACAGATCCACTGTTATTGATATCGGTGCTTTGGGTCCAGATGAGCCCGGTGACATTATCGCTGACGGACAAACCATCTGCGCTAACGGTATAACTTGGTTGGTTGCCCCGATAGTCGGCATCGTAGCCTGTATTTGCACAGGCTGCCTCGGCCCCGGTAGATGATGCGTAGCAGTTGGTTTGCCTGGTATCGACAATGTCATACAGGCCTGTGCTGGTTGTTGTGTCAATAGCCGTGGCGGTTGTACCGACTGGGGTTGTTGTGCTTGGGCTTGTTGATGAGCCGCCGCAGCCAGTAATTAATCCCATTGTCATAATTGTGAATAAACAGGCTGTTTTTATTGTTCCCCAACTTTATTTTTCTTTTTCTGAATGGCAGAAAACAGCCTATTATTTTTATATTGATACGCCAATAGAAATGCAGTAAGTGCAACATATTGTATTTTTAGTGACTTATAAAAAGTCATATCTACTGCATTCCCTTTTTAAAAGCATCAATACGAACCATTTGGCTATCTTGAATTTGGGCGTGGATATCTGCCGAGGAATCCTCTTGAGTATTATTGTTAGTTTTGGATTTTGAACCATTTCCGCTACAGCCTGAAATAGCCATGATAATCAATACAGACATCAGCACCTTAAAATAATTATTTTTGATAGTCATGATTTTCACCTCGGTTAATGCTTTTTACTCTTCACTATTGCTGTGTGTTTCAATATTTCTAAGATGACGAGCGAGTTGCATTCCAGTTCTAAAGGCTTTGAACTGGGCTAGTTGTTGCTCATCAAGTATGCTGCTGAGTTTGCTGATGGTTTGTTTGTGCATGGCTTCTCGTTGCTCACGACGTGCCGATTGACCTTGACGTTTTAACTCACGCATTGACACATACTCAGCCTTAAGAATTTCGGTAACCGCAGCTGTCTGATTGTCACGTAGAGATAAAACTTCTTTCATAACATCGCTGGATGCCTTGCGTTGTTGATGATGAGATTGCTCTTGTTTGTTGTCTCTAGCCTTATTGGCCATTTCCTGTGGTGGCGTGGCAAAGGCTGGCAAGGCAAATAAACTTAGTGTGGCAATGATGATTTTTCTGTTCATGGTGATGCGCTCCTTATATATTCAAATCTGTAATTTCTGGCGGCATTTTTGCCGTTCAATAATATTCTAGGGAGCGAATGTGTAGGCACCGTGGAAGAAATGTGGAGAAATGTAGGATATTCTTGCTGCCAGACTGTTTTTCTTTGATTTCAATCCCTTAAGAGCATAAGCTAGATTCAGATTAGCCTTGATAATCCATCCAGATAGCATCGCAGAGCCTGAAATCGGGGCAAAGATTTTCCCCAAGCGGTCGAAAGAGGTCTTATGAAGAACCGTCTTACGCTTAAATTGTTTCTTATTTTTTCGCTGACCATAAGTGTCATCGTGATCGCCATGCTGTTGCTGACGCGCTGGAGTTTTCAACGCGGTTTTACGGATTACCTCAATCAACTGGATCAGACTCAGGTGGTTGAGGTCATTGAGCGGCTGGAATCCTATTATCAGGACAATGGCTCTTGGCAGGGCTTGCGGGATAGCCGCCATCTCTGGCGTGACCTCAGTCGTAGTGGTTCAGCTGAGCTATCTGATGAAACAACAGCAGCTTTTCCTCGGCGCAATGCAATGAGACAGGATCTTCTATCTGGTCGACCACCACCGCGTCGTGGGGCGAATAATGGCCCCAATGCACTGGATATCGGCCCTCGGCTAAATCTGTTTGATGCCCACCAGGGCCACATCATTGGTCGTAATAATAATATTGATGACTTAACCCTCCATGCTCTCAAGGTAGAGGCTGAAACAGTCGGTTGGTTAGGCATAGCAGCACTTCGGGCGCCAAAAGCAATACGTGATATTCAATTTGTAAAACGTCAAGCCGGCAACCTGTATCTCATAGGCGCGGCTGTGATTACATTGTCGGCCCTGGTGGCTTTTCTGCTCGCATGGCGATTATTGATTCCGATCAAAGCGATTGCCATAGCAGCCAGAACGCTATCAGAGGGAAACTACGATACTGAGGTGCCGGTAAAGAGCCGCGATGAGTTAGGCCAACTTGCCGTTGATTTTAATCATTTGGCGATTACCCTGGCTGACAATGAAAAAATACGCCAACGCTGGATCGCCGGTATCTCGCACGAGTTGCGTACACCTCTGGCGGTTTTGCTCGGTGAGATAGAGGCGATGCAAGATGGTGTGCGTGCCTGTGACGACCAGTCACTGATATCACTGCATAGCGAAGCGAGTCAGTTAAATAAACTGGTCAATGATCTTTACCAGCTGTCTTTGTATGATTTGGGTGGGCTGGATTATCAAATTGGCAGGATCAACCTGATTGATGTAATAGAGCAGGTGGTGGATAGTTATCAGGCACGCTTTGCGACAGCAGGCTTGGAGATTATCTTTCAAAGTGATTACCCGATTTATGTGCTTGCTGATGCGGAACGCCTGGCACAGCTATTTCATAATCTATTGGAAAACAGCCTGCGTTATACAGATAGCGGTGGCAGCGTAATGATCAGTTGTTCTGAAAAGGCTGATCATGCACTGGTCGAAATTGATGATAGTGCTCCAGCTGTTTCAGAGCAGGCCTTGCCCAAATTATTTGAGCGGCTTTATCGTGAAGAAGGTTCGCGCAATCGAGCCAGGGGGGGCGCCGGCCTGGGCTTGGCAATTGTGCAGAACATTATTAATGCACATCAGGGCAGTATTCAGGCGTCACTGTCTAACATGGGTGGAATTAAGATCAGTATGACCTTACCGCTGGGGGCTAGATGAACGAAAAACCTAAAAAAATTCTTATTGTTGAAGACGAACCCAAGCTTGCTGCGCTGCTCAGGGATTACCTGCAACAAACCGGCTATGAGACCGACATCATTGATCGCGGCGATGCGGTTATTCCCGCCTTGCAGAGTGATCTGCCTGATTTAATGTTATTGGATATTATGTTGCCGGGTAGGGATGGCATGGATATTTTACGCGAACTGCGTAGTTTTTCTCAGCTGCCGGTCATCATGGTCACCGCCAAGGTAGAAGAGATTGACCGACTATTAGGTCTGGAGCTGGGAGCCGATGATTACATCTGCAAACCATATAGTCCGCGAGAAGTTGTGGCGCGTGTAAAAGCAGTATTGCGTCGCCAGGAGCCACATCAGAGTACAAATTCACCTCTTAGTCTGGATGAAGCGCGATTTGAGGCGCAGCTCAATGGTGAATTGCTCAAACTTACGCGCACAGAATTCAAGCTATTGAAGCGCCTGACGGAACATCCAGGTCATGTCTATTCAAGAGATCAGCTTATGGATGAGATTTATGATGACAATCGTGTAGTCACAACTCGGACAGTTGATAGTCATATAAAAAACCTGCGCAAAAAAATGCTTGATGCTTTTCCAGAGCAGGAGCTAATACAATCAGTTTATGGGGTTGGTTATAAGTTTGAGAATTAAAACGGTGAATTATCATGAAAGCGACCATTGAGTTGCAAGTCGTCCCAATTGGCCAGGGGGTCTCTGTCAGGCAAGAGATCAGCCGTGTTGTTGAGCTGCTGGAGGCCTATGATTTTATTATTGAGACACATGCCTCGGGGACCAATATTGAAGGAGAGTTGGCTGACATCCTCGCCGCTGTTGAGAAGATTCATGAGGTATTGCACCAGGAAGGCTGTATTCGTCTGCTGAGTTACCTGAAACTGGAAACCCGCACAGATAAGGTGCCGACACTTATGGGCAAGCGTCTTTAGATATAAATTCCCTTGCCCTTTTTTGGATGCCTGAGCAGCCATAATTATGGCTTCGTCCCAACAGCCGTTAGTTTGGTATTTATAAGTCCACCAAACCGGTTCATAATGAGAGCCTGTTTGGCATTATCTACGGAGAATTTGAAATGGACCTCGATAAAGAACAACTGCTCAAAAAACGTGATGAGCTGCGTCAACGGCTGGATCAGATTGAAAAAGACTATCGTCAAGGCCTGGATGCTGATTCCGAAGAGCAGGCCATTCAGCTTGCGAATGCTGAGGTGCTTGAGGGGATTGCCAAGGCTACCTCTGAGCAGTTGCAGGCGATTGAGAAACAATTGGCAGAGTTCGCCTGATCTTTGCCCGTTTTCTCAGACCGCAGTTGTAATTCGTGTCTGAATCAATTCTGAGTTCTGAAAATCTGAACGAAATTGCCAGGCTGACGCTCGATTATTACAATCAAAAAGCCGACGCATTTTTTGCCGGCACAATTGATCATGATGTAGAGCAGAATATATCAGCGCTGTTGCAGCACATTGAAGGCACCTCACCGTTCACTATTCTTGATGTTGGCTGTGGCCCTGGGCGTGATCTAAAGACATTCACCGAGCGCGGTCATATTGCTGTGGGTTTGGAGGGCGCCGCGAGGTTTGTTGAAATTGCCAGGTCATATAGCGGCTGTGAAGTTTGGTTGCAGGATTTTATTGATCCGACTCTGCCAACCAATCATTTTGACGCTGTCTATGCCAATGCCTCCCTGTTTCATGTCCCTAGTCAGAGCTTGCCTGCTGTTTTACAAAAATATCATGCGGCGCTTAAGCCCAACGGGGTCTTATTTAGCTCTAATCCGCGTGGCACGAATGAGGAGGGCTGGGTAAATGGCCGTTATGCTGTTTATCATGATTTACCGTGCTGGAGTCGATATATGAAGAGAGCAGGGTTCGTTGAGTTGATGCATTATTATCGCCCGGAGGGCAAACCGCGTCAGCAGCAACCATGGTTGGCAAGTGTATGGCGAAAGAGTTGAAATATTATCCCTTTATACAAACAAAGCAGGAGATTTACTTGTTTGTTCCAACATTAAAAATACCATTCAACCCTTTGATACATATAGATTCAGTTGGTTTCTGACCTAGGCTTTGTGTTATGAATCAACAAATACTTTTTGGCACAGTTTTAATCGTTTTCTTGAATGCTTTTAACAGTGCATTTGGCCAGGAAACTGTTAATCCCTCGACTGCCAACAAGCATGAAGTCCTCACACCTGAAGCATCAACATTAACAAATCAACTTAACGATTCTGAAAAAGAATCAGAGGGTATGTTGTATTCGGTTTTTGGTCAGTTGGATAAAACACATACATCCATTTCAAGTGGCCTTGAAGAGACGGTTGTCTCGATAGACAGGTTCTTCGCCGATGACAAAGTGTTTGAGCAGGCGAATAAAAGTTATCTGCGTATCGCGCTGGATATGGTGACTAAGGAGTACGAAGGAACGGGATTTAAGGGGGACTTGAAGCTAAAGGTAGATTTACCACGATTAAAAAAGCGCCTTAAATTATTGATTGAAACTGACTCACAACGCGACTCTCAAGATAACCTAAGCCCCCAAGCCACCGATGTGGTGCAAGAACGAGATTTCTTTATATCGCTTGAAAGGCAGGTTAGCCAATCAAAACAATGGGACGTACGCCCTGCCTTAGGTTTCAAAGCTCGTAGTGGACGACTCGATTTTTTTGGACGCATACGCTCATATAGATATATTCCGCTTGATAACTGGTTGTTGCGTGCCTCCAATAACCTCAATTGGTTTGAGTCACGTGGATTTGGTGCCAATGGCGCTCTTGAGTTTGACCGACCGGTCACTAAAAACCTGCTGTTTCAAGTGACCTCGTCACTGAACTGGCTGGAAGAAGAAAAATTCAGACGCTTCAACCAGGGGGTTTCGTTTTATCAAAATATCGATGCACGCCGGAGTTTGGCCTATCAGATTGCCGGTTTTGCAGACGATGAGACTGATTGGCTGGCAAAACAGTATTTTATGCGTGTTCGATATCGTCAGGATCTACATAAAAATTGGATGTTTGGCGAAATCATTCCCCAGATAAGCTTTGAAAAAGAATCTGATTTTCATCCCAAGTCTTCGATTACCTTTCGCCTGGAAATGGTGTTTGGCAAGCGTGATTAATAATCTATCTGTAGCAACCTAAACAGCATGAATGGCTCAATATTATTTAAAAGGCCCTTAACGGCAACAAACAAGTCTCATAGCCGCTTGTTATAATGACGCCTGCCTACAAACAAAGACTTAAATGAAAATACCAAAGAGATTACTTCCACTTATCGACGACGGCCTGATAGATGATGTCATCTGTCAGTTACAGAGCGGTAAAGAGGCCCAGGTCTACATGGTTCGCTGTGGCGAAACCATACGCTGTGCCAAGGTCTATAAAGAGGCCAACAAACGCAGCTTCAAGCAGGCTGTGCAGTATCAGGAAGGCCGGACAACACGCAACAGCCGCCGTAACCGCGCCATGCAAAAGCGCACCAGTTACGGCCAGAAAGAGAGTGAACAGGCCTGGCTAAGCGCCGAAGTCGATGCCCTCTATAAACTCGCCGCTGCGGGTGTGCGTGTTCCCGAACCCTATGGTTTTGTCGATGGGGTGTTATTGATGGAACTTATCACCGACATTAATGGCCATGCCGCCCCACGCCTCAGTGAGGTCAGCTTTAGCCCTGAACTGGCGCTGGAATACCATGACAGACTGATAGCCGAAGTGGTGCGTATGCTTTGTGCTGGCCTGGTCCACGGTGATCTGTCTGAATTCAACGTGCTTATCGACCACACCGGTCCCGTCATCATCGATCTACCCCAGGCGGTTAATGCCGCCGGCAACAACAGCGCCCTAACCATGCTCGAACGCGACGTCAACAATATGAGCAACTACTTTGGCAATTATGCCCCTCAGCTGCTCAACAGCGCTTACGCCAGGGAAATCTGGAGCCACTATGAAAGCGCCACGCTCCATCCCGAAATCAAGCTCACCGGTCTGTTTGCAGAGAGCACGATAGCCGCTGACGTTGATGATATCTTGATGGTGATTGACGCCGCCGAAGAAGAAGAGATGTATCGCCGCCAACGCGAACAAGAGGCGCGTGAAGGGGAATAACCAGGCCCTTTATTTTCCCGCTGTGGCCAAGTCCAGCAGTTTCAAAATATTTTTATCCAGCACTGCCGTGTAGGGCGCAAACACCTCTCTGAGGCGTAAATAAACATCCACCCCGGAAAATGCATCATCGCTGGCATACGAAATCTGTAACGGCGACAAGGTCTCAATTGCCCAGTTAGACATGGTGGCCTTTTTACTCTTGCGTAGTTTCTGGTTTAAGACCAGTGCCACTAATTGTTTAGAACCGACGCTGTTTCTGCGACCAAAGGCCCGGAAGATCGTACCCAGATCAACAAAGGCCGCGGGATGAAATTTATACTGGCTTCTTAACTTGGCAAGGTCGTCTTTAAGGCCAACGCCAATCTTGATTGTCTTTGAATGCATCACCAGCTCACCCAATACTGTGGGGTCAGTGATATTTTGCATTTGAAAGATATAACAACGGCTGCTTGAACTGATCTGCATGATCGCAATGCCGTTGCTCTTTTCACCCTTTATAAAGTTCGGTTTTGATTCCGTATCAAAACCCAGATACGGGGCCTGAAGCAGATCGTGTACCGCATGATGGAGATTGTGATCATCCACCAGAATGACTTCGCGGCCATGGTTCTCGTACGGGGGCAGACCCGCAATCACCAGCTTGTCTATCTGGCTGGCGTAGTATTTTACCAGTGCCTGGTAATCGGTTGCATTGTTAGTCATTAGGATTTGATCAGGCCAGGGGAGGCGGCTGTGTGAGCATATGCCATCAAAACAACACACCTACTGGCAGATAACGCCACTGTCCCGGTTGTATCTTGCCCATTGGCACACTGCCAATACGCAGACGCTTCATCGACACCACCGTAAGGCCAACACTGTTGCACATAAACTCAATCTGGCCGGCGCGCACATTCTTCATGGCAAGACGCAAATGGGTTTCGTTTTGCCAGCTGGCCTTGGTGGCAGGCAATATCCAGTTATCACGCTTCATCTTGCTGTTTAGCCGGTCAAGACCATCAGGCTCAATCTCACCGCTGACCTCAACCAGATACTCCTGCTCATTTTTGCTGGCATCATTCACCAAACGATTGACCACCCGGCCATCCTGTGAAAACACCACCAGACCGCTGGCGCCGACTTCAAGCGGCGCAGTCGGATGCAGCCTGGCAAAGTGACGTTTGAGGGTGCGAATATCGGACTCATCATTCGGCGCACGCGTAGCAGGTGTGATCAATTTCAACTGGGCGGCAGTGTCGGTCACATCAACACCTTCAGGCAAATGCAGCAGAATGGTCATCAACGCAAGCGGTGTCAGGTTGGCATCGGCATGCAACTCAACCTGCTGGTCAGTTACCATAAACTGCGGCTGATCAATGATCTCACCATCTACCAGCACCCAGCCGCCTTCAATATATTTCTGGGCATCACCGCGGGAACACTCAATCAGCTTAACCAAATGTTTGTCGAGACGGGTTGCTTCACTCATGAGTGCAGAGCCCAATTTTTCATAGAAAATCTTTCAATAACCGTCATAACTGTCTGTTCTTCAATAAAAGTTCGCATTCAATCAACAATGAATGCTATCACATCACGTCGCTGTCAGCGTTCGATGGTGTAGAGAAAATCAGCGCCCTGATGTTCACCACTTTCACCTTTAAGCTGCCACTTGTCAGAGATCTGATAGCGCACACCAAAGGTGTTTATTGACTCGATCAGGCCGACGCCGTAGCTGATATAGAGTTTGGGTGACAGATAACGGCCCATTACCAGCGAGGCTTGATCACCGCTGTCACTGCTTTCAACCCGCATCTCATCCAGGCCAAAACGGTTGCCCAGTGTCCGTGCAAGCCGGTCACCACCACTCAGCCCCAGCGCCAGAACCGCTTTTGCCATCATCGCGCCTTCTTCGTTAGAGGTGTTTTCGATGGGCCGACCCAGCAACAGATAGGCGAGGGTGTCGGTCTGGCCCATAGCGGGTATAGAGAACAGATCAATCTGTGGCTGATTAAAACTACCTCTGACCTTCAGACCGGCGGTCACATTACTGACATAACGCACAGCACGCAGATCCAGACCGGGGTTGGACAGCGGTCCGCCGGTATAGAGCAGACGACCGTGTTCAACATCAAGGCGCTGGCCATAGGCACGATAACGACCTTCAGGGATGTTGATTTCACCTGTCGCCGTGGTCAGCTGGCCAGGTTCATCCTGTAACAACAGACTGCCACCCAGACGCCCATCAAAACCGAAACCATAAAAATAGACCCGTTCACCCAGTGTCAGGCGAATGCTGGTGACGATGGTCCATTTTTCTTCAGTTGTTTGTTCAGCGCCAACGATAACAGTGTCTTCTGACACTCGTACCGCTGTGGTGACGTCTTTAGGTTCCAGCTTGGCGTAAGGGACGTGAACCTTGCCTTTAATATCAATAAGGTGTCTTTGCAGATTGACCTGCAGATCAGGCGAGACTTGCACCTGCGCCTCGGGAATACGAGCGACTTCAAACTCATTGCCTTTGACACTGATGACAGTTGGCCAACCGGCACCCCTGTCGAGCATGGTCTGGCCTTGAATGGCCAGATTGCCATCACCGGAATGTGCTTTGATGACAAAGTTTAGTTTTTCAAACCCCTCACTCTTTGCATCCATGCTGACCTGATCAATGTTCAGACCCAACCGTGGAACCCGAAACGCACCGTTGTGCAGATATGCCCGGCCTTTGAGTTGTGGTTGTTTGAGCGTGCCGGCGGCACTGAGATTGATTTCCATCTCGCCACGCAGATCATAAACTTCAGGCACGATGGCTTCGATTAATCCCATATCATGAACACTCAACTGTGCCGTCGCCTGTAGTGGCTGATTCGGGTTATCCAGCGCCAGCAGATTCAAGCCAGGCAAATCAAGTTGGCCATAAAATTTATCGCCGTTATTCATCGCCAGTTGTGCGCTGCTTGTTAGACCCTGCTGGTTGAGCACAACATCAACATTGCCGCCGCCATATTCCCAGCGGTCACGTTCACCAACTAACAGCGGATAGTTGATAGCGCCCGGCGACAAGATGATGTGGGCCTTGCCAAACAGTTGATCCGGGCCTTGCAATTGCAGCTCGGCCTTTGCGTCTACCAGACCTTCAAGCTTCAGATCAGCGGGCAGCCATGGCCCGGCCAGCAGCAGCGGCAGTTTGTTCATCTCAAGCTGCGATTGCCACTTGTCATTATCGCGTTGCAGCGAGGCGCACAGACTGGCCTGCTGCTGGTTATGCCAACACGCAGCCTCTGCGTTAAGGCTGTTTTTGTTTATGTTAAGTCTGGCCGGCGCCTTCAGCGACCAATTGTCATACCGCTGCGATTGAATCTCGGCACGCACGATTTGGCCGTTCCAGGCCATGGCATCGACCTT
>Ga0316190_10002094_pt1 | contig 14500 bp, 11 predicted proteins | sample Eddworburrow2_MG_FD_204929 | JGI IMG/M metagenome (GOLD analysis project Ga0316190, IMG submission 204929) | Coastal sediment microbial communities from Maine, United States - Eddy worm burrow 2 | ecosystem: Environmental > Aquatic > Marine > Coastal > Sediment | place: USA: Maine | collected... | reverse complement strand
AAGTTTTAGATTACCGCCATTCAAGTTCGCTTTCGAGGCTAAAATTGCCGCTTGCACGATTAAATCGGGATTCTCGTCTTGATAGCTGAAAATGACATCATTAGCAGCGATCAGACCCAGTAAAGCCCCGGATCCGCTGTATGTAAGATCGTCATCAATGATAATATTTTTTCCAGAATAAATCGTAATAGCTCTCCTCGAAATAAACCCTTCAACAAAAACATTGAAGCCGTCGTCATTAACGAACACCTTATTTGAAGGAATTCCCCTGGGCGCGTCTAAAATGTTTCCGACAGAGTCCTGCAGCGTATAGGTTGTGCCTGTCAAAACAATGCGGACATCCTTTCCTCGGGAAATATCTCTCTTCGTCCAACGAGCGTCAAGACCATTAATCCAAGAAATCATATCCGACATGTCCGGAACCATAATTTCTTTCGCGCCGAATTCAATATTGCCGTACGCCTGAGGAACGCTGTTTGAAAATGCATCCTGATCTACGGCGGAAATATTTCCTTTAAATACGACGCGATTGTCCGTCCTGATCGTGTTGTTTGAATGAACAGCGCCCGTTAAGGTGTCTCCGGCCGAAAAGCTAAAATTGGAGGCTGTCCCGTCATCAATCAGATATTGATAATAGGAAAAAGGCGCTCTTTTTACATGAGTTTCTCGGTCGCTTTCAACAAACCGCCCGTTTCTATCCGATACAGTTGTAAAGATAATGCTTCGTTTGAATCTTGTAGCTTCCGGTTTATACCATCTCGAACGATACCGGCTGTTCCGGTCTTCGGGGTCGGGTTCAAAGGCGTAAGAAAAGACTTTGAACCCGTTAAACTGAAAGTATTCAAAAACATAAGGGCGAGGAAGCCCGCCGCTTCGAAAATGTCGGGAAAGCGAGATATTGGCCGCGCTATCATAAATATTTTTAGTCATCAATTCATCATAACGGTCATAAAATTTTTTGGAGCCATAGCTCTGCCTGGAAGTTAGCGTGAATGTGATTGTGCTGAAAATCATAGAAAAGCCAACCACAATAATCATCAATGCTTTCCCCATTATGCTCTTTTGTCCTTAGTTGTTACGATTTGTTAAACGCGCCAAGTTTTCCGGCGTAACCCAAAGTTCGGCGATGGCCGTCTGGTAAACCTGCGCCCCGTTTTTCTTTGTGGTCGGTTGCGGGCTCTCGACCCGCAAATGAATTTTCAACTGAGCGGCTTGCGCCGGATTGGCGGTGACGGCTCCAGCCTGCGTGTAAAGAGAACAGTCAAATTGAACGACTCCCGGATACTTCCAAGTTTTTCTCCTACCGCCTTGGTAAGTAACCTCACGAAACAGTGTGCGGTCATTGGGATTCGGGGTTGCACTGCCGGAGGCAAGGTCGTCTAACCAGTATCGCACTGTTTCAATTTCAAATTTATCATCTTCTTCAAAGCTCCTTCCATTCGATTTATAAAAATCAATATTTCCCTGAAAAGTAATGTCAGAGCGACTTGGCGCGGCAATGATCGCGTTGCCAGGTTCGTCAACACCTCTTCCAATCCCATCGAAATCATTCTGGACGATTTCCTGAATCGCCAGGAGGTTTTCCTGAGTTATCATCTGAAAAAGTTGTTGCGTCTGATAGTCGGTATAATCGCCATAAAAATTCATAACGCCGAGCAGAAACACGCCGCCAATGGCAATGCTAGCGACAAGACTTAAATAAGAATCCATAACGTTGTCTTTTAGATAGGGTCAATTTCTTATATAGGTAAAGATATATGACAGGCTGCACGGTTCGCTCAGATAACGATTTGACACGATCACCTGCATTAATTTATAATAAGTCTGATTATTGGCAGGTGTTAGAGGACGGCCGGGGGGGAATACGTTAAAATCAATATATTCAACGCTTATTTCCACCTTAACCTCCCCGATAATTGTGTCTCTATAGGTTACGCTAAAGCCTGCATAGTCATTAATATCATCATAAAGCCTTTCCGACAACTCCTTTGGAGCATTGTCGAGCGGCGGGGGGTGAAAATCGAGCGGTGAGGAGGCTCTTTGGGTAATCACCGCTTCATCAAAGGCCAAATTTTTGGCCCGCTCAATATATTTTTGGCCAACCTGGGTTAAAATGACCAGCGCCTGCCTTTGAATATAGACATCTGTGTTTGACGCAAACTTTTGGTTTATCGAAAAACTCATAATGCCAAAAAGGGTGATTGCCCCAAGCGTTAGAAAAAGTTCCTGTTGCCCCATACTGTTAGTTCCTGCGTTTTTTTACAGGGCGTTTTGCCTGTGAGCGGTCATAGGCGCCATTCGAACTTTTCAATTGTTGTATTTTCCTGAGAAACGCTTGTCGCCTTTTGTCAAGGCTTGCTTTGTAGTTAACATTTCTCGCGGCAATTCTTTCGGCAATTGACGGAACTATGTTTGCCTGTAAAACAATGATCAATTCCTTTTTTTGTATATCGGTTGAATTGTATCCAAACACGTACCTCAGGCCAAAAAGCCAGGGCGGCAAGTCTTTGAGTATAGGCACACCTTGCCTGACTTTCGTGGTCGAATTCGAAAAAAGCCCTGCCATAACCGTTTCTTCACCGCTTAACATCAGCACTTGTGTTGAACTCTCGGTAATCGATTTTGTCACAGCCTGAGCGGCCGGAACGACATTGCTTCTCTCCGCCTTAATATCCAAATGAATAAAAGTGGTGTCTTCGTTTCGAATCAGTTGAGGAGTCACAGTCAAAATAATACCGGCCTCATATTCCTGAAAAAGTGTGTTCCCTGAAAAATCCTGCGTCGTCAAGAAAAAATTCTGCCCGACTTTGATTCTGCCTGTTTCATTTTCAAGAACTTTGATTTGAGGGTTTGCAATCACTTCCCCTTTGTTCATACTTTCCATCAGGCTTAAAAGAGCGAAGATATTGACGACACTTGTCGACGCGTTGTATTGAGCTGTAAACTGCTGGCTTGCGCCTTGCACCTGATTCATAAAAGTGTTGTTTACCGTAACATTCCCGTTGGGTAAATCATTCAACCGCCAGTTTATACCGGCTTGCCGCACGGTTCGGTAATCCGCTTCGAAAAAGAGGGCGACAATCTCCACTTCATTCGATGCGGTGGTCACCTCAATTCCCTCACCGCCTGCCTGCGATTCCACCATGGGCATCACTTCATAGTAGCGCTCTTTTTCCTGATATTTCATTAGATTTGAGCGGAGCACGAATTCAAGAGCGCGCTTCCAGTACATATTATTGACCATTACATTGATTGGCGAGCGCCTGTTTTGCGCGTCAATAATGATCTTTCCATCATGTTTTTTACTATACTGGCTCAAAATTTCAAGCGCCGTATTTAGTGGCAGACTACTGTCCAGCGTAACCTTCTCATCGGGTCGAATGGTTCGCGGCGGGAATTCAGCCTGCGCTTTTATTTCCTGGCCTGCACATGCAATTGTAAAAACAACTAGTAAGAAAATTAAAAAACTTCGGCTCATAATTTTATAAACATCCTATTTACGTTGGTCTATTGTCAGGGTCACGGTTTCGGAAACCCCGAATTTAACGAGAACAAATTCAGCCTTTCCTGCATTTTGATCAATTTCGGATAGTCGTCCCAGATAAACGCTGTCGCCGACGCGCAATTGTTTCATCTCGCCACTCCCCTCTGAGATAAAGATTGAGCTTGCTGTGACTGCTTTTAAGGAAGCTTTTGCAACGTCAATTTCCCCCGGTTGCTTTTTCGGTAAAGTTGGTTTTTCAGGTATTTTATTCCGGGCCGCCACATCAACGGGAGGTTTCAAAATCAGCGGTTTGAAAACATCGTGCTGCCCCTGGTAGGTGCTTACATCACTCAGTTGGTATTCAGAAAAATTCTCCAACATTTCCGACTTGCTATCAACAGAATAACCTTTCAACCGCATGGTGAACCGCACAAATTCACCATCGGTGTTCGGGCGCAGATTGACAGATTCTACGATGTAAAGGATTGGTTCGTAAGTGAGATGCCAGATTAGCCGATTGATATCATTATAAGAACCTTCTCCTGTAAGCGTATAGGCAAATGTCGTTACATCCGCGCTCTTTTGTTGTTGGTTTAGAACAAAATCATAATATATATTGAGGCTGTATGTCGCCACAATCCAATTCAGGTAAGAGAGCGTAAATGAAGGCTCATCTGCAGAAATGATTCGTTTTTTTGCTTGTTTCCATTGTAGATTGACATCCGCATGAATTTTCTCCACCTGCGTTAAGCGGCGCACTTTTTTCTGCGAATCAAGCAACGCATTCTGAAGTGCTTTTTCCTCGTTTACTGCGCCAACCAGATCATTCGCGTTTGAAAAATACCAGTACGCGCCAATAATGGTCAAAACAGCCCAAATGGCGGCCAGCGTTACACTATTTTTTTTGGCAAACATCGAATTATAAAAATAAACAAATGATTATTGAGGATGCAAAACGCCCGGTGTATCCGTTAGTAAAATTAATTTTTCACTCCTCAATATTTAAACCAATATACGAACTAGCGGCCATTTGTGCCGTTTGCGCCACGGATATTTGCCGGTTTGCCACTGCCACTTGTCCCATTTCGGTTTTTCAGAATAGAAAAAATTGTCAAATTCTTCCTGCTTTCATCTTCATCCAAACGTTTTTCGAGATGAAACGCAAAAACATTGACGCCTTGATAGGTAGCCCGGGTCACTTTTTTCAGGCTTGCGCCGCCAATTGCGTTGGCCAGAGCCGGTATTTGTTCGCGTTTTTTTGCGGTGCCCTGCACTTTAACCACCTCTTTAGAAAACGTAAGGCTGGTAATCCATATATCTCCAGTGGCTTGGATATTTTTATTCAAAATTTGCAGGAACTGAATGGATTGATCATACCCTTTGCTAAAACTGTCGACCAGCGCAATTTTTCTCTCAATGTCTAATATTTCATCATCATAGGCCGCAACTCGTTCAGTCAGGGCTTTATTATTGCCAAGCTGCATTTGAACGTTATGAATAACCTTGTTCACTTTTTCCAGTTCCAGTTCTTTTTGCACCAGTGAATAGGTAAAAAAAGAGACTGTGCAGATTAACAGGAATAGAATCAGATAACCATGTGCGGCAAGCTTGGGCAAGGTCTGTCTATCAAGGATATATTCCGGCAAAAAGTTTGACGATTTTGACTTTACCACGTCTTTCAGAAGCGCTTTCCAGGCAAGAGCAATTGGCACTGCATAGCGTGAAAAAAGCATCCCGCGATCCTTAAAACGCAGATCCGACTGAATTTTCTTTGAATTCAAATAGCCGACAATAGCAGAGGGGAATTTTTGTCGGAAGTAGTATTTTGCTTTGAGACGTGATGAATGACCCGCCACCAGAATTTTGCTGATCTCCGGAATAAAGTAGTGATCTTGTGCAAATATAATTCGGCTATAAAGCACTTCAAGCACATCCTCCGCAACACTGCCTTTATGAAGAATTGGCGTGATGTGATAAATATCCCGCCCCTTGAGAAAGATTACACGCGAAAAATCCTGTTCAATGTAGACAATGGCTGTAATTTCCGTTTTCTCAAATTTATAGATTTCCCGCACCAGCTCGGAGAGAGCCAACTCACTTGTGTCCATTAAGACAATATTCAGGTTGCCGGAACGAAACTGGTTCACTTCATCCAAAACATCGAGAATAGGCGGATGATAATCGTAATCAACCATAATCGAGCGGTCATCGCTGGCCGGAAGATATTTTTGTCCGCGACTCTCCACTCCGGGCTTGGCTTCAAGCTTAATATCCTGCTTTCTTTTCCTTTTATTGGGAACCTGATCCTTGTCCACAATATCATACTTGACCGTAAGGTGCGGGGCGTTGATAGCGAGATTGGCTTTCATATTCTTGAATTTCTCAAGAAGCGCGTAAATCTTGCTAACATTTTTGTCGCCTTCAATTTCCTCAGCCGAATCCACAGCCCTTTTTTCAGCATCTGATTCAGACTCTATGACATCGAAAGGGCTGTCAAAATCATTGACCGCATTAGCTGAGCTTTTGTCAGAATTGTCATTGCCCTCAATGGGCGCGTCAAGTTTTACCGATTCGAGCGCCTTGATGCGAGCCTTGCCATGTATTAGCGAAAGGAAAGCTGCGCGCACCTCATTGCCATTGACCGTGATGCCGATTGCGTGTTTTGCTTTCATTCAATTCTTACGTATACTTGATAAGCTCTTCTAACCGACGCTTATTGTTTGAGTTAATATAAGCCTCCATGTAGGTAATCTTATCCTCTCCGTGCAAACGGCTAAGATCCTGCTCCATGGTATTCATTCCCTGCTCGCCTGACTGTTGGATAAGTTGGTAAATCTCGCCAAGATTATTGTTGCGTATTGCGCTCTTTATCGCAGAATTACACAGTAAAATTTCTTTGGCAAGCACACGCTTGCCGTCTTTGCTGGGAATTAGTTTTTGTGATATAACGCAGCTTAAAACATCGGCTAATCGATTGCGGATTCGCTCTTGTTCATTGGTCGGAATTTCCCCCAGAATACGATCGATGCTTTCCACCGCTGAAGATGTATGCAAGGTTGAAAAGACTTTATGACCGCTGTCAACCACCTCCAGAACCGTCATAATTGTTTCTGCGTCACGCATCTCGCCAATCATGATAATATCCGGATCCTGACGCAACGCCTGAATAGTGCCATCTTTAAAAGAGTAAACATCTCTACCAACTTCACGATGTTTTACGATTGACTTGTTCGGCTGATGAACATATTCAATTGGATCAGAAATAATCACAATATGCGCTTCCATGCTTCGGTTGTTTGCATCAATAATGGAATCAAGCGTCGTGCTTTTTCCGGAACCGGTAATGCCCGTTACAACAATCAAACCTGATTTCTGGTATTTCAGGCTCAACATCTTTGCCACAGACTCGTTAAAACCAAGCTTGTTGAATGGAATAACCGTATCATTGACACGGCGCATATTGACTGCAAGGTGAGTTAGATCAAAATAAACGGTAGCCCTGAACCGATTCCAGCGGTCAGCTTCCTTTTCAAAAATCCGGTAAGAAAAGTCAATGAAGCGATTCTTGAAAAGCTGTTCTCTATCTGAATCAGTCAGTAAATTGACAATCAGGATATCTGTTTCGGTGATCGAATATTCTTTTATGGCCGGGTCAGGCGCCTTAACGCCAAATTGTCGATACCAGACCTGTCCCTTGCAACCCGGACCGCCCAAATCAATATCGGAGGCCTCAATCTGCTTCATGTGAACAAGAAAAGCATCGAAGTGACTTTTTAGGGCGAGTTTAAGATCCTCCGGCTGGTCATCCAGAATTTGTGTGATATTCTGCCAGGGATCCTGTGACAGGCGACTATTCCTGACAGCTTCAGCAAGCTGATGAAGTAAATTCCTGCTATTTTGAAAGTCCATTGCATTTTTCTAATTGGTTTCAGCCGTTGCCGCAATGACTTCGCCCATTGTGGTTTGGCCAGACATGATGCGAAGCTTTCCTGACTGACGAAGAGAAAGCATTCCGCCCTGCTCGGCCAGTGTCCGGATATTTTCTTCATTCACTTCATCTTTTGCGGAAAGAATCTCTTGTCGAATCTCCTTTGTCATTGACAAAGCCTCGCTAATCGCGACTCGACCGCGATATCCGTCATAACATTGATCACACCCGACAGGCTTAAAAAAAGTGGTAGCTTGAATTTCCTTTGCTGTGAAGCCCAGTCGCAGCAACTTTTCCGGATCCGGCTCACCTATTGGCGCTTTACAATTTTCGCACAACTGTCGTATCAATCTCTGTGCCATGATCAGGTTAATCGCATTTGCGATCAAAAACGTTTCGACACCCAACATATATAGCCGTGAAATCGCGCTGGGCGCATTGTTTGTATGGAGGGTGGAGAAGGTCAGGTGACCGGTATTCGATAAGGATATGGCAATTTCGGCTGATTTCAGGTCACGCATCTCACCCACCATGACCACATCCGGATCATGTCTCAAAATGGAGCGCAGCGCGCCGTCAAAGTTCAATTTGGGGTTCAATTTTATCTGTCTCGCGCCAGGAATCAGATATTCCACTGGTTCCTCAACCGTCAAAACATTTTTACTTGGATCGGTAACATGGCTTAAGGCCGCCACAAGCGTCGTGCTTTTCCCTGAACCGGTGGGACCGGTGAGAATAACCATGCCCTGCGGTTGTTCTATCGCCATGGTAAAGTCTTGCAGTGCCTGATCTTGCAAGCCGATTTTACGCAAATCGGTTATCACTTTTCGATCATCGAGAATACGAATGACCACAGACTCAAATTTACGGTCGAATTCAACCCCGACAATCGGAATTACCGATACGCGGTAGCGGATATAAAATCCATCCACTTTTCTTTGAATATAGCCGTCCTGAGCAATGGCGCGGTCAAACCGATCAATATTGACCGCGCGATCTTTAATAACCGCGGTCAGGGCTTCCGGACGAATTTCAGACTGCGAATACCAGTGAATCAGTTTGCCGTCAATACGGAAGAAAATGTCAGTTACAGTGCTATCTTTCGGTATGACATGAATATCGCTGGCGTTTCTCCGCACGGCTTCAACCAACATTCCTTCCACCAAATTGATCAGACGACTTCTATTAATCTCCGCGTCGAGCGCCTGTTCGTCGACGTTCTTGCTGTCGTCGTCAAGCGCCTCGATTTCCTGTGAATCATCAAAGATCTTCTGCAGGAATTCGTTATTGGAGTGAAAGATGTCATGGATCAATTCCTCGATTTCTTTCAGCGGCGCATAGGCGATATCGAAATCGGCAATGTTTAACTTTCTGGCCAGGGAACTCAGTTCGGGGTTGGTGGGGTCGCCGGTGACAAGCACCAAAACGTCACGTTTATAGTCATGCCATTTGAAAGGCAATATTTTTTGATCGAGCAGCTTGCTTGACACGCTGTCTTCCATGCCAGAAACGATTTCTTTGATAAACTCGATGCGCTCCCGATCAGCCTTGGCTCCTTCAATATCAATAATCTCAAAACCATAGAGTTTTGACATTTCAACAAATATGGCGTCGCGATTGACTTGAAAGTCATCGATCAGAATGTCGATTATTTTTCGTTTTGAGTTGCGGGGTTCCCGACTTTGAATGTCGGCCGCATTTTGCAGTGTCGCCTCGGTGACAACGCCGGTTTCAATCAGAGTTTGTGACAGTCTGCCCAAGCCTTTGCTCTGTTTTCCGAGGTTAATTTCTCCAGTTAATGTGCCGCGGTCTGCTTTCTTTAATAACATTTAAAATCCAGAGCCATTTGAAAGGGGCGATGACGGTTGAACGAAGCCCATCTCTGATGAAACGAGGGTTAAACCGATAATCATAATTGTGATTACGACGGTCACAATAAGATTGATAGCTTCAATCAGGCCGTCCATTTTGTGCCTGTTTTCGGTTTCGTAATAATTTGCCAATTGCTGGGCGTTTTGCTTTAGAGTGCCTGACTCCTCTCCCGCTTTAAGTCGCCGAATGGCGGTTAATGTAAAGCAGTTCACCCTGGTCAGACATTCCACAAAACTACGCCCTTCCTTTAACATACGGGGAATTACTACGCTAATAATTTGTTTTTCTATATACTTATTCCTACACGACTCAGAGGCGATTTTGATGGCGTTAATATTTTCACCGGAAGAGCTGTAGAGTGCCTGAAAAACCCGGCAAAATATTTCAATGCTGGTTTTGCGCATCAGAGAGCCTAAAAGCGGCACGTTCAAAATAAACTTGTCGAACGACAAACGCCCGCGTTCTGTGTTTAACCATGCCAGAAATCCGGCAACGCCAGACACAATCAAAGCGGTCAGGACATGCCAATAAGCAAGCAGGAAATCGCTCACCTTCATGGTCGCCGCTGTCATGGGCGGCATCGCCATGTCGTATTTAATGAGCATTTCTGTCATGGAAGGGAAAATATAGAGTATAAAGAAAAATAGGGTCGCAATCATGGCCAGCGTGACCACAAGAGGCATGACCATAACCCGACGCAATTTGGTGCGAAATTCGTTGTCGCGTTCGAGAAATTTGGCCGTGCTTTCATAGACCTCCGCCATATTACCGCTGGTCGAAGCCACCGCCAGCATGTGGCAGGTAAATTTGCCCAATACTTTATGGTGTTTGGCATAGACGGCTGGCCCTTCGTTGCCCGCCTTCAAATCGCGCTGAATTTCTAATATGGTCTCTTTTAAACGCGCATTGCTTGTATCGGTTGAAACCAGAGTCAAAATTTCATCATACGGGAATTTTTCCCGCAACAGGTCGGCGCAAATCCGGATAAAAAGAACCAGATCTTTCGATGGCACACCGCCTTTCAGGTCAAACAGCTTGCGACGCACATAGAAAACCTTGTAACCCATCTTGGTCAGGGCGGCGCGCAACTCATCCTCATTAAAAGACTTTTGCTCGCCCTTGATGCTTTTTTCACTGCCGCGCTGAACTTTGTACAGAAAAGTATGCTTCTGTTCAATGTTCTCAATGCGCACGCCCTTGGCCTTGGTCGCCTCTTTGATTTTATTTTTGACGGTCTTAATGTCGGGACTAAAAAGAATGCCCTGCACAGGCTTGCCGCGAACATTTACCCCGGTGTATCTGTATTCTGGCATGTAAATTTTGATCTTAAGGAGATAAAGGAAAAACGGGCGCTTTTAAGAAAGCGCCCGTTTCGTGATTAAAAATAATTTACTTCCCTTAAGGATAAATCAGTCAGGGATAACAGGATTTGTAATCGCATCAAGAGAAACAGTCACCTCAAACTTAACCGTGTCATCGGTTCCAGGCGCTACTTCTCGCCCCACCCCACTAACTGTAATTTCAGTTGCAGTGCCTGTGCCGAGCGTATAGGTTCCATTCGCAGTTGCACCTGGAAAGCCAACTTGTTGCACAGAATCCAGATCAACAAAGCTTCTGTCACCACCGCCCAAAGCGGCCGGCTTGCGATACCATTCCTGCGCCCGCGCCCCAATGATTTGCAGATCCTGCATGACAGCGTCGCGGTTGGCTGAATAAGCGCCCTGACCAAACATATTAAGTCCGACAGTAATTGCAATACCCACAATGACAGCGCTCAAGATGATTAGCAAAAGTTGTTGTTGTCCCATTGTTTGTTACTCCTTTAATTATGGTGGTTTTGGTTAAAAAATAAATTGTATCTAAATTTTTTCAGGTTTTTAAAAATAGTTCCCCGGACGCTATCACCTCCATGTGGTTGTCAAGTTATTTATCTCACCGGCTTAGAGTGAATCTCGCGCTTGCGCAATTTGAAAATGAAAGTTCGAAAACAGTATCTTTTCGAAATTTTTCTTAAGCAAGGCAATGACCTGTTCAGCAGACTGAAACCTCTCGTCCGGATTTTTCTCCAAACATTTTAAAAGAAGCGCGTCAAAGAAACGCGGAATCTCCTTATTTATTTCGGAAGGCGGTTGCACAGGTGTGTTCAAAACCGCCTCCTCAATTGTTGCATATTTACTATCCGCAAATGGGTGCAATAGCGTAATTGCCTGATACATAATTGTACCGAGAGAAAAAAGATCGCTGCGTTGGTCGCCAATAGCGCCGGTTAAACGCTCAGGCGAAGTATATAACAACCCTTGTTCATCTCTATGTTTTTCATCAGCAAAAAGTGAGCCAGGTATCAGAAAATCTGACAACTTGGTTTCATCATTGGCGCCTACAATAATGTTATTTGGCTTCAGGTTAAGATGCATAAAGCCAAGGCGATGGCTATGATGCAAACCCTTAAAAATCTGATAGATAATTTTGATAAAGCGATCTTTTTTGAATGGGACGCTTCTGGTAAAAACTTCCGTAAACGGAATCCCTTCCACATATTCACGCGCAAAATAGGTTAATTCTTTGTCTTCATCGACTTCATATATATTTACAATGTTCGGGTGGCTTAATTGCCCCAAAGCTTTGACAAATTTGTAAAAGTCAATTTTCTGCGGACTGTTGGCCGGCAATGAGTTAAAGACTTCTGACTGAATTACCTTGAGTATTACAAACCTGTTCAGGTTGGCGTCTTTTGCTTTGTATACTTTAACCGAACCTTTCATACCGATTTCAGACAACAGCTCAAACCGGCTAATTTTCTTAATATAGCCAAACCGAAGCTCATCGCCGGGATTGCGCCAGGGAATTTCATAAACGTTAATGGTGTCTTTTAAATATCGAAGTTGAAATTGACCAATCGAATTAACTTTGAAGCGATTTGTGCTCTTAATTTGACGATATGCTTTTGCGCTAATAAATAACCGGTCGATTTTCGAGAATGTCTTGCCATAAATGGATCGGCTGTCCTCAGATAAATCCTTTTCCGTGGCGGTCGCCAATTTTACGCCGATTGCAATATCCTTTAAAACGTGCTCGCCGCTTTGTCCAAGACCTTCACGAGCGTTGTGAATGCTGGCGACAATGTGAATATGTTCAGGCTGCTGGTTAACAAAGTTATAGCGGTTCAGCGTATTCAGCAGATCGATGACCAAAGAAACTGCGTTGGCCAAATGATTGGAAAACAACAATAGTCCGTTGGCGGCGCACCACACATAGCCCAATTGATATTTTTCAAGGAATTCCGCTAACAGCGTCATGAATTTTTTTCTGACCTGTTGCGCCTGTTCATCACCAAACTGGCTTTTGATTTCCTGATAATTGACCAGGTAGATCGTTGTTAAGATGTCCGCCTGTTCAGGTATTCTTAAATTGGCAACACCTTCTGATTTGGAAAAAATCGAGGCGCCCTGCTTTTGAAAATCCTCGAATGTCAGCAGTGATTTTGCAACGACGCTATTTTCTGACCAATTTTCAAAAGGACTTAACTTGGGCAGAAGATCGTTATTAATATCAAATTGACTTATGTTTGCTGCTTTTGGCGGAAAAGGCTCAATTTTGCCTTCTTCGGTTTGGTAAGCATAAACCGGCTCATCGGAAAGCTCTTCATTGACCAGCGCGCCCCAGTATGTTTTTTCGGAAAAAAACTTTTTTAAATCGAGGTAAAAGGAGAGCGCGAGCAGATTGTCAAATTCATCAAATGCGCTGATATAGTCTCTGAGCAACTGACGATCGATATAACTGAAACGAGCTGGTTTATTGGCAACTTCACCGTCAAACTTCTTTTCCAGGAAAGTAACGGCAAGATGTTGCAAGAGGTGCGTGTTTTGGGGTGTAGTGTCTATCAGTTTTTTTAAGAAAGTGATGGTCTCGTCGAACTCTCTGGTCTGCCAGGAACTCTTCATATAAAGTTCAAGCGACCGACTTGTATACCCCCTGATGGAAAGGATGCGATCAGAAAGGTCATGACATTTCTGCAGGTCGTTTTGCCGAAAATACAATTCGCTGAGAAATGCGGCAATTTTATCAAAATTTGGCGTCTCTTGTTGAATCGCCATTTCATAAATTACAACCGCAGTCTGATCCTCTCTCTTTTCCTTAAGAAAGGTTTCCGCCAACACTTGATAAATTTCTTCATTATCGGCGTCATATTGTATCGCCTTTTGGTAGATTTCAAGCGCGAACCGGTCAAATTTGCGCATGCCAATCAGGGCTTTGCTGAAATTGGTGTACAAGTGCCTGTTGGCAACGCGCAGGCTCAGAAGCTGGTTATAGCGTTTAGCCGCTTCAGAGTATAGGCCTTTGTCAAGATAAGCATTGCCAAGAGCCATTATCATCATTATTAAATCTCTGCTCGGTTTAGCGTCGTTCGGGGACATTAGCGACTACATCTCACTTTTGGAGTTAACGCCATTAAATTTCTTTAATTCTTTGTCCACAGCTCTTTCGATAATCCTGATGGCTTCGGTGTCTTGCCTGCCTTCTTTTATATAATGCTTCGCCACAATAACGTAAAGTTCATCACGCCATTCAAATGGCAATTTAAATTTCACGATAAGTTCATAAAATCGAATAGCTTTGCGATCCTTCCTGTTTTCCAAATAGTATATTCTTGCAAGTTTGCCGTAAAGCTGCATTTTGTTAGGTTTTTGTTCAACAATTTGCTCCAAAAGGGCTCTTGCCTGAGAATCTTTTCTTCGCCATATCAAAAAATTGGCTCTGAATTCTGGAGTAGACCAGATAATTCCAATAACTACTAAAGGAAAAGATATTGCAACCGGCAGCCAGATAATATTCAACTTCCCACTCAGCCCGTTTTAATTGGTTTGCAACCTGGGTAATTTAATGCCGGAGGTTTTCTCCAACACATCGCCGGTTGCATCGTTTATAAGAAAAATTGAAAACGTGTCCTTAACAATCGGTTGTCCATCGTCATCGTACAACTTAAATTGGTTCAACAAGCGACCCTTTTCAGTTAAGCGAGCCTGGTCAAGTTCAGCCTGATTTTTAAACATGACCACGGCAATGACCCCGCCAGAGTCGGCTGAATCACGGCCGCGCAACTGTTGCGCCGCTAATCCACGTTGTAACTGAGAACCGCTTACACCCATAGACGCGGCTTTGTTTGAGGAAAACCTTCCTTCTTTTAGCAGCAAGCCGAGCATAAAACATAACATAGC
>Ga0316190_10002093_pt1 | contig 14504 bp, 8 predicted proteins | sample Eddworburrow2_MG_FD_204929 | JGI IMG/M metagenome (GOLD analysis project Ga0316190, IMG submission 204929) | Coastal sediment microbial communities from Maine, United States - Eddy worm burrow 2 | ecosystem: Environmental > Aquatic > Marine > Coastal > Sediment | place: USA: Maine | collected... | reverse complement strand
TATCTCGAATAACAAATATCTTTGAATCCCCGGAGTTTACCCACGTTAACTTCCGGTTCTCTAAAATTGCAGAAATCAGAGTTGTGGCGGATTCAGCTTGTCTCCTTTCATTTTCCCTTAACAATTTAACTTTCTCATCCAGAGAAAAATGGGAGGCATACAATTTTCTGTCGATATTTCCAGAGTGGTTTTCAAAAATATCGGGTAAATAATCAACAGCTATTGTTCCCGACAAGGCTCCAAAATGAGCATCAGCCAGTGTGAAAAGCTCCTTTCCATCTTCAAATAAAGAATAGGAAAGGGAATCTTCATTACCATCAAGTTTCATTTTTACAGCGCGACGAGATCCCGCTGATGTCGCCATCACACAAGATTCGTTGATGGTTTGAACTTTTAAAGAGTTTGGCTTACTGAACTCGGGACCATGGATTTTCATTACATCGTACAAATTGGGTCTCCTACAGTGGAGTTGGTATCGCATTCAAGCTGCTGGGTATGAATTAATGTAGATACTCTATTAAGTATTATTATGTGAGCGGTATTTATAGGTTGAATACTGATACCCTTTGGCGCGATATTTGTAGTTATAACCATAGCCATATCTTAACTTTCCACGGCTATAATCGAAATCGTTAAAAATAGTGCCCAGAGGCTTGATTTTGTTCTTTTCACAAAGTGCCACAGCAGCACGAACTGCGTCTTTATGCGTCGAGTTAGCTTTACATACAAAAATCATTTTGTCTCCTAGGTTAGCGAGAACACTGGCATCAGCGACAGCTAACATAGGTGCTGAGTCGATAAATACAATGTCATACCTTTCTTTCAACTCAGCTATTCCAAGTTGTAATCGATTTGAGGCCAACAGTTCAGCGGGATTTGGTGGAATAGGGCCTGAGGTAATCAGATCCAAATTGGGGACTTTGGTTCTGTAGATAATCTCATTCAGATTTTTTTGACCCACGATATAATTGACCATCCCTGGTTCTCTTTTCAAGTCAAATACTTTGTTTATCTGTGGACGTCTCAGATCACAATCTATAATGATTACTTTCTTTTCCAATTGGGCAAAAGAGGTTGCCAAATTAATTGCTGAAACCGTCTTTCCCTCGCCGGAAACAGAACTGGTCAATACAAAAACAGTGCTTTCGTCCGTATTCGATAACTGGATGCTGGTCCTCAACTGACGATAACTTTCTGCAACCATAGACGTGGGAGCGTTAAACGAAGTAAGTGCAACATTCATTCTCTTTCGAGGTGTTGCTCCTTCAATCCTACCATCCTTCCTTTTGAGAATACTCTTTCCCTTTTCAGCGAGAGACCCTTTTACAACTCCCTTCCATTTTTTCGATTTTTCGTTTTCGAGTCCTTGGTTAGCTGGGATAACAGCTAAAAGAGTAAGTTTAGTCGTCGATTCCAACTCTTCGATACTGTGAATTGTTCTATCAGATATTTCAATTACAAAAATTATTCCAATTGAAAATAAAAATCCAAGAATAAGGCCCACGAGTGTTTCTCTTTGTTTATTAGGCGAAAAGGCATTTCTATTCGCTCCCGGCTTCTGGATAACAGTTTTATTTGAACGGCTTATCTGATTCAGACTAAGCGCCATATTCACTTCCTGTTTCCTCTGTCCAATAACGGCCTGTTGCTGCCTCAGCAGCACTAATTCTGATTGCAGCGTATCGAACTGAGTCCTGGAAACAAGATTCTGTTCTGAGCTCTTGCGTTTCTGATCCTCCAGGCGACTAGTGAGCTGCTGGACTTCATTTTCGGTTTCTCTGATTGTTGCACGGGCACTGTTGAGAAGTTGAGTATAGTATTTTTCTCGCTCTTGCTTCAGTGATAGTGTTAGTGCATCAATTTGGGATTTAGCGGTTTTCATTTTTTCCAGTTCAGGTTGATAGATGTTCAAATCTTTTTGATAATTGGACTTCATATCGAGGAGACGCTCAGTCAATGTTTTAATAAGAGGATTGAGTTCAACTTCTTTCAATTCACTCGGCGGTGTTTGCAAGAGTTTTTGCAACTGGCTTTTTGCTTCAATTAATTTTGTTTCTGATTTAACCAAAACAGCATTAACTTGAGTAAGGACCATATCCTCTACGTTGCTGCCTTTGCTTCCCAGAGTAAAAATTTCCGTTTCCTTACTGAACGCTGCCATTTCAGATCCAACCTTGTCGATCTTTTCTTGTATCGCCAATTCCTGGTTCTCTAAAAAGACAAAGGCCTGTGTGTTTTTTTCGAAGTCAACTTCAAGTCCATAGTTGATATACGCTTGGATCCAGGCACTGACAACTTCTTTACAAAAATCTGGATCCGTGGAAACAAACGAGATTTTCAACAGGTGCGTATTTTTTACAGTCTCCACACTAAATCGACTGACGAGGTACCCGATAATGGTGTTTTTTTTGGCCTTGATCGCTTCTTCTGAAGGGAGCTCTTTCTTTTCAGAGGAGTCTCCCTTTATTAACGAAAAAAGATTATTGCCTTTTTGTTCAAAGATATGGGAAAAAAAATCAACACCTTTGATTTTAATAATTTCAGCAGCCACCGATTGGTTTTTTAGAATCATCGTCTCAGTGTTTAAAAACTCCGGACTCAAATAGCCCCAGGGGTTCATATTTGAATAGGGATTTAGATCGGAACTCTGGCGAACAACTTTCAATAGCGCAGAGGAACGGTAAAGAGGTTCTTTTGTTAAGCTGATGACAAATGCCAAGGCACCAAAGAGACCCGTAAATGCAAGAACCAGCCATAAATGATTCAACAGAAGAAATAAATAGGACAAGATGTCAATTTCTTCTTCTGTCTTTTTCCCTTCCAGGTCAAACATCCAACCACCTTCTCAATACGTTAATCATACTCGAAAATCGATTTCTTTCGTAACTAGTTTCTTTATAAAACATGACAATCTAAAAACAGCGAAAGCTCAGACCCTGTAAGGGCTTGAGCTTTCAATGTTTAATGATTTTTGCTTGGATATTTTCAGTACACTTAAGACAGGATGAACCAGCAGTACTACCTCTTTGTTGGTGAAGCTTCAGTATCGTCGCCATTGTTATCAATAATAATCGCACCTACTACAACACCGCCACCGATAAGTGCTGCAAGCAATTTTCCATTCTCACGAAAGTATACAATCAATGCTTCCTTATCTGGAAAAACAGAGAAATTATGCTCAATGCCATCAGTGCCATTGAATCTAAAATGGATTCTATCCCCCAGTTCGAGGATCTTCTTCAGGGTTGGATTACCTTCTTCGTACCAGGTCTCCCATACATTTTCTTTATATGCAGAGGCATACTCTTTTTCGAGAACATATTCTAAACCCAGATCGTCATGGATCCATACACCATCTATAAGTGTGAATTTGTGCCCATCGATAATTGTAATTTCTTGCCCATCAACATATTTGATCTTTTCTGTGGTTTCACCTAGTGTTATGGGAAGTACCAAAATAAAAAACATCATTAAAATTATTTTTTTCATTTACTATATCCTGTCTGCCTGCATAAAAGTCATTAAACTATATAAACGTTGTAAATTTTATGTCTCTGGCCATCATATGTCAAGAAAAAGGTGGGTTTATATTTTTTGGGCTCAATCAAGTGACCTGAATCACCTACTTCAACAGGTTGAAGTTCATCATAAAGGTAAAGCCCTCATCACTTTGTCCAATCACATCCGAGTCTTTTTTAAGGTAGCCAAAGCGCACATCCCATTCTAAATTCCGGGAACGCAGTGGGACTTTGATAACGAGATCAGCACTCATTATTTTATCCTTCCTGGAGACCTCTTCATCAAGTATGGAGTCATAATCATTGTTGCCAATGCTGAAATTAGGACCAACGCGAAATCGTAGCTTCGTCAAATAAAGAAATCCAGCACGATAGCGCATACTGTAAAACTGAGATGCATTCCCTGTATACGAGTAGTATGTCGTATAGTTAAAGCCCCCATGAACACTCCAGAGCCTGTTCAATTCATAATTCACATAAGATGATCCTCTCCAATCATCCTTGCCAGTAATTGGGACTTCTTCAGATGCCTCAAAGTCAAATTTGCGTCTTGCAGCTCCGAACTCCACCTTATAGTCTAATCGTCTCTCTATTTCACCACGAAACCCGAAATAGAGCGTTTCTCTTCCTCCGTTCCTGATGTCTTCGGGATTGGGAAAAACAGTATCTTCCCAGCTTAGTCCTACAAAAGGTTTTAAGGCAGGGTTGTTTCCATAAAAGTAATAAATGGATTTGGTATCCACTTCTTGATTGAGTTGGCGCAGGTCTCCTGACCCATCCTGGTATTTTAGACGATATCGGCGAATGGACATTTTCAGTGAACTTTTGCTGGATAGGTCTAAAACCACTTCCCCAGCCCATTGGTTTCGATCATTTCGGGCACGCTCATCAATTTCAGAGTTCAATCTGCTGAGGTCACTATCATATAGATAGCTTATGTTAAAAAAGACACGTTCAAACATGCCATAAAAGCTAGATTTAGCTCCATACTCATCACCACTATACTGATCCAAATCCTTAAACCAACGGTAGTTATAGGACATCGTGTTTTCCCAGACAAAATGTGGATTTATTCGATAATAGGTAGCTAATTGCAATTGAGGTGCAGCTGTGAAATCGCTATCTTCTGCCCCAACATCCGCTGAAGATACGTTGGAATCATACCCCATTTGTTTAATTCCGATTCTCGGTCCTACAAAAAGCTGGCCCACACGCCAAAGAGTACCTTTCATCTGTGCATCGAGCCAGGCCACCTTTTTAATCGGTTCACTTTCGCCTCGTCTCCGATCATTGTATTGTCCATATACTGTGATACAAAGAGTACACAGAAAAACATACACCAATCGTTTCATAACATTAACTCCTCAGTATAAGTAGAACAAAAGAGCAAGATGCCATACCAACCGTGGAAAGTCAAGTGGAGCATTTTCCTGGGCATTTAATTCCTAATTCACCTACACTCTCACAACATTCTATTGAAAACATGAACCTAGTAATCTATTAATGTGTATAATAATTGTTCGTGTAACCAATCAAACCCAACCGGAAAATTTAGTTGGGGGCTGTGATTGATGCATGATATTGTTCAGTGGTACTCGTTAGGACGGACCCGATTCTTCAGATACATATTCAAGGTGGGTTGAATTTGAAACGAATTTTGTTTTTTCCTCTTTTTTTCTCGGTTATATGCTGGGCTCAAACAGATATACTGGGACCAGGCGATTTAATTGAACTCAAGGTGATGAACCTTGATGAAATGAATGGTGAATATCGAGTTGATCAGGAAGGGAATATTACACTTCCCTACCTTGATACGGTTCAGGTCAAAGGGAAATCAGCGCTTCAAGCTGCAAAGCTAATCACTGAAAAACTCAAAGATGGTTATTTAAGAGACCCACAAATTATCGTCACTTTAAAAGAGAATAAATCCAATCCAATTACTGTAATGGGGGCCGTAAAAGGTCCGGGCCCTATTTTGGGAAGTTATGATATTGATCTACTTCGTGCAATCAGTGAGGCAGGAGGTCTGCGGACAGATGCGTTGGGCAAAGCATTGATCCTTCGCAGAGGGGTTGATGGCTCCATGGGAACACTGGAAGTGGATTTATCAAGTTTACTGAATAAAGGGGCCATGTACCTCAATGTACCGTTGTTTGCAGGGGATATTGTTAATGTATTGGTGGATGAGCCATACCCTGTTTTTATAAGTGGTGAAATCGCCAGTACAGGAGAATACAAATTCTCCCAAAAAGAAGTTGTTACACTAATGCAGGTCATCGCAAAGGCTGGGGGTTTAACTATATATGCACGCCCTAAGAAAGTACTGATCAAAAGAAAAACTGATGGTAAAACAGAAAAACATGTGGTTAATATAAAAGCAATCCAATCAGGGAAGAATGAAGATTTTACAATACTACCTTACGACGTTATTATAGTTCCTTAAAGCTCTACAAATCTCCAAAATAATAATTATCATCCCCTAAAATTTTTGCATACAACGAGAGGGGAAAAAGAGGCAACTTATAAATCCTCAATTCCCATTTCTTCAATAATGCCCTGCTCCACTTTCTTATAAGGCTTCTGCAATGCCTCGTACTCATTCATTTCTTCTTCATTCAAATAGGGTTTATATGTGGAATACAGAAAATAAAGCGACATCCGGCTTTGGTAGTTTCTATCTTTCCCCAATTTTCTGATTGCAATCCCTTTTTCCTTTAACTTCAGAAATCGATTGACATCAAATTCCGGATTCGCCAGAGAACCTTCAACTACTTCCATCATAAAAAGAAGATTAAGTGCTTTGATACTAAAAGGCTGGGACCGAAGGTATTTGTATAAACGCCCTCGAATCGCTGAAATATGCTGCTGGACCATCTTCAAATCTATTTTCCCAGTAAATAATTTTCCTGCCATTTCATTAGCTATATAGAATTCGGACTGAAAATAAGACCCATATTTGGACGCAAAGGCTGCTTGCTCCTGTTTACTGTGAACCATAGGCAATTGCTTTTTATATCCATTCCCCAGATCGAAGACCGCGACAATAAAAAATACGGTTAGGAGAAAGAATGGCACATGCTTCATACCCCAAGGCTCTTTTTGAACTTGACCTTGTTTAAGGGCCAACCCAACCAGCAACACCATGAAAACACGAATAGAGGTGATTTCTAACGGGAATGACACGAGAGAGTGTAATGAAATTGCGAATATAGCAACAGAAACCGCATATAAGAAAATGCGCCCCTTTGAATCAGAATGCCATAAACTGTCCAGCAGATCCCGTAATAGAATTAACATGAGCAGTCCAAAGCAAATGATCCCTAGACCACCATACTCAACTGCCACTTGCATATATTCATTATGAAACTGGTTGCTATTGCTAGTTGAAAATGCACGTTTTTTCTTCACAGGATCTAACAGGCTCTCTGTTGAACCAAATCCCGTTCCAAGAATGGGGCCTTCTCTCAGGTATTCAAGACCAACTTTCAGGTAATCAATTCGCGCTTTGTCTTTCATTCCCTGTGATGCATATTTCTGGATATTTCGTTTACCCAATGGGAAAAACAGGAAACAAACAGCCAGAAAACTAAACACAATGGCATACTTCACCCAATACCTTATTCGTCTTCTTCTAGCCTCTCTTACCAGTACAGTCAGACTAAGAAAAAGAACAAGACCAAGAATCAGGTTTATGCTTCCCGCACGGGAACGGCCAAACTGAAAAGCAATCAGCATGAGAATCAGGCTGACAATAGAGAGCCCTAACCTCAGAAAAGCATGCTTCACTCTCTTTTTTTGAACATGTGATTCTCTTTTTGTCATCGCTCTTACTTCCATGGTATCTGTAATGACAAAATACAAAAGAAGCACACTAAAGATAGCCGCCATGGTGCCGAAATGATTGATGTTAACTAATCCACCATAAGTGCCATGATACATCGAAAGAAAACCATCAGTCGATATGACACCAATGCCTCCAAGTATCATAAGCATCGCCAAGCAGAAATTAATAAGATAAATCCAGAAACGGAGAACGTCTCCACCTGGACGTGGCACCATGAGAACCAGCATCACCAACATCATATCAAGTATTGCCATCGCTAGGCGAAAACGATGGAAACTGGGAATCATTGTTATTTCAGTGGTATAGGTGATAGCTGGGAAGATGGCTGTGGTACTCTGCACAATGCGATGTTTTATCGGAGCCAGCACTGGAAAAAGTTCAGCTGAGAGTGGGATGAGTTGAATCAATCCCAAGATGAGAAAAAGAGTGAAAACAATCCAAAACCCTGGGTTCACAGATAAAACCTTCCGGTGTAACCCTATGAGTACGATCGCAATAAAAAGGAAGACTGCATGGATCAGCAGATCAACAACACTAATTCCTCCAAACCGAAGAAACAAAAAGAAGCAATCCATAAATAAAACATGCCAAAGTAGCTTCGTTTTCCATTGGATCATTTCATTCTCCAAAAATAATGTGGAATATCTTTATGCACAAGATCCAACAACCCTCTCACTGAACTCATCATGCACCTAGCCATCTCGACCAAAAATCCATTTTGACCATAATACAACAAGGGAAGAGCCTCATGCAAAAATCAAATGCATAAATGTAAAGAATTATCTTCAGGATGGGCTGACCGATTTATAAATATTGGATTTGGACATAAGATCAAAGCATATCCAATGCCTGTCAAGGTGTGTTTATGGTATCGAATGATTCAGACAAATATTTAAAGAGTAAATAAGATTAAACCGACACAGCTTGAAAAACAGCCGGTCTTCAACTAAAATTGCGAATCAGAAACTCATATTCGAAAAGATGTATGGAGCGTTCCATCGTCACATAGGAGACACAAATGAAATTGCTTAAATCAGTTAAATTGGGACCATATCAACTAAAGAACCGCATTGTCATGGCACCGATGACCCGGTCCCGCGCTATCAATAACAACCCAAACGACTCAATGGCTCACCACTATGCCATGCGTGCTGATGCAGGCCTATTAATTACCGAAGGGGTTGCTCCTTCTCCTAACGGTTTGGGTTATCCACGCATTCCTGGTGTATTTTCTCAAGACCAAATGAATGGTTGGAAGAAGGTAGCCAGTGCTGTTCATGAGGCTGGCGGCCATATTTTCATGCAGCTCATGCATACGGGCCGAGTTTCACATCCAGATAATATGGCAGAGGGCTCAAAGATATTGGCACCGTCAGCAATCGGACATTCTGGACAGATGTATACTGACACAAAAGGCATGCAGCCTTTTCCCACGCCAAAGGAAATGACATTGGAAGAAATCATATCAACCCAGGAAGAGTATGTTCAGGCTGCAAGAAATGCCATTGAGTGTGGATCGGACGGCATTGAATTGCACGGTGCCAACGGTTATTTGATCGATCAGTTCCTCAACCCTGCATCCAATCAACGTGTAGATTCTTACGGTGGCAGTATTGAAAATCGTTGTCGATTTGCCCTGGAAGTTGCCTCAAAGGTTGCCGAGGCGATTGGACATGAAAAAACAGGCATAAGGCTTTCCCCATACGGTGTTTTTAACGATATGATTGTCTATGAAAACTTGGAGGAGACCTACAAATACCTGGCAATTGAGATGAGTCACCTCAATCTGTGTTTTATCCATACCGTCGATCATTCTGCGATGCCGGGAACACCAGAAGTACCAGATTCGGTGAAAAATATAATCAAAAAATCCTTTGAGGGACCTGTGATTGCCTGTGGTGGTATGGATAGGACAAAGGCGGAAGCAGTCCTCTCAAGTGGTCAGGCTGATTTGATCGCTTTTGGAGTACCGTTTCTTGCAAACCCAGATTTGGTCAAACGATTAAAACTGAATCTTCCCCTCAACCAGGCAGATATGGGAACCTTTTTCACACCAGGTGAGAAAGGCTATAACGATTACCCACTGGTGGATGATTAGAGAACAGAGCAAAGCGCATGTTGCGAAGGCTGCAACCCAAAAATTTCAGCCATTCTGACATGCTTGAAAGAACAATAGGAAAGACTTCGTCCATAAATCTATGGGCGTAAGTCTCCATTGAGCTGCCAACGGCCTTGAAGAACTATTTCACTGGGGAAATCGTCTTTATTGATGAAAAACACTTCTCCAAAATTATTACCTGCAGCTGCTATTCCTTCTTTATTAAGAGCAGCTCCACAACCAAGTTCCTTGAATCGAGTATTGAATCCCTGGTGGGCCTGAAAAGATATAGACGATGAGTCAAGTAAACATTCAAAAATCATAGATGTGTTCTGCCCTACGATAAGAATCTCATTGTCACCCACTTTAGTTATTCCGGAAAAATGGAATTCCGGTAAGATAATACGATGAACCCTGCGAGTGGGAATATGGTAATAGAGCAGCTGGCTATGACCAAAGGATAGACCAAATACACCATCGAGCTTGGGCATATGAAGTGTACGGTATAAGCAGATTGAATCCAGTTCGGCTGTTTTCTTTACCTGCCATGTCTCGTTTTCTTTCTCTAGAAAATTAAAATTTCTGGACCACTCACCTGAAAAGCCATGTCCAGCCAGATGATCAATCCAAAAACCGGCATTAGTGCTTTTTGGGATTTGGATCTCCTGTGCCGGTTCAAGGCCAGGCCATGACCAGGCCTTAATTGTATGGTCAGATGAGGATGACCAGATGAGTTCCGATGGTTGATCATAAACCATGAAATTAACCAGCGATTCATGTGCTTTTTTTCTTTTGACCACTTCCATCTGCTCATTGTCCCAAATGGCAATGGACTTGTCATCAGAACCAGTCACTACCATTCCATTTATCATAATCATACTGGTGATTCCCTGGGAGTGACCTGTTGCAGATTGAATTTTTCTACTTCTCAAATGATACTGGTGAAGCACTCCATCAGCTCCACCGAAGAAAAAACGCTCTTTTTCCTGATCGGCAACAGCTGTCCATAGAGGTTTGGATGAAACCTGGATTTTTTTTGTAACCTTTAGGCCATGATAATCAAAAAGGTATAGTCCCTGCCCATTGAAATCATGAACAAAAAGACCATCGACTCCCATGTTTCCGCCTATGAAACGCGCCTCAGCTTGCTCCATTTTCCAGAAGACCCCCTCCTTCTCCCTCCAAAGACCCAGTCGCCCTGATTTTCCTATAATCAATGTAGGCGTATCACCAATAAAACTTAAGCTATGCGTTCTACCCTCCAGTTCAATTGTATGTTTCAACTCACCAGAAGGGAGATCAAAAAGATAAACCTCATCAAACCAGCCACCCAAGGCGAGCAGACTGAAATGCTCCTCAAAACTGATTGCCTCAATACGACCTTCAGTTTTAGTTGCTATTTGAATCAGCTTTCCCGTTTTAAAATTAAGAAGATAGGGCGTTTTCTCCAATACCCAGGCCGCATAGTTCGTTCCCACTGTGAAATGATGCATCGGACCTGCAGGTATGTCAAATGACCTGATGCGCTTTAGAATGCCACGACTCGTTTTGAATAGCACAATTTTCCCCGACGAAAGACAGCAGAAAACCCTTCCCAATCGGTCAAAATAGACATGTTCTTCAGGCTTTAAATCATCGAAAATAACTTGATCAGGTTGCTTCTTTCTGGTCAGATGATCCCTAAATACCAGATTCTTCCCTTTTCGTAAACCAATTCTCCCATCATACAGAGAACCAACAATAAGTTCACCTTCCTGCAGAGGAATAAAATCTGGCGGCCGTTCTTTACCCAATTCCAGGAGGTATATTCCTGCAGAACTGGTAGCTAATGCCATGCCGGCATATTTCATAGATGGAACCACCTCAATGGTCCTGGTTGGCAACTCCTTAAATTGTTTAAGTTCAATGATATCACGTTCTCTGACTTGTCGATTAGAGGGTAGTTTGTGTTCACCCTTCTGTTCTTCATTCAAAAGGGAAATCTCATCCTCAAGCGGTTGAGCCTGAGCAAACAACCCTTCCCTGCGGAGATTCTCGACCTGCATTTGGAGGATCAGTTTCCTAATGTCCTTTTGGTCAGGATGGGCTTTGCTCTGTACTTTCAAGGCTTGATCAAGCAGTTCCCTGCCCTTGTCATAATCTCCTTTCATACCATAAAGATAGCCCAGAAAGGCTTGGCTGTTGATGGTATGAAGATCGTTTGGACCCGACAACTCTGAGAATATGGTCACGGCCTCTTCCAAATGTAATTCTGCCTGATTGAACAACCCAAGGTTCAGGTACGCCTTTCCCATATTTTCAAGCATGCGGGCCTTGAGCAGGGGTTGTTCCCCCAAAGTGGATTCAATATTTGTTGTGCCCCGGTCAAGTAGTTCCTGACCTGTAACAGTTGCCCCATGTTCACCTGTTGGCAATTCAAAGAGATCAACGAGAAAATCTGATACACGGTTGGCCGTCTCTGCCTCAAGGTTTGCTCTATCAGCCTCCTTTGAGATTCTATTGGACTGAACCATTGTCATTAGAAGGAAGATAAGCAGAATTAGAGCAGCAAATGAAAATAATCTTTTCTTTTTTTGAGATTTGGTTAGATCGATTTTGGCTTGCTCAGTTTCTTTTCTCTCTCGTTCTATCCGATCACGCTCCTGCCGGCGCTGTTCAAGGCTTTTTATGTTTCTAGCCAACTCACCTGCGTCGCCCATCCGAAGGTCAATGGCTCCATCTGTAGCCTGTAAGATATCTTCTTCGAGAAGAGGATCATTCAGTTTCCTGCTCCAACCAGGAGCCAAAGCGGCTCGGAAGTCACCAATTGCGAGCTGGTAAAGCAAGACTCCAAGAGCATAAATATCAGCTTTTACTGTTCCCATACTTCCAATTTGCAACTCTGGCGCCATATACTGAAGTGTTCCTGCTCCCGATGTAGAGGTAGAAGCCAGGTTCTCTGTAAAACCAAGAACTGTGATTCCTGCTTCCTCCAGCTTTTTGGAGTCCGTTACCAATCCAATACCAAAGTCTGTTAATTTCGCCTGTACCCCAGTTCCGGTACCAGATTGAGTTATCAGGATATTGGCTGGTTTAATGTCTTTGTGCAAAACACCAACGGAATGAGCTGCATTAAGGGCATTTGCTACTTGGACAAAAATACCCAGGCGGTCACTTAGAGGAATGGACTGAATACCACCTTTTTGTGCGGCCCAATCCAGGAGGCTGCCGCCTTCTGTGTATTCAATCTCGAGGAAATACGGGGCTTCATCAAAATTCCAATCGAGTATCTTAGCTATATCATTTCGAGATCCAAGGGCTGTTTTCAACAACCTGAAAAGAGTAACTTCACGTTGAAGTCCTTTGATACGCTCTTTTTCGAAGCAAAATTTGTATACTCTCTTATCTCCTGTTTTCCGATTATTCGCCAACCATACTTCGCCAAATCCACCTTCTCCCAGTTTTTCAGACAAAACCCAATTCGGGCGATGAGGTACCGCCAGGTCAGAGCCCGGTCGCCATCCTTCAAGTATATCAGCATCATAAATTTTCTTGACCTTTTCAGAATCAATGGGTGCTTTCAAAGGGGAAATACCCTTTACTCCAACTTCAAAAACGTCAACAGCTTCATCGATGCCTTTAAAATGATAGGGTCCATGGGCAATCCATATAAGTTTTCCAGCAAACCGCTTCTGCCCTACAGAGGCTCGTCTAGCAAGATCAAAAGCTCCTCTCATCAATAATGTCTGTCCTGGCAAGGCAACTGACATCAAGCGTGCCGCCGCAGGTTTAGCCAGCCCTTCTACTTCTAGGGGCTTAGCTCCTTTCTTGACATCTTCTATCGGATTTTCACGTAAAAACACTTCTCCAAAATGAATCCCAATTCGAGCCTTCACGTCTTGACCAAACTCTTCTGATAGTTGCCTCAGCCCTTCATGATAGGCTAATGCATAGCAAACAGCCTCAAATGGTCTGTCAAATAGGAGTAAGAAACCATCTGTTTTATCGATTTCAATACCGTTGTTAGGCGAGAGAAGATCACGTGCCATTCGATCGTGTCTGGAGAAGAGGTGAAATGCCTGTTCATCCCCAAGGAATTCAAGAAGTTGGGTACTATTTACTAGATCACTTAATAGAAGTGTTTTTAAAACAGCTGACATGAGCTATCTCCAATTTTGGATATGCTAAATCTAAAAGTGTTTCAGAGAACCCCTTATTCATTTCTGATGAGGAACTGAGTTTTAATAGTTAAAACATCAGGCACTCAAACTGATTATTTTTCATGAAAGAGTGTTGTGATTATTCGGTGTTCCTATCCTGGCTCCGCCCTTTCTCATGATTCTCTCACTCCAAGTTTTCACAAATGGAACAACGGAGTATGTCCACTATTTATAACACATATAACCATGTTCGGAGAACCTCGATTTATAATATTCATGGCCTATTATTTTCAAATATTCGGATTATGAACTATAATCTTTGAAAAACACAAGAGACTTCATTAATCTTTTTGGCTTCCCTTTTTTACCGTTCCAGAAGGTTCTTTCTTTTTGAAACTATTAACGATGGACATCACACCAAGGAAGAATGATATCCCCCAAAACAACCAACATGAATAATAGAAACCATAACCAAACCCGGCCGCTTTGCTATTGGCTTCACCCTGAGTTTCATGGAAAGAGGGTACTTGAATCGCAATATGTTCACCTTCGACCCCCCAAGAATAAATCAATTTGGAAATAACCAGGATGAAAAACATAAAAACGATATAAATGAGAATAGATAAGGGTCTATTCTTCTGCCTGATCTTTTCAATGCTGCTGTAGAACAGGATCCATAGTACCAGGCAAACCACACCACCGAAAAACATGCTGGAACCGAATACAAATTTTTCGAAAAGCCAGGATAGAGTCTCCACTAGATCCTCCTAAAAGTTATCACAGTGTTATGGCATGAAGTTCAAGTAATTCGCTCAGGTTATCGTCGGTTATCACCTTGGTGTGATCGAGAATTGACACAAAATAATTATTTCTGGCAGGCCTAAGCATGCGAACCGGGTAGGACC
>Ga0316190_10002092_pt1 | contig 14512 bp, 10 predicted proteins | sample Eddworburrow2_MG_FD_204929 | JGI IMG/M metagenome (GOLD analysis project Ga0316190, IMG submission 204929) | Coastal sediment microbial communities from Maine, United States - Eddy worm burrow 2 | ecosystem: Environmental > Aquatic > Marine > Coastal > Sediment | place: USA: Maine | collected... | reverse complement strand
CATCTCATCAAGGAGATCCACGCCGTTATTCAGGATGAAGAAGGCCATCCGTTGACCAGCCTGCTGCTGGGCAAATTACTGCGCAACCGCAAGCTCTTCCACACCCTGCTCCGGTCGGCCCAGGTGGCCCAGCGGCCGGTGACTGACGAAACCCAGTACCTGCGGCACCTGCCGTTCATCTTCGCCAGGGAGCACAATTTCAGGGCCCTGCCGGCCATTGCCGAAAAACCTTTCCGGGATCGATGGGATCAGATCCAACCGAGGGTCGCATCACCCCGCAGCCGTGTGGCGCTCTTCTCGGGCTGCCTGCAGGATTTTGTCTACCCCGAACAGATGGAAGCCGCCCTGACATTATTGTCGGACACCGATGTGGCCGTCGATTTTCCCATGGAACAGTCCTGTTGCGGTCTGCCGGTGGTCATGATGGGCGAAAAACAGGCGGCGCGTGATGTGGCCCGGCAGAATATTCAGGCATTTATGAACGGCAACTACGACGCCATCGTCACCCTGTGCGCCTCCTGCGCCTCGCACCTTAAAGCCGGATATATGAAACTCTTCGCAGACGATCCCGGCATGGCTGAAAGAGCGCGGCAGTTCGCGGACAAGGTCTATCCCTTCAGCGCCTTTGCAAACGATGTGCTCAAAATGTCCGAGGACTCTTTCGAGCCGCGCGGAACCGGCACGACCTACCATGCGCCCTGCCACCTTTGCCGGGGACTCGGCGTCAGGGAAGCACCCCATGCCCTGATTAAAAATGGCGGCATGACATTTCTTCCGGCCGAAGAAGAAGAAACCTGCTGCGGATTCGGCGGCACCTACTCGGGCAAATTCCCGCACATATCGGCCGAGATCCTGGCGCGCAAACTGGAGGATTTCGAAAAAACCGGGGCCGACGTCCTGGTCACCGAGTGCCCCGGCTGCATCATGCAGCTGCGCGGCGGTGCCAAAAAACGGGGCAGCCGAATGACTGTCAAACATCTATCCGAAGCGCTGGCAGAGAATAAACGGTAAAAATCGACCGGAAACAATGTGGTGCCACTGCCCTCAGGCATCAGAGCAGTGACTAAGATTTCAAAAGCTCAGTTATTGACCATCCACGAATAGATGAAGACACTATTGAGTGTCCAATTCGTAAATGTGATTTTTTTTCGTTGGACAAGGCCGCACAAGGGTTTGCGGTGAGGCGTACTGGAGTACGCCGCAGCCGGAAACCAGCGGAGAACGCAGTCCAGCGAAAAAAGGGCCATTTATGGATGGACACGCGGAGCCGCCGTGCAAGACCTCAACACTAATCAAACCAACACCCTGTCGTCCATCGTTTCACCCGACCGGTTTTCCACCGGCCCGTCCAACCGCGAACTGCACCGGCGCGATATCTCCCCCCACCGGGGGTTGCTGCCGGCCGGTATCATCTGGCCCGTTACGACCGAAGAGATCGCTCAAATTCTCTCATGGTCCTATGCCAACGATGTACCGGTCACTCCCTGGGGTGCCGGCACCAGCACGGAAGGCAACCCGGTCCCGACTCGTGGCGGCCTGGTGGTGGACCTGACCCGGATGGACCGCATTCTCGATATTCGTCCCCAGGACCTGCAGGCCGATGTCCAACCGGGGGTCCTGCGCAAGGAACTCAACCGGCAGGCCGGTCGCCACGGCCTGTTCTTTCCGCCGGATCCCGGCGCCGACGCCACTATCGGCGGTATGATTGCCAATAACGCCTCGGGCGTCCAAACCGTTAAATACGGCGCCACCAAAGATTACGTGATGCGGCTGACCCTGGTTCTTCCCGGCGGATCTGTCATCCACACCGGCTGCAAGGCGCCGAAATCCTCTTCCGGATACGATCTGACACGCCTGTTCGTCGGGTCGGAGGGAACCCTGGGCATCGTTACAGAAGCCACCCTGAGGCTGACCGGCATCCCGTCTCACCACCTGGCGGCCACCGTCACCTTCGATCGCCTGGATGATGCCTCCAATGCGGTGGCCGTGCTGATGGGCTCCGGACTCGGTCCGGCGGCCCTGGAGTTGCTGCCGCCGCAGCTGATACAGCTCATGAACCGTGAAAAGAAACTCGGGCTGGACGAAACCCCCACGCTTTTCTGCGAGTTCCACGGCATCAGCCGCGCCATGCTGGATGACATTGCGGGACTGGCCGAGGATCTCTGCCGCGACTGCGGCGCCACCGGTTTCAGGTCCGGGGTCGATGAAGGTCAGCGCACCGAACTCTGGCGCGCGCGGCATGAGGCCTGGGAAACCATCCACCGCGCCCACCCGGGCAAGGATACGCTGATCGTCGATGCGGCGGTTCCGATTTCCAGCTACCCGGAGATGGTCGTCTTTTCCCAAAACATCGTCGATCAGGAAAAGGCCGTGGGATATGTGTTCGGTCACGCCGGCGACGGCAACCTGCACGTGGTGCTGGTCGGTGATCCAGCGGATCGGAACGAATGGGAAATGCTCGAAGACATCAATCGGCGGATTGTCACGCGAGCAGTGGAAATCGGGGGAACCTGCACCGGTGAGCACGGCATCGGCATCGGCAAGCGCAAGTTCATGCAGTTGGAGCACGGTGAAAGCTATGTCCTGATGCGGCAGATCAAAGATCTGATCGATCCCAAGGGCCTCATGAATCCGGATAAGATATTTTTCTAGTTTAAGCAGCGAATTGTAGGTGAACAGCATTCATCAATAGCTATGCGAAATCTTCCGTTTCCAAACGATTTGACCATGACCGCAGGCAAATGACCCTTTGAGGCGTTATGTTGAATCCAGGCAACTCATACGAGGAGGTCTATCGGAGTTTTCGCTGGCACATTCCCGATTTGTACAACATCGGGGTCGATATCTGCGACAAGAACGCGCATCAGGGCCGGCAGACGGCGTTGATATATGAAAAAGATACCGGCGAAGTTGAAACCTTCACTTTTCAGGATCTCAAACGCTTTTCGAATCGGCTGGCCAATGCCTTCCATGCCCTCGGCCTGCAGCCCGGGGACAGGGTGGGAATCCTCCTGCCTCAGTGTCCGGAAACGGCAATCAGCCATATCGCCACCTACAAAATCGGCGGAATTGCGATACCCCTTTTCACCCTTTTCGGGTCGGATGCCCTGACGTATCGCCTTGCCGACAGCGAAGCCAAAGTGGTCATCACCGACAGCGCAAACCTGGACAAAGTTTTGGGCATCCGCGCGGAACTGCCCCATCTGAAGAGCATCATCGCGGTCCATGGCGGCAAAAGGGAAGGGATCGTCGATTTTTGGGACTTTGTAGATAAAGGCTCCGACGATTTCACGCCTGTCGCCACGCAAGCGGACGACCCGGCTCTGATTATCTACACCTCCGGAACCACCGGTCCGCCAAAAGGCGCCCTGCACGCTCATCGAACCCTGCTCGGCCACCTGCCCGGGGTGGAATTTCCACAAAATTTCTTCCCGCAGCCGGGCGACCTGTTCTGGACCCCGGCCGATTGGGCCTGGATCGGCGGCTTGATCGACGTGCTTTTTCCCAGCTGGCACCACGGCATTCCGGTTCTGTCCTATCGCGCCCGCAAATTCGATCCGGAATTCGCTTTTTACCTGATGGCCAAACACAACGTCCGCAATGCTTTCTTACCGCCGACGGCCCTCAAAATGATGCGTCAGGTCAAAGATCCCGGCAAGCGCCACGCGTTTCGGCTCCGCAGCGTCGGCAGTGGCGGTGAAACCCTGGGGGCGGAACTGGTCGAGTGGGGACGGGAGACCCTGGGTGTGACCGTGAATGAGTTCTACGGGCAAACGGAAGCCAACCTGGTGGTAGGCAACTGTGCCCAAATCATGGCGGTTCGGCCGGGATCGATGGGTCGCGCCGTTCCCGGCCATGAGGTGGAAATCGTCGATGACAAGGGAAGCCTGTTGCCGCCCGAAACCGTCGGCAACATTGCCATTCGACGCCCCGATCCGGTCATGTTTCTAAAATACTGGCAGGACCATGAAAGCACGCGTAAAAAATTTGTCGGAGACTGGTGTCTGACCGGCGACATAGGGCGCAGGGACTTAGACGGATACCTATGGTTTGTCGGCCGGCAGGACGATTTGATCACGAGTGCAGGCTACCGCATTGGCCCAGGCGAAATCGAGGATTGCCTGATCAAGCATCCGGCAGTGGCAATGGCAGCGGTAATCGGAGTTCCGGATGAGTTGCGCACCGAAATCGTTAAAGCCTTTGTCGTCCTCAAGCCGGGTGTTACGGGAAACGCGAACCTCAAGTCCGATCTACAATACCACGTCCGAAGCCGTCTGGCCGCCCACGAATACCCCCGCGAGATCGCTTTCGTCGATGAACTACCCATGACGGCCACGGGCAAAATCATCAGAAAAGAGCTGCGCCGGCGCGAGATTACGAACCAACCATAATGAGAGGAGGAGTGAAAATGTTACCGGATATTAAAAAGATTTTATATGCCACGGACCTTTCCGAAAACGCCCGCCGCGCATTCGGTTATGCCGCCAGCCTGGCCAACCGCTATGGTGCAAAAATTATCGTCCTGCATGTTATCGAGGACTTCTCCCCCAGCGCAACTTTGCAGCTGGCCTCCATGTTCGGCGAAGACAAGTGGATAGAGATCAGGAAACGTCAGGAAAAGGACGTAATCGAGACCATAAGAAAAAGACTCGAAACGGTCTACCGGGAGGCTTGGCCGGACATGGTCGAGCATGACTTTGCCGCCGGTGACATTGTCGTCAAAGCCGGGGAACCGGTGAATCAAATTTTGAAACAGGCCGAACAGACCGGCTGTGATTTGATCGTCATGGGAACCCATGGCCAGGGCATGTTCGCCGAGGCCTTGATGGGCAGCACCGCCCGACGGGTCATCCACCGATCCCAAACACCGGTACTGGTAGTACGGCTGCCGGTTGACGGTTGATACTATGAAAGGGAGGTCAGCATGAACATTGCTTTTATCGGTATGGGAACCATGGGTGCTCCGATGGCGCTCAACCTGCTGAAGGCCGGACACAAAGTGACCGTGCACAATCGCACCCGGCAAAAGGAAGAGGCAGTTGCCGCAGCGGGTGCCCGGCGGGCTGCCTCTCCGGCCGAAGCCGCCGAAGGTGCCGAAGTGGTCATCACCTGCGTCAGTGACACACCCGACTTAGAGGAGATCATTCTGGGTGAAAACGGTGTCATCCGGGGCGCCGCGCCGGAAACCATCGTCGTGGATATGTCCACCGTCAGTCCCAGCGCCACCCGCCGCATTGCCGAAAAGCTGGGCGAAAAAAACGTCCGCATGCTGGACGGCCCGGTGTCCGGCGGCTCCGAGGGCGCCCAAAAGGGCACCCTGTCGATTATGGTGGGCGGCGAAGAAGCAGACCTGAGTAAGGTACGGCCGGTATTGGAGGCCATGGGCAAAACCATCACCCATGTGGGACCGATCGGAGCCGGTCAGCTCACCAAGGCCATCAACCAAATTGTCGTGGCCGGAACTTACTGGGGTGTCGCCGAGGGAATCGCCATCGGTCTAAAGGCCGGACTCGACATGCAGAAAGTCGTTCAAGCCGTAGGCGGCGGCGCAGCCGGTTCCTGGGCGATGATCAACCGCTCCAGCAACATGATCAATAATTCCTATCCGCTGGGTTTCAAGGTCCGGCTCCACCGCAAGGACCTCGACATTGCCCTGGAAGTGGCCCGCGAATTGGGCGTGACCCTGCCTGTGACGGCCTACGTCGAACAAGTGGAGACCGGTCTAATCGCCCGCGGCCACGGCGACGAGGACATTTCCGTTATTGCCAGGAGCATTAGAGAAGCTTCCGGCATAGACTGATCGCTTTCGCTTAATAAATTTTTACCCCGGAACGGATCGTTCCGGGGTAAAAATTTATACGGGGTAAAAATTTATCGGCCGAAAAACAGGTCGGGCAGGTAGGTGGCCAACTGGGGGAAAAAACCGATAACTAAAAGACCGATGACCTGGAGAATGACAAAAGGGATGATGCCGCGATAAATGTGCATCATGGTGTATCCCGGTGGCGCCACGCCCGCGAAATAGAACAGGGCATAGCCGAAGGGCGGCGTCAGGAATGAGGTCTGCAGGTTGACGCACATCAGGATGGCAAACCAGAGGGGATCGAAGCCGAGTTCCATGGCGATCGGCAGGAAAATCGGCACCGTCACCAGTAGAATCGCGGCCCAGTCGATGAACATGCCCATCATAAACACGATGCCCATCATAATCGCCAGAGACAGCCAGCGGTTCAGGCCGCTGCCGATAAACAGATCGGCCACCACGTCCCCGCCGCCCATGCTCAGAAAGACCGTGCTGAAAAACATGCCGCCGATGAACAAGGTCATGACCATGGCGGTGGTTTTCATCGTGGCCCGGCTAGCCTTGACGATCATCTTCCAGCTAACAGCCCGGTTGAACAGCGCCAGAATGAAGGCACCCAGCGCTCCCAGTCCGGCGGCCTCGGTGGGTGTGGCGATACCGGCTAAAATCGTTCCCATGACCATCAAGATCAGACCCAGAGGCGGGACGAGGCTCTTGAGGGTCATGAGCCATTTCTGTCTAGCACTCCATTTACTGGCTTCTTCCTTGCTGATGGGCGGCCCCAATTTGGGGTTGATGAGGCAGCGCAAGGATATGTACGCGAAGTAAAGCCCGGAGAGAATCAGGCCGGGTAATATCGCCCCAGCGAAGAGGTTGCCCACCGAGGTTTCCTTCAGCCCGGTCAGTCCGCCGTAAACGACCATCATGATGCTCGGCGGAATCAAGATTCCGAGCGTGCCCGAGGCACAGATGATACCACTGGTCAGCTCCTTCTGATACCCCTTCCCGATCAAGGCCGGTGTGGCCAGAAGGCCCATGGCGACCACCGAGGCGCCGATGATGCCGGTAGTGGCGGCAAAAACAGTGCACACCACGACCACCGCCAACCCCAGACCGCCCCTAACACTCCCCAGAACGATGTAGAGAGACTCGAACAGGGCCTCGGCCACCTTTGACTGGTCCAGAAGCTGGGCCATGAAGATGAACAGGGGGATGGCCACCAGGGTGTAATTGTTGAACAGTCCCCAGGCGTTGTTGGCATACATGAAAAACAGGTGGGGAATGTTGAAACCGTTGTCGATCAGGCCGAACAAGGTCGCCACCGCCGCCAGGGTGAACGCCAGCTCGTGCCCCAGGGTGATGGCCAGGATAAGGGTCACAAACATCGCCACGGTCATGAATTCTACGCTCATAATCGTCCTACCTCTTTGCCGTCTGATCGGTTTTTCCGGTAAGCACAAGGATGCTCTTGAGAACGTTTGAAACCCCTTGCATCAGCAGTAAAAAGAAACAAAAAGCCATGATGAGTTTGAACGGCCAAATGGGCGGCGCCCAGCTGGTGGAGTTGACTTCGAGCTGCATCGTTGACGTTAACGCATACTGAAAGACATAATAGGTCAGGCACGAAAACACGGGCAGGAAAAAAACGCAATGGGTGATAATGTTCAGAATCGCCCGGGTTTTTTCCGGCATGCGGGACGTAAAAATGTCCACCTTGACATTACCTTCCAGAACCTCGGTATAGGAATAACCAAACATAAAATGCAACCCGTAGAGAAAGATGGTCGCCTCGAACCCCCAGATGGTGGGCGCGTTGAAGACATAGCGCATGATGACCTCGTAAAAGACCACGATCGCTAAGGGCAGAATGAGCAACGAGGTCAAATCTCCCTGTTTGGTATTGATGGTGTCGATAGCCTTACTGATTTTCGCCAGCATGTTTGCTTCCTCGAATCGTTTCCGTTCGGCCGGATCCCATCGTCCAAAACAGTGGGATCCGGCCGGTTTTCAGTATGAATTATCCGACGTTGGCCTTATTCGGTCGTCCGTCCTTCGATGTAGATTTCATAAGGCCATGGGGTCGCCCCACTGCGGGCATCGCGCCAGTCGGCAAAGGACGCCAAGAACTCTTCCTGAGAGTCGAGAACTTTTTTGACGTCCGGATACTTTTCTTTGAGGCCGTCGAGATAGGTCTTGGTGACCTTGCGGAATTCGATCAGCGTGTCTTTGTCCATCTTGACGATCTCGACTTTTTCCTTGAAAAGGCGAATGGCTTCGGCGTTCAAGCCGTTGACCCAGTTGTAGGACCACAGCTGGGTCTCCTTGGCGGCGAGGTCGATGATCCATTTGAGGTCCTCGGGCAACTTGTCGTAGGCTTCCTTGTTGAAGAAAACGGCACACTGGATACCCGGCTGGTGAACGCCGGGCTGGATCACGTACTTGGTGATCTCGTCGAAGCCCATGGGGTAGTTGATGGCCGGTGAAGAGAACTCGGCCGCGTCGATTACGCCACGCTCTAAAGCCAGGTAAATCTCACCGCCCGGCAGGGGGCTGACCGAGGCCCCCAGATTGTTCATAATGTCCATGTACCAGCCCGGGGTCCGGACGCGCATCCCTTTAAAATCAGCCATGCTGACGGCTTTTTTATTGGAGAAAAGCCCCATCTCCTGGCCGCACTGGCCACCGGGCAGCGCCACCAGGTTAAACTGCCCGTAAAGCTCGGCCATCATTTCGGCGCCGCCTTTTTCATAGAGCCAGATGTTATAGCCTTCACCGTCAAGCCCAAAGGGAACCGAAGCAAAGGCGACGAAGGCTTCGTTTTTGCCCTTCCAGTAGCCGGGCCAGTCGTGGCCGGCCTCGGCCGTGCCCTTGCTGACGGCGTCGAATGTTTCCATGGCCGGGACCAGTTCGCCGGCTGAAAAGGGCTTTATGTTTAACCGGCCGGCCGAGGCCAGGCGCACGCTGTCACAAAAGTGGGATGCGATGTCGTAGAAGAGCAGGCCCTTGGACCAGGGCATGACCATCTTCCAGCGGATTTTCTCTGTGGACGGTTTGAACTTAACGCGTTTGGCCATATCCGACCGTTTGTCGACCCCGAATTTTTCCCGTTTTTCGGCTGCGAAGGAAAAACTGGTGCTCAGGCAGACGGCAAGCAGCACACATATCGAAATTGCGAAAAATCTTTTCATCTTTAACACCTCCTTGGGGATTTCCGAGTTGCCGGGTGTTGTGCCGGGATCGCCCCGATCAACATGGCAGCGGTTGAAAACATGTTGCTGGATTTGTGCCGGTGTTATCCACCCCCTTCCTGTCAAATATTAACGCAACGTTAATATGTCAGCACCATTCCACCATCAAAGAGAAGATCGCCGCCGACAAGGTAGCGCGCAAACCGTGAAAACCCGAAAACAAAAAGGTTGCCGACTTCGATGGGGGACATCATCTCCTTTACGCGGGATCTACCCAGCATGACTTCCGTGACGACTTCTTCCGGCGAAATACCTCGTTGTTTGGCTTGGGCAGGAATCTGGTTGAGCGCTAACGGCGTTTTCACGAAACCGGTGCTGACTGTAAAGGACCGTACTTTACCCTCCCCCTCGGCTGAAATCGATTGACTCAAAGCCCGCAAACCGAATTTGGTGATGTTGTATACCGGCTTGTTGAGTGTACAAAGGTGAGCATGAACGGAGCCTATATTGCCGATTGCACCGCTGCCGTCCGAACTTTTCTTCATGTAAGGGATGGTCAGCTTGGCCAGGTAAAACGGAGCCCGGAGCATAATCCGCTGCATGAGATCATATTTTTCCATGGGAAAGTTCTCGACTGAATCGATGTGCTGGATGCCCGCAATGTTGGCCAGATACTTGATTGTCCCCAGTTTAGCGGCCTCGGAGACGGCGTATTCAATGTCGCCATCTTTGGCCAAATCAGCTTTGATGAAGATCATCTGGCCGCCCATATCCCGAGCCATTTTCTGGGTTTTCTTTCCTTCCTCCTCATTTATATCTACACCGACTGTCATCAATTTGTTGGCGGCAGCCGCCACCGCTGTCGCCCGACCTATTCCCGTGCCAGCTCCTGTCACAATGCAGACATGATCGGCATTAAAATTGTCGTCCTCCAAAATCAACACCTTGTCTTTCTTGATAGCCGGCTCTTTGATTTCCATCTCTACCTCCACCGGTCGTTGTGTCTGACAAACCGGGCGATACGATTTTTTTCTCGAACGAAGTGCAAATTGCAGACCAAATAACTCCTCAAGACGGGAGGTCTGCGCCACATCAGACGGACTGGTTATTGTGTGTTCTATTCGATGTCCATCCAGAAACGGCATCTTACGGCCCGGGCCGGCGTTCTCGCTCTTTGCAATCTTCGGTCACGTCTAGACGTGACCGCTTAGTCTGCGATAGCAAAATCGCTGTGGTCTTGTCCAGAGCTAAAATCTACCATTTCTGACGAGACACTATTTAAGAAAAAACGACCCGTGCTCATCTATTGTCTCTACATCAAAGTTTAACCGGCATATGTGGATATGTGTATCTATTCGTCTACATGTTGTCGAGTTGATACATAATTTGAGGGCCAAGACTCGCGGTGGAATTGGATATACCTTTATTAGCGGAAGCGGCCATTGATTGTAAAGGATTAAAATCGCCCATTCAAGTTTTATTTTTTTATTATTATTACAGCTATATATAAATAATGTGTTGCGAGCCGGGGTTTAAACATCAAACGAAAAAATGGAAAAGTTATCGCTGTTTTCGAACAGGTCTTGTTCAAGGATGTGAAGGATGTCGGCAAACCGGGAAAATTCGAACTCGCCCACAGTGGTACCGTTTTTTTGGATGAGATCGGCGACATGCCGCTCGAGATGCAGCCCAAACCACTGCGTGTTTTGGAAGACAAGGAGTTTGAGCGGATCGGTGGGAACACGGTGATTCGTTCGGATTTTCGATTGATTGCCGCAACCAATCAGGATCTGGATAAAATGATCGCCGGCGGTCGGTTTCGCAAGGACCTGTTTTATCACCTCAATGTCATATCGATCCATATACCACCTCTGCGGGAGCGCAAACGCGAGTTCATTCCCATTGCCCGCCACCTGCTGCGAAATCTGTCGGAAGAGGCCACCCTGCCGGACATAAACCTGGCCAAAGAAACCGAGACCCTCTTGAAGACTCATGACTGGCCAGGGAATGTTCGCGAAATATCGAACGTGCTGGAACGAGCCCTTTCTACCCTGGACGACGACACCATAGAACCGGACCACTTACCCTTCTATAATTCCCGGGGGACGAAGCGTTCGAAGATATCGGAACACGCGTGGATCAAGGAGGCCCAAGCACGTGTCGAAAAGACCGCCATCCTGCGGGCACTCGAGGAGGCCGACTACAAAAAGACCCGGACAGCCGATATGCTCGGCATTCACCGCACCTTGCTTTACAAGAAGTTGGTCGTTAGTGGTAAGTTGAAACCTTGGCAAATCATCCGAAGTTGTGATGGCAAAGTAAAAAGTTCAAGGTCAAGGCGCACAAATCTCGAAGTGTGAGGCGTACTGAAGTACGCCGCAGCAATTTCGAGATGCAGCGCAATGCATAGATTGGGCTTTTTGCGACGCCATCAATCTGTCTTCAACGCCTGACGGGCCTCCTCGCTGCTCTCATATATGTGGGGGGCCACATCCCTCCTCTGCAGCGCATCCCCGAGTTTCATCCGCAAAAAAGTGCTGGTGGTGTAACGGGTGACGCCGGTGTAATAATGGTCGACCAGGTATTTGACCATATCGGTGTATTCGTCCACCAGCTCGGGTAGAATACTGAAATTGTCATAGTTGACGATGGTATAAACCTTGCGACCGATTGGCTTGAGGACCCGTTCCACCGCCGCGCGAATCTGTTCGACCAGCGCATGGCTATTCACCGCAAATCCCTCGAAGTTCACGAAAAAGAGGTTTTCGCGCGGATCATACGTCAACCGGTCTTCCAGCCGCAACGTGAGCAGCTCGTCTTTCAAGCCCATCGGCTCCGCCCGGAATATGCGCGCGTCCATCAGACGGGGCGTGCCGTCGATAATCGGCTGAAAATCCATCAAGCTCAGAATATCCTTTTCCAGATCCACACCCGGTGCAATCTCGACCAGTTTCATGCCGGTTTGCGTTAATGCAAAGACACAGCGCTCCGTCACGTAGAGCACGGGCTGGCCCTTTTGCCGGGCGTAGGCTCCGCTGAAGGTCACGTGCTCGACCCGGTCGATAAATTTCTTGACCTTGCCTTCCTGCAGGATTTGCATCCGCCCCTCTTCGAGGGTCACCTTCAAACCTCCCACCGTGAACGTACCGACGAAAATCACCTTTTTTGCGTTCTGGCTGATGTTGATGAAGCCGCCCGCACCGGCCAATTTCGGACCGAATTTGCTGACATTCAGATTGCCCGCCGTATCCGCCTGTGCCAGGCCCAGAAAGGCCATATCGAGTCCACCACCGTCGTAAAAATCGAACTGGTAGGGTTGATCGATCAGGGCTTCGGTGTTGGTCGCCGCACCGAAATTGAGGCCCCCGGCCGGAATGCCGCCGATGACGCCCGGTTCGGCTGTTAGAGTGATAAAATCAAGGACCTTTTCTTCCATGGCAACGTTGGCAATTCCTTCCGGCATGCCGATGCCCAAATTGACCACGCTGTTGGCTTTCAACTCGAACGCCGCCCGCCGGGCGATGATCTTACGATCACTCATCTCCATGTGTGGAATCGACTGCATCGGGACCTTCACTTCGCAACTGAAAGACGGGTTGTACACCTCGGCAAACGTCTGCCAGTGGTTCTCCGGACGGGACACCACCACACAGTCCACCATGATTCCGGGAATCTTGACCTGCCTGGCGTTCAGCGTGCCGCGCTCGGCGATGCGTTCGACCTGAACGATGACAAAACCACCCGAATTCCTGGCCGCTGTGGCAATAGACAAAACTTCCAGTGTCAGCGCCTCCTTCTCCATTGTAATATTGCCGTCGGTGTCGGCCGTGGTGCCCCGGAGGATGGCCACGTTGATCGGAAATGTTTTGTAGGCCAGGTACTCTTTACCGTCGAACACGATCAGTTCGACGATATCTTCGGTCGTCAGAGGATTGATCTTACCGCCGCCGTTGCGGGGATCGACAAAAGTTCCCATCCCAACGGATGTGATGGTTCGAGGTTTTTGAGCCGCAATATCACGGTACATATGGGAGATGACGCCTTGGGGAAGGTTGTAGGCCTCGATTTTGTTCTCGATAGCCAATTTCTGCAATTTGGGCACTAATCCCCAATGGCCGCCGACCACTTTCCGCACGAGCCCCTCGTGCCCGAAATGGTTCAATCCCCTCTCGGCCCCGTCACCCTGACCGGCGGCATACACCAGGGTCAGGTTTTTGGGCCGATTGAACTCCAGAAAGTTCTGTTCGAGAACAACGGCGATTTCCTCCGGAAATCCGGTCCCTACAAAACCGCCAGTTGCCACAGTATCTCCGTCCCGAATAACACGAATGGCGTCTTCGGCAGAAACATTCTTCCCTTTTTTCGTTTTCTGCGGCGGCAGGGAGGACAGAACGGGGTGGGTATGTTCCTTGGTGATAGGCGCCTTGGACTCGCTCATTGTCTCCTCCTTTGCGATTACATTGCGAGATCGATATCGATGTTTGACATGCGGAGTGGCCACAACCATGACCACAATGCGCTTGACGTCGATAAATAATGCCAAATACCAAAATACAAATAAATTCCAAATTACAATATCCAAATTTTAGTGCAGGTCCACATCTACGATCGGAAGGATTTGGAATAAGGCTTCTCCCGGGAGCAGCTGATACCGGTAATGACGTCCTGGCTGAAATCGAACAGCGTCGCCGAAATGCCGTTTTTGTGGATGTCAACCACGTTCCCTTCCCGTACACCGCCGATTGCAGCTACCGTGATACCGCGTTCGGAGAAAATCGAAAATACCCGGTCGATGTTTTCCGGAGGAACTGACAGGATAAATCCGAAGCTTTGAAAACAAAGGAGCCATTGTTCGAGAGTGAGAGAATCGGGGCGTGGTATTGCATCAAGATCGATGTCTGCCCCTTTACCCGAGTTTTCGAGCATGATGGCAGCTGTTCCTAGTATCCCGGCATTGCTGACATCCTTGGCCGCAAATGCAGCTTCGGACTCGGCGACAAGGGGCAGCGCCTCCAATCGGTGGCGAAGGGCTTCGGGGCTTTTACCTGAATTGGCGTCCCAGCTGACAACAGATCGGCAGCCAGCCCGGCCATCGAGATCAACGGCCAGTATCAGACGATCGCCGGCGGCGGCCAAGTGACTCCTGAGCAGTTTTTTGGCGTGCCCTATGATGGTGACGCTTAAAGCCGGGCAGTCGACAGGCGAATCCGGATGCAAGTGTCCACCCAGCATGGGGACTTGCAGCTTGCGGCACCCTTTTTCGATGCCCTCGACGATTCGCCGACGTTGCGTGTCGTCACCGCTGGCCAGCACGTTGACCATTCCGATGGGCCTGCCGCCCATAGAATAGATGTCATTGACGGTGACCATTACCGAGGCTTTACCCGCCGCATAAGGCTCATTGACCAAAAGACCTGTCATCATGCCGTCGGCCGCCACCAGAAGATATTCGTCACCCCAGGGGATGACGGCAGCATCGTCGCCGTAACTGGGCAGCTGATTGCCGAAGTGAAGCGTTTGA
>Ga0316190_10002090_pt1 | contig 14525 bp, 5 predicted proteins | sample Eddworburrow2_MG_FD_204929 | JGI IMG/M metagenome (GOLD analysis project Ga0316190, IMG submission 204929) | Coastal sediment microbial communities from Maine, United States - Eddy worm burrow 2 | ecosystem: Environmental > Aquatic > Marine > Coastal > Sediment | place: USA: Maine | collected... | reverse complement strand
AGGATGTAGTGGAGGCCCTGCGTAAGATTGGCCGGGATAGTGGCCTACCTGAACGAAAGCGCGAGAGAGCTACCGATATGGGAGACTCCATGGCGCTGTTCTGCACCGGCATTGAGGGGCGTTTTTTTAACCGCCCTGGTACTCGCTGGCCAGAAGCAGATATCACCCATCTGGAGATGGGTATCTTTGCCCGTGAAGGCTATGAAGATAAATTGACTGTGGCCTACATCGGCATCATGAACCATATCAACGATTTGGTGGAGCGTGAACAGCATGATGATCGCCCTACCATTGTGATTACCGATGAGGGGCACATCATCACCACCAATCCACTGTTGGCTCCCTATGTGGTAAAGCTCACCAAGATGTGGAGAAAGCTAGGCTGTTGGCTCTGGCTTGCCACCCAGAACCTAGAGGATTTTCCTGATGCCTCCAAGAAGATGCTCAACATGATGGAGTGGTGGCTCTGCCTGGTAATGCCCAAGGAGGAAGTGGAGCAGATCGCCCGTTTCAAGGCCCTCACAGAGGAACAACGCACCATGCTGCTCTCCGCCCATAAGGAGATGGGTAAGTATGTAGAAGGTGTCGTGCTATCAAATACCGTTCAAGCCCTGTTTCGGAACGTACCACCAGCACTTGCCTTGGCATTGGCCATGACTGAGAAACATGAAAAAGCTGAGCGCATGCAGATTATGCAGGAGCATGGGTGTAGTGAGTTAGAAGCTGCTTACAAAGTGGCAGAGCGAATAGCTGAGGCACGATAAACATGAGCAGCAATGCTTAATAGTGACTGACCACTCAGATAGTGCTTAGGTGTCTACGATTTGCCAGAAATGGTTAATGATCTTTCAGTTTGCGAATAACAGCCCATACACTATATAGCAGCCGTTTCACAAATAGCGCCTCGACATCAACGCTATTGACTCAAAAGCTAGCAAAAGTTTTGGCCAAAACCTATCTCCGTCTTTAATTTTCCGCATTAATCACGCAGTTACATCCCCGCATCACTCTATCAATGCCACTTTTGGAGACAGTTGTTAGATACCAGCTATCAGTTCTACTCTTTTTATTAATTATAAGTTTTAACCCTCTAACTACACCAATTCCAAAAGTAACAGCCAACTTGATTTGTTAAAAGATTGGAAGTGAGCCAAAGAAGGATATTCTAAGTGTACTGTGACCTATTATGATGCAGTCATGGCACTAATATTCTTTAGTGATTGAAGGAGAATATGATGCTGAGAACGCTTAAAAATAACTTTTGTCAGAAGACTTATCTTTTATTGTATAAATCGGACGACTATGGATGATTAGAGTTCTTAGCTATTTGGATGTTCGGGTTAAAGATGTTGGTGATTTATTTCACTGATGCAATTAAAAATGCTGGCACTATAAGAATGGCAAATTCATCAAACCAACCAAACACCCAGGCTTCACTAAAATAGAATCCAAGTGCGGCCATGCAGACACATAAATTTACTATTCGAACAGAGGTAGGTATGGTTGGAAGTTGCTTGATCTGGCTGCGAACAAACTTTGGTGTGCAAAACCATTTTTGGGAAACACCTAATAATCCCTTTATATTGCCAATCACATAGGTGGGTATAATACTCCATGCATACCACACCATCATGGGGATATGAAAAATATCTCGGTAACTCTTCTTCTTAAAAAACACCATAACAAGCGGCTCGACTAGATTGGCGAAGATACACCAATAGACAAGTGCAATAAGGGGAGTTTTTATTAGTCCCATCACATACAAATAGTATTCAACGGCATAACTATTCCATGCTGTTATAAGCCAAATGATAGTAGTCATTCCTTGGAGAATGGCGACACCTGTTAATAATGTCGTGGTGAAATAAGCATTTTGACGAATTGCTGACAGTTTATGAATCCAGTTGAAATTAGTGCACTTAAGAATGGGCCAGAAAAAATCCTTGAATGCCCTGGCAGAGCCAGATGCCCAGCGCTCTTGCTGTCTCCTATAATGATCATAGGTAAATGGAACTTCTCCATAATTTAGGACATCCTCAAGATATATTCCTTTCCAGTTGTTCAGCCATAGTCTGTCGGTGAGGTCTAGATCTTCAGTTAGATGGCCAGGGGTAAATCCGCCAACACTGGCGATAGCTTCTAGCCTAAAGAGTGTACAACAACCAGAAAACAGGGTTGGATGCCCAAGATTCTGACGCCCTACAAAATCAACGTAATAGCAACCTTCTTCTACCAATGTTACATATTTCTGAAATAGATTCATTCCCTTGGGAAATGACACTCTTTTAGTCTGCACAAATGCAGTATTCTCATCGGCTTCAAGTACCTCTAATGTTCTTTCAAGGACATCATGCTGTGGGTGCCAGTCTGCATCAAGAAGATACATCAAATTAATATTGCGATTATCTAAATACTTGCAAACTTTTTGTAGGCTCCCCCCTTTAAATCCAGCATTATCCGGTCGATGAAAAAAAACAAATCCTGGTGATTCCCAAATTTCTATAGGCACTTCATGAGGTAGCCCATTTTTATCCAGAATTTCTTGAGTAAAGGGGTGATTGTGAAGCTGCTTACACTCACGTAATTGTGCAAAATTACGGAGTGACTCAATTATCTCTGGATCGGTTGAATCATCTGCTAGTACAGTAAGTTTATTTTCATAAGTCAGCTCATCACAGGCTTTAATAGTATTTTCGAGAACATATTTTTCATTAAACGCGACAACAACAACAGCCACCTTTTCCCCTGATGGCTTAACACGCTGAATATTGGGTTTCCATAGGCTAGCAATAGCATACAGATAGTTAAAAAATGAAAAGAAGGTAAAAAGTCCTAATAGTATTGCTTGTACTGCAAGCAGAGTGACTACTGGCCAAAGTGAACTATCGATCGGCATGCCGATCTAGCCTATGCACTAAAAGAGATATTCCCCATCCAAATACAAGAAACAAAATAGCAATAGCCAAAGGCTGCAATGCAACCTTTAAATCTCCGCCAAGCAATAAACGAGCAGATTGATGGCTATTTTCAGCTAACGGATCAAAAGTTGTTGAAGATCCATTTTCCAATAACCAAAAAGGGCCTAGCCCATGTACTGATACAGCAAGAAGCTCTCCTTCTACTGCTGAACCCTTGCTCTTCAGTGTTCTAGAAAAAGGCTGTAGTTCATGTTTAATCCACTTACCGCCGTAAGCTTCAAGAAAAATAAAATCCTCATTGTCATGAGGCAGGTAAATTGTTATGCGGCGTGTATTTTTTACTAGGGAATCAGGTGCAGAAAATAGCAAGGAACTTCTGCCAGCTGACGGTTTTATCTCTCGCAAGATCAAATGCCCATCAGCTATTTCAGGTGCATTAATTGTTATCAACTCTATGGAAGAGTGCTTAGGGCGACCAACGAGTAGTCCACCTGAGCGGGAAAGCTCAATGCGTTCACGATAGCCGGTGCTATCTGCACCACCACCTGCAACCAAACCACCATTCATGGTGCCTATGCTTGATGCAACTACCGAAGTACTGAGTAGCAATAAACAGATCGCAAAAAACTGTTTAATCATATCTTGTTATTATTTCACTCATTGGCAAATTGTCCACGCAACCAAGGCACTATCTCCTTCGGTGTGCCATCTGAGTGGTAGATTCCCCAATAGGCTTCTACTTCATGATATTTTTGGGTGTCGCCTTTCCAGGGTTGGTCAAATGCTTCAAAATAAAAGAAAGGTAAATGGGCGCTTTCAAGTGCAGTAAAAAAACTCACCTGAGAGGGTTCACTGTAATCATCTGCACCTGAAGTAGGAACACCCGCTTCTTTTAAAATCACAGTGGCACCAGTGTTTGCTGCTAGATAATCATATCGTGCAATTATCCAATCTACCGCCTCCTTTGGCTTTGGCTGATTAGCCCAAAAAGGGTGTGCCAGAGGAAAAATCCAATCAGAGTTGGCAAGCAGCCAATCACGATTTGCCCCTTTTAGGTAGCTATCAATAGGCTCAGATGTAGTCACAGGTAGGCCAGTTGCCTTCCTTAGCTGGTTCATGCGTTTACCCAACAACTGTTGACTATAGCGGATACCCAGCCCTTCATTCCCTAAACAATATCCATCAACATAGGGGGCTTGTGCTATTGCATTGCGCCACTCTTCACTGGAGCTGGGGTCCCATATCCCCATGATTAACGTACCTTTAAATCCCTCTTGGCGTGCCAGTTTTGGGATAGATCCCAATATGCCATTAGCTGCATAGGTCACCAAACTTTTGAAACCAGTATTGTGCAGGGTGCGAAGATCGCGAATAAGATCATTCTTTGTTGGTGTGGTTTTCTTATCATGCGGAGAGAATGCAAGAGGATGATATGCAATACCTGGGGCAACAAAAGAAATTTTATGCTGTTGCTCAGAGGTGGCATTTGCGCCAAAAGATATTAAGAGTGCTATTCCAAATAGGCTAACAATAACCCATCTGTACAAGCTACTGGATAGTTTGTTTGTTATTAGTCTATATGCACAAACAGTTTTTATTCTAATCATAAAATGCCAACGGTTATAAATTTAATATGGATGCCTAGCTGTTATTTATATTTCAGTGAAGAGATTCTCCAAAGTAAATGTCATCAACATAAATTGTGCCTGACATCTTCTCCCATTCAAAAACAAACTGGAGTTCCGCAAGATGTGTAAGGTCAACACCGTACTTCTCATACTCCTCTAAAGGAATTGTCACGGTGCTCCAACCCTGTGTTACCTTGCCATATTTTTCAATTTCTACCGGCCAGCGGAAATTACCATCACTCAGATAGATATTGGGCTTCTCTCCACCTTCTCCACCTTTGATACGAAAGGTTAGTGAACCACATTCGGTACAGTTAATACCCTTGAGATCCATCGACCATCCTGAAAAATTCAGCCCTTTATCATAACTAAAGACCTCTCCGATACTGCCACCGTAAGAGATGCCATAAATCAGATTAGGAGAAGAGGTGGTATAGACGCCACTAACCGCAGCTGCACCATAAGCAAAAACACCATGCTTGCCACCAATAACATTGTCACCATTGATGGTTTCAAAATTCTGCACCATAAAATCACTCAATCCCTTATGCAGTTTAATATTGTCGATAAACAATGTTCCTTGGGCATTCATCCTCTGATTAAAGCCGAAAACAAAGGCATCGACTGATCTCCAATCCAAATCACCTGTAAAAGCAAACAGAGGAATGGTAACCTGAGTCCATTGAGTAGGAAGCTCTCTCTCCTGCATGAACTGCTCAACATTCACTTTACTCTCTTCACCGGAGCGATCCCTGATGCCAAACACCAGCTTCTGATTCTCACCACCGGCTTTAATCATAAAAGAGAGTGATTGAAACTCTCGCAGGTCTATACGAGGAAGATTACTGATATATCCTGCAAACCCTCCATTGGGTGAAACATCATATTCAAGAGCAAGTACGGCTCCCTTCTCTGACGACTCACGACTTGAGTAACCAACGTCTATCGCCCCCCACTTACCATCAGTGAAAACCGTCGTTTTGCCCCCTAGATCATTGATAGCCTTCTCGGCATCAAAACCATCCACCAAAATGGTAGCGCGCTTAAATCCATGTGGTGTGCCTAAATCCTGGCCGATAGTAAAGTTGTCAACGTAATAGGTTGCCCCTGCTTGGTTGCTACCAAACTGAAGTTTCATAAAACCCGGTACATCCCAATCAGCAAAAACAATCTCCTCAACCTGAGTGTTACCGGTTTTAGTTCGCAACATGTCATAGAGATTAAAACGTGCAGTGTGCCAATGATTATCAGCAATAACGCCCTCAATTATGCCGATACTGGCAATATTGACCCGCTTATCCTTGAGTATCTTGGCATCATCCGTAAAGCCAACCTCATACCAGCGACCAGCAACCTTTACCAATAGATTGGTTTTGACATCGTTTGGAATACGATAGTCAAACTGAATCAGCGGATACTCTCTTGCATCAAAAGAGCTGCTGACAACATTCACAGCAAAGTTGCCACCAAGATTACTATTGGTGATACGCAAAGCCTGACTACCGTCAACGGTAGCCTGCTTATCCAGAGCAACTTCTGCCCCTACATCGCCATCCCGATTTGACCACTGCCCCATATCCTGCTCAAAGTCATTCCTCAGCAGATAGTGACCCTTGTTTGTGGATGCGCTGACTTGCTGAAAACCACCCTCTGTCTGCTGCTTTGCTTCCACGACAGAACCCTCTCCAGATAAACCACTTGTCATCACCACATAGTAGGGATGCAAGGTTGTTAGCTCTGTGTAGATAGATTGGCTCTCATTTGAACGGGTTGAAGGAAGATGCTCCCAACCACTGGTTTCAGGGTTGTATCCATAGATACCCAGCTGCTCAGGCTGCCCCACATCATCACTACTCTGATGAGTATCAATTTGGAGACGAGCCTGCTTGGTGAAGTGCTCTCCTGGCTCTCTGATACTATAGATGGCACTGGTAAATTTACGGCCTGCCAGTTCAGTTTCTGGTATTGAATCTGTTGACTGAATTGAGACAAGTCGGAAAGCATCTCTAACTGCTTGTTCTGGAACGGTCAACAGTGCCTTGCCATCACCACTCTTAACGATACCACCCCAGGCATTGGGGATAACATTGGCGACATTTACACTCACACGATCTTCAATAGTGCTGCCATCCTCTCCTTCCACTACCAGGCGAATAGTGTAGCTACCTTTTAGATTGGTTGGATGATCAGCTGGATGGGATGGGAGATAGACGTAGTTTTTCAGGCCAGTATCCCAAGTGGCCAGGTTGCCATGGATGGTAGTATCAAATGAGTCATCCAGGTCATCAGCTGTAACCTCTTCTGTTTGCGGATTCTCTGAGGTTGTAAGAGTAGTCCACTCATATGGATTTTCCCCAATACCAAACTCAACACGATATTGTTTGAAGTTTTCGCCATGTGCAAGACCAAAAACTGGGACATCACCACGCACCATGGCCTGAGAATAGGGAACCTCTATTTTTGCGGTTAAACCTTTACTTGATTGGGGAGATGCTGCAATCGAACTTACAATCGATTTCCCCTCGCCAAGAATGTGTTGGATAAATGTTGGGTCAGGTGCACAGGTATTTTGGGCACTGCAGCTCAGACACAATGGGTCGTTTGCGGGGCAGCTTGGGTTTGTTGGATCATAAGGATCCGGATCAAATGGATCGGGTATTCCATCGTCATCACTGTCCTTACACAATCCAGGAGCAAAATCACAACTTGGATTTGTTGGATCATATGGATCAGCATCCCATGGATCAGCTATGCCATCACCATCATCATCATTTGTTCTGTCGTTATTACCTCCATCACCTCCTTTTTTATTTTCTTTATTTTGGGTGCAATTGAAGAAACAAGAATTATTTATTGATTCAGATATTTCTTTCTGAAGTTCTTCAGAAAATTTAACTAGATCATTAGCTAGGCCATAGAGTTCATACCAAAGTGGTTTCACCATAGATTGAGGCATTATTGGGCCACAAGCACCATTGGCTAGTTCACACGCAACTCCAACTCCAATCCCAACTAATTGTGTGCACATAATAGGATTAACCAAACAGTAGTTGATAGGTATGAGTAATATCCCGACTTTGCCAGTTGGATCAACCCGATTAATTGGATTTTGTTTCACATACGAATACAAATTCAATCCATCATTTAGTCCAATGGGGTCTTCATTCAAAAAACGCCCTATCTTGGGGTCATAAAATCGAGCACGGTAGAAATATAAGCCTGTCTCAATTTCATATTCTCTACCCGTAAACAAACTGTTATTTCCTACACTGCTAGTATTGCTTGGCTTGCCATAAGCATCATAAGAATAAGAATCAATCACACCTTCTAGATCATTAGTTAAATCAACAACACTCCCCAACCCATCTTGGTTATAAAAATACTCACTGCCCCCTCGCTCCATCACCAACACTTCATCAATGCCAATACCGTAGGTATAAACAGCCTGGGTAATATTTGTCCCATCCTTCTCAAGAATCACCTGAAAACCATCATGAATAAAGTGAGTTGTTCCTGTATAGGTGTTTTTTGAAGTTCGACGCCCCATCGGATCATAGGTATAACCCACCGTTTCGGTGGGAGTGGTCACTTGAACAAGCCGGTTCTCAAAATCATAGCTATAGGTAGTAATGCCCGCAGAGGTTGTCTTACTGGTCATGTTGCCATTGGCATCGTAGGTGTAGGTATCACCACCCACATCGGTGTACTGATTATGATCGTTAGTGGTGTAGCCAGTGGTGCCACTCGTATCTGTCACCGAGGTGCGATTACCTGCGGCATCTAGACCATAGCTGGTTGTAGCGCTGTCAGGCAGTGTCACCCCGATCAATTGACTGATGGCATCATAGGTATATTGCGTGGTGCCTTGCAGAGTGGTCATTGTGACCCGGTTGCCTCTACTGTCATAGGTATAGCCAAAACTAGAGATCACTTCGGCTGTGGATTTGCTGTTGATCAGTTCCAGCAGTTGGCTGGCGCTGTCATAGTTATAGGTGCTGTAGGTGCCGTTTTTCAGATCACGGCGGGTAATGCGGCTTAATGAATCGTAGGCATAGCTGGCCACCATCTGACCCGACTCACTGATTTGTGTCCGGCGGTTGAGGGCATCATAGCTGTAGTCTAAGGTCTTGCCGTTGGGGTAGACCAACTGGGTGCGATTATTAGCAACATCATAGGCGTAGGAAACAACCTCCCCCCCTGGGTAGGTGACCTGAATCAGTCGATCCAGATTGTCGTATCCAAATTGGATATTCCCACTTTCATCTGAGGCAGTTTCAAGATTACCAACCGAATCATAGCTAAGGCTGTCTGATGAGCTGTCGGGAAAGGTTTTTTGGGTCAGCCTACCTACTGCATCATAGGCAAATGTAATGGTCTGGTTTTTCCGGTCTGTTTTGCTAATGAGATTGCCTGTACCGTCGTAGCTGAATGTTTCACTTGCACTATTTGGGTAGGTCGTCGATGTCAGGTTGCCATTGGCATCGTAACCGAACGCAGTGGTTTGACTTTTCGCGTCGGTGAGGTTGGTAACTTGACTAAAAGTGGCGTCGTAGGTGAGGGTAGTGCTGTTGCCTTGTGGGTCTGTTGTGGTCAGCACATTGCCCATCGCGTCATAGGTGAATGCAGTAATACCACCATTGGGGTCGGTGAAGCTTGTCAGGTTGAGATTGGCATCGTAGATCATCTGAGTAACGTTGCCTGCAGGATCGACGCTCTGAGTAACTTGGGCGTTATTGTCGTAGGTTAAAACCGTTTGGTTACTCAACACATCGGTAACGGTCATCTGGTTTACGCTGGGCACACCATAATCGAAGTCAACGTGGTTAGCACCACTCTCACCTGATACTGAAGCCAGGCGGTCTTCTGTATCGGTGGTAAAAAAGGTGCGCTTGCCAGCGGGATCGGTAATGGTGGTTAGATTGTGGCTGCCATCATATGCGTAGGTAGTGGCCTGTCCTCCATGATTGGTAACAGTGGTCAAATTGCCTATGGCATCGTATCCATAGGTAACCGTTCGGGCAAGTGAACTGGTGATTGAGCTGATTCGGTTGTTGTTATCGTAGGAAAATCTTGTGACCTGTGCAGAGCTGTCGGTGATTGTTAGCAATCGCCCGATAGTATCGTAGGTCAGTGTCTGAACGTTGCCATTTCGATCCGTAAGTGAGGTAAGTTCGCCTGCTGGATTAAATGCAAAGTGGTTACCGGATTTTCCTTTTAACAGATAGCTGCCATCGCTTGCTTTGATCAGTGTTCGGTAATCGCTGATAGGCGATTGGTATGTGCCGTCGCCATTAGGTGTGAAGTGCGAACCAGTGCCATCAGCATTAAAGATTTGTACAACTCCATCGATAGCGGTGTATTGGAGGTTTGCAATTAAATTTGTGTGTGTTTCAACAGCACGCATTCTATAAGAATGCGACCAACCATAACCAATTGGGCCATCAAAAGTAGAGTCCAACAAATAAGACCGTGTAATAGTGACCGGAAAACCTATGGATGGTGTGCTGATATCAACGGTGCTTACCAGCTTATTGATAGCCGGTGGGTTTGGAGCCAGGGTAATGGTTTGAGAGTTATCCGTTGCAGTCTGTCCAATTTCATCAACGAGTACTATGTCAATAAGGTAGTCAGGGGCTGGACTAAGCCCTGTTGTATCCCATTGGTAAAAAACGGAACCGAACTGCAGTGATTGGATACCTGAGTCATATCCAGTAGAGGCAGAAGTAATACGAATGGTACCCGTTGTAACCTTGGGTGCTCCTAATGGGCGTACTACGTCAATGCGCACCATTTGGCCACTAGGGTAGTTATTATCAGTATCAGTAGTTGTACTTGAAGATACAAGATTTAGAGTTCCACTTGGCCCTGGTTGTTGATTCAGTTGGCTACGAAGAATAAAGTAGTCTGCAGCTGTTACAAATCCGTCGCCATTGAGATCTGCATCATCATCAGCGGTATTCAGGCGACTCCTGAGTATTGAATAATCTGTAGCTGTTACAAAGCCATCGTTATTTAAATCTGCATCGCAGATATTCCCAAATCCATCCTGATTAGTGTCACGTTGATCTGGGTTAGCCCGCAATTGACAGTTATCACATGCATCGCCCAAGCCATCATTATCTGTATCTGTCTGGTCTGAGTTTATCAGCATAGGACAGTTATCAGTAACAGCACTGGCTGAAACATTTAAAACAGCCCTATCTTCTTTGGTTGATTCTCTGGTGGGTGTGCGGTTTCTACGTGGTTTGGTATTGTTGGTTTGGCGTTGAGTGTGCCGGTGTGAGCGGACAAAATTGTGCGTCCCCTCTCTTTTATGACGTGATTGAACTCTTCTTGTTGCTTTTGGTGAAGATGCTGAAGTATCAGAATCACTTAACGAAAAAGCACGACGAGGTTCTTTGGGCTGCTGAGAAAGCTCGTCTGCAGAAATGAATGCCGAAAGAAGAAGCAAACATAAAAAGGTTAATGCTGAGAAGACAGGTTTTACACCAGAAGATGAATACATTATTACTCTCCGCCAAAAGTTGGCATCCATGGAGTTAGCACTACAACTGCTGTTCAAATTTAATCTATTATGACTACCTTGCTATGTAACACTAGAGACATCAATTATGTGTCACATAATGGTTGATTTAGATAACTTCTGTTTTTCGCCGTTTGCCCCTGTAGCCAAGTACTCCCACTGCACTGAGAAAAAGCCAAGCAGCGGCTGGTAATGGCACCACTGTTACCTCTCCTTGGTTGTAGACAATGTTTTCGATCAGTAAAAAGTCTGTCCCTGTCCAGCCTTTCACATCTCCGGGGTTTCTTCCATCAGCTGCATCATCAATCAGACTAATTGCGCTGAAGCCTGGAGCAACAGCTAAAAAATCAATAGAAAAAACATCGAAATTGCCGGATGGAAGTGCGCCATACAGAGGGGGCAGGAGACTGATGAACTCAATCTGCCCATTTACATTATCAATAGCGCTAGGTGATATAGTGTCAAATGGTGAGCTTGGCGCTAAGGATAGCCCTGTGACATGAATAACGTTTGCATTAAATGTTAAACCCAGTGTGGCACCACCAGTTTCGGGAATGTCTAAGCTGCTAATAAAGGCAGAAAAAGTGTTGTTGGGTGCGATATTGTTGCTATCTGGTTCTACATTGATGGTGGCTGCCTCTACTGCTGTTGTGATAGCAAGGCATAAAAAGCAGGCGATGAGTAATCTAGACATAGTAGCTCCTTCTTCTTTTGTCGATATTATAGAAGCAGAGCAGCAAATAGGACTTGCTGTTGCTGGACATGGAGAGCTTTATTTTTCAAGGCCATCCATGTCATTGCTTTAATATCCGGTGTTATTGTAAGGACTTATGATCTACAGATATCAATGCTCCAGTGGTACCGTAAATACACAAGTTTGTCAATAATCATATTTGATGGATGGATCCCATTAATGTGGTAATTATTTGGATTGTATGTGCAATCTGTAACCTATTGCTGATGAATTTATAGTGACTCAGCAGGTTTTCTGTATTCGGCGCAAAGGAAGCTCTGTTTCAAAATCCAAGTAAATGATTGGTACAGAGACGCTCCCCTTCTTTGATTCCCTGCATTAATCACGCAGTTATATGCCTGTATAACTCTATCGATGCCACTTTTGGTGACAGTAGCTAGATGCCAGTTGTGATTGTATCCTTTTGATTACTCCTCAGTTATTCACTCCAATCTCATCAACTGGGGAGCTATTTAGATTGGACTCCCAAGTGGCCGTAGTTCAGCAAAAGCGGGGGCTCATCGGGCAGGGCGATAAAGCGTTTGACATTCGGGAGTCAATGAGCGTATTACTGTGCCTAATCGGTTTATTGCCACGGTTCGGGAAAATGGCAGACGGAAGCAGGGAAAAAACACCGATACCGCCACATGAGACAGGGCTGTTTGGAAGCTCCCAGCGGTTGGATTTCGGTAGACAACAATGCCACTCTTCATCTGGATGGGGGTGGTTGGGTGGCGCGTCTGTCTTCGATCATATATGCGGAACCACCACTAATTTCCGAAGCATTAGAGCAGGAGTAATATCCCTATTATTCTTGTTGCAACTATTATTGGTTGCTGGCACCGTCTCAGCTCAAACAGAGCTTATTACTAACGGTAGCTTTTCTTCCGGCTTTTCAGGGTGGACACGGCAAGGAACCGACTCCTGGGCTGGGACCAACCTAACCAACTATCGTACTTCTCCAGGTTATGCTGCCTTAGGAGTAGATAGCAGTGGATCTCCAAAAGATGGTGCCGATGGTGCTTTCTACCAAACTGTTTCTATACCTGCGAATGCTGCAACAGCAACTCTCAGTTTTTGGTATTACATTTCAACATATGAAAATGGTTCTATGCCATATGACTATCTATCTGTAACTATTCATGATTCTCCTTACAATTGGTTAGCGTTAGCGACGGTAGCAACTCTTTCAAATGCAGATAAAACCACCGGGTATGTTCAAAAGACCTTTGATCTTAGCTCTTACAGAGGTCGATCAATCATAGTCCGTTTTGGGGCCAACACAGATTCAAATACAACTACAACTTTTCGTATCGATGATGTATCAGTAGCCGTCACTCAGTCGTCACCTGCTCAGATCACAGTTGGTCCGCCCTCATTAAACTTTGGGAGTGTGCAAGTAAACACATGCAGTACATCATTTTTTACGATCCAACATGTGTCAAATACTGACACGGCGTCAGGTACTGTAAGCGCAAGTCAAAATTCTCCATATAGCATTACATCGAGTAACAGTTTCTCTATTTCAGGTGGTAATGGTGTAAATATGGACGTCCAATTTTGCCCACTATCGGAGGGGGGTTTTCCAGGATCAGTTTCTGTCAGCACTAGCGCAATTACAAACATCAGCACGGTTAGTTTAAGTGGAACAGGCTTTATTCCCGCTCCTACTACCGGAGCAATTCAGGTTAATGCGACGCTGGACGGGGTTTCATGGTCAGGCGCGGTGAGTTACGGTTTGACTGGGGCACAAACAATCAATGGAACTAATGCCCCAGCAGACTTTCAGGATAGGCCACAAGGCAATTATAACCTTACCTATAATTCTGGTGGCCCTGGAGGAGCTTCTTTAACCAATATTACACCCTCAAATATTCAGACACTTTCTGGTGGTGGCAATATCACTTTTAATCTGGATTTTACAAGTCCAATCATCCAGTCTCCCACAGTGACTACAGGTGTTGGCCAACCTAACGGGCCAAACTCCGCGATGCTCTCTGGTTTTGTCAATCCTAATGGTTCTGCTACCAATGTCTGGTTTGACTGGGGTATCAGTACAACATACGGAAACTCTACCCCAAATGTTGCAATAGGAAACGGAACATCTGTAGAGCAACAATTTCCGCAGTTATCAAGCTTATCTCCGGGTACGACATACCATTTTAGGGCTGTCGCTCAGAATGCTGGCGGAACGATAGAAGGGCTGGATGCTAGTTTTACCATGCCACAAGTAGCCACTGTTGCTCCAACAGCTAGTACTGGAGTAGTAACAAATATGAGACCTACTTTTGCAACCCTAAAGGGTACTGTAAATCCCAAAGGGGCACCAAATGAAAGCTGGTTTGAATGGGGGAGCACTACCGATTATGGCAATATAACGGAAGTGCAACCCTATGGTGGAACTGGAACCAGTGATATGGATTTTACCTGGATCATCTCGGGCCTATTAACTGGAACAACCTATCATTACAGAGTTGTTTCAAGAAATACTGTGGGAACGAGTTATGGAGCTAATAGGTCTTTTATACACGGAGCATCAACTGTATATGGTTCCCAAACACAGTCTGGTTATGCTGCTGACCCTGTCAATACAGCTACTGGCAACTATACCTATCAGAAAAAAGATTTAGACATTCCTAGTAAGGGGATGGCCTTTGTTTTTGAGAGGGGCTACAACTCACAAGATGCGGTTGATGGCCCCCTTGGTTTTGGATGGACACATA
>Ga0316190_10002089_pt1 | contig 14525 bp, 8 predicted proteins | sample Eddworburrow2_MG_FD_204929 | JGI IMG/M metagenome (GOLD analysis project Ga0316190, IMG submission 204929) | Coastal sediment microbial communities from Maine, United States - Eddy worm burrow 2 | ecosystem: Environmental > Aquatic > Marine > Coastal > Sediment | place: USA: Maine | collected... | reverse complement strand
GCAAAGAGGCGTTTGAAAAGGCCAAACGGGAGAATAAACCCATCTTCCTCTCTATTGGTTACTCCACCTGTCACTGGTGTCATGTGATGGAGGAGGAGAGCTTTGATGACCCTGAAATTGCTGCGTTATTGAACAAATATTTTGTAGCCATCAAGGTTGATCGGGAGCGCAATCCTGATGTGGACAAGACCTACATGACGGCCGTAATGTTGCTTAATAAAAGTGGCGGCTGGCCCATGTCCAGCTTTCTTACGCCAGAGGGTAAAACCTTCTTTGGCGGCACCTATTTTCCTCAGCCGCAATTTGCCCAGCTGCTGCACCAGGTGAATGAGGTTTGGAGTCAGAAGGAGGAAGGGCTCCGCCAGCAGGCAGATGAAGTGGCACGCATGGTTGCACAGATCAATGCGGGTGAAGGTGCTGCCAGTAAATTGGGAGAATCAGCAGTTGCACAGGCTGTAACAGCCATCCTAAGTGGCCATGACAAGCTTAAAGGGGGTTTTAGCCAGGCTCCAAAATTCCCTCATGAGTCAGAAATTTTTTTACTCTTGGAAACGGCTGAGCGTCAGAATAATAGAGAGGCTCTTGCTGCCGTTGAAACCAGTCTTAAAGCAATGGCGCAGGGTGGCATCTATGATCAGGTTGGTGGTGGCTTTCACCGCTATGCCACAGATGATGACTGGCTGATTCCTCACTTCGAAAAGATGCTCTACAACCAGGCCCACCTGGCGCGGGCCTATCTGTTGGCCTGGCGTCTGACGGGTAATCCACTCTACGAACGTGTGGTGCGTGAAACCCTGGATTATGTGCTGCGGGATATGAGTTTGCCCGAAGGTGGCTTCTACTCTGCAACTGATGCGGATAGTGAAGGGGAGGAGGGCCTCTTTTTCCTCTGGAGTCAGCAACAGATTCAACAGGCACTCTCCCCAGAGGACGCCAAACTGGCGATTGACCTGTTTGGTATCACTGCCAAGGGTAACTTTGAGGGTAGCAATATTCTGAATCTGCCTATTGCCCTGGATAACTATGCCCAACAGATAAAACAGCCGCTGCCTCTGTTGCTGAAGTCGCTGGATCGTATCCGTGAGCAACTCCGGCTGGTGCGGGAGCAACGCATTCACCCGCTACGGGATGACAAGGTGATCACTGCCTGGAATGGAATGATGATTACCACTTTGGCTATGGCAGGCGATCTGCTCTCTGAGCCTCGTTATCTGGATGCGGCAACCAAGGCTGCTGGGTTTATTTGGGATCATAACCGCAGCAAAAAAGAGGGGCTATTACGGGTTCATCTAAATGGCAGCTCATCCGTTCCCGCTCTGCAGAATGACCATGCCTACTATGCAGAAAGCCTGGTCCACCTGTTTGATATTACTCAGAATGGTCTGTGGCTGGAGCGGGCAAAAGAGATTACCAATGCCATGCTGGTTAAATTCTGGGATCAGGAGCATGGCGGGTTCTTCATGAATAGCGCTGATGATGGGCTTGCCACCATGGGTCGCCCTAAAGACAGTGATGATAATGCTATCCCATCTGGAAATGCCGTGGCTTTACGGGTTTTGGCTATGCTGGCAAAACGGGCTGGCGCGTTAGAGCACGGTATCAAAGCCAATGCTACTTTGATTGCCTTTGCTGGGTTAATCAATCGCCGGCCTATGGGGTATGCCTATATGCTGATGGCGGCAGATGAACTTTTGAAAGGAGAGCTGGGTGCTCATCAATATGCCGGGCGTGGTTTTGTGGAGATGACAGCCCTGGTAGCAACAGATAATGATGGAAAAAATTGGCTCACAGTAGATATCAAGATGGCTCCTGAATGGCACATCAATGCCCATCAACCGATACAGGACTACCTGATTCCTACTGTGTTGGAGCTGGATAAGACTGCTTCAAGCTGGCAGTTGGGTACAGTGAGCTATCCGGCCCCGGAAACCAAAAGCCTGGGTTTTCAACGGGAATCTCTGGCGCTGTATGAAAATGCCATTACCCTTCGAGCTGAATTGAAACAGCAGAATAACGAGCAGGCACAAAAGGATTTGGTTCTCCCTATCAAGCTGAACCTACAGGCCTGTGATGATCGCACCTGTCTACCACCGGAAACGCTAGAGTTTAGATTGCCACTGCAAGAGCTAAAACCAGATGCCTAGGCTAGACTCCATGATATCTGCTTCTCTGGTAAGACTGAATTAGGGTGACAAATTGACCTCACTGCGTTGGTTACCTGTCTTTGTTTTAGGCGCTTGTTTTGGTTATGGGCTGACGCTCTTTATCAATCCGGAGTCTGCGGAAACAGAGCTCTTCCGGCCTGATCAGCCTATTAGTGCTCCTGAGCAACCCATCTATCAGGCTATTCCAGCTGAGCCAGGATTTATCCCTCACCAGAGCGGGCAGGAGGGTGGGGCATTGGCGAAGCCCGGCCCCAAGCTGGAGGCAGCCTATATCGCATTGATCAGAGAGGCGGTGTTAAAACAAGAATTTACTACGGCATTTGATTTGCTGACGGATGCTAAGGAGCAGTTTGGTATCAGTGCTCCGCGCATGATCCTGCGGGCAGAGATCCAAAAATTACGGAAGAATTTCCAGGCTGCCAGAGCTACCCTGCATCAGGTGCTTGCGGTTGATCCGGCTGCTGCCGAGCAAGTCTACCCCATGCTCAGGCAGGTGGTCACCGCTCTTGTTACTACTCAGGATGATGCTTTGACCTTTAATGAAAAGGTGCAGATACTATCGGAAGAGATGATTGATGACCCTGGCTTTGTTACCTATTACACACTGCTTGGCCGACTCCATTACGCACACAAAAACTACACCGATGCCATCACCAATTTGGCGTATGCGTTGCAGCTGGATCATACTCAGACAGCTGCGCTGTCACCGTTGATTGATGCGGCCAAACAGCGACTGGCGAATCCGGGTTTGGTAGAGGTGCCCATCTCATCCCATGGTCAGGCGCTGAATGTGGATGTAAAGTTAAATGACGCTCGTCAGAGCTTCCGTTTTATTTTGGATACGGGCGCCACACTTACAGCGATCTCTACAGATACCGCACAGAAATTGGGCATTCTGCTGTCGCCAGATCAGCCTGCAATTCAGGTCAACACAGCTAATGGCGTGGTTAGCGCGCCCACCGTTATATTGGATGCAGTTAATCTTGATGGTGCTTTGGTGGAGCGGGTGCCTGCGGTGGTCTTGAGTGAATTAAATGGGTTTGATGGCCTGTTGGGGCTGAGTTTTTTAAACCATTTTAATATTGATATAAATCAAGATGAAGGTAAGCTGCTCCTATTGAAACACTCTATTGATCCATAACCCTGTAAACCATCCATGACTACATTATCTGTCCCAGCCAACCATCCACAACGCTACATTTTGAACAATGAGGTTCATGCCCGGCCCTGCACCTCACTCTATGCCCCTGAACGCACCAGCCATCTGGCGCTTATGATGACAGCAGAGCAGCAAGCGCAAGAGCGGGAGGCACTTGCCACTCTGTGCGAGCGCTATATCCAGTCTCCCCCGGCTCCGGGAACCACCCATTTTTCTGCTGACCTTGGCCCCTTCAGACTGCGCTGGGAACAGCATGGTGAGTTCAGCACTTATACTTTCTATGTGCATGGCCCCTATGAGCACCCCTTTGCCGAGACGGCGCTGGAGGTTGTTCCTGGTGCATGGCTGCAATCCTTGCCTGGGCAGCTGATCGTAGGTTGTCATGCGACCATCGTACAAAGCGATGAAGAGGGTGCGGATCTGGATGCCATCTCCCCTCTGTTCAGTGACAACACGCTGATTGGCTCAGAGGTGTCTGGTGGTGCAGCTCAGGTATTTACTGATTTCCGCATCCATGCGGATGGCTTTGGCCGTTTTCTTATCTATGACCGTCGGCTGCGCTCCCGCCAGTTAGGGCGTCTGTTGCAGCGGATGTTTGAGATTGAGGTCTACCGCATGATGGCGTTGTTGACCTTCCCAATTGCCAAAAGATTAATCCCGGTATTAAGTGATGCGGATCAGCGTCTGCTGTGCATTACTACAGCAATGTCTCAGGCGAACAGTGATGAATCCAATCTGCTGGATGATTTGACAGGACTTGCAGCAGAGGTTGAGCATAGCCAATCATCAACCCAATTTAGGCTCAGTGCGTCACAAGCTTACTTTCGGCTGGTCGAATTGCGTATTGGTGAACTGAGGGAGGAGCGTATTCGGGGCATTCAAACCTTTGCTGAATTTATGGATCGGCGGCTTGGGCCTGCCATGAATACCTGTGCCTCTATTGAGCGTCGCCAGATAGCGCTCTCCAAACGTATTGCCCGTGCCAGTCAACTGCTGCGTACTCGGGTGGAGATCACGCTGGAACGTCAGAACCAAACATTATTGGAATCGATGGATCGCCGTGCCAAGCTTCAACTGCGTCTGCAAGAGACAGTTGAAGGCCTCTCTGTGGCAGCCATCACCTACTACTCTGTGAGTCTGATTGGGTATCTTGCAAAGGCTGGCAAGGAGCTGGGACTGCCTATCAAGCCAGAATTGGTGATTGGCATATCCATACCGGTGGTTGCACTGCTTATTACTGTGGGTGTGCGCTATATTCGGCGTATGGTTGAAAAGGCACAAAAGCCAACTACTTGAGAGAATGCAAAAGCTGCCGACTATACTTTCATGGCGCATACAAATAAGAGAGCTAATCCGTGAACAGTGAAGCTTCAAAAATAGAAATTCTGGTGGTTGATGACTCCAAGGTAATCCGCTGGGCAGCAACTAAAATCCTGCAAAATGATTATACGGTGCATGAAGCCTGCAATGGCCTGGAGGCCTGGGAGGTATTGCAGCAGAACAAAAATATTGCAGCTGTATTTTCTGATCTTCAGATGGAGGGCTCAGATGGCTATGAGTTGTTGGGTCTGATTCGTGGCTCAGATGATTCGCGCCTGTTAAATTTGCCAGTCATTATCATCACAGGCAAGGATGATGATGACGATACCAAGGCAGAAGTGCTGAGTTTGGGTGCGACTGATTTCATTATCAAACCATTCGATACCGTCACTTTGAAGAATCGGGCGGCAGCCTATATCGGCTACAGTCAAAAACTGGCTGAGGTGGAAGATAAGCTGGAGCAGGATAAGTTAACTGGCCTGGCCAATAAACAGTTCTTTTTTACTCACGGTGAAAAGGATCTTTCACTGGCAATAAGGCATGAGACAGAGCTGGCAGTTGCGTTGATTGAGGTTGACCAGTTTATGGAGCTCATCAACACCCACGGCAAACAAAATGCGGCCCGCGTACTGCTTAAAATTAGCCAAACCATTACGGGTAGCCTGCGTAAAGAGGATCTCTGCGCCCGTATCGCTACAGCCCGATTTGCCCTTATTCTCCCTTTAACCAATCGTGTGGGCAGCCTGCGCTCTATTGAGCGTATCTGTAAAAAAATCAGCTCATTAGGGCTTAGGGTGGAGAGTAAAGCACTGAATATTTGCATCAGTGCTGGAGTGGCCGGGCTTGATTTGGAGCAACCCTGTTCGAGCTTTACTGAGCTTGTTGGGCAGGCTGAAGGCGCATTAAATAAAGCGATTGCCAGTGGTGGCGCTAGCATGGTCAGCACAGCTGATAATATTGTTCAGCCGCTGGGTAAAAAGGCACTTGCTAGTGATGAGGCCCCTGCGAGCCAAGAGGCTCCCGCAGAGCAGGCACGAAGGGCGGCGGATGAAAATCCACTCAACCCACTTGGTATGGAAATCATTCAGGCCATTGCTCAGATCGAGGCCGGGGTGGGTAACGCCCTTAGCTCAGATCAGCTAAGCAACCTCATGTGTTCAGTCCTGCCGCTCGTCAGCTATGCCAACAAAAAGCTGGATTTGGGCATGACAGATGCCCTTGAAGCGGCTAAAGAAAAATTAAAATAAGTACTATCGCCAGACTAACCATGCGCACCATGCAGGTGCCAGTAAATTTTACACTCTCGATTTGCTTAAATTCATGGCCTCATGGTTATTTCCAAGCTCCTACCAATTAAGGGTAGTGATTGGAAAATGGCATGCTATCAATGATGGGAAAACAGCGATTAATCTCTTTGGCTATCAGTTGGTTATAAAGCAAGTAAGCCCTAAAAAATGAGAGAGGGGTTGCTGTACCTGCGCTAGGTTTTATAGCCCCTAGACTTTTAAATAAACTCCTGGTTTCCAAAGATGTAGAATAGCGGGGCATGGGCTCCTATGAGATTGTCAGAATCTTTTACAGCACATTTCTTGTGGCATATAAGCCATCGTAGGCACGATGTTATACGCTAACTAGTTGTATTGTATGTAAAAACAAAATGTGCATGGCACCTTTTATCATCAGGCGCTGTGTCAGCATTTTTTACGGTCCAGCTGATCTTGTTAGGTATAGAGCTCCTAATGCACTGAATATATTGAGTAAATTTTTTCGGCCTAAATATTGCTGCAGTTTAATTGTCTGTTCTTGAGTTGAAATATAAAGGTATTTTTGTAGAAATATTCAACCTGCATCCCGTTGCCAGATGTTAGATCATTATTACAAGGAGCGTAATTATGAGAGCTAGTGTCGTTGTGTACTCCAAAGTTGTCTTCTTGTTTTTGCTTTCAGTCGCTCCACAAAGCCAAGCGCTGGTCATTACTGGTTGGTTTGAAGATGGCAGTGGTGCAGACTATCAGTACAGCTACGGTGTCGAATATGCTAAGGATTTTGGTGATACATGGAAAACTGTAGCAACGTGGCAAAATCCAACGCATGAGAATCTTAGCTCTGTAACTGAGCAAGCAACAATATCTAAATCTAGAACTGTATCAATTCAAGCTGGCTGGTCAGAAATGCTTGTTGCGCTTTTATCAATTTCTGAGGAAGTCGGAATTGATGTAACAAAAAGCTATGTTATTCCAGCATGTGTAGATCTGGCTACTGCCAGGTGGAAGTGGCTTGGTGACTATATAACGGGTGGGGCTTGGTCGAAGTATAGTGAAGACAGAAGCACGTTTATTACTTCAGGGAATATAAGTGCCGGATATTATAATTATTCACCCTTGTTTAGCGGGGTAATAGTGCAAGACAAGTGTGATCATGGTGTGTGTAAGGTATCTGTGCCGGGTACTCTTTTCCTGTTACCTTTTGGCTTAACTTTTATTTTGAGGAAGAAACACCCCTTTAACCAAATATAAGCAACTTGATCTAATGCTGTGACTGATCTGCTTGCGGTGCACCACGGCAGATGTCAGTTTAAGTAAAACATTGCTTAGATTTTGTTTTGTAACTATGTGTACAACCTGCCTCATTCCAAAGGAACACCAATGAGTGGAGGCAGTATCTTTACATCATAAACGCAAGGAGATGAGCTATGAAGTATGTAAAGCGCAGCAGACGTAAGCCATTACAGAGTATTGAGTATAAATCTATACATAATCAGTGGAAATCTAAGAGGAAAAGGCTGGCCTCAAAGGCTATGACTGCAGTTTTAACAGCAGCACTTATGGCCTTGGCGGCAAATGCCCCAGTCTATGCCGCAGCCCCTGGCGGTAATCCTGCAACCTATACGTTGGATACACACTTTGATGAAGGTTCACTGATCAATGTCAATCATGATGCGCCCAATAATGATCAGCTTCAGCTTAAGGATACTGGAGAGGCTTTTGACTTTATCTGGGTGGCGGCCTCTGCTCGTGGCACAGTAGTAAAGATCGATACCTTAACAGGCCAGATATTAGGAGAGTATCAATCTGCGCCTGATAACCGGGGGCGTAATCCATCACGAACCACGGTTGACGCCAATGGTAATGTTTCGGCCGGCAATCGTAATGAAGCAGCTGGTGGACAGGGTTCCATTGTCCATATAGGGCTTGAGGAAAATGGTCAATGTGTTGACCGTAATGGCAATGGAACAATTGAAACATCCACTGGTTTGGGTGATATTAAGCCATGGTCCAACGCGGGTAATGCTGATGATAATGGCGGTGTATCAACAGCGGAAGATGAATGCATTATTCACTATGTGCGTACCTCAGGCACCAATGTGCGTACAGTGGCTGTTGACGGTAATAATGATGTGTGGGTTGGTGGTCTTGGTAACCGGATACATGAGCTGTATGACGGAGCTACCGGGCAGCCCGTTCTGGGGACGCAGTTTAACCCTGGGTGTGGTGGCTATGGTGGGCTGATTGATGGTAATGGTGTGTTGTGGTCTGCCTCATTGTCTAATGCATTGCTACGCTATGACCCAGTTGCAGCAGTAGGTGCCTGCCTTAATATGGGCCGAACGACCTATGGCTTGGGGATAGATACCAATGGTCATATCTGGAATAGCAACTTTGGATTTGACAGTATCCTCAAGATTCACCCATCTGGTGCGCCTATTGCGGGTCCCTTTGTAACGGGTGGGGCAAGTGGTGACCGAGGGGTTGCGGTAACACCTGCAGATAATAACGTGTGGGCGGCCAACAGTGGTGGCAGTGATGTATCGCGCCTTGATAACAATGGCGTCCTTGTTGCAATCATTGCTGTTGGCAATGCACCAACAGGGCTCTCGGTAGATGCGACTGGCAAGGTCTGGGTCACCAACCTGGGCTCAAACAGTGCTATGCGCATTGATCCTGCCACGAATCTGGTCGACCTTACGGTGGATTTAGGCGCAGGTGCAGGGCCATACAACTACAGTGATATGACGGGGAGCACAATCACGGCACCACCTGATAGTGGTACCTGGAATGTGATCCATGACAGCGGTATTGTTGACGCAGTATGGCGCAAAGTTAGCTGGACTGCATCAGAGCCTGGCGATGCTTCAATCTCTGTAACTGTGGCAAGCAGTGCAGATGGCATAACCTTTGGGCCAGCACAGATTGCTGTTAATGACAGTGACCCTGGGGTAGCAGATGGCCGCTACTTGAAGGTTGTTGCAAGCTTTACTCGTAGCACTAATTCTGATGCAAACGGGGATGGCGTCTTTGATGGTCCAATTCTGTATGACCTGTCACTGCTAACAAATCAGGCACCAGAGTGTACCGGTGCATATCCATCTTCAGATCTACTCTGGCCACCGAATCATAAGTTTGCAGCTATCAGTGTGCTGGGTGTGAGCGATCCTGATGGGGATGCTGTGACTCTTGTGATTGATAGTATCTTCCAGGATGAACCGGTAGATGTTGCTGGCGATGGACATACCTCGCCTGATGGACAAGGTGTCGGCACTGATACAGCAGAAGTTCGCTCAGAACGCAGTGGCTCGAAAAAAGTGCCGGGCGATGGCCGCGTGTACCATATCGGTTTCACAGCCGAGGATGTGCATGGTGACAGCTGCTCTGGTGAGGTGCTTGTTGGTGTTCCGCATGACCAAGGCAAAGGTAACACGCCAGTTGATGGTGGGGCACTATATGACTCAACTATGCCCTAATAAGCTTGTATAGCTAAAGAGAGGCAATTGCGCCCGGCTTTGGCCGGGCGCTTTTTATTTGCTTCAAACTTAATCGCTCAGTTAGCCCACATTTCGCTGCAACCAAAACTCCAGCAGCGCTAAGTGCCACAGTTTGCTTCCCTGTAGCCGGGTGTGGTGCTGTTCTGGGGCATCCAGCAACATCTCTACATAGGTGCGGTTATAGAGGCCGCGTTCACGGCAGGTTTGTGAATCGAGAATATCCCGCATAAAATCCAGAAATTCACCCCGTACATATTTCAGTGCAGGCATAGGAAAGTAGCCTTTGGGTCGATCAATGACGGCATCCGGCAGCAGCCCACGCGCCATGGCTTTGAGGGGATACTTTCCGTTCTCCCGCAGCTTGAGTTCTGGCGGACATTGGGCGGCCAGTTCGACCAGTTGATGATCCAGAAAAGGCACACGTGCCTCTAGTCCCCAGGCCATGGTCATGTTGTCGACGCGCTTTACTGGATCATCCACGATCAGGGTGGTGGCATCCATGCGGAGCACGGCATCCATAAAATTGTCAGCGCCGGGTTCAGCCAATAATCTGGAGATCAGCTGGCTGCTGTAATCCTCTCCGCAGTAATTGCTGGAGATCATCTGTCGGAATTCACTGTGATCCCGATCAAAGTAGTGTTTTGCAAAACGCTCCACGGCTGAGCCCGTGGTTTCAGCCTGCATGCGTGGATACCAAAAGTAGCCGCCGAAGACCTCATCTGCACCCTGCCCGGATTGTACGACCTTTATCTTTTGAGAGACCTGTTCGGCCAGCAGATAGAAGGCAATGGCATCCTGGCCAAACATCGGTTCGGCCATGGCATTGACTGCTTCAGGCAGGCGTTGCAGTACTTCGGCATTGGGCACGCGATAGCGATGGTGATTTGTATCATAGTGTTTGGCCACCATGTCGGAGTAGACAAACTCGTTGCCCTCTTCCTGTGGGGTGTCTTCAAAGCCAACAGAGAAGGTGTTGATATCAGAGGCCCCGATCTCTGCCAGCAGTGCTACCAGCAGGCTGGAATCCAGCCCGCCAGAAAGTAGAACGCCAACTGGTACATCGGCAATCTCATGACGGCGGCGCACAGCGGTGCGTAGAGATTCATGGATGGCTTCTAACCACTCACTGTCACTGCGAGAAGTTGCTGGCCGGGTTGCTGAAAGTCTCCAGTATTGTTGCTGTTTTTGCCTGCCTCCGGCTTCAATCAAAAGGGTATGGGCGGGAGGGAGTTTCTTGATGCCAGAGAGAATGGTGTGGGGTGCCGGGACAGCCCCATGCAGCGTGAACTGGTGATGCAGTCCAACAGGGTTGATGCGGGTGTCGATGTTGCCAGCGGCCAAGAGTGCCTGCATATTGGAGGCGAAGCGGAACTGGGCGGCATCAGCAGTATAGTAGAGTGGTTTGATGCCGAACCGATCGCGAGCCAAAAACAGCTGATGCTTGTGTTCATCCCAAATGGCAAAGGCAAACATGCCGTGTAGCCGCTCAACGCAGGCTTCTCCCCAGGCATGCCAAGCCTTGAGGATGACCTCGCTGTCACCCTCAGAAAAGAAGTGATAGCCCTTACCCTGAAGCTCCCGGCGCAGTTCACGGTAGTTGTAGATGGCACCGTTAAAAACCAGTGACAGGCATAACTCTTGATCAACCAATGGTTGGTCGGAGTGTTCGGAGAGGTCGATAATCGCCAGCCGCCGATGGCCAAATCCCAGGGGGCCGTCACTAAAGCTGCCGCCATGGTCAGGGCCGCGTCGTTCCAGGCAGGCTGTCATGCGCTGGATAGTTGCCAGATCAGCCGGTTGCTTATCAAATCTCAGTTCACCACAAATACCGCACATTGCTTTATCAGTCCTTCATGTTTTGGGTGGTGGAGCCAAAGCCCCCGCCGCCGGGTGTTTTGATGGTAAGCCGTTGGCCTGGCTTCAGTTGCCTGCATGTCTTACCAGGTAGCTGTTCATCATTGAGGTAATTTTGGCCTGCTTGGCCGGGTGCGCCGCCTGCTATCCCCCAGGGTTGATGGCTACGGCGTTCAGTCAGCAGGGTGACAGTTGTGGGGGAGAGGAACTCAAACTCCCGGATTAGCCCATCGCCTCCTTTATGTAGCCCATAGCCCCCTGACGCACGCCTGAGCTGGTAGCGGTTGATGCGCAGAGGAAAGCGGGATTCAAGTACTTCGATGGGTGTGTTCAGGGTATTGGTCATGTGGGTTTGCAAACCTGACAGACCATCATATTGAGCGCCCGCGCCCATGCCACCGCCGATGGTTTCATAATAATCCCAATGCCCTGTGTCACTCTCTCCACCCATGGCAAGATTATTCATGCTGCCATGGCTGGCAGCGGGGATCTGCTCTGGCAAGGCCTTGGCCAAAGCGCCCATTACCACATCCACCAGCCGGGTGCTGGTCTCAACATTACCGGCGGCCACAGCAGCCGGGTAGCGGGCATTGAGCAGGGTACCCTCTGGGGCATGCAGTGAGATGGGGCGGAAAGTGCCAGCACAGGCAGGAGTGTAGCTCGGCATGAGGCAGCGAAAGACGTAATAAACAGCCGCCGCAGCAACCGAGAGTGGGGCATTGATGTTGCCTGATACCTGCGCTGCGCTGCCAGTAAAGTCTGCTTTTACCCTGCCATTGTTTACCGTTAGAGAGACCTGGATAGAGATGTTTTCATTGCCCTGTCCATCATCATCCATCCAGTCCTGAAATGAGTACTCGCCATCAGGGATAGTGCGTAGGGCATCCAATGCCAGCTTTTCACCGTAGCTGTTCAGGGCCTGTAACCCGGTAAAAAAGCCATCCATTCCACGTTCTACAATCAGCTCTTGCAGGCGAGCTAGTCCGTTGCGATTGGCGCTGATCTGAGCGGCAAAATCACCGTGAGACTCTTCTGGATTACGGGTGTTACCAGCTAGGCTTTCCAACAGGCCCTGATCCAGTGAGCCGCTCCGCATGAGATGCACAGGCCCAATAATTTGCCCCTCTTCATGCAGGTTTGTGGAGATGGGCATTGACCCGGGTGATTCTGCGCCAATATCAGCATGATGGGCGCGATTAACGACAAAAGCCGTCAATTTGTCGGAAATAAACAGTGGGGCAATCAGCGTAACATCAAGCAGGTGAGTGCCACCCAGATAGGGGTTATTGAGAATAACCATATCCCCGGCCTGCCATTCTAATTGCTCCACAATGCTGCGCATGGCAAAGGCCATACTGCCCAGATGAACAGGAATGTGAGCAGCTTGCGCACAGAGCTCACCCAGCTGGTCAAATACAGCACAGGAGAAATCCAGCCGGTCACGGATGTTGGGTGAAAAAGCGGCGTTGCGCAGCACTGCACCCATCTCATCGCATACCGCCTCCATGCGGCTGGAAAAAATACTTAGCTCTACCGGGTTCACTGGGTTGGTAATTTAAGGAAGCAAAATGAAACCAAAGAATACCTGAAGCATTGGTTTAGTGCATCGTGCTTTATTGGCCTCTAAATGATTGCTGAAGTTTTATAGCTCGTATTACGTAGTGCTTTATGTGGGCCATTCATTTTCTGCTCTTGAATGGGCGCTGAGCAAAAGTAGATACTATTGTTTGCTAGCTGCACCGCTGTTGATCAGTGAGCCAGTAAAAACGAAAAGGTGGAACAATCAGCTGATCTTTAAACATCGCAGGGCTTTCACCAGAGCAGAGATCTTTTAGTTGCCGATATTGCAAAAAGGCTTTGTTGCTCAGGATATTCAGGTCCAGATGTTGAGGGGCCGCATCAAAGTTGGCAACTACCAGCACGCCGCCACTGCTTCGCGTAAAGTTGAAGCGATAAAACACAAACAGATGTGGATTCCCCACATCGAGCAGTTCCCGGTTATTGAAATCTGAAAATGCCAGGATCTCTTTGCGCACTGCGATCATCTTTTTCAGCCCTTCAAATATCCGGTTTTCCACTGTGCCGGGCTGGTGTCTCAATTCAGCCTTCTCCCAACTGAATTTAGGGCGATGCGCCCATCGGTTGTCATGCGCTTTGTTTTCATCATCAAGGTAGGTACAGTCATTTAACGTACCCAGTTCATCACCGTAGTAGAGCAACGGTATCCCCCCAAAGGAGAGGATAATGCTATGCAGCAGCAGGATGCGTTTGACGGCACTATCGATCTTTTCTAGGCCATCCTCGGCCAGCGCACTTTCAAGACCAACCAACGAGGCCAATGAACCCGCAATGCGGGCATCACCGGTTTTGGTGTTGACTCCAAAGGGAAGCCCTTTGGCATCTGAGTCATCATAGTTGCCGGTGTAATAGTCAATCAAAAAGCGACGATGCGCAGCAGGATCATACTCAATAGCTCTGATATCGTTATCATCAAAACCCAATCCGATATCATCATGACCACGGATGTAATTCAGCCAGGTTGCCCGCTCCAGTTTATTCGGCAGGCTCTTCAACCCCTGATAGAGCAGCTTCGCATTGCGGGTGGCGACCGCATCCCATAGCAGCGCCATAAGTGTGGCGTTATAGGCAATCTCGCACTCTTTTGCATTGATCGCATCTTCACCAAAATATTTGATAACCTCCACGGGCGCTACAATGGCTTCAGCAATGAAAACCACGCCGGGTGCTGTAACCTGACAACAATCCTTCATCAGTTGCAATATGAGATGGGCTTCGCGCTCATTCTGGCAGGCACTACCAATCTTTTTCCACAGAAAGGCGACGGCATCCAGACGCAAAATATCCGCCCCCTGGTTGGCCCAGAAAAGAATCACATCCAGCATCTCAATAAACACGGCGGGGTTGCTGTAGTTCAGGTCCCACTGGTAGTCATGAAATACCGTCATCACCCACTTGCCCATCTCCTCGTTCCAGGTGAAATTCCCTGGGGCTGTCTCTGGAAAGACCTCAGGCATGGTCTCTTCAAACATATCAGGGATATCACGGTTATCGAAGATGTAGTAGTAGTCCTGATATTTCTTATCACCCTGACGAGCCTTTTTCGCCCACTCATGTTGATTCGATGTGTGGTTAACGACTACATCAAGCGTCAGCAGGATGTCACGTTTTTTCAGTTCAGCAGCCAGGGATTTGAGATCATCAAGCGTACCGATACGCTCATCAATCTCACGGAAGTTACTCACGG
>Ga0316190_10002088_pt1 | contig 14532 bp, 15 predicted proteins | sample Eddworburrow2_MG_FD_204929 | JGI IMG/M metagenome (GOLD analysis project Ga0316190, IMG submission 204929) | Coastal sediment microbial communities from Maine, United States - Eddy worm burrow 2 | ecosystem: Environmental > Aquatic > Marine > Coastal > Sediment | place: USA: Maine | collected... | reverse complement strand
CAGGCCGCTTCCTGAGCGCTACCCTGCGCCCGCACATCTGCGTTGAAGCCGGATGTGACCTTGTCCGGGCGCGCGATATTCACAAAGACATCCACAAGTACTGTTTCATCGCCCGCTCGGTAAATTTTCCGGTAACCTGTGAACCGGTCATGGAATTTGCGTGATTGATTCGGGGCTGACCTTTGGGCGACGTACATATTGCGGCTGGGGCCGGATTTTCAAACGACCGGCGTGAACTGGGCGAAATCGCCGCCCAGTCGCTGACGTTGTTTGAAGGCCACAGATACCTGATTTTCGAATGCCTGGCCGAGCGCACGCTGGCCCTGGCGCAGACCGAAGACGGCCACCGCAGGCAGGTTGAACGCGCCATCGGCTATCTTGAGGCCTGCATCAACACCTGCATTCTCAACAATATCAAGATCATCAGCAATTTTGGCGGCAGCGCGCCGAAGCAGGTGGCCGAAGCCATTGCCGGCTTTCTCAAACAGCACAACCTGCGCCGCAAGATCGGCTATGTGCTCGGCGATGAGCTGCCGGTAAACGAAGCCGAGCATGGCGGCCGGGCCATATCACGCAATGCCTATATCGGCGCCAACGGCATTGTCGAGGCACTGGATGCCGGTGCCGATATCGTGGTCACCGGGCGGGTGGCGGACCCGTCGCTGGTGGTCGGGGCGGTGGCATTTGAGCATGACCTGAACTGGATCGACTGGAACCGGCTGGCGCAAGCCACCCTGGCCGGCCACCTGATAGAATGCGGTACCCAGGTCTGCGGCGGATATTTTGCCGATAGCGGCGCCAAGCAGGTGCCCGGCCTGACCCGGCTCGGCGCACCGGTTGCCAGCGTTGCACGCGGCCATGACCGGCTGAAGATCAGCAAACCGCTGGGTGGCGGCATTCTCACAACCGCCACGGTGACAGAACAATTGCTGTATGAAATTCACGACCCGGCCCGCTATCTCACGCCGGACGTGGTCATGGATATTTCAGCTGTGTCGATGCAGCAGACCGGCAAGAACGAGGTCACGCTGACCGGCTGTGTCGGCCATGCCAGGCCGGACTGGCTGAAAACCCTGACCTGTGTCGACGAGGGCTGGATCGGCGAAGGCGAGATTTCCTATATGGGCGACACCAGCCTCGACCGGGCGCAGATGGCACGCTCGATCCTCAAGCAGCGGCTTGAAAATATTGCGCCGTCAGCAGACCCGCATTTTGACGTCATCGGCTCGATGTATGATGAGACGGAAAACAACACCGGGCGCCCGCGTGATGTGCGCCTCAGAATGGCCGTTGCATCAGTTGACCGGCACCAGGTACAGGCCCTGCTCGACGAGGTTGAAGCGCTTTACCTGAACGGCCCGGCCGGCGGCGGCGGCATCCGCCTTAACATCTGCGCGCGCACCGCAACCGTTGCAGGTGCGGTACGCCAGAACGAGGCCGTCTCGCATGGTTTCCTGCTGGAGGACACGCAATGACAGAAGCCCGGATATCGGTTGCGATGATACCTATCAGACTGCTGGCGCACGGGCGGGCCGGTGACAAGGGCAACCGGCTGAACATTTCGGTGATTGCATTTGACCCGCAGCATTTCAATCATCTCAAGGCCCATGTCACCGAAGACCTGTGCCGGCGCGCCTTTGCGTTCAGCCCGCCCAGCGGCATCACGCGCTATGTGCTGCCGAAAATCAATGCGATGAACTTTGTGCTGGAGGACGTGCTGGACGGCGGCGTCAATGTCAATCTCAGGCTGGACCGGCACGGCAAGACCCTCAGCTATGCGCTGCTCGACATGCTGATCCCGGCACCACCGGGCTGGGGCGATCAGGACGACAACCAGTTGACCTGACCGGTATTTGGCGCTGGTTCGTCGAACCTGGCCTGTGGCGGACAAGGTGGCTTTCACGATATCTGTCTAGAGCAACATGGGTTCAAATGAACCCATAAAGTTGCTCTAACACTCTGAAAGCGATCAGGTTTATGATTTTTGGTTGATTCAACCAAAAATCATCCTGATCTGGCTTGCACACGGCTGCGTTTGTGAGGTGTTAAAACAGCTTCCAGCCTGCCATATAAGTCTTGAGTTTCACGAAAGTCCCTGCATGTCCTATCGTGGGCGGCATGAGAATTGAGAGTGGTGGGAAATGTTTGGGTTAACGCAGGCTGTCCGTAAACGTGGCGGGGTGTCCCTGACGGTTACCCTGGCGACCAGTATCAGCGCCCTGCTGCTGGTTGCCGTCCTGAGTGTGCTGTTCATCGGTCTGTGGAGTGGTGCCACAAACACCCGGGAATTGTTGCAGCAACAAGCCTCCATGATCCTGACGACCACGTCCGACAAGGTTCGCACCCACCTGGAACCGGCCAGCAACCAGGTGACCCTGCTCGGGCAACTTGTTGCAGCCAGTGAGCTTGATCCTGCCCGGCGCGACAGGCTGATCGATATGTTCAAGGGTGGTCTGTCAGCAGCGCCGCAACTTGATTCGGTGCTGTATTTCGATCACACCTACCAGGGCACAGGTGTGGCGCGGTCTGATTCCGGTTTTGTCGAGATCCAGGGTGATTATTCATCCGATCAAAATGTCCGTGACGGTTTCGACAAGGCCCAACGTGAGGGCAAGGGGTCGTGGGGCGAGCCGATCTGGCTGCCGCAGATCAAAAAGACGCTGCTGAACTACCGCGCGCCGGTGACCTATCCAGGTGGCAAGACCGGTTTGCTGGTTGCATCGGTCACGGTCAGCGAACTGTCTTCCTATCTCGGCAGTCTTGATCCGAACATCGGCAGCAATGTCTTTATTCTGCATGACAAGAACACGGTTCTTGCCCACCCCAACCTGGCGGGCCTGCGCGGCGGCAACCGCACCGAAAATGCCCCGCTGCCCAGTCTTGCCGAAACCGGTGACCCTGTGCTGGCAGCCTTCTGGCAACCCGAAAAAAGATTCCCGCTCGACATTGCCGCCGACAGCGACCTGCAGGGCCATGTACTTGGCCTGTTTGACGACGAGTACGTGTTCATCTATCGCGATCTGCCGGGCTATGCCAGCAAGCCGTGGAAGGTGGGCACCTATTTTCGCAGCTCCGAGGTGGACACCGAGTTCCAGCGGTTGCTGTGGGCAGCGCTGGCCGGTCTTGCCACCTTGCTGGTCGCGCTGGCAGGTGCCGTCTGGCTTGGCCGCAAAATCGCGCAACCGGTTGTGGACACAGCCCTTGCTGCCTCGCGTATCGGCCAGCTTGAAATCTCCGACACACCCAGGCTGTCAGGCAGCGCGTTCCGGGAACTCAATGACCAGGCAATTGCCTTCAACACCATGCTGGAAGGCCTGAAATGGTTTGAAACCTACGTGCCGAAAAAACTGGTGCGACGGCTGATAAGCCAGGATGCGGACAAGTTCCCCACCTCCGTCGAACGTGATGTCACCGTCATGTTCACCGATATTGTCGGCTACAGCGGATTGTCTGAAGGCATTGCCGCAGAGCAGGTTGCCAAACTGCTCAACCAGCACTTTGGTTTGCTGGCCGGCTGCATAGAGGCTGAAGACGGGACCGTCGACAAGTTTATCGGTGACAGCGTCATGGCGTTCTGGGGCGCGCCTGACCATTATGCCGATCACGCCGACCGGGCAGTGCGGGCCGCGCTGGCAATTGAACGCGCTCTTGACGAGGACAACAAGGCCCGCACAGCAGCAGGTGAGGCTGAGATCAAGATCCGGATCGGGCTGCACAGCGGGCCGGTCACCGTCGGCAATATCGGTGCGCCGGGGCGGATCAATTACACTATCATCGGTGACAATGTTAACCTTGCCCAGCGCATGGAACAACTCGGCAAGCAGTTCACGGACGAGCCATCACTGAACCGCTCGGTGACAACCCTGCTCACCGCAGCGACCGCAGACCAGTTGATATCGAAGCATGTCCTTGATGACTTGGGCGATCAGTCGGTACGCGGCCGAAGCGGCAAGATCCGGGTGTACCGGCTTTAATTTGGCCTCGCTGCGCTCGGTTTTTTACTTGTCGAACAGCTTTCTTCGCTGCGCTCAGGCCGTTCTCCGAGCCCTCACAACCGTATTGGTGAACTCCAGCCCGAGGCACGAAGTGCCGAGGCAAGGCCGACCGGCCGCCGCACGAAGTGCGCCCCGGCGGAGCGCAGCCGCAAGGCTGCCTGCGTGAGCGGAACAAACCCCGGCACGAAGTGCCGAGGCAAGGCCGACCGGCCGCCGCACGAAGTGCGCCCCGGCGGAGCGCAGCCGCAAGGCTGCCTGCGTGAGCGGAACAAACCCCGGCACGAAGTGCCGAGGCAAGGCCGACCGGCCGCCGCACGAAGTGCGCCCCGGCGAAGCGCAGCCGCAAGGCTGCCTGCGTGAGCGGAACAAACCCCGGCACGAAGTGCCGAGGCAAGGCCGATCAGTCACGATCAGGCATGACCGCTCTTTACTCCCGTGGCATGGCAATGCTTAAATGGTTAACACAAGGATGCGGCCATCTTTGAAATCAGTGGAAAGGTCCGAGCCCATGATGTCCCGAACGAGCAAAACCTATCCGCGCATGATCGTATTGGCGGGCCTGGCAATGTCACTGGCAGTGTCGCAGGCACATGCCTTTTCAGTCAAATATGCGCCGGGATATTCCTCAAAACGCTCTATCGACGTGGAGTTCATATATCCCAAAGGTTCCGTGCCGGATACGACCATAGCCGCCGATGTTTGCGACAACAGCCCGGCTGATATTGTTGAGTATCATGTGACAACAAATCGGTATGTGCACGTTACGGTCAACCATGTGAGGCCGTTCTACCGCCCGCACATCACGGTGCACCGGGCAGCTACTTTCCACCCCTCACGCATCAGAGTGCATCGGGCCGGCAGTTTCGGATACTGAGAAACCGGCTAACCCCGGCCAGATTTAAGTGATTTTCGACTGCATTAACCGGAACGCATAAATCTGAACGTTTCCAGAGCGTTAGAGCTACTTGTCCAGAGCCTGAATCAGCGCCTCGTAGAACCCATTCCGCAGATTCCAACTTGCCGTCATGTCCAACCCTGATATGCCGGCATCATGGGTCAATTGATGCCGCCAAATCCCGATATCCAGTTCAAGCAACCATTTACCCTACTGAGCCGGCGGGCTCGGAGAGAGCTGCGTGCAGGTGCTGCGCATATGTTTTGCGCCACCCGTTCCCCGGTGAAGCCATGAACCATGACTGCCGCAGGTCCCAGGCCCGGCTCAGCAGTCTTTCGGTTTCGGGATCTGTGTAGGTGGCATAACCGCCCAGCGTGTAGAAGGTGATCTCGCTGGCATACAACTGGTCTTCCAGTGAAAGAAAATCTATCCGCGCATAGTCAAGTTGTTCACCCAGACTGGCAGCACAGGCGGCGGCCTGGTGAAAGCTCTGGGGCAGTTCAAAATCCTGCGGCAATTGCTGGTCCTGGCGCAGGAAATGATGAGGTGTTCCGGCGAGCCTGTGACCATCCGCAGCAAAAATGCCGGCTCGCCTGGGGCCATGCACGGCGCCGACCATTACCAGCGCCATAACCGGCCTTCCGGCAAACGTCGAAAAATTCAGCTGCACCGGCTCGGCCTGCGTTTCGGTGCACAGCATCCGTTCAACATAGACCCTGGGCTGGACAGGCCGGTATCACCATTCGCCGGACTTTCGACCATAGGGATGGTGCCGCAGCCAGCGGTTCACTTTCCTGTTGAGACCCGGGCGATCAGATTCCCGCTTCTGAACGAATATATTGAACCCTGACCCATGATTTGTTTTCACGACCACATTGTCCTGCAGAAGCTCTTCAGGGATATCTTCCGCCCGGCTGCCCGACCAAAGCACCTCTGCGGTTTTTATGTCAGGGCAGGTTTCAAGAACATACTGCTTTGCCTGAAGCTTGTCGCTCAAGGTGCCAATGAGCGGATTGCGGTCGAATATTTTGCGCCAGAGAATTTTCTCATTGTAGGTGTCCGGCAAGCCAATCGACGGCAGGTAACCGAGCTCTCGATAAAACCTTGCCGTCAAAAGCGGGTGCCTGCAGTAGGCCCACAGATCAACCGCCCGGAATACATGCGAGCCCATGCCCCTACCCTTGCCATACAGAAACTGCCCCAGGTCAGGAATACACTGTATCCGAAACACCAGAAAACGATTCGCGGACATTTAACTACTTGCACATAGAATTTCAGCATGGCGCATTATCTGAAGTTTTCCATATCGCTGGTTTTCGCCCTGTTGGGCCTGTGGGCGTTTATGGCCTGGCCGCTGTGGCAAGGTGTGATCAGCTTTTTTGCACTTGGCTGTTTCGGCTCATGGCTGGCCGGCCGTGTGTTCAAGCGATACGCAACGCTACAAGAGCGCAAGGAAGACCTTGAGGCGAGGCTTCATAGTGATTGAAGCACCATGCGGTTTGCGGTTCAGACGGGACAACCGGCCTCAAGAACACGATAGCACAACAAGGCGCATTGCCGCCGGGTACGCGCTGGTACTGTTGTTGCCGATTGTCTGCCTGGCAAATGCTGTTCCGGCATACGCGGAAACCAGATTCGTCAGCGCGGTTGAGGGTGATCATTTCGTCTACCTGCCACCGCAGCCTGCACAACGCATATTGCTGATCGCGCACGGCACGCCGCGAAAATCCTGTTTGGTAATTGAGATCCGCAGGTTCCGGTTCGGGCCAACCTGACCCGCTTTTGAAACCGGTCGGATCAAGCCCGAGCCTGGACGCTGACTTCGAGCCTTCATTGCCATTTGTATACTTGCACAAGCAGATCTGTTCTGGTCACATGGCCATCAATCATTTAATGAACTGCTCTGATCCGGCATTACGGTCTATCGTGGTGCCGACATACGCTCTAGAGCAACATGGGTTCAATTGAATCCATAAAGTTGCTCTAGCACTTTGAAAGCGATCAGTTTTATGGTTTTTGTTTGATTCAATCAAAAACCATACTGATCTAATGGAGACTACCAAATTGCCAAAATCCAGGACCGTCATCATCGACAAACACCCCGGCCGCAGCGCCCAGGCCTTCGGCATTGCACGGGAACTTGGCACCGACCCTGACCTGATCCACCAGCCGTCTGTCGGGGTGATCGGAAACAAGGGCGACAGCCAGTGTTATATCGGGGTCCAGGCCAAGGTACAGGCAATCCACGACAATCTGCTCAGCCGCATCGGCACCGAGCCGGGCCAGATGCCGATGCGCCTGGTCCAGCCGGAATATACCGTTGCCACATCGGACGGCATCCGCAACGGCACCCGCGAAATGCGCTACTCGCTGATCGGGCGCGAGGTCACCCATGACTCGGTGTGCGAACACCTGAGCGCCAGCGGCCTGGCGGGCACCATCGCCGTCGTGGCCTGTGACAAGCCGCCGGTCGGGACGCTCGCCGCCCTGCTTGAGCACAACCGGCCCGCCATCATGATGTCGGACGGCTCCATCCATCCCGGATTTGATCCCAAATCCAACAGCCCGGTTGACCTGGTCACCGCCTACCAGGCGGCCGGCAACAAGGATGAAGCAGAGCGCATGCACATCTCGTGTATTGCCTGTCCCGGATACGGCAGTTGCGGCGGCATGTTCACCTACAACACCATGCAGACCTTCATCGGGGTTGCCGGAATGCAGCCGCTGCACATGGTGGCACCGGCGTCTGACGATTCGCGCCGCCTGGAACAGTTCCCGGCCGAGCTTGTCGGTTATCTGCAAAAGCTGATCGAAACCGACACCACGCCGAGAGACATTGTCGGGCGCGACTCCATCCGCAATGCGCTGATCGTGGCAATGGCGGTCGGCGGGTCCACCAACGTCGTGCTGCACGCACCGGAGATCGCGCGGGCTGCCGGGTTCGCGAATTTCTGGAAAGACATCATCACACCGGAAGAATTCAACCACATCTCGCAGCACGTGGTACCGGTGCTTACCGATGCCCGGCCCTATGGCCGCTATTCGATGGTTGACATCGATGAAGTGGGCGGTGTGCAGGTGATCGTCAAGGAACTGCTGGAAGCAGGCCTGCTGAACGGCGATGTACCGACATGTACCGGTGAGACGCTTGCCGAACAGGTCGCCCGGCTCGACACGCCATCAGCCGACGGACGGGTGATTTATCCGGTTTCGAAACCCTACAAGCCGACCGGCGGTTTGCGGGTTCTGGGCGGCAACCTGTCTCCGGAGTTCAGCGCGGTACTGAAGCTGGCCGGCGTCGAGGGTGGTCTTGAAGACAACATGTTCCGCGGTACTGCCAGAGTGTTCGACGGAGAACAGGACCTGCTTGACGCACTTGATCGTGAGCCTGACAGTTTCAGGGATCATGACATGATCATCATGCGCTATGAGGGCCCCAGCGGCGGGCCGGGCATGCCGGAAATGCTTGATTCAACCTCGCGTATAACGACCTTGTGCCGCGAGCGCGACATTGTGGTGGCGCTGATGACCGATGCCCGCTTTTCCGGCGGTTCGGTCGGGCTGGTGATCGGGCATGTCGGGCCGGAAGCGGCACTTGGCGGGCCCATCGCCTTCATCGAGGACGGCGACGAGATCACCGCAGATCTGAACAACAATGAGCTTAACTGCACACAGTTGAACGACCCGGCCATACTGGCAGCGCGCAAGGCGGAATGGACAAAAGCAGTCGAGGCAAACGGTGGCCTGCATCCGTCGTGCGGTGATGCCGATACCCGTCTGCTCAACCGCATGCGCCGGTCTGCCGTGTCGGCCATTCAAGGTGCCGGCATGCACCCGGATCGGCAGTTGTGGGTCAACGAGCCGCGCGAGCCGGTGGTGTCATCGTTCACGCCAAGCAACAAGTATCATGTCTGAGCAGGCCGGTCGCACATCTTGACCTCAAGCCGGACAGCGAACCTGAGCGTCTACCAGCCCAGAGCTGTGTCCAATCTCGGTGTCTGGAAAATCGGACATCTGCGTCTGAAGGTCTACGGGATTACCGCTGAAGGGCAAAACCTCTCTGACAGCATTGTCAGCAAAGCGCATGCTTTTGCGCAGCGCGACCTGCCGCCACTTGTGGCTGCGGAGGGTGAGGATGACGGGCTTGGCTTTGTCATCATTCATCCGGGCAAACTTGGCGTGTCCGTCCTGCTGCACTGGTGGATGCAAGGATCGGTTCTGTGCCAGCATATTGAACGTACTTTGTGGGGCGCTGATACGCCCATGGATACCGCCTCAAGGCCGGTCGTCGCCTGTGTCTGGGAGCCGGGCCTGATCAACACGGAACAACGCGCCTGGCGCGATACCATGATGGTGCCGGAACCGAACGTTGACGCTTATCTGAATGCTCGGGCATCATTGAGTGACGTATAAACTCCGAAGTACCTGAAAGGTCAGGAGCGTTGGTCCCGGCACGGGCGGCATTTGAGATAAGAGTGACAATGTTTTTCAAGGCAAAAAAGGCTCCGGGAAGTCTGGGGCATCTCGACAAGGCATCTCCTCACAGGAAGGACTGCAATGTCATCAAGAGCCAGGACGGTGTGGAGATACATGTTTTCTGGAAACAGGTCGGCGCAGGTTCCGGCCCGAGTTGCTCGGTTTTTGTGCTTGGACATGAACTGATAAAGTTCGATTGCTTTGGTGAGCCGGATGGCCACTACCACATCGCTTTACCCTCGTGCGCAGGCTCAACCTGCAACACACTGCGGTTCGATGTTACCACGGTTGAACAACAGGTTGACCGCGCTGTTTTCGAACTGACGCACAATCTGGTCTACTATTGTGAACGCTGCGTTCATCCTGCAGTGCGGGCCTTCAGGATGGAGCAGTCAATCATTGCCTGCGCAGCCCCGGATATAAAGACAGCGCTGTTTGAGGCCCTGGACTCCTGGAAACGCGCAACCGGACTGCATGCTGGTCTTGACGACTGATGCTGAGCAAAAATCAACTGCGCCACTATTTATGAAACAATCTGAAACTCCATCAGTCCGACATTTCCGAACTGACCGGGAGGATAGCGCCGTTTGTTCAGGATGGCATCAATAGGCACCAGTAGTTTTCGCTCAATATACCTGACCTTGCCACGACCCGGAATTTTGCGGGTTTTCTTAGCCACGGATGGCCATGCCGGAGCACAAAGGCGTGATTGGCAAACTCTAATACCATGCTGTTAGATTACTCCACAACCTGAAACACGGAGATGATTGCTCCGGTCTTCCATACCTTGGTGACGGCTCGAACAGAACAGATGGAAACTGTCATGTTGTCAGTCGCGAAAAAACCAGTAATTCATTTCTTCGTCTCGCTCACGCTGCTCATGGCGGCTCATGTCTCCTGTGCCGGAGCTCAGTCCAATGCAGACCGCGATGCGGTTCTTGCGGTTAACACCGAGTTCTACCGGGCGTTTCGCGAAAGCGACACTGCGGCGATGGCAAATGTCTGGAGCAGCCAGGAGCCGGTTGCGGTGCAGCACCCGTCAACTTCGCGCATAGACGGGCGCGAAGCTGTTTTGAACAGCTGGTCACAGATGATGCGCCGCCCGCCAGACATAAGCTGCGTGGTCGAAGCGGTGCGGTTTTCCAACGGCGGCTGGGCGGTGACCTGTCTTGAGAAGCTCAATCCGGGAAGTGTGCGAATGATCAATGTCTTTCGCAAGGACGCCGGTGAATGGAAGATGATCTACCACGGTCCGGCCCCAGAGGCTGACTCAGTATAGCAAACATTTAGAACACCCGGACCGGGTGCGCTTGCGCGATCCCCAATCCGGGCCGTGTGGTTTATGTCAGTTTTTCATGCTGGCAAATTCATCCGCCGAGAGCGCACCATCTGCATTGGCATCTGCTGAAAGGAAGGCATCTTCCGTTAGATCAGGCATCATCGACACAGCTTCATCCAGCGAGACAGACCCGTCAGCATCGGTATCCACTTCGGCAAAATCCGCAGCTTGTGCAGCGCCGATAGCCAGCACCGAAACAGCCAGAACAGCAAAAAATCTTTTCATTACACCCTCCAAAATTAGACAACCCGTCATCAAGACGGGCATTATTGTATCTGGTGAGATCGTTATCTTAACGCCTCACCGACGCGCACATATGACCTTCCCCGGTAGGTTTTTATTGGGCCAAAAACGGTTGAATTGTGGGGTTTTTGCGTCAGAAGCAGGCACCGGTCAGGGGTTAGTTCGCGGTTGCCTGCCCTTGCGCCAGTATTGCATCCGCAATCCGCCTTGCACTTGCACCTGCAGCATGGAAATAACCTTGGAATACTGGCCGGTAGCCGGTGAACCAGAGACCTTTGTTGCCCGGGTCAACTTCGCCGCTCGGATGCAACGGAACACCGTCATCGTTCAGCACCGACAGATGGCCGAGTAGAGGTTCCAGACCAGTCCGATATCCGGTTGCGCAGATCACCGTGTCCGGCCGGAAGGTCTGGCCATACCTGAACACGACCGTGTCCGGCCCGAATTCAGAGATATCCCCCGCAACCTTGAAGCGCCCATCCCTGATGGCAGCCACAAAGCCATCATCCATGGCGAAGGCAACACCATCGCGCAACAACCGCGTGCCTCCGCCATCCGGGTGGCTGGTCAACCCGTAGCGAGCCAGGTTGCCGAAAAACAGCCACTGCATCAACCGGAATGCCGGGTCAAGCGCGACGACCGGCAGTGCTGCGAACAGGTTTGCCGCCCGATGCAGCGGAAAGCCGAGCACCCGGGTCGGCACGATGGCAGGACCATACCGGACAGAAATGAGCACCTCGGCGGGCTCACTGTGCGCCAGATGGTTCAGCACATCGCCGCCCGAATTACCGGCACCGATCACCAGCACACGCTTGTTGTTCAACCGTGAAACATCGCCCAGATCAGCCGCATGGATAAGTTCACCGGTAAATTGACCCCGCCCCTTCCAGGCGGGGACGTGCGGGATGCTGTCGCGCCCGGTGGCAAAGATGACATGGCCTGCCTCGTAGGTCTGGTCGTCAGTGGTCAGCCGCCAGGCTGCCCCGGCGCGTTCAATGCCGGTCACCTTGACCCCGAAACGAACCGGGACCTCAAGGTCAGCAGCATACCTTTCAAGATAGTCCACGACCGTGTCGCGGCACAGAAAGGCACCGTCCGTGTCGGGCGCCTGATGCCCGGGCAAGCGGGCAAAATGCCGGTGAATATTCAGGCGCAGTTGCGGATGACGTGCCCGCCAGGGTTCGGCCACACGATCACCGGCCTCAAGAATCGTTACTGGAATACCGCGCCGCATCAGTTCGCGCGCAGCCGTAAGTCCGGACAGACCGGCGCCAATTACGATGGAATTTTTGGCCGATGAGTTTTGCATGGTTTTGTCTCATTGATTGCAGTCGTATCTGGAAGAGACAAGTGTAGTTCCTCACACTGCAGGCGCTTTTTGCGGACCTGCAGTCTCGGCTTGCCTCGACGTCGGCGGCTGTTGTGGCCGAGAATGTTGAACCATGTTAGAGTAAAATATGACAAAACCGGTTGAAAACGGACACACCATGTCGAACTCTGACAGCGCGGTCCAAACTGTGGTGATTGGCCTGCCCTGGGCCAGTGCATCGACCACATTTGCCATCCTCGACGTGCTCTCCTCCGTGGGCCGTGACTGGGAAATGCTGCATGGCGCTCCTGCCCGCCCGCCACGCTTCAAGGCGCGATTACTGTCACTGGACGGGTTGTCATACGATGATCCCAATGGCCGACGGATCACACCGGACGGCGCATTTTCAGAAGGCCCGGCGCCGGGGCTGATTATTATTCCCGACCTGCATCTTGATCCTTACGCACCGGCACCGGAGACATTCGCCCCCATCGCGAAATGGATCAGACACGCACATGACCACGGCGCCCTGACTGCTTCGGTGTGCTCAGGTGCGCTGCTGCTGGCTGAAACAGGGCTGTTGAACGGTATCGAGGCAACCACCCACTGGGCCTACTCCGACATCATGGCGCAACGCTTTCCGCAAATACGCATGCGGCGTGAGCGCATCCTTGTGCCGGCGGGAGAAGGTCACCGGATCATCACTTCGGGCGGCGCATCAGCCTGGGGTGACTTGTTGTTATACCTGATCGCACAGATTGCCGGGACTGAGGAGGCGCGGCGCATCGCAAAGCTCTATCTGATAGAGCCGCATGCCCAGGGCCAGTTGTGTTATGCCTCGCTTGCCACCGGCCGCCAGCACACCGACCACATTGTTGCCGATGCGCAGGTCTGGGCCGCCAGGCATTACGATCACCGCAATCCGGTTCAGGCAATGGCACAAGCCAGCAAGCTGTCCAGACGCAGCTTTCTGCGCCGCTTCAGAAAGGCCACCGGACAGTCACCTCTGCAATACGTACAAACGCTTCGTGTTGAAGAAGCCAAGCAGATGCTCGAAACGTCGGATACTGCGATAGACGATATTGCAGCAGACGTTGGTTATGACGAGCCGTCCAGCTTTCGCGCTGCCTTCCGCAAGCATGTCGGCATCACGGCGTCTGCCTACCGCAAGAAATGGCGCACGTCGTTTCGATGAATCGGGAACCGGACCAGCTTGCATTCGCTGTTGATACTATCTCTCGGACAACGCAAGCCGCAGACCCAGAAAACCGAACGTGCCGGCGAACATACGCTTCAGCCATGTCATGACCACCGGGCGTGAAATCACATAGTCACGGGCCATGGCAGCGCAGGCACCGTATCCGACAAAAATGATAAAGGTGAGCGCCATGAAGACGGCTGCCAGCAGCACAAGGCTCGCGGTTGCGCCTTGCGCATCAAGCGGCACGAATTGCGGCAGAAAGGCCATGAAGAACAGCGACAGTTTGGGGTTCAGGACATTGAGCAGCATGCCGTTCAGGATTGTCCTGCCGTCGGAAACCGGGGCCTTGTCTTCCGTAACATCAAGCGTACCGCCGTCCTTCATGATGCTCCAGGCCATGTAGAACAGGTAGGCGACACCCAGGTACTTCACGATCTGAAAGGCCAGCGCACTGGTATGCAGTATGGCGGCCAGCCCGACAATGCTGGCAATCGCTGCAGGCAGGATCCCTAAGGTGCACCCGAACGCGGCAGCGATGCTGGGCCTGAACCCCCGCCCCAGCCCGACGGCCAGCGTATACAACACACCGGTTCCCGGCAGCAGGACGACGACAATTGATGTCAGCAGAAATTCAACACTCATCTGGGGGCCTTTCAGGTCTGCGTAGTTTTACGGCGGCGTTTTCTCATCGCTGACCATGATTTTCACTTTTTTGGAAACTTCATCAAGCGTCGCCATCAACCTGTTGATGTGTGACATTGCTTCCCTCAACTCCGGCTCATAGCGCGCAACCAGATACTCTCTATCGCTTGACATCCTGTCCAGGTGTTTGCTCGTTTTTACACGTAGCACCATTCCTGCCTCCTGCGCCAGTTTACGTCGATCAACGAGGCAATGCTTCAGACCCCGTACCTCGGCCGGTGAAACGCCGGTGTGCAGCAGAAAAGCATTCAGATACAATTCGATGGCGTGAATAGCCGTGAGGTGAAGCGGAGCACTGGCTATCGTATGCTTGCTGCAGCCCTGCTCCCGCAAAACTGTGGCAGCAGCCTGATAGGCACTCGCAAGACCGAG
>Ga0316190_10002087_pt1 | contig 14533 bp, 15 predicted proteins | sample Eddworburrow2_MG_FD_204929 | JGI IMG/M metagenome (GOLD analysis project Ga0316190, IMG submission 204929) | Coastal sediment microbial communities from Maine, United States - Eddy worm burrow 2 | ecosystem: Environmental > Aquatic > Marine > Coastal > Sediment | place: USA: Maine | collected... | reverse complement strand
GGGCCGTCGAGGCGGTCACGCCCACCTGGGTCGAGCCGTCTCGGCTGGTCAGTTCCACGCTCAACTTGTCGCCGAGGTCGTGCATGGTGACCGTGGCGAGGTGGTGGGTGCCCGGGAAGAGCTTCCCACCGACGAGGGTGTTCAGCCTCGAGTTGGTGTCCCGTCGTGGGATGTAGACGGCATCGCTTCCGTCGGGGAGGGTGACGGCGATTCGGTGGGCACCGTTGAGGGAACTGAACGAGGCTCGTTTGGGGAGCCAGGTCGGGCGGATGCTGAGGTCGATCAGGCAGATGCCGGCGATGGCGTAGCCGCCCACCACGGCAGGTCTGAATGGCGGGGGCAGGATGTCGGCGGCGACATCGGGATCGACTCGGTAGTTAACGAGGAGTCGTCGTTTGATGGTGCCGGCGAGCGTGTTCAGCTTCATGTGGTGACCTTCCTTGGTTGTCCCCGGAACGTTGCGATGCCATCGAGGTACTGGTTGATGGCTCGGTTCTGAAGGAAACGGGTCAGGGGTGGGCAGATGTGGTTGGCGACGGTCGCTGATCGCCAGACGGCGGTGACGGTGACGTCGACGCTGCCGTCACCGTGGCGGGTGACGATGAAGGACTCTTCACCGTCGGCGGGGTGGTGGGGGAGCGTGGAGTAGGTGAAGCCGTATCGATCGGGCTCGTCGATGACCTCGACGATGCGGCACGTGGCAGTGATCGAGATGGGGCCGACCGGGATGGCGAGGGCCAACGTTTCGCCGACCACGATCTTCGCCTGGGTCGGTGATCGCCTGATGCCTGCTGCATCGTGCCCTCGCCATTGTTGGATGGCTTCGGCCGCGGCGGCGAAGTCGCCGTGTGCTGCGTGGCGTTGCCAGCTCCTGCGTTTGAATCCGGCCGGTGTCGGTCGGTTGACCAGGCCGACGGCATTCGTGGTCTCTTGATCGGCGGCACGTCCGGCGAGGCGTTGCAGCGTCTCGGTCGACGGCCGTCCGAGGTGCATGCTCGTTGCACCGGCTTCAGGGCTTGCGGTTGCATCGAGCATGTTGAGCCCCAGGAGGCCCAGCAGCCCGAACCCGAGGGCGTTGAGCGATCCGTGGGTTGCGGCCATGGAATCGAGCCCGAGAAAGTGCCATCCGAAGCGGATTGACCATGCCCAGCCGAGCGCCAGACTCATTCCCGCCATCAGGGCGACACCGGCCGTGCTGATCAGCATCCTGGCCCGGCCGCCCTCGTGGGCGCTGAGCCTCAGGAGTAGTCCGGCGGTGGCGATTCCGGCCAGTGCCATGGCCGTGGCGGCGGACCATTCAAGCCACCCACCCGCCGTGATGCCGATTGCCGTGAGAGGGACGCCAATGATGACGGCGACAGGTAGCAGAGCCGAACGGTTGAGGCGGCTGGCGGTGAACCCGGCCACGATCGGGAGGGCGAACCCGGCGTAGTGGAAGTGCACGGCGGTTAGCTGAACGATGGCGTCGCTGAATCCGAGCGGGTTCAGGCCTGCACGGCCGATCGTCAACCAGACGCCGCCGACAGCTACGAACACGAGCCCAGCGTCGGCCCCAATCCCCGGATCGACGAGGGTGCGGCGAGACAGCAATCGGGTGATTCCCACCGAAGCAACGGTCACGGTGAAGGCGAGCCACGGAACTGAAAACAGCGCAGCGAGCAAGCCTGGATCAGCAAGGAAACTCGCTGCCGCGAACGTGGCGAGCGCCGGTGCGAGGCGGGAGAGAAGGCGAAGTATCGGCGTTTCAGGCCCGGTTTCGCCGATGGCGGCCAGGCGGAGTCCGAGCGGCAGCAGGACGAACGGTGAAAGCAGGAGTAGGACGGCCGCCCACTCCGGGCGAACCGCCAGTGCCCAGGCCACCCAGATCGCTCCGCCGAGAGCGGCGCTCTTGATCCACTGTTCCCATCGTGCGGTCGCCAGCTTCTTCTTCATACTCGCTACCGTACACTACGCTAGTGTTTACTAGCAAGATAAATGATGGCATGATGACGTCATGGCTCAGACTGAGGACGTTGCTCCCACCGCCGACGTTGGGGATGACATGACGATCGACGAGATCGCACAACACGCAGGCATCCCGGCGTCGACCGTCCGGCTGTATCAGAACAAGGGCCTGCTTCCGCCGCCTGAGCGTCGCGGTCGGGTGGGCTACTACGGGGCGGGGCACTGGGATCGCCTTCGACTGATCGCTCACCTGCAGGAGCGGGGGTTCTCCCTCGCCGCTATCAAGGAGTCCCTCGACTCGTGGAACGCAGGTCGCTCGCTCGACCATCTGCTTGGAGTCAGCGATATCGCTCCCACGCTCGGACGTGAGCCGCTGCGGCTCTCGCCGGCGGATTTGGCGCAGCGATTCGAAGGTGTGGGCCTCACCCAAACTGACATCCAACGCGCCGTCGAAGTCGGGCTTGTCGAACTCGACGGCGCCGAGTTCGTGATTTCCAACGAAGCCTTCGCCGACATCGGACCGGCCGTTGCCAAGCTCGGCGTTCCTGTCGCCGAGATCCTCGACGAGTATGAGGCCCTGCGCGCCGCCGTGGGCGAAATCGCAGATCGTTTTCGAGCCGTGTTCGAGCGACACCTGTGGGATCCGTTCGTCGACCGCGGCATGCCAACCGACGAGATTCCCTCGCTCACCGCAGACGTTGGTCAGCTGACCGAGCTCGCAACAAGTGTTGTTACCACCGAACTGCACGACCGCTTCGCTGCGTTCGCTGCCGAGTACCTGGCTCATGCGGAGGAGAGCAGTACTCGGGGTTGAGGTTCAGCCCCGGTCCGCCGATGTTCGGCGTGCTGAGTGTCGCCCGCCAGTTGCAGGGGATCGCCCCAGGCGATCCTTGTCATTATGCGGGTATCAGGAATCGAGGATGATCGTTGGCCCGCCGCCATCGAGCACCTGCTGAGCGGGCAGGGCTCGATCCAGCTTGGCGATCTCATCACGATCCGATGGTGGACCCGCGGTGTTTGGCGCCGACGACGCAGTCAGCATCGAGATCCATTGCTACGGGAACCCCCGCTTCATTCCCGAGGCGCGGCGGCAGCGAGAGATCCGGGAAGGACTTGCGATGCTCGATCGCGTTGCTATCGCACACCCGCGAATTGGTGAGTTGCTCCGCGACGAGCCAGTCGATCGGAAATACGTCTACAACACACGAAAAGGGTTCGGTTGAGATTGCGAGCATCAGCGAGGATGGCGCCACCGGTTGGAGCCCGAGGTCGAGGTGGGTTCGGCCAAATGGGAGCTCGGCCGTTCTGGCGCCTGCGTTCGGAGTTGGCCGCACCAAAGAGTGCCGCCGAGTGTTGGCGGCTTGAGCAGCGAGGAACGGTTGCGGAGGCTGAACGGCTGGTGTCCGAATCCATCGTGGTGCGGGCGGGTCACGAACTACATGCGTGGTCTCGTCGGGACGATCAAGCGCTCGTCGAACACTTCGGTGAGGCAATGGCAAGGGAGCTTCTTCCGCGTGTCCGACTTCTCGTGGATGACTTCTACCAATCCGAAGCGCAACATTCTGCGCTAACGCTGGTGGAGATGGGCGAACAAGCTGCGGACGAGTTCCGCGGTCGACACCCAGCAGTGACGGAGTCTGCCGTTGCGGCAATGGCTTGGTGCTACACGTTCGACTTCAAGTAGTTCCCCAGACAGTAAGCGTCTGGGTTCTGGCGAATCGAGGGGCTCGTATCTGCGTGGCTATCACTGAGCTAACCCTCCGATATTCTACGAAGTGTGGGTCCCGCCGTCGCCGCGTCGCGGAGTAGGGCGGCGTGTGGGTTTGATCTCGGCGATGTGTTCAGGCGTGAAGTCTGCGATCGTGAACGCGTCGGCGATGTTGGTGATTCGATCGACAGTGAGGTTGGTCGGCGGCCGTATCTGAGCCTCCTCGGTTCGCGGGTTGCTGCTGTCGCTCATCACTCTGTGATCCTGAACGTGACTCGGTCGCGGAGCCATTCGGCGAATTCGGCCTCATCAATCTCGCCTGCAGCGACTGCGACCATGGTGTGTTCTGCGTCATCGACATCAGGCGGGTCGGGCGTCCATTGGCCGTCGTTGAGGTCGATGAAAAGTGTGAGTGTGGCCCACGCGGCCCGCTTATTGCCATCGGGCAACGGATGGTTGCGAGCGAGGCGCCAGCAGGGGACGGCGGCCTTGTCGTAAATATCCGGGTAGAAGTCTTGGTCGTCGAATCCGGCTTGGGGAGCGTGCAGAGCTGAGTCGGCAAGATCGATCCTGCCCGATCTGAGGAGTTCTTCAGCTGCGAAGCCGGTCGCAAGCTCGGTGATCACGAGGTATTCGGCAAGGGTGATGTATCTCGTCACTTGCCGAGGCGCTCGAGGAGTTCCTTATCGCGTTCGATGAGGCGCTTGGCGCGGGAGGTGAAGTCTTCGTCGGACCGGACGCGTTCGATTTCTGCGGTGAGTGAGTCGATGATGAGTTGGTTGACGCTGCTGCCTTGAACGCGGGCAACGGCTTCAGCTTCGTCGGCGAGTTCGTCGGGTAGACGGACGGTGGTTTGCTTAGGCATGATATCATGATAGCACGATGTCTCGATGTCCGGCTTTGGGCTCAGCTCACCGCCTAGACGATCCGACGGTTCTCGATCCAGCGATCGATGTCGTTTGAGCCGAATCGTATGAACTTGCCGACTTTGAAGAACGGTACGCGCCTCTCGGCGATGAATCGACGAACGAAACGTTCGGACACACCGAGTCTCTCGGGGAATGGGACACCGGGCGAGAAGTGCTCGCGTAGCGGAACGCGATTGAGGCGATGCCTCGACGGCGGTTGTGTCTCAGATTTTTCCTGGATGAGATTGATCGTTCTGGCCAGATGTCTTTGCTCGGTGGTGCTGTAGATCAGTACTTCGGTTGTGATCATTCCGTCTGGCTGACTCGTCTGGGATTCCGTGCAAGCTCATTGATCAAGGTCATGGCTCAGGTGTTGCTCAGCGGTCTGTCGTTCGGTCGCGCTGGCTGCGGCCACTACACCATCACCTCAGCCCACTACCCCCAGCTTCCCGCCCTCCACACCGAGTAGACACACACTCACCACCGTACCCAGCACCAGCCGCCACCAAACCACAAGGCCAGGAAGCCCACCGCCAGCAACACCGCCGAGATCCTCGCTGCGAACCCCACCCACACCGCTCGACGGTCCGAGGCTGGCCTCACTGGGAGGCTGCTGATCTATCTACTTTCGCACTTGAGTTAGCTGGGTTCGGGTCGGGACGGAGTCCACGCCGATGGACAAGGTCCAAAGGCACCGCCTGGATCTTGTCCTGTACAGGCTGCATGCGACTATCGTCACTTACGTAGTTCGGAGGGAGCTGCCATGTTGGCCTACGAAGTCCCCAACAGCTCTGCGGCGGTTACATGCGACCGCCTGCATTGGTCGATGTCGCCAACCGACCGCCGGGTCCGGGTGAAGGGATGGCAATTCTTAGTTTGATGTCTCATGGAAGTAGCGTTCTAGGCCCGAAGGATCTAGGCGGCCCTGCAGCGGAAGTCTTCCGGACGATCAGCATTGCCGAGCGGAACTCACTGTGGGCAAGAGCTGAGAGGTCCGGGCTGACGTTCCGGTACTTTCTCAACGAGCACGAGCCAAGGTCACCTTCTGGGTCTGCCCAGGAGGTGCTATCGGCGAAGCTACAGAGGAGTTGTTCCACACTATTCCGGAAGCTCCCGGCTTCGCCGTCCCGGCGCATGATCACACCAACGGATGAGAGCCCGACGTGATACAACTCGAAGACGTCACCGCCGGTACGCACCTGAGCGGCATCGATCCGGCCGGCCCTGTCGAGATCCGACAGGCCCGCCTCGTCGGGACCGATGCCCTCGAGGTCACCTACAAGACGACGGCTGGTCAGCTCGGGGAGGAGATCCTCTACCGGTCACACGAGAGCAAGCTCGGGCTAGTCACCCCCGGTCGTGTCTGGTCGTTCACGGCTGACGGTCACGAGTTTCGACTTGCTGCCGAGGCGCAACGGATCACGCTCGCTCACCTCTTCGACCCGATGCTCGCCGTCTCGATGAGTACAATCGAACCTCTCCCCCACCAGATCGAAGCGGTCTACGGGGAGATGCTGCCTCGTACACCCCTCAGGTTCCTCCTGGCTGATGACCCTGGCGCCGGCAAGACGATCATGGCCGGCCTGTACATCAAAGAGCTCATGCTGTGGGGCGACGTCGAGCGCTGCCTCATCGTCGCCCCGGGCAGTCTCGTGTCGCAGTGGCGTGAGGAACTCTACGAGAAGTTCGACCTGCGCTTCGAGATCATCACCAAGGAACACCTAGATTCGGTCGACTTTGGCGACGTGTTTCAGACCACGCCCCTCCTACTCGGCCGAGTCGATCAGCTGGCCCGGCGCGATGACCTCGTGCCCCGCCTCCGGGCCGCTCAGTGGGATCTAGTGGTGGTTGACGAGGCCCACAGGATGTCGGCCCACTACAGCGGTGAGGTCAAACGGACCAAGAAGTACCAGTTGGGCCAGCTACTCGGCAGCACTGCTCGCCATTTCTTGCTGATGACCGCAACCCCTCACGCAGGAAAGGAGGCGGACTTCCAGTTGTTCCTCGCCCTGTTGGACTCCGATCGGTTCGAGGGGCAATATCGGGACGGGGTCCACACGGCCGATGCCTCTGATCTGATGCGCCGGATGGTAAAGGAAGATCTCCTTCGCTTCGACGGAACACCGCTGTTCCCCGAGCGGTTGGCCAGCACCGTCCGCTATGAGCTGTCCGACGACGAGATGACGCTCTACGACGAGGTCACGGCCTACGTCAGGACCGAGATGGACCGTGCGTCGAGGCTCGATGAGGACGGAGGCCGGAGATCCACCGTCGGGTTCGCACTAACCATCCTGCAACGGCGGCTTGCATCCTCGCCGGAGGCAATTCACGCGTCGCTACGACGTCGCAAGGAGCGACTGAAGAAACAGGTCGTGGAAGAACGTCAGACTGCCCGGCTAGCGTCCCTCAGCCAGGCCCCGGCCGAGCAGCGCCTCGCCACCCTCCTCCAGGAAGACGCTGCCACCGAGAGCGGAGCCGCCGCTCCCGGTGTTTTTGACCTTGAGGTTCTCGACGAGCTCGACCCGGACGACCGCGAGACGCTCGAAGCGGAGGTAACTGACGCAGCTACCGCGGCCCAAACCATCGCTGAACTCGAGCTGGAGATCAAGGTCCTAGAGAAACTTGAGAAGCTAGCGCACGCGCTACGGACATCGGGTCGAGACCGGAAGTGGAACGAGCTCGCCAAACTCCTCCGCCAGCCGCTGATGTTCGACGACCAGGGCAACCCGCACAAGCTAATCATCTTCACCGAGCATCGCGACACGATGTGGTATCTCGAGCGACGACTTCGTGAACAGCTCAATCGGGACGATGCAGTGGTGTCGATACATGGTGGAACTACACGCGACGAACGACGAGCGATCCAGAGCCGGTTCACTCAAGATTCGAGGACCCTAATCCTCGTCGCGACGGATGCAGCCAGCGAGGGCATCAACCTGCAGAGGGCGCACTTGCTGATCAACTACGACCTGCCATGGAACCCGAACCGGATCGAGCAGCGTTTCGGACGAGTCCACCGCATCGGGCAGCGAGAGGTCTGCCACATGTGGAATCTTGTGGCTGAGGACACCCGAGAGGACCTGGTCTATGGGACACTGCTCAACAAGATCGAATCTCAACGCCAGGCGTACCAGGGCCGGGTCTACGACGTACTCGGCGACGCCATCTCGGGGCGGGAGCTGAGTGAACTCTTTGTAAAGGCGATCCGCTACGGAGACCGACCTGATGTGCGAGCGCAGATCTACCGCGTCCTCGACGACCAGGTCGGTGAACGAGTCCGTAAGGCTGTCAAGGAACCGGCCCTGGCGGCGTCAGTGATGACCGAAGGTACCCAAGACCGACTCCGGCGCGGAATAGAAGAAGCCGCGGCTCACCGACTTCAGCCCCACCACATCCGCTCGTTCTTCCTCGCAGCCTTCGAGCGCTTGAACGGTCGCCTTCGTGAACGAGAACCCGGCCGCTACCAGGTTCTCAACGTACCGCACCGCCTCCGCAGCCACGACCGCCTCAACGGCCGGGGCGATCCGCTCCTGACGAGATACGAGCGGATCACGTTCGACCCCAGCCTGCTGCGACAACACGACCACCCGGATGCTCAGCTGGTCGCGCCGGGCCACCCTCTGCTCGACGCGACGATCGGCGTCCTCTCTGCCGAGGTCGGTGACACCCTGCGGGAGGGCGCAGTCCTGGTGGATGACAACGACCCCTCGGGTGAGCTGCGGGTGCTCGTCTTTCTCCAACATGAGGTGGCCGACGCCCGTCCAAGCACTAGCGCGTCCCATACGGTGATCAGTCGCCGGTTCGAGTTCGTCGAGCTCTCAGCCAACGGTGATCCCCGCGCCGCTGGTCCAGCGCCATACCTCGACTACCGACCAGCAACGGCTGAGGATCTCAAGGCCGCCAGTGATCACCTCCAGGCGCCGTGGCTGACCACACCACTCGATCAACTCGGGCGAGACTACGCCATCCAGTGGAGCGCGCCCGAGCATCTGCAGGAGGTGACCGAGCTGGTCCAGCAGCGCGTGACACGAACCCGCGACGCCGTTCGACAGCGATTGACTTCGGAGATCAAGCGGGTCACGGCCCGAGCAGAGAAGTTCGGGCTCGAAGCCCGAGCAGGCACCAACCTGGAGATGAACGCCGACCGGGCCCGCCACGACGCACGCGAGCTCACCGAACGACTTGAGGCCCGAATGGTCAGTCTCGACCAGGAGGCATCGTTGCGGTCCCTCCCACCGAGGGTCGTCGGTGGCGCCGTGGTCATTCCCTCTAGCCTGCTGCGCTCGGACGATGACGAGACCTCAGCCCAGTCGTCAGAGGTGTCGCAGCGGCTCCGACAAGCTTTAGAAGTGGCGGCGGCGGCCGAACATGCTGCTGGCAATCGGCCGGCTGCCTTCGGTGAAGTCACCTCGGCTTCTGGCGGCTACCACATCCGGTCGATTGATGGGGATGACGACTACTGGTTCCTGACTGTCAAGCCTCGACCGGTTGCCGATAGGTCCGTAGTCATGATTTCGCGCAACGAGATGCTCACGTCGTTGAACAAGGGCGACCGGTACCTACTCGCGCTCGTCGACGTCGGCGACCGTTCCGATGCCTCCATCCGATACGTGGTTGGACCGCTGGTGGCCGACAACGAAGTCGGCTTCGAAGCTGCAGGCCGGTGCTACGACTGGCATGAGCTGTGGTCAAGAGGAAAGGATCGCCCACAATGAGCCAGGTATCCAGCGATCAGATTCGCTCCTTCATCAGCCAGCTCCGGGACTACGTCGATCGTCTCCCAGAATCGGGGATGCCGGTGAACCCGGTTTGGGAGGAGCGATTTCTGGACATCGAGGAGCGGCTCCAAAACGAGCCCGAGGTCTCGATCGCCCTGCTGGGTGGCACCGGAGCAGGCAAGAGCACCTTGGTCAACGCCTTGATCGAGAGCCGTCTCTTGCCGGTTAGCTCTATGAAGGCCTGCACATCAGCCATCACCGAGGTAGCTTTCGGCGAGGGGATCTACTCCTGCGAAGTAGAGTTTATTCCCCGCTCGGCGTGGCAATCTGAGCTTGAGTTACTGACAGCAGAGATCGCAGACAGCCGGTCCGAGACCGCTGATGAAGAACACAATCGAAGCTCAATCAACGGTCGAGACCCAAGCGTCTCGCGGGCCGCGGCAGACAAGCTCGTAGCGTTGTACGGCGCCGACCTAGCCAGGCGTTATCTGACCGACCTCGATCCCACCCACCTCCTCGAGACCGACCCGATCCGCTATGCGTTCGACCACGGCTCACACACCTTCGAGTCCGGCGACGAGAAAGAGTTTCGAGAGAATCTTAGGCTATTCCTCGATAGCGACAAGCCGTACTGGCCAATCGTGGAGAAGGTGAGGGTCAAGGGCCCTTTCAGGGCGTTGAGCGAGGGCATCGTGTTGGTCGATCTGCCGGGACTCAACGATCCCAACGCAGCCCGGGAGTCCGCGACCCGAAAGCACCTCGCCGATAGCCAGTTCGTGTGGGTGGTCTTCAACATGAAACGTGCACTGACGCGAGACGTCTTCGACTTCCTCCGGGAAGGCGAGTTGTTACGGCGGCTGTACACCGATGGTCGCACCGACTCACTGGTCTTCGTCGGGACCGCATCCGACGATGTCGACGTTGACGCCGACATCGAGCGCCTCGGGCTAACCGAGGAGGCCGCGATTCCCGAGATCGTCGATGCTCGCTCGAGTGAGGTGATGGACGTGGTTCGAACCCAACTCGACGAGCTGGGCCGCCTCCTCGCTCGGAACGCTGGTGAGGACGAGTCGCGCGCCGACGGGCTCCGCACCCAACTCCGCCAGGCACCGATCCACTGCGTCTCGGCCCGTGAATACCAGAAGTGCATCGGGATCATGCGCCGGACGAACCACCTGTTGACCGACCCGGCCACGACCAGGATCCCGGCGCTCCAGAGCGAAGCTCAACGCCTCGCAGGCGCCCGAGGTCGGCAGGCTCACCTGAGTCAGCTCCTGGAAAGCCTACGCTTGGTCAGAGAAGACATCGTTCGAACAATCGGGACTCATCACGGTCGAGCGCAAGCTGAAAGAGATGCGACTGAGGCTCAGCTCAAGGAGGTGACGGCGGCTGCGGCGCAGGCTGCCACGTTTCTCGACGAGCGATCGGGACGGGCTGTCGACCGATTTCGATCGGCCATCGACCAGGCCAAAGACGTACTGAACGAGCGACTCCGTGCCGCCGTCCAGGATGCCGAAGCCAAGGTTGAGGGGATCGACCAATCCTGGCACCAGATGCACTGGAATACCATGCGGGCGACCGTCAGGCGAGGCGGACAATGGGCGTCTGGCGGCCGGCGAATCGACCTGGCTGAGCAGCTGGCAAAGCCATTGCTCGACAGCGTGACCTTTGCCTGGGTCGACTTCTTCGGCGATCGAGCCCTGCAAGCTGTGGAGAACCTAGCCGAGGGTCTCAACGATGCAGCCGCAGACTACATCGATCGCTTCCAGCTGTCATTGCAGCCGGTACCGACTCTCGCCGGCGTCGTCGAGAAACACGCAGCAGCTACCGCTGGCGCCGCTCGCCAACTCGTCGACCAACGGCTGACGGAACTCGATCGCGACGTCAAGGAGCGACTCAGCACCGACCGGCGCCGGCTTAACGACGACGTGCTGGCCCAGATCCGCCTTGCTATGAAACCGGCCTTCGCCGAAGCGGCCGAGATACGAGGCAAGGGATCGGGCGCTCGTATGGTTGAGATTCTCCATCATCACGCCGTGCGGACGTCTGAGGAGATGTTCACCAGCGTCCGGACCGAGATCGAGGAACTACTGGTCGAGTTGGCCTCGTTCCTCCAGAGCCGCGCCGAGTCCGTTGGCTCGAACGTCAAGAGGGAAGCCCTGTCCATGAACGAGCTCGTAGCCTCCCGTGCCGGTGCGGAACTTGATCCCACGATCCACGATGCTGCGGCCGACCAGCTCCGCCGGCTCGGCGACCAGGCCCCCAAGTACTGAGCCGCTGAGCGATCCGGCGACCACCGACCGGCACCGATGCACGCCACCCGATTGGCCATCGGACCCGGTGAGACGGAAACACGACACGGTTACGCTGCACGGCGCGATCTGCCGATGAGGGTCAGGGTCGGCAGCTTCAAAGCCATGACCTGGAGATTCTGCCATGAGTTAGCCGGTACCGCTCCCATGTTCATGAGGCTCGGCTGACTTCGCTGCGGAGGCTGATTGGCTGACCGGATGGTTCCGTTGGCGAGGTAGTCATCGCCGACGCGAACCATCAGTAACACCCCCGCACAGGAAGAAGGCGTTTCCCCAGCCAGTGACAGCAGAGCGCGGCGCTGGCGACGAACGATTGCACCGTGGCTGGCGCTCCGCTGCAACTTTGGATCAGAAGGCTGAGAACTCGAGCCCTCTGGGCGCCAAGGCTAGGTGACGGCCACAGATCTGAGCTGTCGATGGTGACGACCTGCGGCCGTGAGAACAGCAACGCGACCGAGCACCCACGAGCGTGGACCGGGCCGGGATTTGCGTACAGCGAGGGTGGGGAACGGAGAGCTGTAATGCCGAGGAAGTATCCAGAGGAATTCAAGCGCGATGTTGTTGGTCAGGCCTTACGTCCTGATCGCACGATACGGGACGTGGCCGAGGATCTCGGTCTGGCTGCCACGACGGTGCAACGCTGGATCGCCAAGTATGGTGAGGAGATGAGTGAGGACCCACCGCCCGATATCGATTCGCTAGTGAAAGAGAATAAGAGGCTCGCGACTGAGAATCGGGAATTGGTGGCTCGCAACGCTGATCTTGAGGAAGATAGAGAGATCCTAAAAAAGCGGCCAGGTTCTTCGCCGCGGAAACGAAGAATGCTACGAGTTCATCGAAGCGGAACGGGTGAATCACTCGATCGTCCGGTTGTGTCGGGTGTTCGGTGTTCCGAGGTCGTCGTTCAATAGTTGGCGGCAACGACGAGCTGCTCGTGTGGAGCGTGAACGTTGCGAGCGTAAAGAGCAGATTCTGGTAGCGGCGGCGTTCAAGAAGGCTCGGGGGTTCTCCGGCCGGCGTCGTTTGCCGGACGATTTGCCGGAAATGTCGAGCTACAAGGTGCGTAAACATATGAAGTCTGCTGGACTTAAGGGCTATCAGCGGGGGTCGTGGAAGGGTTGCACCAACCGGGACCGGTCACAACTCAAGTCGCCGGACCGCCTGGATCGTGACTTCACTGTCGAGCGCCCCAACCAGGTGTGGGTGTCGGACGTGACCGAGTTCGAGACGACCGGGGGCAAGGTGTGCGCGTGTGCGGTAACGGACTTGTACGCCCGCCGGATCATCGCCAACACCATGTCTGATGCCAACGACTCGGATCTCACGGTTAAAGCCTTAAGGGCTGCCATGGTATTTCGTGGCGTGACCACTGACCATGAGCGTATCGTCTTTCATTCTGATCAAGGGTCTAATTATACCTCTGACGAGATGAAACGATGCGCTCGAGCTCTGGCGATCATAGACCTATCTAACGGGTCGACTGGTGACTGTTTTGATAACGCTGTGTCCGAATCTGTCTTCGCTACTTTGAAGGAGGAATGGTACCATCACGCCGGTCTATTAGATCCAGAAACTTTGTCCTCGGAGTTGAATGACTATATCTCCTGGTACAATACCACCCGGAGACAGTCCTATAATGGGAACCAGTCACCAGAGATGACAGAGTTGCTGTACTACGCTAAACAAGCCGCCTGATCTGTACGCAAGACTCGGCTCACCCCAGCCCGCTGACATCGTGGCAAGCTGGTCCGCGTGTCGGTGTCGTCTGAGGATCTGGAACCTCTCGTGGTTCCCGATGGCCGTGACTGGTCGAGAATCGGTGTCGAGCTTGGGCCGGAACTTCACGCTGGCCATCAGTCTCGGGTGTTTCGGGCCACCCAGAATGGCGATGGCGTCGTTGTGAAGCTCATTGACGGTCGACTCGTCGACGAATCACTCACCGAGCGGGTCGAGCTCACCGCAGCACTTGCCGAGCTGAACCCGTCAGTCGTTGGCCCGCTCCCGACCGGTCCCGACCCGGTGGCCCGACTCGGCCTTTGGCTCGTCGTCGCCTACCCCCTCGTCGAGGGAGACCCGCCCGACATCACCAACGAACACGACGTCAGCGACATGGCGTGCGCACTGGCCACGTTGCACGAATCCCTCAGCAAAGTCGAACCAGCCGGTCTTGCGCCAGTTGCCGCACTCCGCGACGTCGTCGCTGCCGCGAGCGGCGACGGGTTCGGGCGCCCCCAGCTCCTGCACGGCGACTTCTCACCCACCAACGTGCTGCGCACGGGCGACCAAATGAGGATCTTCGATTTCGACGATTGCGGATACGGGTCGCTGGAGTTCGAAATCGGCAACACCCTGTACATGGTCCTCTTCGATGCGGCGATGACGACCGAGCCACAACGGTACGAACGATTCCGGGGCTGGTTCGTCGACGCCTATCGATCGGCATCGGGCTTGGCGATCAACGACGTTCCGCTCGACACGGCCATCGAATTGCGGATCGAAGCGCTCGGCCGCTGGGTCGATGACCCGGCCAGCGCACCAATCGGTATTCGCACATCATCACCACAGTGGCTCGACAAGCTCAGAGCATTCGTCGAGACGCACTCCAAACCCTGACCACCTCCCGATCTGGGCAAGGATGCGCCGCTCCGTCGAGGCAACCAAGCAGGAGACCCTAGAGATCATCCGGATCAAACCGGGACAAGCGATTGATCACTCGGCGGACACTCTTAGACGCAGTCAGGCCACGAGCCCGAAACTGGCGAGCCCTGCCGATGACTTAGAGGAGAATGGAACCATGACCGTTGACCAAGCCGCGAAATCCCAGGCTCGCCTCGTCGTGATCACCGGCTTGCCCGGCAGCGGCAAGACGACCCTCGCCAAGAAGCTGGCTCCCGCGCTCACCGCCGTCCGGATGTGCCCAGACGACTGGATGATGGCGGCCGG
>Ga0316190_10002085_pt1 | contig 14553 bp, 14 predicted proteins | sample Eddworburrow2_MG_FD_204929 | JGI IMG/M metagenome (GOLD analysis project Ga0316190, IMG submission 204929) | Coastal sediment microbial communities from Maine, United States - Eddy worm burrow 2 | ecosystem: Environmental > Aquatic > Marine > Coastal > Sediment | place: USA: Maine | collected... | reverse complement strand
GTGCTCTTAAAGGCTGAAATTCTGCTGAAAAAATCTTCGAAACTCAACTATTCAAACTCCAAACGCAACCCAAAGCCAAACGCATTACCATCTCTAGCTAGCCAATACGATGACTGCATTAAAGATGAAACAATCTCATAGGTGGCGCCAGTTTTCTCTTATTAAGCTGCTTTAGCTGACCCAAGATATACTCCTGGTTTCGCTGCTTGCTCGTGCTCTCTAGCTGTACCTTTACTCTCATCTTGGGAGCCTGTGGTGTGAATAACTGATACTTCATACCGTCAATATAATGTTCTTGTTTTTTTCTGTCAAGACCTATAGCATTTTACTCTCTTGAATAACTACTATCCTATAGTTTTTATATATATGAACAGCCCTTTGCAACAACCTCTATTCTTCTTGGGTGTTTAAAAATAAAATTGTGGACAAGTTGTGTATCGCTTATGAAAGAGAAAAATACAGTATAATCAAAGTCTATGAAGGTCAAAGCGCTCACCTACAACTTACTTTTCAATAAAGCTCTTCCCATGATCGAAAATGAGATCCGTCGAGAAAAGCCAGACATTATCTTTTTTCAGGAAATCGCGCTCGATACGGCTCATTTTGAAAAGATTGAGAGTCTCGGCTATAACCTTGCAGATTTTTCTATCAGCTTTCGAAGAGGTAAAAATGTGTTTGGTGTGGCTACTTTTTATAGACCCAACAGATTGGAGCTGACAAAAACTCAGTCATTCAGCCTTCCTAGCAGCTTATACCAACAATTGATTTATGTGCTACAACAAAAAAAGAGTCCACGTACGGTTCTCAAGACAGTATTCAAGACCCGCTCAGAAGATTTGCTTATCGCCTACAACATTCATCTTACACCGGTTGCGTTAAATGGCCTACGCATGAAACAAATGTACAATACATTTGAAGATCTTCACCTCCACACAAAACATGCAATCATCATCGCTGGTGACTTCAACTATCCGTACGGGAGAAAGAAACTCGAATCTGTATTGGAGGAGTACAAACTAAAAGAGGCCACGCACAACATTAGCCACACTCACGAACATAACATTCTATATATTGCAAAAATAAAACTGAAGCTTGACTACATACTGTATAAAAACCTTAAGCTTACCGAAACTAGACGCCTTGAGATAAAGCACTCAGATCACTATCCAATCCTTAGTACATTTGACATGTAGACTCGCTTGAACTCTACCCTACGGGCCTGCTGCAATCTGATATACCCGATACTGATCATTCTCGTATACGAGCGGAAGGTTGAATATTTTTTGTTTTTGCGTCACCACATATGTTGCTCCGTACTTGTGCGCGACTGTCGTGATTGAGGAGGTGGTGTGTTTGTTATACGCTTCTCTTGCAATCTCGCGGTTGCGCACATAGTCGCCCTCAAACTGAACCAAAGCCCCCGGCGCAACGTCATCAAACCGTTGCTTCCACTGCTGTTTTTTTGACGGCGCAAACGCAATCTCTAGTAAATCTGCCAATGTCACCACCGTTGAACGCTGTGACAATACACGCCACTCATAATTATAGAAGAACCATTCAGATGGCAGAGTAATAAACACCGCATCTATTGGAGTATTATGACGGGCAAATCTCTGCACTTGCACATATGCCGAATCTTGCTCTCGGATAAACACACCTGGCTGCCAAAGACCGGTGCTATATGAGCCAATGTATGTGCTTAATAGAACCACCACGTATACAAACAGCCATAAAATCGGGCGATTAAACGTACGAATGAGTGCGTAAAACACAATAGCAATAAACGTTAATGGAGAGGTGAGTAATGTGCTCAGCATCACAACGACGCTTTTTTCCCCAAATGCTCCATGACGATATCTGTCCACCAAATACGCAATGCCGTGCATGTATCCGAACAAAAGCCCAAATAATCCAATGCGAATAATTTGCGCTTGAACCAATATTGTAGCGGGATAAAGATATGAACTAGCCACCCCGATAATTAGCACAATACTCACCGCCAGCATAAAATGATTAATATGTCGCGCAAGTTTGATTTTTTTATTTATATATTGAGCACTATAAAAATAAATAGCGATTGCCGATATGCCACTGAGGGTGAAGATAGTATTGAACGGTTTCGATATGTCTAGAGGAAAAAATAAATGCGATAACATGCCGCGCGAGAGTATCTGAAACCATTCCATGTTGACGCTAATATCGATGGATGAATTTCCGAACTTCCATATAAAAATAGGGAGCGCAGGTACGAGAAATGCTGCGCTCATTATGATCATTCGCTTCGCATACTGGCCATTAAATGAACGACCAGCGCTCAGCACAACATCTAAACCAAACATTGCCAAAACAAAATGTACGGAAAGCGCATGAAAGTTATACATAATTCCCAAAAGCATCATCGCGCGATACGGACGATGATCTAGCCACCAGCTAATGGCCAGCAACAAAAATGGAAGAGCAAATGTACGATTCAATACCGAGAACTCAAAAAGACTAAATCCGCCAAAAGATAGATGCATCGAGATAAAACACAAACAAATAAGTGCCGCAATCAGAGCGTCTTTATATATCTGCCTTCCCAAGCGCCACAGCATAATAAACGTCAGCCATGTTGAAAAAACATGCAGCGCAAACATTCCCACCTCCAGCAAACCGATATGATAAAGCGGTTTGAATAGAAACCAAAAGTATGAATAATGTTCATATCGAATATCCATGAAATAATCATTTGGATATAAGTTTGGATTGATCGATTTTAGTAAGTATGGAATATGACTTGCCTGGTCAAAGGTTCCAAAATAGTATCCGACAAACAATATGGTGTATGTACTCAGTAAAAGCATAAACATCCATCTGGTTGGTCGATGAGTGTTTAGTTTTTCAATAAAATATGGCCAAAATGGTTGTCCTTTCTGATCTTTCATAGTTTTTTGAGATTCACCTTAATGAGTGAGCTGTAATTGTCACAAGCATATATATTGAATGAAGCCTTGCACTAATGCAATAGCATTTCTTTGTGTTATTTATTTTTTTATATCGCGATAATTGTGCCCACCCATTTCATAGGAAAAATATTTTTTACGGATATCCCCGCGAATCAATGCGTAGCCAATGCCAAAAAAAAGAATAAGCAGAGATCGCAAGACGCCTTCTCTGCGCAATCGACGAAGAGAAAATACTGACACTGCTTTGGAGGCACACACAACTGCACCGCCCGCTGCACGAGCGCGTCGAACAAGATTATGATCCTCACCTATGTATATCGAGGTGTCATATCCGTCAACAGCATCAAACAATGCTTTTTCTATCCCGACACACCCTATCGAAGACAAAGGCCGTGGCAAGTGCTTGCTCAAGCAAACAACCTTATTCATAAAAATATATGACATACGTAACAGAATCGAGTGATCATCCGGTCCAAAGTATGGAATATATATACCATGAGGATGGGTATCAATAATGTTTTTTAGCTCATGCAAAAAATCTGGTCTCAACTGTGTGTCTGCATCGACAAATAAAAGATACTCTCCCTTTGCAAGCTGCGCCCCACTGTTGCGTTGCGCTGCGACATTTCCCTTTTTGTGACTATGTGTGTGTATTGGTAGTTTTGAGACAAATGAACAAGCATTTTTTAGCGTAGCATCACGCGATCCACCATCTGCAATATGTACATCCACAATATTTTCTTTAAGGCTTTGTGCCGCGATTGTCCGCAGCAAACGAGGTAAGTATTTTTCTTCATTCAACGTAGGAATGATTATTGAGAATAGGGGGCGATGGCGTGTCATAGCTTTTCAAAATCGAATGAGCGTACTACAATGTACGCAACACATCGTTTCCGATATATTATACCTATGATTAAGTTGCACATCCCCCCCATCTGGATATTATTCTTTGTAACGCTTCTTGATCTTATTGGATTTGGCATCGTCATACCGCTATTGCCAGCTCTGTTTACCGACACGCAATCACCATATAGTGTGCTGAGACCAGGTATGAGCTTGCAGCAGGGCTATATTCTTTTTGGTGTCTTACTCGCAATTTACCCATTCTTTCAATTCTTCACCGCGCCGATTTGGGGACAACTATCTGATCGTCATGGAAGAAAGCGATTACTTGCCGCGACAATGGTTGCTATGGCTTTCTCCAACGCCCTATTTGCATTTGGACTTATCGTAAAGAGCATTCCACTACTACTCATTTCAAAAGCTCTTGCGGGAGCTTCTGGCGGAAATCTTTCCATCTCACAAGCAATTGTCGCTGATCTTTACTCACCTAAAGTCCGCGCGCGTAAGTTTGGTGTCATTGCCGCTGCTTTTGGCATCGGGATGATGCTCGGACCCTACTTGGGTGGCAAGCTTGTTGATTCATCGGTAGTATCGTGGTTTTCTATTGAGACGCCGTTTGTTGCCACTACCATTTTGAGCTTGCTCAGCGCGCTCTCCATCATATTCTTTCTTCCTGAAACTATTCGACAAAAAGAAGATCTCGACATTCACTGGTTGCGCTCTATTGCCAATGTTGCTCGTGCGTATGAACTCACGCGTATGCGTACAATCTTTGCCGTTGGCTTTTTATTTCAAGCAAGCTTTGCCTTCTTTGCATCATTTATAAACGTATATCTATATCAAGAATACCGCTTCAACGAGGGTCAAATTGGTGAATTTTTTGGGTTTGTAGGGATATGGATTGCGCTCACACAACTGGTCATCAGTAGGTTCGTATATGGACGTTTTTCTAACCGTACAATCATCCTGACGTCATTGTTTGTATATGCAACATCGATACTCATGCTCTTTTTTATTAGCAATATATGGGCGCTTCTTATAAATGCGGCAATATTTGCAATTGCTAATGCGCTTGCACAAATCAGCATTCTTGCGCAGGTAAGCGCTCAAGCCGGCATAACAACGCAAGGTAAGATTCTCGGGCTCAATGCAAGCATATATGCACTTGCTCAGATGATCCCTCCGCTGTTGGCTGGATTTGTTGCAGCGTCTTTCCAGTCTGACACACCGATCATCCTCTCCTGCATCGTTGCTTTTATGTCGTTTACTGTATACGCTCTTGCAAGAAAAAAGACATATAAGTAGATTGTTTTTGTAATATAAAAATATGCTTTCTTGTGCGTAAGCTACGCATAAGCATGATAAAATATACCAATGAAAATATCCGTTGTAGTTCCAGTACTCAACGAGCAAGACAACATACTTGTCTGCCTCAAACACATTAGCGCACAAACGCGTCCTGCCGACGAGATTATTGTTGTGGATAATGGATCCACGGACGATACGATGCCGCTTATTCGCAAACATTTTCCGCAGGTACGCATCTTACATGAGACAGTAAAAGGAACTACGCCAGCGCGGAATAAAGGGTTTAATAACGTACGGGGAGATATCATCGCACGTACTGACGCAGATACGAGAGTGCCGCGCAGCTGGCTTAAGCGCATCGAGACAAACTTTCACAAAAAAGAAATTGATGCGGTTACTGGTCCTCTTGTGTTTTACGACCTGAAGGGAAGCAGTACAATGACTATGTTCAAAGCATATATGCGCACCATGTATCGAATGCTTGACTTCCATCTACTTCACGGCCCCAACTTTGCTATTAAAAAAGAGATGTGGAGCAAGGTAAAAGATAAGGTGTGTCTTGACGACCGTGAAGTACATGAAGATTATGATCTATCCATCCATATTCACAAACAAGGCGGCATCATTCAATATGATCCACGCCTTACGGTCCCCGCCTCATCTCGCCGCATCAAACATGATCCAGTAACATTTTTTATCGAATACCCCATAAGACTTGCCAAAACAATCCGAAAACACTACCCTCTTCGAGAGCAACTCAATAAAAAACTCATTAAGAAACTTTAAATGTAATAAGAGAAAAACACCTCCCTTTGCGGCCGATACGCAGACTAAAAAAAACATGAACATATCAGTCGTAATACCCGCATACAATGAGCAAAAATATATTGGTGCTTGTCTTGATTCGATTTTTGCGCAGACTAAAAAAGCCCATGAAATCATCGTAGTCGACAATAACTCCACAGATGACACAACGAAAATCGTGAAAAAATATCCCGATGTTTTACTCATGCACGAGCCGCGACAAGCAACTGTGTATGCGCGCGACACAGGATTCAATCATGCAACGGGCGAGGTGATCGCGCGCATTGATGCCGACTGCATAGCTTCGGCAGATTGGCTGCACAACATTGAAAAAATATTAGAAGACAAGAGTGTAGATGCGGTAACGGGTGCGGTCGAACATTATGATTTGCCAAAAAAAACTAGCAAAGAATTTTTGAAACTTCACCGGTTGATTGAACGCAACATCGGATACCCTCTCACTCTTGGCGCTAATCTTGCACTTTGCGCCTCACTTTGGAAAAAAATATCCGCAAACGTTTGTGATAATGAAGATCCATACATGTTTGAGGATACAGACCTTGGCATTCATATTCATCTGGAGGGAGGGAACGCAATGATTAGCCCTGCAATCACAGTAGACACAACGGCCCGTCGATTCAAGAAAAACCCTCTTGAGATCTTAGTGGATTACCCCAAAAGAATTATATATACGCTCAATAAACACAAGGTTCCAAATACACTTAAACTTTCTGACTTTTATAAAGCGCTTTTACCTCGCTCAACGTAGTGGCATCTTGTGCGAGACGGTCATCCCGAAAACGAATAAGGCGAGGAAAACGGAGCGCATACCCTGACTCATCCACCATACTTGCTGATCCAGATTTTGAAGACTTCATAATGCGCCCGGCCGTATGCGTCGCAGAACGGGTTACTTCATCGGCCTTTATCTCAACAACAATTTTTGGGTCAATCCATACGTCGCACTTCATTGCTTTATCCACTTCATATTGAGGAGGAGTCTTCTTGCTTTTAAGCACATCGCTTCGCCGCTTCAACTCGTGCCACTGCTCATCGCTCAATCCGGTGCCTACTTTTGAGACAGTTACAAACACATCTTTCTCCTCATCGAGCACACCAACCAAAAACGCACCGATCCCAAAGCCTGAGCGCCTCCCTTTGCCGTAATCATATCCCATCACCAAGCAGTCAATCGTATCGTCAATCTTACTCGAATAACTACGCTTGAGTTTAATCCAATTCCAACCGCGCGCTCCAGCCTGATACACACCGTCTCGCTTCTTAGCGACAATGCCCTCTAGTCCTTGCTCTATCGCATCATCAAACATCTGCTCCAGCACTATTGGGTCATCGATTACCTCATCTTTTGCAACAACAACCACGTCATGTCGGACATCATCTTTCCTATCAAGAAGTGAAGATAACTTTTTTCGACGAGATTCAAAGGGTTCGCTAATATAGCTTTCACCATCAACATACAGTAGCTCAAAAACAAATAAGCGTAGTGGAATCTCTTTGGCTTTTTCTTCTATGTCGTACTTGCGTTTACGTTGTACTGTCTGCTGAAACGGCAATAATTTATTTGTGTGCGGATCATACCCAATTGCTTCTCCTTCAATAATCGCCTCATTGACCTTTACTTGCGCCGCCACCCCCCGAACAAGATCTGGATACATATGCGTCACATCCTCAAGGTTACGAGAATAAAGGCGCACTTCAGAGGTTGATTTCCCCTCGCTATTTTTCACTTTCTTTACGTGAATCTGCAAACGAAAACCATCATACTTAGACTCCACGCGGCACGCACCAATTTTCTCGATGATCTCCTCACCGCTTGATAGACGCTCAGCACGCATCATAAGAATTGGCGTGAACAGCTCTGGCTTCACATGACTAAGACCTTTTGCTCCGTGTTTTTTTAGCTCTTGTCCGATATATCCCAAGTCGGGACGTACGTGGTATGCAGACTCAATTTCTGACCGAAGACTTTTATCGCCCGTGATCATCCAGGAAAATGCATCAAGCACTGTCATATCTGAAAATCCAAGACGCATCTGCCCCACCGGTATTCGCACCAAATATCGACTAGAAAGAGGGTCCGACTGAGCGATCAAATGCGCCAATATATTAAGCTTTTGATCTTGAGAGCCGGAACCCTTGCGACCTGCTAGATCGTAAAGACGTTCAAATACTTGCTCTATAGAAAGATCTTCCTGCTCAAACGAAACGTACTGTTTTTTAAAAGACTCCACCGTTTGACCAAGGTCGCCGGTTTTCTTTAGTTCGCTTGTGAAGTATTTCGTGTCAAGATTCATAGAGGAGATCGCCGCCTTTGAGATGAGTTTCTCCGCAATACCAAACTCAAGCGAATTAAACATGGGCGCCACCCGACCCTGTAGCAAATACATGGTGGAGCGAAACTCCGCAGGAGTAAGCTCCTTAAAAAGATCCGACAAATGCTCAGTGATAGCGAGACGAGACGCCTCTTTTTCTATGATTTCAAAATAGTGAGAAAGACGAGAAAAAAGCATATGTTGACTGGTGAAATAGTAAATAGTACTTAGCAAACCTTGTGAGTGATTTACTATTTGTTAACGCAATAGCCTGCGCACTTACAAAACTAGGTTAATACGTATCGCGCTGATTTGGTACTTCCAATTTTTTTCACCAGTCCTGCGCTGATCATTTCTTTCAAGTCGCGCAAAAGACTATCCTCCGAAACCTCTGAGGCAACTTGCCCAAACATTTTGTTTTGTAAGTACCCCACTTCTTGGATGTACTCCATGATGCGCAACTGCCGATCATTCAAGAATATCTGCTGGCCACCAATTTTCTCTTTGAGTTTTGCATCTTTTGATATGCGCAACACTTTTTCTTTAACGCGGTCAAACTCCACCGATGCCCCCCAACAAAAATATTCAAGCCACGCCGTCAGGTCTCCAGCGGTCGCCTTTTGCAGATGCTCATAGTAGCTAACTGCGTCTTTATCATAAAACTCCTCAAGTGAAAAAAATCGACGAATGTCATAGCCACCAAGCAACATCACCAGAGTTGCTAAAGATCGTCCCACACGCCCATTCCCATCTACAAACGGGTGGATGCGCACAAACTCATGGTGCACGATACCCGCCTTAATAAGCGCATGTATGTCGTCATCACTCTTATTGACCCAGTGCACAAACTCACGCATGAGAAATGGCACCTCAAGAGGCGGAGGCGGACGAAAGGTGACTTCTCCCGTTTGTGAGTTTCGGATAATCACTTGCGTTTGGCGATACTCACCAGCACGATCCTCTTCCAAAATCTTGTCGACAACCAAACGATGTAACTTCTTGATGAGTTGCTCCGTGATTTTTTCTATCTTGCGCCCGGCCTCACCATCAATCAGCTCAATCAATTTTCTATAGTTAATGATTTCCTGAATATCGCGTGGTCGCGCAATAACGTCGCGCCCCAGCAGTACATCTTTTGCCTCATCCATCTGCAGCTGGTTTCCTTCAATGTGCGTGCCGTGATGAACCGCACGGACAACTGCATCATCCTTAAATTGTTTTTCCCACAAAGGCAAAAGGGGTGCGTGACGAATAACCTCTTCAGCCGCCTCAATCTTGGATATTGCGATGAGCATTTTATTGGTGATGTGGTAGTCGGGGTTAAACATGATTATTCTTGCGCCAAAAAGATAACAGGCGCACTATTTGTCATTGTACACGAGCTAATGCGGGAATTGCACGGGGTTTATTTTCCAAATCTGCGGCCACGTTGCACATACTCTTCAATACATGCGTCTAGATCGCCCGTTGTGAACGCCGGCAAGTGTTGCGGGCGAAATATCCACTCTGCGTATGCTGCTTGCCATATCATGAAGCCGCTCGTTCGCTGCTCACCGCTGGTGCGAATAACCAAATCAGGATTGGGATATTTCAGACCATTCGTATCCAGCAGTGAGGAAAAATCGTTCAAGTCTTCTATTTTCTGTCCTCCATTCTCCATTTTTTTTGCAGCACGTAGAACCTCATCTTGCCCGCCATAGTCAAGAGCAACGATCAGTGTGTGGTCGCAGAATTGCTTAGTCTGCTCCTGACAATGCTCTATTTGGAGGCGAAGACTTGGGGGGATGCGGTCGCGACGACCAATGTGCACGATACGGATATGCTGCTTCTTTGCCGTTTCCAAATATTCACCAAACCATCGCTCAAAAATATCCATAAGATGCCTCACCTCATCCTTATCTCGCTTCCAGTTCTCCGTAGAAAACGCCCAAACAGTAAACACTGGTATCCCCAATTTTCGAATGTGCTCACCAAGCTTTTTCACCACCTCAAAGCCTTGGCGGTGCCCTTCAAAGGTGGGGAGATTATGTGCGTGGGCAAATCGTCTATTCCCATCAGGAATGAGAGCAATATGCTGCAATGGTGGCTGAGTAGGATTAGTCATAGTATGGGTCATTATACAAAACACTGCCAACTATTAACTATCAACTAAAATGAGTGTATACTATTTCTTATATGTCTCAATCTCGTTTACTGGCTGTTGTCGACATCAGCAACTCAACCGTCAACCCTGTTGCTAAATTTGCAAATCTTGCGGTGATACTTGACGTTGTGGTTCCAATACTGCTTATCGGAGTTGGGTTAGTGGGGCTTGCGATGCTTGCTTTTGGAGCGCTTACTTGGATCACTGCAAGCGGCGACCCGCAAAAGGTTGAACAGGCTCGACGCACAATCACTTTTGCCATCATTGGTATTATAGTTGCGATAATGTCATTCTTATTTATCCGCATCATATTGTTTGTTACTGGCACTGGCGACAATCAATTTAATCCATTACAATTTTAGGTGTTATGTTAGTGATGCTTGCAGGCAATAATCCATTTGGTAAAGTAGAAAATCCCGTTGGTACGTTGGGAGATAATCCATCTGCCGACCTAGGGAGTCTTATTGCTGGGGGCATTTTAATGGCGTTTGTTATCGCTGGACTTTTCGCTCTTTTATACGGCCTGTGGGGTGCCATCGACTGGATCACCTCTGGTGGAGATAAAGAAAAGCTTCGCAAGGCACAAGGCAAGATTCGAGATGCGCTTCTTGGTGTGATTATATTGGTCGTGGTGCTTGCTATATTTGTAACCTTGTTCCAGGTTGTGCTTGGAGGACGCATCATTCGCTTTGAAGGAGGATCAATTCAATTCACGCTGCCAACAATCAATGATACCGGTGGTGGTGGATCTGATCCAGTCCAATGTCCGGGCTGCCCACCTCTTTAAAATAGAATATGCAATATTATGAAGACAACATCTACATTCCCCACGTCGATGAACATGATGAGTACATTGATAAAGTAGAGCGTTGGGAAGCGCATGAAAAGAGCATTCTTCATCGGGCGTTTACGGTTGGTCTACTTTATCAAGATCAAATGATCTGTCAACATCGCAAACATCCAGTCTTTGATGGTTGGCTCGACCTCACTGCATCTTCTCACCCACAAGTATTTGATGATGGCGCGGTACAACCGATTGAAGAGGCGATTTACCAAACACTACAGCGCGAGTGGCAGATTGATCCAAAGGAGATACACGATCTTCATAGCAGTGGATATGTAGTATACGAGTCCCCCGATCCTCATGGAGCGTATATTGAGCACGAAGTTTGTCACCTTTACTTGGGGACCATCGAGCGTATTCCTTCGCCGCAAAATGGGGTTGCGTACGGATATACTTTGCAGACAATCAAGCGTCTGGGCGACACTAGCAATCCGGTAAACTCAGCACTTGCTCCGTGGGTAGATGAGTTTTTTAAGAGCGGCCTGTTAAAATAAATGGCGGTTTGAAACGGTAGTTCCTTTTGTTGGTGTACTCACAATAATATCCTTCACAAAGTCGAGCTGTTTGAGCTTTTTCATAAGCGCTTCTTTGGCGCTAAGCAAACACAGCAAGTGAACGTCTTGCCCTGTGTTTATAGTAAAGTATACCTCCAACCCCTCACTTCTCCACGTTTTGCACAACTTCATCACTTCAAGTGTTCCCGCGCTCCAATAAATAAGTGAGGGTTGTGAGGTGAGCATGACCGCATGCATGTTGAGCGCTTCGGCCTCAATAATTTCACCAAAGAGTGTGAAGTCACGAACCGTTATGGCGCGTTTGATGTCGTCTATTTTTTGCTTCATACCACCAGATCGAGCTTTTTGAAAAGGACTGGTATTGACTAGTTTTTGACCTTCACTTGTTGGCACGTCTTTGCGGCCCGATGACACAACGGCGACAACGTCAATAATATCCCAGTGTTCTGCTGGAAAAATGGACTGTGCAAAAGAGCTGTCCGATGTGTCACCATCCAACCACTCCACCCATCCATCAGGGATACTGCGACATGCCGATCCTGAGCCTTGGCGAGCGAGAATGGAGAGCTCTTTTTCAGAAAGTAAAAGTCCAAGCGCTGTTGTTGCCGCTACGGTAAGGGCGGCAAATCCACTTGCTGAGGAAGACAATCCGGTACCGGTTGGGAATGAGTTTTCTGAGATAACTTTTGCTTTCGTTGATACCTTTGCCAACGCGCGTATCCGGTCCAGGTGCTCGACCACACGAGAAGATTCTTTTGCGTTAGAAACGCCGCCTATAGTGATCTTGTCACTTAAAAATGTATCTGAAAACTCAACGGTAGTCGTGGTAGTGAGACTAGAAAGGTTCATCGAGATGCTTCCGTTTACCGGCAGTCGCAACGCTTCATCTTTCCTACCCCAATATTTTATGAAGGCAATATTTGTGGGTGCGATTGCGCTGGATTTCATACAAGTTTAAAATGTTCAAAAATATGTAATAAGCCGTCGTCGTTAACATCTCCGCCCATATGCTGATATGGGTCTTCCAAGTTAAATCTACCTTTCAGCTCATCCGTTGCGTTCCCCATCACACCCTTATATCCACAGTGCTCAATAAAATCCCAGTCATGAATTGTGTCTCCCACGCCAAGAACGTGCTCCGGAGCAACGCTGTGCTGCTTAAGAAGCTCTTGAAGCCCAGAATATTTTGACACGCCCTTTGCCGTAATGTTGCGTATTCCCACACCTTCTATTGATGGATTGATACTCCATGGATTCGCATGCGCATTGCCGCCTACTTCTACTTCTGCCGCAATATTATTTATCACACCTTTTTGCCTATCATCAAATGCGTATAAGTTTATTTTAACGACCTCTTGATCTTCCACCTCTTGCGCAGATGAGATGTGAGCTGGCTTTACATGCATAAGCTCTGCATAAATTCGTTCAAAGGAAAATGCACCGTTAGCGTGATAGCTAAAATATTGTGTTGGGGTGAATAAGTGAGCTAATACTTGATTGTCTGCGCAATGCACAACAACCGACTCCACAACGGATGCCGGTAGCGATGCTTGAGAAATAACCTCTCTCTTCATAGGATCAAAAACAACGGCACCACTATCGGCCACATGCGCGCCTGTAAGACCGATCTGGCGCGCCGTTTCTCCAATGACAAAAGATGTCTTTCCCGACAAAAGAGAAACAGGTATTTTTTCTTGAATGGCAGATAATGCGCTGGAAACACGTTTGCTTGCATGAGGATGCTGATCGCTTTTTGGGCCGACAACAACGCCATCAACATCAAGAACCACCGCTTTGATCATATAATTTATTTTTCTAGAATCGCAAAGCATATTTTAACATTTTTTCTCCCATATGCTTTGTGCGCCCGTGCTTCACAAGCCACCATTCTCTATTCTTGCCCCTTCAGCATTTGTATCCACGTCAACCAGCTCCCCTCCTACCGCGCTGATTGCCGCCTCCATATCTTGCCATTTATTCCTTGGTCCAAGCGCAATCATGCAGTCGCCACCTCCGGCACCGCTCATCTTCGCCCCCCAAGCGCCCACCTTCCTCGCGCTGCTGATCATACGCATCAACTTGTCGGTCTCCACGCCATAAGACTCCATGAGTGTTTCACCAATATTCATCAAGCTTCCAAACTCCTTCAGGTTTGCACCGCGCAATGCTTTGCGCCCCTTCTCAACTATCATGTCGCTTTTTGCAAAAAGTGGCTCAAATATTTCGGGATGAGCTTTTGCGCGTGCCCCCACCATCTTTACTAGTTTTGAGGTATCACCTTTTGTTCCGCTATAACCAACTAAAAGTGGCAACGAATCGATTGTAATCGGCTCAATCACCTGACCACCTCCAGTAAAGTAGAGGGTTCCTCCATAAATCCCAGCAGCAATATCAAACCCGCTACCCACGCCCTGAATGTCGATAACTGTTTTATATGCAACGTCGAATAGTTCTTTTTGCGAGAGGTTCAAATCGAAAAGCTCGCAAAGCGCTTTGACGACACATACCGTCGATGAGGAAGAAGACCCAAATCCAAACTGGCTCGAAAACTCACTCCGCGTCTGTACTCTCACTCCAAAGTTTTGAGTTTCAGATCGTAATTCGTAATTCGTAATTCGTAATTCAGATACATTCTTGATTGCTTGCTCAACAAATCGCGCACCCTTTGGCACCTCTCCCTGTGAGAGTTTGGAAATTGGTTTTTGATAATGCGAGACATTAACCTCGGGTGCTTCAAGTTGAAACACCGGCTCATCCAAAAGAGTAACGGTTGCGTACATGCGTTGACCCACCGCCGTCACCAGACACGCTCGACCAT
>Ga0316190_10002084_pt1 | contig 14560 bp, 10 predicted proteins | sample Eddworburrow2_MG_FD_204929 | JGI IMG/M metagenome (GOLD analysis project Ga0316190, IMG submission 204929) | Coastal sediment microbial communities from Maine, United States - Eddy worm burrow 2 | ecosystem: Environmental > Aquatic > Marine > Coastal > Sediment | place: USA: Maine | collected... | reverse complement strand
GCCGCCTGATTGCCACCGCTAGCAGCGAAATATACGGCTCGCTTGACTATGTCCAACGCCGTCTGCGCGCTACCGTTTCGCTGGATCCGCTCTAAAGTTCATGGTAGCCCTCGAACGACCTGCGAAGGATGTTGTTTAACGGCTTTCAAGTAGTCATATCAGTTTAAAATTTTCTTTATATTTCAATAAGTTTTAGTTCAAAATTAAAGTATTATTTGAGTTGTTGAAATTTAGACACTATACTCAACGGATCAATCCCTGGGTTATCCGGAATGTCATTGAGCGGTGAGCAAAAACCGACACTTTTTCTGGTCGACGATGATGCCATTATCGCCGATAGCCTGGAGTATGTGCTGAGCGATGAGTATCAGATCGAACGCGCCTGCGATCGCGTTTCGAGCTTTGAAATGATTGATAAGATGGTGGAGTCGCCAATCCTGGCGCTGGTCGACCTCGGCCTGCCACCCAATACTCACCGGCCCGATGAAGGGCTCGCCGTAATTCGCAAAATCTCGCAAATGCATCCATCCACGCGCGTGTTGGTGCTTTCCGGTCAGGACAACAAGAAACACGTGCTGCAGGCCAAGGAAGGTGGCGCCGTCGATTTTATTGCCAAACCCTGTGATATCGCGGAAATCAAGGTGCGCCTGAAGCGGCAGATTATCGCCGGGGGCGGTGAATCAGGGGGGCATGGTGATGTCGAAGGCATTGTCGGCAGCAGCGAAGAAATCGAACTATTGCGCATGCAGATACGGCAGATTGCCGACTCTCCATACCCGGTGTTGATCGAAGGTGAATCGGGCAGTGGCAAGGAAGTTACCGCGCGCAATCTGCATCGCTGCAGTTCGCGCAAACTCGAGCCCTTTCTGACTTTGAACTGCGCCGCTTTTAACGGTGAGTTGCTGGAATCCCAGCTGTTTGGTCACGTCAAGGGCGCGTTTACCGGTGCCACCGAGACCAAGAAAGGCTTTTTCGAGGAGGCTGGTTCAGGCAGCCTGTTGCTCGATGAAATAGCCGATTTGCCGCTGGATTTGCAGGCCAAGCTGTTGCGGGTTCTTGAAAACGGCGAATACTACCGGCTTGGTGAAACCCAGGCGCGCCATGCCAGCGCACGCGTGCTCGCCGCAACCAACAAGGATATTTTCGCAGAGATTAATCAGGGACAATTCCGCGAAGACCTTTACCATCGGCTTAGCGTGCTGACCGTGCGCGTGCCGTCACTCAACGAGCGTAATGGCGACAAGCTTGAACTGCTTGACTACTTTATGCACGAGGTGGCCGAGCAGATGGCAACCTTCCAGCTGGATGAAGATGCACTAACACTTTGGAATAATTACCCTTTCCCGGGAAATGTGCGAGAATTGCGCAATATAATAATTAGACTTTCAGCGAAATATCCTGGGCAGACCATCAAGTCCGAGGTGCTAAAGAAAGAAATGTCAGGGCTGCGACAACAAAACGATACATCAGGCCGCGAGAGCTGGCTGCAAGAAGCCTTGCGCGATAGCGGATTTCAGCTCGACCACGTGCTCAAGGCGGTCGAGAAGGAGGCTATTGATCTGGCATTGCGCGAGCACGGCGGAAACGTCAGCAAGGCAGCGGAAATGCTCGGTGTCAATCGTACTACGCTGTATGGCCGTATGGATCGGTCCGAGGATCGGAACTAGGCTATGTACGAAGAATATTTCGGCCTTGAACGGCCCCCGTTCAAAATCACCCCTGACACCAGCCTGTTTTTCGAGGGTGGCAAACGTGGCGATATCCTGGCGGCACTGGTGTATGCCGTTCATCGTGGTGAAGGCATCATCAAGGTGGTGGGTGAAGTGGGTAGCGGTAAAACCATGCTGTGCCGGATGTTGCAGCTCAAACTGCCGACGACGGTGGAAATTGTCTATATTGCCAATCCCAGCGTATCCGCAGAAGATATCCTGTTCGTGATAGCGCACGAGTTGTCATTGCCGGTCGACCGGGATGCCTCCAAGCACCAGGTGATTCGATTATTGCAGGATTACCTGTTGCAGCGCCATATGGAGAACAAGCAGGTCGTATTGTTTATCGAGGAAGCCCAGGGGATGCCGCTGGACACGCTTGAGGAAATACGCCTGTTATCAAATCTCGAAACCGACGAAAACAAGCTGCTGCAAATTATCCTGTTCGGTCAGCCTGAGCTGGATCAGAATCTTTCGGTGAAATCTATACGTCAACTGCGCGAGCGTATTACGCATAATTTCGAACTGGGACCGCTGACCCAGGAAGAGATCCACAGTTATCTGAACTTTCGTATGCGCCAGGTCGGTTATACCGGTCCGGAACTGATTAGTAATAACCTGGCCAGAAAAGTTGAGCAGCATTCTGAGGGGCTGCTGCGACGCATCAATATCATCGCGGACAAGATCCTGTTGTCGGCTTTCGCCGAGGGTACTCATAATCTGACGCCTAAACACGTCACCGCGGCGGTCAATGACAGTGCGTTTGCCCAGGAGTCGCCGCACCGATCTTCCAGCCTGCGCTGGTGGTTACTGCTGCTGGTAGTTATCGCCTGCGCCCTGGCAATCTATCAGACCCGGTCCCAGTGGATGGATTATGTATCGCGCGATTTGCCTGCTATGGCGAAATCGGCGCTTGCGACCGGGTCTGCTAAAGCGCCTGAGACAATGGCGGAGCCGGCATCCGCAATTGAAAATGGCGCTTCAGTTCCAGCTGCGGCGACGTCGGTGGTTGCAGCTGAAATTCCTGCGCCTCAGCCTCTCGAAGGCGCTGATAGCCAGTCGCAAGAGGAGGCCTTTGCAGCCGAGTCGATGGACTCCGAATCTCCGGCGCAGCAATCCGTTGCCAAAATCGCGGCTGACACTGAGGTAGCGATGCCTGGGGAGAGTCCGCAATCTGTGATCCTGGCTGAACAGGTCGATCTCCAGGTACAGCCAGTCGAAGTGAACGAGCAGCAGGCCGGGGCAAGCGAGCAGGTGGAGTCGGTTATCGCGCAGGTTAAGCAGGACTCCTCAGCACAAAGTTTGCCACAGCCGGTGATGTCAAATGCGTCACAGAATAGCACCGTCGATACTGGTAGCCTTCCTGCTGACATGCAATGGCTCAACGACAGGCTTATATATAGCCAGCAATGGTTGAGCCAGGTAACAGGTGGCAAAATGTCGATTCAGGTTATGATACGGAGAAAGGCCGCCGCGCGAGAACTGGTCTATTATCTACACAATGAATGGCCACTTGATCTGTCACAGACCTTTTTGTTTGAAGTGATGAACGACGGGCGAACTATTTATAAGGTTTTTTATAGCGAATATGATTCACTGAGTGAGGCCAGGGCACAGATCGAGGCGTTGCCCGAATCGATCAAGGTCAATTCGCCCTACGTGCACTCGGTTCACCGAATGCGCACAGCTTTGCTATAGCAGTCTGGATACCAGCCGGAATAACAAAATGAAGAAAATTGCATTGTTACTCATACTCGCCAGCCTTACCGCTTGCGCCACTTTGATGGAGGAAAAGGATGAACGGTTGTTCACTTCCTCGAAGGGTCATCTGGGCTCGGATCCGCTACCCGCCGTTGAAACGGATATACCACCCGTGGTCCAGCAGGCACCGATTATCGCCGCGCCGCAACCGGCAGAGCGGATGCAGACCTTCACCGTGGTCGCGACTGATTTGCCGGCTAACGAATTGCTATTCGCGCTGGCCCGCGATGCGCGTTTGAACCTGGATATCGATCCGACGATAGATGGACGTGTCAGTATCAACGCTATCGATCAAACTCTGCCGCAGATTTTGAAACGCATCTCGCGTCAGATTTCGCTGCGTTATTATCTCGATGGTCCGAATCTGGTGGTCGAACAGGACACACCGGTTACCCGTGTTTATCGAATCGATTACCTCAATATGTCGCGGTCAACAACGTCCAGCGTTGGAATCGAAACCGCGCTGGCAGAAGGTGACCAGGGGGGTAGCGGCGATTCGTCAACGACTGTGGATAATACCTCCGATAACAATTTCTGGGAATCCCTGGAAGCCAACCTGGAGCAGCTCGTCAGTCGCAAAGGTGTTAGCGGCACCGTCATTTCGAACCGGGAGACAGGCACCATATCGATCCGCACCACGTCAGCCGCTCATGCAGACGTACAGCGCTTTATCGACCAGGTAACGCGCAGCGCCCGGCAACAGGTGCTGATCGAGGCGACCGTTGTCGAAGTGACCCTGAATGATGATTTTCAGGCCGGCGTGGACTGGTCGCGCATCGCCAATGGTGACGGTTGGAGCATCGGACAGAACCTGCTTTCATCGACCACTACTCTGGGCTCGTTGGCTGGTGCTGGCCCCGTAATTGAGGCGAGTTTCTTCGATAGCAACGGCGATCGGGATCTCAGTGCGGCGATAAGAGCGCTGGATGAGTTTGGTGAGACGTCGGTTATGTCCAGCCCGAAAATCATGGCGCTGAATAACCAGACATCTATATTGAAGGTGGCTGACAATACGGTCTACTTCGAAATCGACGCTACCAGTAATACGAGCGCTGGCGCTGATGCGATCGTGACACAAACCTTTAATACGACGATCAAGACCGTGCCGGTCGGGTTTGTCATGAACGTGACGCCGTTTATCACCGGTGACGATGAAGTCATTCTCAACATTCGACCTACCCTTACGCGTATCCTGCGTTTTGTGAATGACCCCAACCCCACATTGGCTGACGCCGGCGTGTCAAACCCGATCCCGGAGATTCAGGTACGCGAGATGGAGTCGGTGCTGCGGGTGTCCAGCGGTAATACCGCGGTTATCGGTGGCTTGATGCAGGATAGCGCAGAGTCAACAGACTCAGGCATGCCGGGAATGCATGATTCCGAGGATTACGGCATTTTGTTTGGTACCAAGACTCGGAAATTCCGCAAGACCGAACTGGTAATTTTCCTGCGCCCACGGGTACTTGATAATGCAAGTCTGGCTACCGGTTTGCAGGATTTTTCAAAGTACCTGGCACCTGAGCAGTATCAGAAGTACGTGACACCTGAGCTGAAACTGAGCGAATAGAGAAGACGCATGAGTTTACTGCTAGACGCGCTCAAGAAAGCCGCGGAGCAAAAGGCAAAGAAAAGCCAGTCGGAGCCGTCTTCGGGCGGGAACTCCGACGAGACATTGCTGAATGTTCCCGAGGATGATGACTCACTTTTCGCCAGCGAAAGCGGAAAGGGAATGCCATCGGGTAGTTACGATCAAACCGAACTTGAAACTCACCTCGAGATCGAGCAGGAGTCCAGCGCGCAGGATGCGACCGAGACCCACTACGAGCAGACGCGTGCCGAGTTGCCCGTCGAGGACGACACCAGCATTGAGACGGCGGATGCGACCGAGACCCACTACGAGCAGACGCGTGCCGAGTTGCCCGTCGAGGACGACACCAGCATCGAGATGGTGGATGCGACCGAGACCAGCTACGAGCAGACGCGTGCCGAGTTGCCCGTCGAGGACGACACCAGCATCGAAGCGGCGGATGCAACCGAGACCCACTACGAGCAGACGCGTGCTGAGTTGCCCGTCGAGGACGACACCAGCATCGAGACAGCGGATGCGACCGAGACCAGTTACGAGCAGACGCGTGCCGAGTTGCCCGTCGAGGACGATACCAGCATCGAGACGGCGGATGCGACCGAGACCCACTACGAGCAGACGCGCGCGGAGTTGCCCGGCGGTGACAATGAAACTGACCCTGGCGAACTGCCCGGCAGTGATGATACTGACCTCAGCCAGCCTTCATCCTTCGCCGAGCAGATTTCCGCTGCGCAGATACAACAACAGCCAGAAGACATACTCGAAGCTGAGGAGGTCTCCGAGGCTCAAGCCGGGGCAATGGCCGACGAAGATCTGTCGCTGATGCTTGTCGAACCGGAATCGAGCAATCCCGGCGCGGATGCAGACATCACCGATCGCCAGATCCTGAAGGACAGGAATACAGCGCTTGCGGACAAAGGCATGGGCCTCGAAGAGCTCAGTCTGGAGGATAATACGGAAACCAGAGTTCCCCGGGACAAAATTCCCGAGGGATCAGGTGACGGTGAGCAGACGGACACCCTGGCACCGACTTTGACCAGTCCAACGGCTACCGCCATTTACGCTGACGATACGCGAACAGTCCACAGCGCGCCGACGGTTGCGCGCGTTGACGAGACTTCGACCCGCACCTATGCCCCGGACAATTATGATCGCACGCTGATTAAGCTACCGAGCGATGATGCGTCAAGAATCTTCGCCGGTATGAAATCGGATTCCGACGTGGTGATGACGCCGGATTATGCGAAAAAAGTGTTCCGCAGCAAGACGTCTGCACAGCAAGCTCAGCACTATAAACTGTATGCCGGCATCGCTGTTGTGATTGTGCTTTCGGTGAGTCTTTACGGCGTCTTCCAGTACCAGGACGAATCTGAGCAGATCGATGACAGTTTGCGAGCATTGAAGCGTGACCCTATGCCGGGCGTCATCAAGGCAGCGCAACCTGAAAAAACGGAACTGTTTGCCGAAACCGAAATTTTGGCAAATGCGCGCACCATAGAGATTATTGAAACCGCGAACCAGATGGAGCCGATTCCTGAAGTGGAAGCTTCTGTCACCCAGTCTGAAGCAGTCGACGAGGTGCCAGCCTCGCAGGGAGAGATAACGTCTTCAGAAACCGGGGTTATCGCGGGTGCATTGCCAGCCCGGGTTGAGCCGCCGTCCAATCAGGCCCCAACTAATCAAGCGGATATCGATCAGTTAGCGAATCTGGCTTCGCCTGTGCCGAGTACCTCCGCGAGTGATGTGGTCCGCAAGGACGCTGCACAGCAGGATCGGCAAAGTAATCTGCAAATAACCACCAGCAACGATTATCGTCAGGCCGACATCTGGCTGGGAGAAGCCTATGCGGCTTATCGTGTTGGCAACAACGAGCTCGCGCTCGCGCGTTATGATCAGGTGCTCGATGTCGATCCGGGTAATCGCAATGCCTTGCTGGCACGCGCTGCCATTCGTATGCAGGATGGTCAGATAGAATCTGCTATCAAAGATTACCAGGCTCTGTTGCTGGCTAACCCCACTGATTCGTTAGCGATGTCCTCGTTACTGGCTGTGGCCAATTACTCACCGCAGGAGACCGAGTCACAATTGAAGCTGATGATTCGTAATGATCCGCAATCACCCTATTTGAATTTCGCTCTGGCCAACGCCTATGGCGCGCAAAAACGCTGGCAGGATGCGCAGAAGCATTACTTTACAGCGCTACAAAACAATCCTGATGATCCTAATTATGCCTATAACCTGGCGGTTAGCCTGGAGCATATTTCCCAGCCGAGCAGTGCTATAACCTATTATCAGCGCGCACTCGATAATTTCACCAACGGACTAGCGACCTTTAATCGCGATATCGTCACTCAGCGCCTGGAAATATTAGGACAGTTATGAACGCTGAAAAAAAGCCCAGAAGGCTAGGCGAAATACTGATCGATGAAGGTGTTATCACCGAAGATCAGCTGAACATCGCGTTAACCGAGCAGAAAAAAGTCCACAAACCACTGGGCAAACTGCTGGTAAATCTCGGTTTCGCTACCGAGGCGATTATGCGCTCGGCGCTCGGTGAAGCGCTCGAACAGGAAAGCGTCGATCTGTCGCGCGTTGTGCCCGACCCGGATGCCATCAAGATGATCAACTCCGATACGGCGCGCAAGCACAAGATCATTCCGCTCAATTACGACCCGGTGCGCAGTACGCTCACCATCGCGATGTCGGATACCTTCAACCTGTTTACCCTCGACCGGGTTCGTATCCAGATAGGGCAGCACATCGAACTGTTGCCAGTACTGGCGGGTGAAACCGAGATCTCGAATGCGATCGATCAATTTTATGGCTATGAATTATCGATTGATGGGATTTTGCGCGAAATCGAAACCGGTGAAGCGGATTACACCAATTACCAGGGTGATATCGAAGAGTACAGTCAACCACTGGTGCGCCTGGTGGATGTTATGCTGTCCGATGCCGTCAAGCGCGGCGCGTCCGACCTTCACTTCGAGCCCGAAGAAAGCTTTCTAAGAATTCGCTATAGAATCGACGGCGTGTTGCGCCAGATCCGCAGCCTGCACAAGACTTACTGGGCAGCCATTGCCGTGCGCCTGAAGGTTATGGCGGACATGAACATCGCCGAGACCAGATCGCCGCAGGATGGACGTATTTCGCGCACCATTATCGGTCGCCAGATCGATTTCCGTGTCGCCTCGCAACCGACTATACATGGCGAAAATATCGTTCTTCGAGTACTCGATCGTGAGAAGGGCGTCATTCCACTGGATAAGCTGGAGTTACCTGCCGAATCGCTGCGCCTGCTGAAAATCATGATGGCGCGTCCGGAAGGCATCATTCTGGTAACCGGCCCGACCGGTAGTGGTAAAACCACAACACTGTACTCATTGTTAAATCACCTGAGCAGTGAACAGATCAATATCATGACCCTGGAAGATCCGGTCGAGTATCCGTTTCCATTGATTCGCCAGACCTCGGTCAACGAAGCGGCCGGCATGGATTTCGCCAGCGGTATCAAATCGCTTATGCGTCAGGATCCGGACGTCATCCTGGTGGGCGAGGTGCGTGATGAAGAGACTGCTGAAATGGCGTTTCGAGCCGCTATGACCGGGCATCAGGTTTATTCAACACTGCACACCAATTCGGCCATCGGTGCACTGCCGCGCTTGCGCGACATCGGTATTATCCCTGAAATCATGGCAGGCAATATCATCGGCATCGTCGCCCAGCGTCTGATTCGCAAGTTGTGCAAGTTCTGCAAGGTGGGCTACAAGCCCAGTGAACAAGACCTGCACATGTTGCAAAATGACAAGGGTGTTATCCCGAACAAAATCTACAAGGCCAGGGGTTGTACCAGTTGTGACAACACGGGCTACAAGGGGCGCATAGCGTTGCTCGAAATATTGAGAATGAATTCCGATCTCGACGATTTGCTGTCGCGCGGCGCAACCACCAAGGAAATCAAGGAGACTGCTTTCAAGCAGGGCTTTTTTACGCTCGCCGACGACGGTATTCGACACATCATTGAAGGCATCACTTCAATCAAGGAAGTGGCACGAGTTGCCGATCTGACGGAGCGAATGGACTAGTGCTCCTCCAACAGCATAATTACGGATTCAGCGCTCCTGTGGTGTTTCGCAGCAAGGCGCAGTGCGCAGGCAAGACCCAAAGCACTCGCTTCGCTCGCAGGGTCGGCTCTGGCCAGATCCTTGTCAAGCACTGCAACGCGGTTGCGGGACACCACAGGAACGCCCTGCGGGTTAGTTTGTCTGGATCCACGGACTGCGTTGTGCCTCTTGACAAGGGTGTGGCCATTGCCTGCGAGGCACGCCTTGCCGTGAACCCAGACAAATTAACTGAACCCGCAATTATGCTATTGGAGGAGCACTAATGCCGCTCTACCAGTACAAGGCCATCGATGCTGCCGGCAAGTTTATTTCGGGCAGCCTGGATGCGGGTAACATCAATGATCTCGAGCTGCGTCTCGAGAAAATGGACATGGACCTGGTCACCTTCAAGCAAAAAGAGCTTGGTGCCGACCTGTTCGGGCGCAATAAAATCGGTCGCCGCGACCTGATTAACTTTTCGTTTTACCTGGAGCAACTGACTCGCGCCGGTGTGCCCTTGCTGGAAGGGCTTGCCGACTTGCGTGATGGTGAAGAAAACCCGACATTCCGCGATATCGTGACCGGCGTAATCGAAGCGATCGAGGGTGGTAATTCATTTTCCCAGGCACTCGACTTGTACCCCAGGGTTTTTGATGATGTGTTCGTCAGCCTGATTCGTGTCGGCGAGCGCAGTGGGCGCATGAGCGAAGTGCTGGTTGATATTACAGAAACACTGAAATGGCAGGACGAATTGCTCTCCAAAGCCAAGAAAATTATTACCTACCCTGCTGTTATCGGCACGCTGGTTTTGTCCGTCATCATGTTCATGATGATCTTTATCGTGCCGGATATTATGGATGCGATCGTATCGCTTGGTGGTGCCATTCCATTGGAAACGAGGGCGTTGATGGCTGTCTCCAGCTTCCTTATCCACTATTGGTACGTCGTCATAGCGACCCCTTTCGTGGTCTACTTTACGCTCAATTATTTCTATCGCAGCAGTAGTAAGGCCCGTTTCAGGATGGATGGTCTGTTATTAAAGATCTGGGTCATCGGCCCGGTCAGCGAAAAGATCAAGATTTCACGCTTCACGCGCTACTTCGCGCTGATGTTTTCCTCCGGGATTACGGTGCTGGATGCCATCAATCTGAGCAAATCAGTGGTCAGTAATTCCGTGCTGGAAGACGGTATCGACCGGGCCTGGCAGCAGATATCGGAAGGCAGTAGCATTAGCGAGGCCTTCAAGAATATCGGGATATTCCCGCCACTGGTCGTGCGTATGCTGCGCGTGGGTGAATCCAGTGGTCAAATGGACAAATCGTTGAACAACGTGAGTTATTTTTTCGATCGTGACATCAACGACAGCATCGAGAAAATGGAGCCGGTGCTGCAAACCGGGCTGATGGCAAGTATCGGCCTGATTGTCATGTGGCTGGCGCTTTCCGTGCTGGGTCCGATATACGACACCATCAGTACGATCGATTTTTAACGGCACCGATATGAGAAGAGTCCTATATTTCACCGGTTACAGAATGGTCGCACAGGAATGGTCCGGGCATCGCCTCGCCAGTAGCGTTTATTTCGAGCCTGACGACCAGGGCCTGGATCTGTTTAGCTCCTATCTGCGGTCTTTCCGCAACGAACCGATACGTTTGCTGGTGGATTTGATTGAGGAAGAATTTCGCCAGATACGGATTCCGCTGCTGCGTGGCGCCGATCGTCAGGCCATCCTCAAGCGCAATTTCACCAAGTATTTCCGCACCTCGGAGTATCGCTTTGCAATCTCACAGGGGGTGGAAAAGAAAGCCCGTAAAGAAGAAAAGTTATTACTGATCGGGCTTACCAACCAGTACCTGTTGGAACCCTGGTTGAAAATCATCGAAGAAACCCGCACGCCGCTATCGGGCATTATCAGCCTGCCGTTGCTATCCGAGGATTACGTCAAGGAATTGCGCGCGGAACACCGCGCCACCATCGTGGTAAGCCAGCAGGTTCCGAGTAACCTGCGTCAATCGGTGTTCGTTGACGGCAAACTGGTGCTGAGCCGCCTGGTACCGATTGCCAGTTTTTATCAGGGTGACTATGCGTCGGATGTGTTGCGCGATGTTGAATCGACAATGCGTTACCTGATCAGCCAACGTATTGTCGAACGTTCAGAAACAATGGCTGTGCACGTGGTCACCAACAAGCGACATTTCGAAAAGTTGACCGCACGCTGCGAAAACGAGAGCAACTTCGATTTCAAGATTCATGAAATCAACGATGTCCTGGAAAAAGAAAAAATAGAGGTGCCCGATGAACAGGATTTCAGTTCCGCCCTCTATTGCTACCTGGCGAGCAAGAAATTAAGCCTGAACCATTACGCGAAACCCGCCGAGCGGCGCTATTTTCAGCATTATCGTACCGGACTTGGGTTGCGTGCGGCCGCATTTGCATTGGTCGCCATCGGTATGGGATTTGCGGCTACCAGCGCGGTCAAGGGCTGGTTGTATCAGGAAACGATTGGCGAAACCACGAAGATCGAACAGAAATACAAAGCCAAGTTCAACCAGCTCAGCGAGACCCGGATAGATTCCACTACCTCGACCATGAGCATGCAGAACATCGTGCAAACAGTTGATGTCATCCGCGATCAATTCCTGCGTGACCCCGAGGAAATGATGGTACAGATCGCTGATGACGTCAGTATTTTCCCCGATATTCGGGTTAAAAAATTCGACTGGTTTGTATCCAATTTCTCGAATTCCGCCGGATCCAGTGACGTTTCCTGGGGTAAGGCGAAGGCGGTTTCGCGCAACGTCGACAGAAGCAGGCCCAAACCCAAAAAGGGCTATTTCGAAATCGCCCTGGTCGAAGCAGAATTCCTCAATTTCGATGGAAATTATCGCTATGCGCTGAGCGCGGTCGATGACCTGGAAAAGGCGATGGTCGAGTCAGGTAAGTATTATTCGGTTGAAATTACCAAGCGGCCACTCGATATCGAATCGGATAACCGGCTGAGTGGCGAGGTCGGTGCCGGTAGGCAAAACAGGCAGGATACTGCCGAGATAGCGTTTCGAGTCGTCAGGGAGGTGCCCAAAGGTGAGTAAGATCGACTGGTTTTACCTGCGGCGACCGCTCATCATGCTGGCGGTGGCAATCCTGTTTTCAATCGGCATTGCGATGGCGGGATACCAGTATGAAAAAGTGCAGCGCGAACAGTATGAAATGGCGCTGTCAACGCTGCGTTCGACGCACAAGCTGTACAGCAATATGGTCAATGACATCGATTTACTCGACCAGTACCGCAGTCTTTACAACGACTATAAGGCCACTGGCCTGGTCGGTGATGAACGTCGCCTGAGCTGGATCGAGAGTCTTGAATCCACCAACGATGTGCTGCGTCTGCCAACCCTCGCCTATAGTCTTCAACCACAGGAAGAATTCCAGCGTCCCGGTTTTAAACTCCAGCGCGGAGTGTCGGTAATGGGCTCGCCGATGGAGCTGACGATAGGCATGTTACACGAAGAAGATCTTTTCGCATTGCTCGAAGGACTGCATCTTTCGATCCGCAATCTGTTTACTGTCGATAGTTGTTCGATCATCCGTCAAGGCAAGACCGGCCTTTCCCTGAATACTAAAAGGGCCAATTTGCAGTCACGATGCACCATCCAATGGGTGACCATTAATGCCAAATAAGCCGCTGACTGCCTGTATTTTGTTTAGCCTGCTGTTATTGCCGGGACGGATCCTGGCGGCAGGCGAGTTGTCGACCCTGTTCACAACCCCGCAGGAGCGGCAGTTGATTAACGCCAATCGTTACAAGAGCGATGAAGCCAGGCCACAACCCGTGCAGGACGCGCCCGATGACTCACCGGTGCAGTTTATGGTGCAGGAGGAAGTCAGCGTCGAGTACCGCATTTCCGGCATCAGCCTGTCTGCTGACGGTGCCCATACCGCGTGGATTAATTCGGTCGCCTACGAAGATGGCGCGCGACTCGACGATGGCAGCCGGGTCATGATTATGCCGGGTGACGATGTGCGGGTGCGCATCACTGCTCCGGATGGCAAGCACCACTTCGCTACCGGTGGAGAAACGATCAGCGTTACCTATATGGCAGCTGTAGAAAATTAGACCTATAGTTACGCCATGGAACGCCGTTCAAGCAACAGACAAATGACAAGCCAGAGTGGCTACGCTTTGATACTGATGATCGTCGGGTTGATGGGGCTCGGTGGTGCAGTGATTGCCGGCTTTACCCAGGGTGCCAAGCAGGACACCGAGCACCAGCGCTATCTGCACAATCAACGGGTACTCCAGGAGGCCAAGCAAGCCTTGCTGCAATATGCCTACAATTATCCGCAATTAGGCCCCGGCCAGAATGATGGCCCTGGCCGCCTGCTGTGTCCGGATATCGATAACGATGGTGAAGAAGACTTCGAGGTGGGCTGCATTGACACCACTAGCGGAGCTCCGATGATCGGACGATTTCCCTGGAAGGATGAGAGATTGAACTTCTATGAGGCAAAGGATGCCTCCGGAGAAACCCTGTGGTATGCGGTTTCAAATAATTTTACGCGCGGCCTCGGTTCCAATATTAACTCTGATACCAACGGTACCATTACGATCGAAGACCGCTCCGGTGCGATGCTGTATGACGGTTCGATTGCAGGCGTTGCTGCAGTGATTATCGCGCCTGGCCCCGCCATCGATCGAAATGGTGTTGCGCAGGATCGGGCGGCAGATAGCAATGCCGCGGCAAACTATCTCGACCTGTTCGGAACGGTTGATAATGCCGACTTCGTCAACGATAGCAATAATGGCTTTGTCATCGGGCCGATTTTCAACCCGGTCGATGGCACGCTCGTGGTCAATGATCAAATGATTATAGTGACCGCCGCCGAGGTCACCGCCATGGCCGAGAAGGCGACCTTGCAGGCTTACCGCGCGGCGATTAATGACTATCTGGACAATGTTTCATGTACTGGTGAAGCGCCTGTGGGTTCGGGTGCGACGGAAGCCATTTGCGTGACAAATGGTGGTGTTTGGAATCCTGTATATCCGTGGCTCTACAACTACCGGGATGTTTCCAGTATTGCCGAATTAAGCAGTTTCTATCCAGCTTTTGCGGATTTCGATGACGAGAGAGACCCGGACCCGGATCCGAACCCGAATACGGGGTATCTAGATAATTATGGTCGAATTCCGTCCATATTTGCGGAGTACTTTACCGAAACGGATAGCCAGGCAATCGCGAGCCAGTTAAGCGGGTCGTTGACGTTAATCGATCCATTTACCACGGATACATTCACCCTCACACAATTAATTTGCGACAAATCCTGCACAACTGGAGGGCTCAGGACATTTAAGCGGGACCCGGATCCTGACGTCGAGGGTCCTGCGCTGAATATCCAGGTGGCAC
>Ga0316190_10002080_pt1 | contig 14582 bp, 15 predicted proteins | sample Eddworburrow2_MG_FD_204929 | JGI IMG/M metagenome (GOLD analysis project Ga0316190, IMG submission 204929) | Coastal sediment microbial communities from Maine, United States - Eddy worm burrow 2 | ecosystem: Environmental > Aquatic > Marine > Coastal > Sediment | place: USA: Maine | collected... | reverse complement strand
CGAAATTCTTGTCCGCAATGTGCGCAACGCCGGGCCAGCCCACCAGGCCGGTGGTAAAAATTTTATCATTGTAAGAATCTCTGGGTTTCTGAATACAGTTGGTGGTCATTAGAATGGCACCCGGAAATGCGTCAAATTCTTTGGCCTGGTTTTGCCAGGCCGTGCCGTAATGCCCGTAAAAGTGATCGTATTTTTTCAGTTCAGGATACCCGTGGCAGGGGAGCATCTCACCGTGTGTATAGACATAGATTCCCTTTTCTTGAGTCTGCTTCAGGATGTCTTCCAGATCTTTAAGGTCATGTCCTGAAATCAGAATGGCTTTTCCTTTTTTTGCACCCAGAGGCACCGATGTCGGAACAGGATGGCCGTATGTTCCCGTATTTGCAGCATCCAGAATCTCCATGGCGATCAGGTTAACTTCTCCGCATTTTAAAACGAACCCAACATAATCGTCAGCACCGAGATCCTTGTTCAACGTTGCAGCCATAGCTTCATGGATAAAATCGAAAATCCTGTCATCGGTTTTTCCAAGAATCTTTGCATGATCCGCATATGCAGCGACACCTTTGATGCCGTATATCAAAAGCTCTCTGAGGGAAAGAATGTCAGGATCGATGTCAGGATCCGATTTCACCCCGACGTTTTCTCCCTGGGCCACAAGCCCGTCCAGAGTCGACTCCGGGGTGAAGTTGGCAGGACCTTCCGGAAAACTGTCCCCTGTTATTTTTGCCTTGAGCTCATCTCTAAATTTAACGGTTTGATGGATCAGCTGAACAAATCGCTCCGGGTCAAAATCGACATTGGTTAACGTAGAAAAAATCGCTTCACAAGCAAAATGGTCGATTTCTGAGTCGCGTAGCCCTGCTTTACGAGCTTCAACGGCCACCAGAGACAATCCTTTAACCGCATAAATCAAAAGATCCTGGAGCGCTGCAACCTCCGGTTTTTTGCCGCATACGCCGATTTTTGAGCATCCTTCGCCTTTTGACGTCTGTTCACATTGAAAACAAAACATGATGAACCTCCTTTTTTTGATTACGTCCGTCTGTAGTCGGACGTGTTAATCGTCTTTTATGAATCGGTTTCGATGGACATGAAAATCATTCCCTTACCTTTGAGACGCATCATATATTACAAATGAGCCCAATACCTTGACTTAAGTCAAAAAAAAATGATAATTTTTTAATAAAAAGAGGAAATTATGAAAAAAATTCTTCATATTATTGCAGAAGCACCCCTTTTCAACGGTTTGGGCGAAGATCAGTTGAACCAAGTTCGGCAGATTGCCGTGGATAAATTTTATGATAAAGGCAAAACGGTTTTTTTAGAAGAAGACGATTGTAACGGTTTCTATATCGTTGCAGACGGCAGAGTGAAAATCTATAAAGTCTCGTTCGAAGGCAAAGAACATATTCTTCATATTTACGGCCCCGGGAATCCCTTTGGTGAAGTTCCGGTGTTTTCCGGGCGGAAATTTCCGGCCAGCGCCCAGACCCTCCTCAAAAGCCACCTTCTGTTTTTTCCACGGACAGCTTTTGTGGGTCTGATATCCAGCAATCCTTCTCTTGCGCTGAACATGCTTGCCGTGCTTTCCATGCGTTTGCGCCAGTTCACGGTCCAGATAGAAAATCTTTCGCTAAAGGAAGTTCCGGGCCGGCTGGCTTCATATCTTATATATTTGACGGAGGAACAGGGTCGGAGCGATTCTGTGACCTTAAATATTTCAAAAGGGCAGCTTGCAAGCCTTCTGGGTACCATCCCTGAAACCCTGTCACGAATTCTGGCGAAAATGAACCAGCAGCATCTCATTGAAGCCAGGGGCCGGGAAATAAAAATTTTAGACTTCAGCGGGATGGAAGATCTGGCCGAATACGGTAAATTACAGTAAAATGTCTGTTTTACGCTTCCCCGGCAAAAATCACGACATGTTATCTTGGAATCGAATTTTGGTTAAGTTTTGCATGCCATTGTTATGGCAAAACCCTTACTAACAATTGTCAGCCCCTATTTTTCTTGAAGATATTTTTCAAGAACTTCATTCATCCATCCCATGGCGGCAATCATGTTTGGGAATCCGGTGGTGGTTAAGGATAATAGAACTGCATGGCTGATCTCATCCGGTGCGGCGCCTGATGCCAGCGCTTTTCTTGTTGACGACATAACTGCGCCTCTGGAATTTGCGCCGATGGCGATACCAAGCTTGATGAGGTCCTGGCATTTTTCATCTAAAGGGCCTTCTTCCCGGCATGACTTGCCCAACTGTTGATAATGTTCTAAGACTTTCGGGAATTTTTCTGAAAAGTTTTCATATGGCTTGGGAAAATACATCGGTCCTCCTTCGTCGGAATTACATTTATATTAAACGCATAATTTTTATAACCATTTGATATTTCATTGGTTTGATGTGTCGGATGATGGTGGATAGGGCTCTAAATAGAAACGCCACTTGCAGAACATGTCTTTGGGATGCGGGTCCGGCGGTGCGAAAAGACACTCAACCCTTATGCGGTCATCAATCACCTGGGCAAAACTGTTAAATTCTTTGCGGTGCATTTCCTTACACACATATTCACCCAAACCGCGCTTGATTCTGGCTTCCTGGGTCGGGCAGGAGGGCACGGAAATAATCACCTCATTGTCGGATTCTTTAATCTGGTATCCCACGAGGATGCACCAAGGGAAAAGTTTCTGGGCCTTGACAAAGCCTTTGAGTCCTTTTTCTCGAATTTGAAATCGGGTGACAAGGTCTTTTGCAGCCATTGCCGAGACGCGGTCCCATACCTTTTCGTTGAGATTTTCGGCGGTTTCCTGGCCGAACTGTTCGGTTAAATAGATAAACCAGAATGCATCAACGACTCGGTAGTGCCAGAGGAGAAATTTCAGATATTTCTTCAGTTCCGGTGCTTCCATTTTCTCAAGTATTTCCATATTCATGGTGTTACTCCCTTGTTTCCTTTACAGTGGTCTTCATTTTTTACAAAGCCGACCAGATGATCTTATCCATATCGTCTTTTAAGATTAAATTTGGTAGAACTTTTTCATCAAACACAATCCCTGCACTTCCTTTGTTTCCCAACAGTTTCAGATCCGGTTGTCCTTCCAATAGTTCCAGGGTCGTTCGGGGAACATATTCCTCATCAAAAAAAGTCATTCGCGCAGAATCGGGGGTTGCTGAAAACGAAACCCGTTCTTTTCCGTTGGCATCTATGACGCTGAAAGTTTGAACCAGGGCTTTCTGGGCGGTGACTTTTGATGAACGCATTTCATATTCGAGTTTCTTCAACCGCGCAATTACAAATCCTGAAGCAATAAAGATAGCCAAAGGTAATACCATGGTTTTCATTTCGACACCCAGTTGTTCATAGTAACCACCCAACAGCACAATCGAGAGGATAAGCGCGAATGTTTTTTTCCAATCTTTTTTCTGAATCATCCGTCATTCTCCTTTAGTCTGGATCCCTTATTATCCATTGAATAATAACATTACTTCATTTGATACGATGAGTCAAATTGACTGAAATAAAAGCGAATTGACCATAAAACGAGGGTGCAAAATATGATACATTCAAATTTTTAGGCGTCATTAAAAAAAATCCTTGCACCCAGAGACGGCTCGTGCCAATCTTGCATTTTTTGTCAAGTTTGTGGTTGTTCTTGGATGGACTTTCAATTATAGTCATCGCCCACAGACACTGGTTGGTTGACTTGTGTAGCAGATCGAAACTGAAATTTAAGAGTACGCTCGTGGATTGAAGATGAAAATGCCCTGCAAAAAGAGTCGGTTTTTGGTGATGGTATCATGAAAATACTATCGGAAAATATAACGCCGCCTGTGGTTTCTGTGGTCGGGAATTCAGGCGCAGGCAAGACTACGTTTTTAGAAAAAATGATTCCTGAAATGACAAATCGAGGTCTGAAAGTCGGCACCATTAAACACGACGTCCATGGTCGGTTTGAGATGGACAAGCCCGGTAAAGACAGCTGGCGGCATAAACATGCCGGTGCATCGACCACCGTTATTTCATCTCCGTATCGAATTGGCATGGTCATGGATGTGAAATATGATCACAATCTTGATGAATTGGTGTCATTTTTCAACGGTATGGACGTTATATTAACCGAAGGATATAAACAAGATCACAAACCAAAACTGGAAATTTTCAGGCCTGAGATTACCAAAGAACCTTTATGCAAAAACGATGAAAACCTCCTTGCTTTTATCAGCGATGCTACCATTGACTTTGGAGTGCCGGTATTTTCCACAGGGGATATTAAGGGCGTGGTCGATTTTTTAATCGCACACTTTAAACTTATCCCGTCTGTAAATAAGGATCACCAGAAAGCTGCAACATAAACCGGGCTGGAAGATTTCTTGCTGCTTGCATCAGAGGAATTTTCCAGGAATTTTCAATTTTTTCCCTCGCCAATTCCGCGGCGCACTTCAGGGAATTCACCTGCCATGCGGGTTCAAGACTATTTGAACGAATCGTTATATCTTTATATGATTTTGTTTCTTGACGGCTCGATATTATATGGGCTATAAATAATCATCGATATCTTTCAGAGACCCTTTGCATCTAAGCCGATTTAAATTCCTTAATTACAAACCCAATTCCGAAGCGACATCATGAAAAAATACTTCATTGGCGCGTCTCTCATTTTATTCGGGTTTTTAATCGCTTTCCCTATGTTCAGCATGACCTACTATACCATGGTCCGCACCTCCACCCCGGATTTTTGTGCCCTGTGCCATGAGATCAAACCGGCCGTGCTTGCCTGGCGATCCTCCACCCATGTCAACAATCCCCAAGGATTCGTGGCCGACTGCATGGACTGCCACCTGCCGGCTCCTCACAAGACATTCGATTTCTTTTTTGCCAAAACCTATCACGGTGCCAAGGACCTGGTTAAGCATTTTTTTCTAAAGGAATACGATCGCAAAAAAAACCGGGAGGCTGCCTACAACGCCTTTGACAACGCCCAGTGCCAGAAGTGCCATAGGAACCTGCTGGCCATGCCGGACAAGCGAGGTGCCATGCTGGCGCACCGGTCGGTTCTCTATGCGCGTGCGGGCTACGAAAAAAAGTGCGTGGACTGCCATTACGATCTGGTTCACAATGAGAGTTTGTCGATCATGTACAAGCAGTATCGGCGGTTACCCTATCAGGCCAAGGGCCTTAGAAAACTGTAATCAACCGATAGAAATAGAGTGTTCCGTCTCTTTTTAACCGAAAGGAGAAAAACCATGAGGCAAAAATTTATATTCATCGCAGTTGGGTTGCTGGCCGTCGGCCTGGTGCTGTCCGGTACCATAGGGCCGGTAGATGCACAGCCGAACTTCGCCAAGGTGAAAGAGTATCGGATTGAACGCAGCATTCCGCCTGAGGCGGTAGCGTGCATCGAATGCCACAAGGCCACGAACCCCGGGCTGTTCGATGACTGGGCCCGGAGCCGCCATGCCAATGCCAACATCACCTGCCTGGACTGTCATCTGGCCCAGCCCGGCGATTCCGATGTTGCCAAAGGACATGAAAAATACTACGGCCGGAAGGATCTTCCATACGGAGAACAGAAGTACAAAGTACCCATTGCCGCAATCGTTACCCCCAAGGACTGCTCCCGCTGCCACCCCGACGAGGTGACCCAATACAGTAAGAGCAAACATGCCAATACCATCGAGATCATGTGGAAGCTAGATCCCTGGCTGAACAAGGGCATGAATTCGGACAACGAGCGCAAGACGGGTTGCTTCAACTGCCACGGAACGGTCATTGAGATTGACGCAAACGGCACCGTTGATCCTACCACCTGGCCCAATACCGGTGTCGGCAGATTGAATGTTGACGGGAGTAAAGGTTCGTGCACGTCATGTCATACCCGCCACCGCTTTTCTGTGGCCGAGGCGAGGATGCCCGAGGCCTGCGACCAGTGCCATTTGGGACCTGACCATCCTCAAATCGAAATTTTTGAAGAGTCCAAGCATGGAACGATGTACCATGCCTATAAAGACGAATATAATTTTAGTGCGGCTGCCGGCACCTGGACACCGGGTACGGATTATCGTGCGCCGACCTGTGCGGCCTGCCACATGTCCGGTTCCGGAAAGGTCATGGGAACCCATGACGTCACCGAGCGACTCTCTTGGGAGACTCAGGCACCGCTGACCGTCCGACCTCAGGATTTCAAACCTTTACCTTCGGGAACCGACTGGAAGGTGGAACGGGAGAAGATGAAGAATATCTGCCGCGCCTGCCACGGTGATTCTTGGATTAACGATTTTTATAACGGATTCGACAAAGCCGTTGAAGAATACAACGAGGTCTACTTCAAACCGGCCAAGGCAAAGCTGGGCGAACTTTATGAAAAAGGATTGTTGGATAAAACCAAATTCTTCGACGAACGTCTCGAAGTGGAATTCTATGAACTGTGGCACCACGAAGGCCGCCGTGCTCGGATGGGGGTTATGATGATGGCGCCGGACTACGCCTGGTGGCATGGTTTCTATGAATGCAAATTGCGCTTTGCCAACTATATGGAAGAGGCCAATCACCTGATCGAGACCGGCCAAAAGGCTTATATCGCCAAAGATTTCCCCAATGCCACGGGAGACACACAGAAGCCACCGAAAATCTTCGACAAAAAATAATTGTCCATATATCCCAAGACGGACCTCTATGCTCCTGACTGAGCGGAGGTCTGTCCTGTCAGGGTTCGGACCTGTCCTGCGGCTGGAACGGAATGTTATTCTGAGAACGGCTATAAGTTAGAATTTAAGCTAAATTTTCCCGAGAAGCACGGTGTTTTCAAGACCCTCGATTCACGGCCTGCTATTTATAAACCAGTTTGGGTGTCTCCATAATTACTTTGGTATCCGGTGGAACAGATTCGGTAATCCAGACATTTCCCCCGATTACGGAGCGAGCACCGATGACGGTATTTCCACCCAGAATCGTGGCGCCAGAGTACACGATGACATCGTCTTCGATGGTGGGATGGCGTTTTTTGCCTCTCAGCCGTTCTCCGGCACCTTTGGGGAGTGAAAGGGCGCCGAGGGTCACCCCTTGATAGATTCGAACGTTTTTTCCGATAACAGCGGTCTCGCCGATCACCACGCCGGTTCCATGGTCGATTACAAAACTCTCTCCGATATCAGCTCCGGGATGGATATCGATGCCGGTCAAACTGTGGGCATGTTCCGTCATGATGCGGGGTAACAGCGGTACCTGAAGCTCAAAAAGCTTATGGGCCACCCGATATACCGTGACGGCAAAGATACCGGGATAGCTGAAAATAATCTCGTCATGACTTTTTGCTGCAGGGTCCCCTTCGTAGACCGCCCGGACATCCGTTGCCAGTATTTTCCTAAGCAGCGGTATCGATTCAAGAAGGTTAAGCGCGATCTTCTGTCCCTGTTCCTCGCATTCACTGCACGGCAGATCATATCTGAAGCAGTCATGCCGGATACTGTGGGCAATCTGAACCGAAAGCATATCAAACAGAACCGAGACCGACTGACCCATGTAATATTTCAAATTGACCGGATCGATTTTCTCCCGAGTAAAGTAGCCAGGGAAAAGGATTTCCTTTAGTTTGTTTATAATATCAACCACATAACCTTCAGAGGGAATCGGCTCATAATCGATATGGGTGTAACACGTTTTATCATAACAGCTTGCTATGATGGTTTCGGTGATGTCGGGAAGCTGCTCTTTGACTCTGTTTAAAGATTCAGCATCGATCCTGCAGGAGGGTTCCGGGGTATTCATATCCTCTTTCATTTGCATATCTCCAAAATTATATTATCGATACATACACAGTGTCCCTTGCAAGATGTTTTTTGCACGTTCATCAATTCTTCGATCAGGACACTTTTCCTCGAGGGTTTTTTATACTGTTCGACAGCAGGGGTTCGACGTTGTCGCCACAACGAATTTTACCTCCCGCAATGACACGAGCAAAAACCCCTTCTTTTGGCATAATACAGTCTCCGGCTTGGTAATATATGGCACACCGGTTATGGCATTGTTTGCCGATTTGCGAAATCTCAACTTCGGCGGATTTTCCGAGTTTTACACGGGTTCCCACCGTCATATTTTTCCAATCAACGCCGGATGTTGCGATATTTTCGGCAAAATCACCAAAGGTAACCTCAAGACCGTTATTGCGCGCTGTTTCAATGCTTTCCGAGGCCAAAAAACTTACCTGCCGATGCCACGGCCCGGCATGGGCGTCTCCTTCGAGCCCATGATTTTTTTTAATGGTGGCCTGCTGGACTTGAACTTTTCGTGTCCCTTTTTTCTTGCTTAAAGCGATGGAAATAATTTTCATGGTATAATCCGCGCATTGAGAAAATATCGTGATCATATCCCCGAAAAAGAAAAACAATTGTTGAGTTTTTTCTCTTTATCTAAAAATGGAAGCCGCCCAAAAATTACCACCATGTGGTATCTTTGTCAATGTTAAAATATACCTTCCCCTTGGGTGTGGCCCTAAAAAGCATTTGGCTTTAGGATTCGTACGCTGGATCAGGCAGGGCGATTTCAATGAAGCGCAAAAAAGCATCCTAAATGTTACAATAGATATTTAATGATTAAAAACCCTGCAATAAGAAGAACTGTAAATGCTGTGGCAAGAATGTTAAAATATTTATCGATAAAAGACTGGATGCTTGGACCGAAAGCATAAATGAGACCCCCCACAAGAAAAAAGCGAGCAGACCGAGACACCAAGGATGCGATGACAAAAACGAAGAAATTGATTTTAAATGCACCGGCCGCAATGGTAAATACTTTATAGGGTATCGGTGTAAAACCTGCGATTCCCACTGCCCATGCATCATATTTATTGTAAAGAATTTCGATGTACTCAACCTTTGGGGTCAAGCCGTAAAAATCTACGATCCGGTCGCCGATGGAAGCCATAAACTGCCACCCGATCAGATAGCCGAAGCATCCCCCGAGGACGGACCCCGCAGAACATATCAATGCATATTTCAAAGATTTTTTGGGTATGGATACCGCCAGCGCGATAAGCAGTATATCCGGGGGAATCGGGAAAAAAGAGGATTCGCTGAAGGCGAGTAAAAATAACGCCCATGCTCCATAAGGTGTTTCCGCCCAGTGGAGGACCCAGTCGTAAAGGCGACGAAGCATGAATTACGGTCTCCATCCATATTCACCCACAAGTTTGACAAATCTGCATCCCCCTAAATTTGTTTTGTGAATGCCGTCTTCATCCTTGTAAAGTTTTATGAGTTCTTGGGAATACTGGTCTCCAACGGGGATTATCATACATCCCCCCACAGCAAGCTGGCTCACCAAAGGTGTCGGTATGCTCGGAGAACCTGCGGTAACAATAATACCGTCAAAAGGACTTTCGTCGGCCCAGCCGGCAGTGCCGTCAGAATATTTGGTTACAATATTGTGGTAATGAAGCGTATCAAAAAGCTTGCGAGTATTTATATGGAGCGTGTGTATTTTCTCGACGGTATAAACACGGAAAACAATTTCCGCTAAAATGGCAGCCTGATATCCTGATCCGGTTCCGATTTCAAGTATTCTGTCGTCTTTCCCGGGCTGCAGTGCCTGGGTCATCTCTGCTACGATATATGGCTGTGAGATGGTCTGCTGTTCTCCGATGGGGAGGGGAAAGTCACCATAGGCTTGATCTCTTAACGCCTCACTCACAAAAAGGTGCCGGGGAACCTTACGCATGGCGGCCAGGACGTTTGGATCGGTGACGCCCCGTGCTTCAATCTGTTTTCTGACCATCTCTTCCCGCTGGCGTTCATACTTTAAAGAATTTTCATCCAAAATAATAAACCTGAAATAATTATAAAGAGTTACAATTTTTCTGCGTTACTTTGTCCGAGGCCGTTTCAAAGAACGTTTTCAAAATGATCTCGGTGTAAGGCAACAAAACCCGTTTGATTTATTTCCCAAATGCCACGGGCGTAAGCCCGCGGGTATCTATATAGCAATATTTGGAATTTCTATCAACTCTGAGGGGTTACGTCAAGAATTTAGAACCTTTTCACCGAAGGTTTCCCCAAAAACCAATTTCTTTTTGTCCGATGCGCATCTTCGTTCCGATTTTTCACCTGCCCATCGATACGGCCTCATCATCAAAATGTCCCTATACCATTTTAAATAAAGGGCTTGATTTTTCATCACAATGTCACATAATCTGATGTTCATACATGAGATACATTCCAAAATGCGCTCATAAAGGAAGTTATGGCCAGTATTTTCGAATTCTGAATAAATTCCTGGATTGAATCGGACAAAACACCGCCATGAAGAGTATAAGACATTTGAAAATATGTGTTTTACTTTTGATACTCATTATTATGTTCGGTGTTACTGGATATATGACCATCGAAGATTGGGGTGTTTTAGATTCATTGTATATGACGGTTACCACGCTCACCACGGTGGGATACGGTGAAGTCCACGAAGTGAGTGATTTGGGGCGGATGTTCACCATTTTCTTTATCATCATCGGCGTGGTTTACTTTTTATATATTGCGGGTGCTGTCGTCCAGTTTATGGTCGAAGGACAAATAAGAACCATTATGGGGAGAAGAAGCTTGGACAAAAAGATAGATCGAATGAATAATCATTATATTGTTTGCGGATACGGACGTATCGGAAAAATTCTATGCAAGATGTTGGCAAGAAAGCCGGTGGATCTGGTGGTTATCGAAAAGGACCTTGAACTTATTCCGGTCATGGATAATGACAAAATGGTCTATGTGTCCGGTGATGCCGGAGATGAGATCACGCTGCTCAGAGCGGGAATAAAACGCGCCAAAGGTCTGATTGCAGTTCTGGCGACGGATACGGACAATGTATTCCTGGTCCTCACCGCCAGACAACTTAATCCAGACATTTATATCATGGCAAGGGCCTCTCAAGAAAGATCGAAGTCTAAATTGATGGCTGCAGGTGCCAACAGAGTGGAGTCACCCTATGATATGGGGGCGGCCAGCATGGCCCAGCGGATCATCCGTCCAACAGTGACAAATTTTTTGGATCTGGCTTTTGCTCACAAACGAAAAGATATTCAAATGGAAGAGATACCGATCAATCATTCGTCCAGTCTTGCAAATGTGATGCTGAAGGATTCCGGTATCAGACAGCGATTTAATTTGATCATCATCGCCATAAAAAAACAGGACGACAGCATGTTGTTCAATCCCTCATTTGAGACGGTTATCGAGGCCGGCGATACCGTCATTGCCGTGGGGCAGGAAGAAAATCTTCAGAAACTGGAAAAAATATTGAACCAATGAAGCTAGGAGGGGGGCTATGGATTATATTTTATAGATAATCCGTTTATCTGTAATAATTATGTCCACATACTTGTCGTGGGCTTCCATTTGTATTTGTGGAACGATCTGCTCTTCCAACGACAAGGCGACTTTTCTGGTGGTAATGGACAGGCTTGGAATAAGGCGGTCATAATATCCATCGCCGGATCCGATCCTTCCGCCCTTTTCATCAAAAGCGATACCTGGAATAATTGCAATGTCGATACATTCGATGGGCACGATGTTGCACCGGCTGGGATCAGGTTCCAAGATGCCCCTGGAACCCAGTGTCAAGTCCGTGTCGACATTGTCGATTTTCATCAATTTCATTTTATGTTTTATGGTGTCAAAGGCGGGAAGAATGATGATCTTGTTGTAATTAAAGCATTTTTTAATGATTTTCTGACTGTTAACTTCACAGCTGCCGTTAATATATAGTAAAACAATGTTCGCTTCCAGAAAATTGGCGAATTCAAAGAGCCGGTTTTCTATTCTTGTTGTTTTTGCGTCAACTTCTTTGGCTGAAAGTGCGGCAAGTGCCTTTGCAACATTGTTGCGAATGTCATCTTTTGTTTCTCGAAGTTCTTCCATGAATACTATCTCCCACGCAAACATTTTGAATATTTTTTATAGTATACAAATTTGACGAACAATGTCAACTCATAATAATCATTGACTATATGGCTTGTCCGTGATACAAGCCAAAAGGATTTTTTCCAAATCGGATTGTCGACAATATAGGTGTTGGCAATCCGATTCAGGTGTCAAGAAGGCGTTAAAAATTTGGGTTGAGAAACGTCGTTTGAACGAACCGAATTAAGATTCAAAGGAATATAGAAACCGATATGCTGGAAATCAAGTTTGTAAGACAAAATCTGGAGAAGATTGAAAAATCGCTGGCAAACAGAGGAGAAACAGCGGATCTGGAAACTTTTAAAGAATGTGATACCCAGCGCAAGTCTCTTCTGCTCGAGATTGAAAGTTTAAGACATCGCCGGAATGTTGTCTCAGAGAAGATCGCAGCCATGAAGAAAAACCAAGAAGATGCAGATGATCTTGTGACCGAGATGCGCGAAGTCGGAGGGAGAATTAAAACCCTGGAGCTCGATTTGACCGAAAATGAAGAAAAGATAAACCAAATTCTTTTTGGGTTACCGAATTTGCCCCACACGTCAGTTCCCATAGGCAAGGACAGTTCTGAAAATCCGGTTCTAAAAAAAACGGGCACCCCTCCGGATTTCGATTTCGAGCCGCTGCCTCACTGGACTTTGGGCGAAAACCTTAAGATATTGGATTTTGAAACGGCATCCAAAATTACCGGTGCACGTTTTCCACTCTATCTGGGGGCCGGTGCAAAGCTGGAAAGGGCGCTGATTAATTTTATGCTGGATATCCAAACCACCGAGCACGGGTATAGAGAAATACTCCCCCCTTTCATGGTAAACCGGGACAGCATGACCAACACGGGCCAGTTGCCGAAATTTGAGGAGGACCTTTTCAAACTGGAAGGGTGGGATTATTTCATGGTTCCGACGGCGGAAGTCCCTGTTACCAATATCCATAAAGGGGAGATCCTGGATGAAGGCATGTTGCCGATTCTCTACACGGCGTATACCCCGTGTTTTCGTTCAGAAGCTGGTTCCTATGGCAAGGATACCCGGGGCTTGATCCGGCAGCATCAGTTCAACAAGGTAGAACTGGTGAAGTTCACCCTCCCTGAGACGTCTTATGATGAGCTTGAAACCCTCTTAAACAATGCCGAAAAGATTTTAAAATACCTCGGGCTTCCTTATCAGGTTATCAATCTGTGCACCGGCGACCTGGGCTTTTCTGCAGCAAAAACCTATGATATTGAAGTATGGATGCCCGCACAAGGGGTTTACAGAGAAATTTCGTCATGCAGCAATTTTGAAAGTTTTCAGGCCAGGCGCGCCAACATTAGATTTAAAAGAAAAGGGAAAAAAGGGACCGAACTTGTCCACACCCTCAACGGATCCGGTCTTGCAGTGGGACGGACCTTTGCCGCAATACTTGAAAATTTTCAACAGGCTGACGGATCCGTCATTATTCCCGAAGCTTTAAGACCCTATATGGGGGGAATGGAAAAACTCGTACCGTGAAACCAGAAAATTTGCCAAAAGAAATTCAACCCTTTATAATTCCTCAGCATGAGGGCGAGCTGATTTATCGATGCCTGGGCTGCGGGCAAAGGTTCGGAATTGATAAATTGCTGTATACATGTCCGGATTGTGCACAGGTGCTTCTCATTTACGACCTCAAATTTGAGAATTTAAAAAAAATTCCGGGAAAGATCTGGCGAAAAATTTTTGACTATCGCAAGATGCTTACCATTCCGGCGTTAAAGGGAATCTATCTTTATCATGAATTTGTCGGCCCGGTGATACCCCTCGATTCGGTGATTTATCTGGGCGAAGGACACACACCGATTGTCGAGGCAAATGATTTTTTGCAACAGAAAGCCGGTGCCAGATTCTACTTTAAGAATGACGGTCAAAACCCCAGCGCCTCCTTTAAGGACCGGGGGATGGCCAGCGCCTTGAGCTATATCCATTTTTTGATTCAAAAAGGTTATGTTTCCGACGTGCTGGCCATATGTGCGTCTACCGGAGACACCTCTGCCGCTGCGGCCTTATATGCGTCCTATCTTCAGCCCCATGTTAAATCTGCCGTGCTTCTTCCCCACAAGAAGGTTACCCCCCAACAGCTTTCTCAGCCCTTGGGAAGCGGTGCTTGGGTGTTCGAGATTCCGGGTGTTTTTGACGATTGTATGAAAGTCGTTGAAGCCCTGTCAGAAAATTATAATGTGGCACTTCTCAACTCGAAGAATGCCTGGCGGATACTTGGACAGGAGTCGTATTCATATGAAATTGCACAATCTTTTGAATACGACATGAAAAACAAAGTGGTGGTTGTACCCATTGGTAACGCCGGCAATATTACCGCTGTGATCAGCGGGTTTTTAAGATTTTATGAGACCGGCATCATAACGTCTTTGCCGAAAATTTTGGGCGTTCAGTCTCAACATGCCAACCCTGTTTACCGATATTACCTTGAACCGGATGCTGCGAAACGGAAGTTTACACCGGTGACCGTCAAGTCCAGTGTTGCCCAGGCAGCCATGATCGGGAATCCTGTTTCAATGCCTAGGGTGATTCATCTGGTGGATTCTTATAATCGGATGTCGGACAGGCAGAATGTATTTTTTGTGGAGGTTTCTGAACAATCCATCATGGACTGGCAACTTTTGGCT
>Ga0316190_10002079_pt1 | contig 14589 bp, 12 predicted proteins | sample Eddworburrow2_MG_FD_204929 | JGI IMG/M metagenome (GOLD analysis project Ga0316190, IMG submission 204929) | Coastal sediment microbial communities from Maine, United States - Eddy worm burrow 2 | ecosystem: Environmental > Aquatic > Marine > Coastal > Sediment | place: USA: Maine | collected... | reverse complement strand
AGTTACAGCCACATTAAAATGGGCCAAATGAAAGACTGGGATTATCAAACCAAAAATGGTCACTCGATCGATGGTCGTTACTATTTACCGCCAGATTTCGATTCCGATAAAAAATACCCAGCTATTATTTATTACTATGGTGGAACATCCCCCGTAAATAGATCATTTACCGGACGATGGCCATTTGTCTTATATGCTGCACAGGGTTATGTGGTGTATGTGTTACAACCCTCTGGAGCAACTGGTTATGGGCAAGAATTTTCAGCCAAACACGTCAACGCCTGGGGACTTGAAACCGCTGAGGATATCATCGAAAGCACGCAGGCCTTTGTTGCTGAACATCCTTTTGTTGATGGCCAAAGGTTGGGCAATATGGGTGCATCTTATGGTGGATTCATGACCATGTATTTAGCCACAAAAACAGATATGTTTAGAGCATCAATTTCACATGCAGGAATCAGTAATTTAACCTCCTACTGGGGTCATGGCTGGTGGGGATATGCTTATTCAGGTGTTGCAACTCAAGGAAGTTTCCCATGGAACAAACCAGGTTTTTATACCGATCAAAGCCCCGTATTTCATGCAGATAAGGTGAAAACACCTATGTTGCTGCTGCATGGTGATTCAGATACCAACGTGCCCGTTGGGGAGAGTCATCAAATGTATACCGCCTTAAAACTACTCGGAAAAGACGTTGAACTGGTGGAATTCCTTGGAGACAATCACCATATTAACGCAAGGACACATCGCTTACGCTGGTGGGAAACGATCTTGAGCTATTTTGATAGAGAGTTAAAACAACAACCACAGTGGTGGGATCATTTATACCCCGATAAGGATTAGTTGCCTGTTAAAACCCTTTATGGGGGCAATTCTTGAAATGTCGATTGTGCCCAAATTTGTAACCCGGATAATCAATCCTTGAATTGGGTTCTGAATTGGGGTGAGAACACATTTATCGTCGGTTTGAATTTAAAGTGAATTTCCCGTCTCGAGTGCTGTGTTAATGTGTAATAGTGATGTGCACGCCCCGCGTGCAGTCTTAGACAGAATTAACATACGAGACTATTAAAAGAAAACAGGATGGTGAGAAGAAGCAAGACAACACCCGGGACGGGTATGGCACAATTAATGGGCCTTCTAACTGTAAGGTGTAATTATACAAAGTCGACCAAATAAGGAGATGTGAAATGAAAAAAACAAGTTTTCTTGAAAAACATCGACTAAAACGGCATGAAATAAAAAAAGATATTCTCTACTTCGGTCTCCCTGCCATTTTCGTTTTTTCATCCGGATTGGTGGTATCAGTATTCGACGGCTCATTGAAATCCATGTTAGACCAGGTGGAACAGTCACCAGGTTTATTGGTACTCCCCCCACTGAGTCTTGTTGGAGTCGGATTATTTATCTTGGGTTTTTCCATTATGATTGTTGCCCAAATAACACTCTGGAAGAATTATTCGGCCACTCTCGTTATTAGGGAAGATCATAAACTCATTACACAAGGGATCTACAAATTCTGCCGTCACCCAATCTATCTCGGAGTCCTCATAGTCGCTTCGGGGATATCAATGTTCTGCACAAGCGTAATAGGCTTTCTGATATTGTTATTTCTTATCCCGGTTTTCCACGTCAGAATTAGAATGGAGGAGAATTTATTGATTGAAGAATTTGGAGATCGCTACCTTGCCTATCAGAAGCGAACCAGAATATGGACTCCGTTTTTTTAACAGTTTTATTCTTACTTAATTTTTTGTAGTAAATCAGATTTGTTGTTTCTTACGGAACCGACTTCCTTACCTACGCGGTGCCAGTTAAGTTTTTTTGGTTTAAAAAAGGTTGAAATGACCTCAGGATCCTCAACATCACGGTCCAACCATCCTTTTAACTGATGTTTTTCAAGAAATACAGCCTGACGATGGTGCATTTCAATAAAATTTTGATCGGCTTCCAGCGTGCAAATGGAGAAGCTATAAAACTCGTGCTCGTAGATGTTAGAATTTGTATCGAAAATGCCTGCTGCATATAAATAAGAAGATCCGTTTTGTGCTGCTTCTCCGGTATAAATGTAATGTGGGATCTTCGTTCCTTTCTGCCACTCATAAAAACCGTTCATCGGTATCACACAGCGTTGTTTTTTAATCGGCATCCGGTAAGACGGTTTTGTAAATATACCTTCGGTTCGTGCATTAAAAGTGCTTCTATATCGTTTCATCTCTATGACATCTTTTACCCAGAATGGGATCAAACCAAAACGCATTAATTTGATTTTTCGTCTTCCATCAGAATCAAAAATCACCGGGATCGCTTGGGTGGGTGCCACATTGTAATTTTCCATCTCATTTATTGCTGAATCATCAACGTCATTTATATCTAGAGACCGAATCAGTTCGTCTATTTTCCCGTAATATGAAAACCGTCCACACATAGTCACCTTCTATTCAGCCAATGCGACTCAATTCAACAAAATTTAGGAATTCTATTTTACATGAACAAGTCCCCTTCGTTTTGAAATGTTTCATTTTGACAGGAAAAAGGGATTGAGCCCTAGAGATCAACATGTTTGGCCTAGGACCTCGTTTGAGTAACCCATGGGTGAACAGTTCTGATAAAATAGAATCCGACTGGGAAAGATACCCGGCTTAAGACCCTGGGATCTCGTCCCATCCTCAAATTCAAATAGAACAGGTGCGTCAATGAAAAAAGTGGATTCCTCAGATAAGATTGTAGCTGATACTCGTCGCCAAATGGCGATCCGAGCCCAATCATACAGGGAAAAGGCCCTTAAACTGTATCCCTGGGTTTGTGGATCCTGCGGTCGTGAATTCAGTGGTAAAAAATTGAAAGAATTAACGGTTCATCACAAAGACCACGACCATGATAATAACCCGGCAGACGGCAGCAACTGGGAATTACTTTGTCTTTATTGTCACGACAACGAACATGAGCGTCAGGAGGTAGCCAATGCCTATTCTTCTAATCCATCAGGAAGAAACCCTGATGAATCCATTGCTACATTTCAACCTTTCGCAAACCTGGATACTCTATTAAAAAACAAAAAGTAGGCCCCATAAAATTCAATTCCATTAGGCCCTAGTCTGTGTGTTCTCCTTCAGCAATAGCCTTGTAATCCTCAACTGGTTTACCTAGGAAATGAACAACCAGATACAGCATAACAAGGCCAAAAGGAAACAAGATCCAGGATGGAATACCGAAACCGGCAGGTATGGTTCCAAAAAGAACCGCAATGCTGCCCACTGTTAAAGCATAGGGCAGTTGGGTTCTCACGTGATCGATGTGATTACAGGAGCTGGCCAAGGAGCTCAGAATCGTCGTATCCGAAATTGGTGAACAGTGGTCGCCTAGCACGGACCCCGCCAACACGCATGATACGGTGTTATAGAAGATAAGCATCGTTGAGTCGTAGTCCATGCCGCTCTGCTGTGAAATGGCCCAAGCAGCGGGTAGCATCAGAGGGTATAGGATTGCCATTGTGCCCCAGGACGAACCGGTGGAGAATGCGACAAGACCTGCCAAGATAAAGGTAATTGCAGGAATCATAGCAGAAGAAATGTTACCAGACAAAACACCTGTGAGAAAATCTGCTGTATGCATATGTTCAGTAACCAAAGCCAGGGACCAGGCCAGAACAAGAATGGTAACAGCAGTTAACATGGTTTTGAAGCCTAAGATGCAGGATTCAATTGCGTCTGATATGTTCATGATTCGTTGTCCAATGGAGAGAGCGACAGCAGAGGTCAATCCAAGAAGTGATGACCAGAGCAACGCTATATAGGAATCAGAGTTCCCAATGATCTGTGAGAGTTTCCTACTCCATGCGATGCTTTCATCATTCCATATGGCTTGATCCCACCCTGTATAAACCAAGGCACAAACCGTACCTGCGATTGTAAGCCCTACAGGAATGATCGCATTCAAACTCCTGGCTTTTACTCCCGGTAACGGCTTTAACCCGTCCAATTCTCCCTCATCGATAATTTCGTCTTCAATTTTCTGAATTTTCTGCGATAGTCGACCCGTCGTTCTTGCCCTGATCTCCGCGCGATACATGGGCCCGAAGTCCCTTTGCTTCCATATCAATATCAACATAAAGGCTAAGGTGAATAGAGGGTAAAAAGAATAGTTTAATGAGTTAAGGAAAATGGAGTACACACCTTCTTGGGCTTTGATCTCAGGAATATGCTCAATTCCGTTCCCGATATAACCCAGCTCTGCTCCAATCCAGGTGGTAACGAAGGCGATAGCAGCTACAGGTGCAGCTGTGGAGTCAACGATATAGCTCAGCTTCTCCCTTGAGATCCGGAACCGGTCGGTCACGGGTCTCATTGTGCTTCCAACAATGAGGGTGTTGGCGTAATCATCAAAAAAGATAACCACTCCAAGTATCCATGTAACAAACTGCCCGGAACGAGCACTTTTGGCGAACTTTGAGAGCAGATCAACAACGCCCTGCATACCGCCGTTCTTAGAAATAACAGCAACCATACCACCAATGAGCATGGAGAACACGATAACGGATAGATGGCCGCTATCATTGAGTGACTGAATGATATAGGTATCAATAATACCTTTAAACCCGTTAAAAACTCCATAAAAGAAGCCATCGGAATAGATGTGTATGATACACGAGCCAACGAAGATCCCCAGAAACAGGGAACTGACTACTTCCCTGAAAATCAAGGCCATAAGGATGGCGATAAGTGGAGGCAAAATGGATAGCCAAAGAGGAATCGGATTCACCTCTTTCTTAAAAGATGTTTCTCCAGCGCTTACAAGTATCTCCTTCCGCTGGTCAAAAGTACACTGGAAGGAGCCTTTCCCTGCCTGAAGGGGAACATCATAAACCACAATATCGATCAACACCCCAATTGAGGCTAACTCCTTGTTTTCTGTTTCTACGAGAATTGTACTTTGAATATCCGTTAAGACAATCTCGGGAAAAGTCACTTTAATCTCTTGTGGCAAGAGATCTTGATACACTCCAAAAAATAGAAGAAGGATAAAGGCATTAAGTTTCATAGCGTCGCGTTATGTCTCCAAAAGATAGAATAAGAAGAGATTAAGGCAAGCATTGCTCAAACACAAGACAAACATTTCACAAAACCAGATGAACAGCGATTTTGAGTTAGCTTTACCTCTCATAGGTCCTGGTTCACTTTCTGCCATTATGTCTGGTCCTTTTTATGGAAACCAAGCCAAATCTAGTGAATTCGCCCCAGCAGGTATTTAGAAGATGGTTGCAGGTATTGTCTTGTTTTCATATCCTTGGGTAGTTCTATTAAAACATCAGCAAAACACTTGAAAGGAAAGTGTTGATAGATTCAGGCAATCATCCTGCTCGGCAGCTCTAAACATGACAATGCTTTAGACTAAGCTATTTGGGTGAAGTTCCATTTTATCTAACCATTTATTATTAAGGAGCTTGCTTGCGTACCTAGAACCATGATCACAGAGAAATGTTACAATGTTTTTCCCCTGACCCTGGTGCTTCATGCCTATTTTATAAGCCGCATACACGTTTAAGGCTGATGATGTGCCAACAAATAAGCCGTTTTGCTTTGACAAATGAAACAACATATCCATCATGTTCTGGTCACTGACCTGAATGGCATCGTCCACATTTGCAAAGGCCAAATTCTGTGTAAGTCGCATAATGCCGATTCCTTCGGTGATGCTTGAACCCTCTCCCGAAAAAGCCCCGTTTTTGACAAAGTTATAAACCCCAGAGCCAGTTGGATCCACTGCAACCACCTTGATATTTTTATCCCTTTCTTTTAAATAATGGCTGCTGCCGCCGAGTGTGCCGCCAGTACCAACCGCCGAAACCAAGATATCTATTTTTCCCCCCGTTTGGCCCCATAACTCGGGGCCAGTCGTCTCATAATGTGCCATACAATTGGCCGTATTTTCAAATTGATCGGCCCAGATCGAGTTGGGTTTCCCGGCCGCCAACGCACGGGCCTGATGGTAAAAGTGGTTCTGGTTTTTAAAGGGGCATGGTGGTACGGCTACGATTTCAGCGCCCAATGCTTCTAATAATTCGTATTTCTCTTGAGCTTGGTTATTAGGCATGGTCAAAATAACCTTGTACCCACGTTCTGCTGCCAAGGTGATTAAACCGATCCCGGTATTGCCAGCCGTTCCTTCCACGATGGTACCGCCCGGTTGAAGTGATCCATCTTTTTCAGCACGTGCGATGATTCCTTTTGCCGCACGATCTTTGATACTGCCACCGGGGTTCAAAAACTCAGCTTTCCCGTAAATATGGTTTCCCGTCATTTCTGACACTGACTGCAAATATATCAGTGGTGTATTTCCCACCGAATCCCAAACTTTATTTTTCAAGAGCCCTCCAATTCAAAATTGATCCTTTTCTCAGTCTTCCTAAATCTTGTCCCTCAATTAAGGTGTGCTTTCTTATAAATAAATCAAGCATAACCTAATCTTTAACGGGAGAGCTTCCTATACTTGACTCTATGCGGTTGGTCGGCAGTGTGTCCGAATCGCCTTTTGCGGTCCATCTCAACATCCTGGTAATTCCCTTCGGTCTTGACCAAGTTAGCTAAGTGTACTCTGTTTTGTTCGCCGCCCGAAAGCTACGTATAGGAAAATGGAATATACATGCAATGTAAAGGTACCAAAAAGTGCTGTAAAAAAACAACAGTCTTTACACAGCGCTTTTTGGACCCATAGGCCCATTTTTAACTGCACTTCGGCAAGGACTGCTGGAAAATGCATATGCAAAGCAGTTTGCCATTCTTATCCAAGAGGGTTCTTGCATGGTTTTGGTGGCCCATTGCATGGCGCCCATTGCATGGCGCCCATTGCATGGCGCCCATGATAGCTGCGCTTGGGTGAATCTTTTTGATGATAACCAATGTGCTTCAGGATTTAATCAATCACCGGGTAATGAAAATATTAACTAGGCATTCTCCCCCACAACTCAGACAAAGCATTGGCTCCGTCAGCCAAAGATTAATATTATGCCTGTCCTCATAACCCTTCTAATTGAATCGCCGAATGTGCTAGGCCATTGAGTTGGACTGGCGCATAGGGTCTTTGGAGCCAGTTCAATCTTCAGACAGAAATTCCTGTTCCTCCCAAATAGGGTTTTGCATCAATAAAGAAATGACTATCACTCTTTTATTTTACTGTTGTGCAGGGCTCATCGAGGCCAAGGGTTCATCAATTTCAGGATGGACGTCGCCAGACCAGGGTGTGTTGTTACCATAATCCCCAGTATGTTCATAAGTGGTGACTCGGTATTTCGGATCCGCTGACTCGAATTCTGAAGCAGGAACAATTAAGATCATGGACTCACCTGCAATTACCATTTTTGCATCACTCGCCATGGGAACAATTGCTCCATTAATGATTTCCGATACTTTCAATTTCCAACCATCATTTGGCCGATACTCGGCAGAGTACCATTGGTCTGTTCCCTGGTAAACATCGCCGGGAAAATCAGGGTGGGCTACCCAGTTATTATCCGGATTATCGTCGCTATCAAACACAATACCGTACTGATAATAGTGATCAGGATCACCTGTGGGAATGGGTGCGCGCACGCTTTCAAAAACAAAATGATAAATCTCGTGCTCCTCTCCTACTTCGGTTTCGGGACAGAGGACGAGTCCAAATTCTGTTTCACCACACGGAAGGATGTCATCGAGTATGTTTCGTTTAGAATGAACCGTCGGGTCTTCAATGATCTGAGGAGTTACCAAAATCAAAAGTTCTCGTTGCCCGCCATGCGTATCGATTTCCTGGGGAGGGTTTGCAAATGGGATGCGATGAATTGGTGTCTGCCACAATACGGGATGCAATATTGGCATGATTTGGCCACGGACAGGAAAGCCCCTACCAAGATGGGCACGATCCGGGTGGCTGAGAAGGTTATGAATCCGGATTACGCCAGGCCCCGCTCCAAGGCCACTATCGAAAGTGTGGGATCGAGTAAGCGGAATATCATTAAAATCTAATGTGGTTTCAGCCATGATTGTGGGTATGAGAACCGGTATGTCAACACTAATTGGGAAGGTTTGGCTGCTATTCTCTGGAATGCTGGTTTCAAGAGAAGTAATGCTCCCATTTACATTAGTTTGGAGCTCCAATCCTACTTCTCTTTCCAAGGAGTTGGAGACTTCCACAAACTTAACATCAATGAAAACCTGTGGGTCATCCTTATTTGTAGTCGTATTGATAGCCCTACTGTGTGATGCGTAAGGATCAAAGAGCGTAAAAAGGCCATCGTCTTCAGGTTCACATACGGGATTATTTTTTGCTCCTAAGTGAAATAGTCTAAATGGTTTATTCTGCCATAATACGCCAAGCGGACTTCCTGGAACCGAACCGCGAAGTGGAATTAATGCGATGGGAACGGGGCAGAAAATTCGAAAATAAGTGTTGGCATTGTGTTCAAATAGGGATGATGTACCCGGTCCGCCCAGAACAAATAGACCTTTTGCGTTGGGTTGGAGGTTTTCAATTACTTTTTCACAATTGATTCTAGTACTTTGTTTTGAACTGGAGTTGGTCATCAGTTGTTGAACGTAAATATTAGCCTCTACGTATCCAAGGTTAACAACAGCAAATCCATCAAATACTTCGTCCCAGTTCCCCAAGTCGAATGCCCAGGAAGTCCCAACCTCTGAGGACGCATAGACATGTGCTGGGCTACCTATGCCTGTAGTGGTCTCATAGGCCACACCGAAAACCAATTCACTGGAAGATCTTTCAACCTTAAAGTGAGAAACCTCAGCATCTCCCGCATTTTGGAATAGTTGTTCAGGAGAGAAAGACCAAGTCTTTTTTGATGGAATGGAGCTCGAGGTCTTATTTAGCTCTGTTCCCGAACGATCAAAGGGAGTTAGGGTCAAGCTCTGTGTGGATGATGTAGGGTTATGGATGGTAATTTGAGATGTAAATCCACCGTCTTGTTTTGTTAGGTGTGCGATCATAAGATTAATGTCATGACTGTTCATGTCCTGCATAGGGGCATTTTCCCATAGATAACCAACTTCCGAACCCGGCGGCGTACCTCTAAGCGCGGTCAGAGCCAGATTTTCATCTGCACTCACTTCGAAAAATGCGTCTTCCCTTGGATCGAATGGAGAGTCGCCAGGTGCTCCAATAACAAAAAGACCCTTTGCTCCGGGATTAAGATCTTCTATAGCAGTGACATTTCTGATTTCCTGCCCATTAAAATCAAATTGTTTGACCATTACCTGGGTGGTCGTATCGCCCATATTGACCACAGCAAACCCATCAAAAATGACTTCCCAGTTGCCTGGAAGTAATCGCCAGCTTTCTTTAAAGCGTGATGATGCAAGTACATGGGCTGGACTGCCCTGGCCAACCGTATTTTGATAGGCAACGTTTACAGACACCTGTTCCGAGTCCACTTCCACCCGGCAATGGGAAGCACCCACAGGTAATACTGAAGCTGCTGTTCCAGAAAACACATCACCAATTGCAAGTGTTCCTGAACGGTCCGGTAATACCTCTCCACTTTGTTTGAAGGAATAAATAGTCCAAGTTTGAATTTGGGGAGAGTGGTTGCGAATGGTTAAAGTAGTCGAAAACCCACCGTTGGGTGAGGTTAAGTGGGGAACCCATAGCTCTGTAGCATGTAACAACCATGGGAAGAACGACGAAATGACCGCAAGTGAGATTATCCGCATATTTAGATCTCCATATTCCTTGAAAGGATAGTTAACCGCCTCCAAATGTTCGTTTAAGTATTGTCTTTTCTTTATTTCAAGTTGTCTTGTCCAAAATCGTTCTCGAGTATCACTCCATTGGAGTAGTTTGGTGTGTTGTACGTTGTTAAACAAAACACTAAGGCTAAATGCAACTTCTTGCAAGTAAAACCTATAGGAAAATGGAATATACATGCGAATTAAAATACCAAAAACTGCTTTTTGTACACCATAATCTCTACACACGGCTTTTTGGGCCCATAGACCTATTTTTGACTAAACTGCTACCAGACCTACTTAATAATGCAGATACAAAGCAGTTTGACCATTCTTAACCAGGAGGGTTCTTACATGATTATAGTGATCCATTGCATGGCGCTGGCGATGGCTTTGTTTGGGTGTATCTTTGTGATGATACCCATGTGTTTCCGGACTTTATCAATGACTGAAATTTACGTTATGAAACTGATTATGGGACACATCCCCCCGCAGTTAGGGCAGAGCAAGGGATCCCCAATAAATACCACTATAACCGGTTAAACGCTCATAATAGAGTAAATAGAGGTTTTCCACACTAGGATCGAATCCAGATTTACTGATATGGAAAAGCACAGTAGTTGCCCGATGATTTACTCTCATTATAAGATCGGTGGTTACAAACTCCTACTAAAGTTAAGAAAAAAGGTTAGGTGATGAAACTGTTTTTGGTCTTGATAATGTTTGCATTTAAGTCTCAACCTCTGATTTCAGAAACAGGGTACTTTCCCCCTTCAAATGGAGCAAGATTTATGAATACATTTTTACTTTTAAAACGTATGTTATGATCAGAGCGCTAGCTTCTCAATCTCTCATTCTGGACTTTTTGTACTTGTCCGATGAATGGATTTTGAATTACTAAAAAAGACTCGTAAATCGATCCATGACTGTATTTGAAACAAAAGGAGAGCTTGGCATGCGAATGGGAAATCACACATGGCCTATCATTTTTCTATCAGGAATATGGATGCTTTGGGGTTGCTCTAAAAACCTGAAACACATGGGTGAACCTGAACCTGAAGTAGTGAAAAATGTCATCATGATCATTGGTGACGGAATGGGACCGCAACAGGTGGGCTTGTTACAGGCATATGCCAAACAATCCGCACATTCTGTGCTAAAAAACAGGCAAACAGCATTTGAAAGAATGCTGCAGGATGAAGGCATTTTAGGTCTTTCTTCGACCCACGCAGCAAATGTATTGGTTCCGGATTCTGCGGCTTCGGGATCGCAACTGGCATCTGGAAAACCATCAGGATCAGAAATGATAGGGTCTGACCCAAATGGCAACCCAACCACAAGTATTCTTGAAATTGCCATGAGTATGAATAAGTCAACCGGTTTAGTCTCCGACACACGCATTACACACGCAACTCCAGCAGCCTTCGCTGCCCACCAGACTCATCGAAGTCTAGAAAATGAAATCGCTATAGACATGTTGAATTTGGGTCCAGATGTGATGTTTTCAGGAGGGTTGCGTCATTGGATTCCTGCAGAGGCGAATGATAAAGAATCAGAGGTGTTCCTAGAATTAAATAAGATGACAGGTGGCTCCCTCAAAATCAAATCCAAACGCACTGACAGCCGCCATTTGATAATAGAAGCCCAGCAAAAAGGATACTCTTTAGCTTTCACAAAATCCCAAATGATGCAATCCAAGGGAAAAACACTGGGACTGTTTGCCTATTCTGCTCTTCCCGATGGAATTTTAGAAACAAAAACAAAAAATGACCCCCATCGATCCATCCCCACTTTAAAAGAGATGTCAGAAAAGGCGCTCCAACTTTTATCTCAGAACAAGAATGGTTTTTTCTTGATGATTGAAGCCGGACAAATTGATTGGGCTGCCCATAACAATGACACAGGAACGATGCTTCATGAAATGTTACGTATAAATGAGACTTTGAACTATGTTTTAGATTGGGCAAAGAATCGCAATGATACACTCATAGTAGTTACGGCAGATCACGAGACCGGTGGATTCGGCTTTACCTATTCAGGGACAAACCTCCCTGAACCCAAAAACTTGCCAGGACAACTGTTCAAAGGCAAAGACTATAAACCAAATTTCAACTTTGGCAGCCCGGAAATACTGAATGGTATTTACAGGCAAAAACGAAGCTATTATGATATTTTCAATAGCCTGTTTGATAAACTCTCCCCAAACGAACAAACCCCGCATAATTTGATGGAAATAGTTAACCAGAATACGGAATTTCATATAACGGTGGATCAGGCCAGTAGAATTTTGGAAAAAGAAGACAATCCATTATATGTTGAAGGCCACAAATATCTTTGGTCCAAAGAAGTACCAAAGTTGGATTGTCATGATTCTTTTTTTGTGTATCAAATGGGAGATAATCGACAAAACCTCTTGGCAATACAGGTAGAAGAAAAACAAATGGTCACATGGTCAACAGGCACTCATACAGCGACCCCAGTTCTGGTTTTTGCCAAAGGTCCACCAAAGGTACGGGCAACCTATGGCCAAATTATGCACCATACCCAACTCGCCCAAAAAACCATTAATGCATTAAGAGGCCAATAATCGACTGATCTCTCTACCTGTGGTGGCCCAAAGAATTGCTTAGTTAGACACATCGAACATTAACAAAACATAAGACATGCTGCATCTTGAATTGTGAAAACCGAACTGTCCAGTCCGACCTGCAAATCTCATATGCACTTCTGTGATGTGTAAAGCCCGAAATGGGAAATTCCTGCACTTTTAACTACCTAATTGCGTGGCCTATTGCTTAAATATGATCCTGCCCCATGCGGCAACTAGTGGCTGTATTACATCTTTCTTTCCGCCTGAGATAAATTTGTCCACAGCTTGATGTGCAAGAGTAACTGAACTAAGTAAAAGTGCTTGGGCCTTGCTTTCACTGGCGCCGAGTTTTATAAAACCAGAGATTGAGGACTCCCATCCCTTTTAACGCATAATTTTGGCTGTTTCTAAGGGTAATTTTCAAAGCTTTGGAACCTCTAAGGCGACCTCTCCGGTTTTGGTGTGCAGCTTAGGTTGCTAAGTACCTGCACGTGTATCTTTTCAAGTGGCCGTTCTTTCAAAGCAATGAGCCTGGCATCGTTCATCAGCTTCCGCAAATTGCTATACGAATATGAAGTTACCTATCTCTATGTTGAAAAAAGCCAAATAGAATCAATAGAGGTTTTCCACTTTTGGGACGAATCCAGGCTTAGTCATATTGAATAGCACCCCTGAGGACCCATTTTCCTGGATGAGCTGCTCAATGTGTGAAATGAGCTTTCTTCGGCGTTCAAGCACTTTTTGGATTTGAGGAGGGGCAAGGTAGGAATCGAGGTGTGCTTGAATGTTTTCTTCAGAGACACTTTTGAGTTTTTCCCAAAATGACTTTTCACACCAGATGATTTGTTTGATGGTTTCGGGCTCACCTAGCGTGCGGAAACTACGTGTATGGTCGATGAACCAACAATTCCAATCAGAGTCATATAAAATATTGCCCTGATTCCGATCGAAATTGTAAATGAGGTAGTCGAAATTGTGCATCATTTGGTTTTGGCGAGCCCAAACTATGCCACTTTTAGGCTGAATATTTTTGAGAATTCTATCTGTTTCAGTCATAGTATTTTCAACCCATAGCTGAAGGGAACCCCTTTTTGCCCGTATCGTGCGAAGGACGACAGGTGGAATACAGTCCAACCCCATCAGTCGTCCCAAGTGAAATGCAGCAACCTCGTGTCGATGGCTGTCAAGAAAATTGTACATGGTTCCTTGTTTACCTAAATCAGCTTTAGTTTTTTTCTTTTCTACATATCGAAAAATCGCCCGGGCTTGAATACCATCTTTGGCCAACAAAACACGCCATGGCCGAGTGGTTCCCATACCCAGTTTTTCAATATCTATAATTTTTGCGGTTTTCAAAAAGGACAACACCTCGTCCACCGATTTAAAGGGCAGTTGGTTCCCACTTTTATCAATCCATTTGTTGTAAGGGGATGAATTATTTCCCTCTTGGTCAGTGGGAAGTGTTTGGCCTTGCCCTGGGATCCCCTGGGCCAAAATTAAAAAACTGAGTATGGCTGTGAAACTATTCCTCAATACCTGTAACCGTGTGAAGCATAAGGTTGTCATTTGGAGATATTCCTTTCAAAAAGGTACTGCCAAGTATTGGCAAATGTTCAGAATTATGTCTTGTGAAGACCGTTTGATTGTTCCATTATGTTGTTCTAAACCAATGGTACCAATGCTAAAGATTTGTTCGACTCTACAGAATGGAAAATCATCGAATTCCCCCAGAAACAACACAAGTTCAATTTGAGCTAGAAATTTCATGAAACGCTTTCCCTGTCTATCCTTTACGAGGGTTGTCGAAGTCTGGTTCAGTTAAACTGAAATTTTCACAGACCCATCTCGCAGTTGCCTGGACGGAATAAGAACAATATTGAGACAACCAGGCCGAAAAGGCATTGGCATCATTCTCTATATTTGCACCTTTTGGTTATTACAACAATCCAGAGAGGCGTTTGCAATGTGACCCCGGATTGTTTTATAGGACCCGGCACCATTAGGGCTATAAAAAAAACAGTTACCAGATGCGATGTTCTGAGTAGGGCCATTCTACGAAGATGAAACTATAGGCTGGAAAATTGGGGCAACTCACCTTAACCAGTGTTTCTCATTCCAGCGGCAACTCCATTGATAGTAGCCATGAGGGCCGCTAACAACTCGTCATTTTCGCCGGATGTGCGGATCCTTCGGAGCAATTCAACCTGGACAAGATTAATTGGATCCACGTATGGATTCCGTACGTCAATAGACCTTCGCAGAACAGAATTGTTTTCCAGT
>Ga0316190_10002077_pt1 | contig 14590 bp, 11 predicted proteins | sample Eddworburrow2_MG_FD_204929 | JGI IMG/M metagenome (GOLD analysis project Ga0316190, IMG submission 204929) | Coastal sediment microbial communities from Maine, United States - Eddy worm burrow 2 | ecosystem: Environmental > Aquatic > Marine > Coastal > Sediment | place: USA: Maine | collected... | reverse complement strand
GCCATGCCTCGACCGCGGCCTTCGCCTCGTTCAGGCTGGCTACTGCCTCTGCCGAAAGTGCCATCACAGCCCCCTATGCGAGAGCTTCACGTCGATTCTGCGGCGGATGCCGCTGACCCAAGGCTTCGACTTGCCCATGATCCGGGCGATCTCCTGGGCCTGCAGCTTCGGGCGACCTCCCCTGCCGGTGGAGTACTCGAAGACCAGCCGCTCGTCCGAGGTGAGCTCCTGCGCGATGTAGGTCAGGATCTCCTCGTCCCTCTCCTCGTCCGCCGTGTCAAGGCCGGCGGGCTCTTCCCAGGACGCGATCCGGTCCTGCCTAAGCTCGGTCTCGGTACGCATCACTTGCTTCACGGACCAGCCGAGGTGGTCGGCGAGCTGAATCGTGTCGGGCGGGCGGCCCAGCCGCTCGGTCATCTCCTCCTTCGCCATCTTGAACACGCGGATCTCCTTCTTCCTGTGGACGGGGATCTTCGCCACGTTCTGGTGCTTCATCACGAACACGCCCACTTTCTTCAGCGGGTTGTGCAGGTACGTGGCGAGCTCAGCCCGCCTCCCTCCGAAGCCTGTCCTGTCTGGGTCGTACTCGGCCAGCGCCTTCGCCGCGAGACCTGTCGCGACGAGCCGAATGGACTGTGGCGGGACATTGACGCCCCGGTACTCGCGGACCTTGTCCTCGATCAGGTTTTCTACCTGCTTGAGGAGGAGACCCATATTCGTCGGGGTGGGGTCATGCTTCCAGCGCTGCCAAGCAGCGAAATCCTGCTCGGCCCGCGTCATCGCCATGGGACCTCCCGTTTCTGCTTATCGGTACTGCGTGTAGGGGTCCTGTCGCTTCTGCCGGTCCGCCAGGTACAGACCGCCCGCCCCGAGCACCCCCGCCCCGAGAGCGTACGGCGTGGCCCGCTGGGTGAGCGTCTTGGGCGGCGGAACCTGCGAGGCACGGGTCACTTGCCCGTTGGACGACAGGTAGTTCTCCGCTGCCTGGCGGAGACCGTCATCTGCGGACGTGAGGTTCTGGACCGCCAGCCGCCGCTGGCCCTTGATCGCCTGGTCTGCCTCCCGGTTCGCAACCCTTCGGTTCCTCTTGAGCTGCCGCATAGTGCTGCGGCCATGCCTGCTGAAGTGGCGCGTGGGCCAGGGGATGTGGGCGCGGGCATGAGACAGTTGACGTGCCGCCTCTCGGGCAGGGCCCGCAATCTGACTCACAGCGCGGAAGTTTGCGATCTTCTCCATCTCCGACCAGAAGGACTGGGCGACGACACGACCGCGGAGCTCGTATTCCTCTTGCATCGTGTCAGTCACGCTTTCCACCGACCAGGCTGCCTGCGCCCATTCCACCCGCGAACGACGCGCCAGCGCCGGCAACCTGCAGGCGCTGGCGCTGGCCCTGATTTAGATCACCCCACCACTGGCCCTTGAACTGGCTCACGCCTTGTTTCGGGTTGATGCCGAAGAGCTGCTCGACCTGGCCCGCCGGCGGGGTCGGTCGCCCCTGTACCGCGCGGAGTCTCTCGGCGCGTCGCGCCGCGGGCGTTACCCTCCGGACCATCTTTGCGGGAGGGCCCCTCAGGCCGGTGCGGAAGGCCCGACCCGCGAACTGCGCCCCGGTCGCAGCGCCTCCCCGCCTGTAGCCGACGCTGAACGCCTTCCTGGCGAGGTTGGTGGCTAGGCGCGGGTTCGCCACCTTCTCGATCTCATCGAGCTCTTGGCGAAAGTAGATCTCCGCGACGTGCGGGTTGCCCGCAACCCGCTGGAGGGCCTCGTGGGCCATCTTCTCGAAGTGCTCTGAGTCCATGAAAACCTCGTTAGGCTGCTTCTCTAGTACCGAATTGCAGGAAGCTCCTGTTCCTCGATGGCCCCGGCGCGGGTCTGAACCGCGGAGGCATTCAGCTCACCGCCCGCTCCTCTGCTCGGCCTTCTGCGCCTTCCCCCTGAGCATCCTAGCAACTAGGAAGGGGGCCGCGACGGGCGCCGCGTAGGGGGCGAGGGCCGCCGCAAAGGTGGACGCAGACCGCCTCAGTGTCCTCCCGCTCGCCCCCGCGAGACGCATGTAGCCGAGCCCTTTGGCCGAGGCGAGGGCTTCCTCAGCGACTCGGGGAGCTTGTGCGGCGCCGGCCAGAAGGCCGAAGCCCTCGAGGAACTTCGCCCTGTTCCGGAGCTCCTCGGGCGTCGTGAACCCCTTGTCGCCCGTCCCCTCAATCGCCAGTAGCGGGAGAATGACGGCAGGAAGTGCAGCCGCAGCACCTACAGCCCGGAGTGCCTGGTTCCCGATGGTCCCCCGCCGGACCCTGCCAGCGGTCGCGTGGCCGAGCTCATGGGCGGTGTACTCGGGCAAGGACCGCTTGGCCCGCTGGATGACTCGGCTCCCGTCCTCACCCTCGATGTACCGGATGTCCGGGAGGCCCAGGAGGTTCCGCCCCGGGTTCGTTTGGACGTCCACCCCCTCGGCCGCCGCCATCCGATCGAGGGCCTCCTGGAGGACGCTGTCCCGGGCCGTGGGCGGGACCCTAGACATCGCGACCTGGACCGCCGCAGGTGATGCGAGCAGGACAGCCATGCCGGCCGTGTCGAGGGGCCCGAACCCGACCACGGAGTCAGGCCCTCGGGCCTTATGCCGCATCCGGTAGTCCGGGATCCGCACGCCTCGAGCCTGCAGCTCGTCCCCGTAGGCGTACGAGACGGCTCGGTTCGCTGGCGACCGCTCGGCAGCGCCGCCCTGGAGGATCGACTGGTAGGTCGACTTCAGCTCGTCGGTCGACATGCTGCGGGCTCGAGCTCCTGTCATGCCGTAGAGCTGGGTGGGTGACGGGCCAAGGTAGGGTCGCCTCTCCTCAGCCGCTTTCTTCACCTTGGGCGCCAGGGCGCGCCGGGCGAGCTCCGTCAGGGCGACGGCCCCTACCGCCCCCGCGCCGGCTCGGCCGAACCCCTTGGAGGCAATCCCACGCCGCGTGGCTTTCGCCCCCTCGGTCGCGACCTCCTCGAGGCCGCCACGAACCAGGTTGGCTGCGCCGCCCACTGCCATTGGGAGGGCGTGCCGCCGCAGCGGCGACTTCTTCGGCTCCTTGCCGGGGCTCTTGGGCCCTTTCTCCAGGGACTTGGCGACGCTCGCCCCCGTGACCGCGGCTGCTGCCGTCCCCAGAATGGAGCGCGTGCCGACGATGCCCTTGATGTTCCCGAGGACCTTCGCCCGGGGCAGCTTCTTGATTACCGCATCACGGGCCGCCTCGAGGCCGCCCGTCCCGGTCGAGTACAGCGCGCCAGAGGCGAGCAGCTTGGCCATGCCGCGGTTGCGGTCTTCCTTCTTTCCGCTCTTCAGGTCCCGGATCCCTGACAAGAAGACGGGCGCAGTTCCTGCGCCGACGAGGCCCTTGCCAAGAGCGCGGCTGGTCGCTCGGTTCTTGACCAGGTCCCGCAGCCTGCCTGTCCTGCCCGTCCGAATCTTGTTCTCGATCCCTTCGTCCATGACCCCCTTCGGGATCTCGACAAGAGCCTTCCCCGCAGAGAAGGGCAGCGCGGCCGCGACGGCCGCGCCGTAGCCGTGACGCTTCTTCTCCCCGTCAGCCGCGAGCTTGATCGTCTCGAGGGAGAAGGACGCGAGGGAGAGGGACTGGGGGTAGAGGGGCAAGCCCGAGCCTCCGACTGGCCTCAGACGCCAAGGCGGTTGTTGAGGTTCGGGACGATGGCCGTCCCTGGGGTGCCCGCTGGGTTGTCGAACAGGATCTGGGCGATGTGGGCCCAGCCTGTGGTCCCGTTGTGGGCCGTAGATGCCTCGAGGGCGGTCTGGACCTCGAGCGAGGTGAGGTGTCGAGTCTGTGCCGCGTAGGTCGCGGCCGTCCCCTTCACGACGACCACCGAGTCCATGGGGTCGCCGTCCGCATCGTTCACGCCGCCCGCGCTGTCGGAGTTCGTCGTGATGAGCGTGCAGTACGCACCCTCATCGGACGCGAGCAGGAGGGCCTCCGCGGAGGCGCCGTCCTCGAAGATAGGAACCCCGACTGTGCCCGCCGCGGTCAGGTAGTCGACGTCGGAGTCAGCCGCCGAGGCGGCCTTGTGCCGACCGTGCAGGACCGCGGGAATTGATCCGACATCGAGGTGCAGGGCACCCGCCGCCAAGGTCGCGCCTTCAGCCACGGCAACGTGGGCGATGACCTCGTTGCGGAGGCTGAACGCTGCGACGATGGCCTCGACGAGGGTTTTGAGGTCCTTCGTGTACCAGTGCCGGGACTCGAAGGTCCGGAGGCGCTGAAGGGCAGCGCGTCCGCTCGGGAATGACATCTTTCCTCCTCACCCCAAGTAGGCACTGGCTCAGTCCTACAGGGCGCCGAAGCGATCCCTGCTTGGGGGGCACTGCGATTCTAACCGGAGACACGGCGCACATTCAGCAACGCGCGCCGCCTACTGCCGCGCCTGAGGTTCAGAATAGGGTTTCCCCGCCGCAGACCTGCTGTCTTCGCAGGCACCTGAGTCTGCGGAGACAGCGTCTTCTTGCCCAGGTAGACGCCGCCGCCGAGGAAGCCCGCGCCTCTGAGCATGTTCATCGCCTGCTCGGGTGTCACCTTCGCCGCTGCCTTGAGGTGGCCCGACTGCCGGGACCTGTCTGCGGCCTTGCCGAGGTTGTTCGGCGGCCCGAGCCTTGCGATCTTGGCCATCTCGTCCTGGAAAGCGGCGAGGAGAGGGTTCATGGATTCCTCACGAATGTCCGGTAGAGGGTCGAGTCACGCCTGCGCTCCTCGTGCCGTGAGCGGTCCTCGAGGACCTCGCGGACCTGCCTGTTCAGTCGCTCTTTCTTCTTGGCCGTTCGGTAGACCCACTGACCTACTGAGACCTCGGCAGGCTGGAACGTGAGCTTCTCCCAGAACGTCTTCGGCAGCGACGAGACGTACCGCTTCACCCGAACCCGCCTCTCTTCCTGCGGCCGGTGGGACAGCCCTCCTGCTCGGATTCCGCGGGCCTCCGCCTGGGCCATCTTCTCGGGGTTGTAGTGCCCGTCGACGAGCTGCACCATCGTGGTGTTGCCGAGGGAGAGCCCCTCTGCCCCAGCGCTCGTGATGATGATGACCTTCTTCTTCCCTTCCAGGTAGTTGTCGACAGCGTCCTGCCTCGACTGCTCGGTCACGCCCTGCTGGCCTCGACCCGCGAACACGCCGAAAGAGATCCCTCGAGCCGAGAGCCCGGCCTTCAGGACGTCGACGCCGCCTCGGTAGAAGTTCGAGTACATGATGACCTGAGCATCGGGCGTGCTCTCGATGTGCTCGGTCGCGTCGTCGAGGACCTTCTTGATCTTGGGCGTCATCTCCGCGGCCTCCTCGAGGGACATCGAGGGGTCGACGGTCGAGAGGCTGCTCGAGACCTGACGGGCTCGGAGGAGCTTGGTGAAGACGGTCATCGCCTCCTTCTGGCCTACGGGCTCGCCCCGCTTGATCTTGTCCACGATCTTCGGGTCTATTCCCCGCATGGACATCCGGTACAGGCGGATCTGGTCCTCCGACATCGGGACCTCGACCGTCTCGGCTTCCTTTACTGGCTTCTCCGTGGCATCTAGGTCCTCAACGTAGTGGATCGAGGGACCGACGACCTGCTTGAGCCGCTCGACGTTGACGACCTTCTGCTTGCGGACCTTCCCGCCGAAGACGCCGCGCTGGGAGGCGTCGATCTCCGACCGCATGTACTCCTTGCGGAACTCGGTCTTGGACTGGATGGGATGCCCGCCCGCCGTCGCGAGCTGGAGGAGGGGGACCAGGTCAGCTGGCTCATTCTGGACCGCAGACGCCGTGAGCCCCATGAATCGAGGAACCTGCTGACGGGCGCCCATCAGCGCCTTGTACGTCGACGAGCTCGGATTCCCTGCCTTGTGGACCTCGTCAGCGATGATGGTGTCAGGCCGGACCGCATCGATCCACCCCTGGGGGTTCTGTCGAAACGCTGCGTAGGAGATCACGGCGTACTCGACATCGTCATCGAGCTCCTGAGGCTTCTTCAAGATCACGCCCTTCGAGTCCGTGAACTTGTTGATGCCTTTGTGGAGGAAGTTCGACCGCAGGCCCGCAGGAGCGATGACGAGAGCTCGTCGAGCATCGCCGCTGTCCTTCAGCTCCTCGAACGCCGCGATCGCCGAGAAGGTCTTGCCCGTCCCCGTTCCGTGCAAGGCGAGCGTCCCCTTCTGCTCCCGCACCGCCCGGAGGTACTTCTGCTGGTGCGGCTTGGGCTCGAAGCCGGCCTTCATCCGACTCCGTCGGACCCACGTTCGGCCCGTCGTCTGGTTCCCCGTCTGGTCGTGGCCCTCCTGTCCTGGAGGCAAACGCCTCCAATGGCCGGAGACCTCCCCCAACTTATCGAACGTCCTGCCTCTAAAATGGGGGCTGCGCACGACTTGGTCATACGCGCTCCGCCCAAACTCCTCGGGGGTCGTCCCGTACCGGGTGGCTTGCTCTACCAAAGCGAGAGAACGCCTGCCTTCATCGTCTAGCTCCTTCGAGTACACATCTGCTGACATGCGGCGACCCCGCCGGTAGACCCTGACAGGCCCGCGTTCCCAGACAGGAGGAACCCCGGGGACGCGGACGCGGAGGCTGATCTCATCCGCGGCTCGCAAGAACTCACGCAGAGGCGCGGGTTGGCCATTCCTGAGGAGGGTTAACGACTCGTTGTCCAGGCTTTGGGCACGGATGAAAGTAGGACCGGGCTTGGTAATTGCGCGCAGGACCGGCTTCCTCAAAGCGAGGGCCGCCAGTAGGGAGCCTCCACCCGCCAGCAGCCCAAGTCGCAACCTCCTCTTGTTACTGGCCGGGGCCCGCTCGCCCGTGGGGGTCTGCTCGCCCAGCTTCTCGTACCAACGGGTGCTGTCCACGGACCCTCCTGTCCTGCAGGCTGTCGACGTACGCATGCACGAATGCACGACGCGTCTCAACGAGCCCCTCGAGATTGTAGCTCCCCCGCCCCCCCGACTGAGCTGTGGCGGGGACCTGGACGACGGTCGGGGTTCCCGGGCCGCCTCCTTCTCCAGGGTGATGAGGCGGCCCGGGAGGGTCTTCCTTCCTCGCTCCGACGCCTTGGCTAGGCGGTGAATGCCGTCAACGACCGTCAGGCCGTACTTCCCCTGCGTCACGAGAACCGGGGCCTTGAGGTCAGCGGCCTGAACCCGGACCGGATCTGGCTTGTCGTACTTGAGGACCCACGCCAGGTCCTTGATGTGAAAGCGACGGGTGCGGGTCTGGTCAGCAAGACCGAGAGCGCGGTCGAGATCGTACCTCTTCCCTTCGTGAGTGAAGCTCCCGCCCTCTCGGTAGCCCGGCCGCGAGCGGCCCAGCTTCTCGTACCAACGAGTGCTATCCACGGATCCCTCTGTCCTGCAGGCTGTCGACGTATGCCTGTACAAATGCGCGCCGTGTCTCGACGAGCTCCCGGAGATTGTAGCTCCCCTGCTCCCCGGACCGAACAGTGGTAGGAACCTGGACGACGGTAGGGGCTCCTGGGATCGAGACGCCGCCCTCGATTCGGTCGCCCACCGTCACGCTCTGGAACGTGTAGGTCGTCTCCGTCGTCGTCGCCGTGAAGGTGTCGTTGTTGAGGTCCTCGGCTTGCGGGTCGACCGCGACCGACATGAACCCCTCGGGCTCGAGGTTCGCGTTGAGAACCTGCTCGATGACGGCCTGGAACTCCTCCGTGCCCGCAAGCGTTGCGAGGGTCGAGAACTCGACACCGAGGATCTGCGCCATGTTCGCTTTCGGCCGCTGCGTGATGGACGCCGTGAAGGCATCGATGTTCACCCCGGCCGTGAGGGCGGTACGGTAAACGAACTGGAGCTCGGCCACTTTTCGCGCGATGATCGGAAGCGAGTCCAGGTACTCACCGAAGGTCGTGCCCTCGGCTGGGGTGAGAAGATCAGCCAGCGCGTTGCCTGTTGTCGCGTCGACGTCGAGGAAGATGCCGCCGCCTGTCAGGTTCGCAGGCTGAAGGTCGACGAGGCTGCCGACCCCAAACAGGGTCTGGTAGACTTCCTTCCCTATGTTCTCGAGGTCATACCGATCGTCGAGGAACCCGTCCGTGCCCCGACTCGTGATCTCCTCGAGCGTCCTTCCCCGACCATCGTAGTCCTGGACCTCGTCATGCCGACGCGCGCCGGTCATGGTCATGTGGGTCCACCCACCGTTCTGGTCCACCTGGTGGACCAGAGTCTGGACATTCCCGAGCCAGTGTCGGGTGACCGACAGAGAGGTCGCGACTCGGTCCATGATCAGGGCTGGGTAGCCGCACACGAGCTCCATGTTGAGCGGCATGCTGACGTTCACGGCCCGGCCTGCGAAGCGGTACTTCCAGAACAGGTAGTCCGCCATCTTCGAGAGGTACTCTCGACGACGGCCCTTTTGGACGTAGGCAGCCATGTCGTTCTGCCAGGCCATCATCGGGTTGATGCCGGTGAACGCCTCGTGAGGCAGCAACACGGACGCCTGCCGCTTGTTGAACCCGCCGACCCGGCCAAGGAGGTTTGTGAACACCTCGAAGTCGGGAGCGTAGAACCTCTCGGTCAGCCACTTGTTCTGCCCTGTGAACATGAGGCTCGTCCGGAGGAAGAGGCGGGTCGGCTCCTCGACCGTGTTCCTCTGGTAGGTCAGCGACGTGTACTGGTGAGGGAAGACGATGTTGCACGCCGGCGGAACCAAGAACGTGGTGTCTGGCTTGATGATCGTTGAGTTGAGCGTGGCATTTGTATAGGTGCCCCGCTCGATGATGAGTCCCGCCAGTGCTGCGTCGCCCGCAGCGCCCGCGTCGGGCCGGAACCCTGCGGACACGCCTTCGACGTCGAACCGCGGGAAGGGGACCGTGACGTGGGTGTGGAAGGCGAGGCCCAGCAGGGAGCTGACCAGGTCCCTCATCGTGACCATGCCGCCGGCGCCGCCGATGCGGTTGTTGATGAACTTGCCGAAGAAGTCCATCTTGAATAGGCTCGCCGCGGTGCGATCGGAAGGCAGCCCGACGATCTGATCGCCGAGCCGCAACCGGTTGAACGCCTGGGCGTAGAACCGGTTCGAGGCGAAGAACATCTCCCGCAAGATCCGCTGGACCCCCAGGTAGAGGTTCGCGAACTTCTCGGTGGTGGTATTGCCCTCCGCGTCGGTGACTTCCTCGCGGAACTCTGCTTCGGACAGCCACGTCAGGATGTTGCTGTGGGCGTCCTTCCCGATGACGTCGAAGTTCTTGACGTGCCGAGCATCCACGCCGAGGAAGGCGTTCTCGAACAGCTCTACGCCGCCGTTCTGGAAGTTGACGTAGTGCTGCCGGATGTAGTCCCAGTAGTTGGTGAAGTCCGCACACATCAGCGTTGCGTGCCGCTCGGCCTCGGAGTGCGAGAACGTGAAGCCCATGACCTCGCCTTGGTACATCATCTTCCATCTACGCGGATCGACGGGAGCCAGGATCTCCCGGACGAGACGCCCGTCCTCGTTGGGCGCAAAGTCGTGGTTGTCGTAGACGAACAGCTCGACCAGAGACCTCGGCGGGATCTCCTCGGCCTGGTCCGTTCCGATGACCTGAACTTGAGCTGTGGCAGGCTGGCCTTCGCTGAAGGTGCAGCGCGACCCGATGACAGGGATCTCGATCCCATCGACGAAGCACCGGAGGTTGAGCTTGCGTCCGACAGTCGACATCAGGCCGTCGCGGTCAGGACAGGGGCATCACCGATGGAGGCGGCGCTGTTGCCGACCCCGGCACCTAGCGAGTTCTTCAGGATCTGGACCGCGTCGTTTTGCGAGCCCAGAGGGAACTCGCTGGCGTTCTGGCGAAGCCTCAGTCGTGCCGTGACGACATCCGAGCCGGCCTCCTGCGCCGCGAGCTCAGTGTTGAGCATCACCAGCGCCTCGTCCTCGCTCCGCCACAGCCGATTAGGGCCTCGCGGGTCCGAGGTCCAGAACGCAGTCCTCGCGCTCACGCCCCCAGCCCCGAAGGCGGACGGCAGCCCTTCCTCGGCACCTGAGTCGATCTGGGACAGCCCCGTCGCAGGGTCCACCACCCAGTTCTGCTCCACTTCGACGCGGGAGAGGTACTCGAGCTGCGCCTTGCCATCGAGGCCGAGGAACCTCGCGTCCTCGGCAGCCTCAACGACCCCGGTTGCCCTCGAGAGGTCGACGTAGTTGGTCACCAAGAGCTGGAACGAGAAGGGGCAGACGAAGGGCATGTCCTGGACGTAGGAGATGTTGGTTGTCAGGACGTAGCCCTCGAGCAAGACGTCATCGAACCCGAGGTAGACTCGGGCGCGGTTCTCGACGCACCGTGTTCCCCTGAGATGCTCGTCGTAGTTGCGGATCCACTCGTTCTTCCAATTGAAGTCGACCGTGTTGATGAGGAACCCACCGCACTGGACGATCGTCGGCCGCTTGCCGTAGAAGAACGTGTAGAACTCACCGAACGTCTCGATGATCTGGAACTTCTCCGTCCGCTGCTCCTCTACGCTCTGCAGGATGAAGTTGTGGTTCGCCTGGCCCTTTCCGCCCGGCGCTGAGGAGTTCTCGAGGCTGATCGGGACCAGGTTGTTCTCGGCGTTCGCCTGGTTGATCGAGACGAACGCGTGGCGGGTCTCCTTCGGCGTGAGACCGAGGAGAGGTCGACGGATGTTCTTGGCCCGGAGCCCTTGGCCAACGGGGTCCGCTGCAACGGCCTCCACAAACGGGTCGGCCTCGAGAAGAATCACCGGGATGGCGCACCTCCGAGCCATCGCCCACCTCTGGCGGGTCTGGATCCTGCTGATGATAGACGGGTCACGGCCCGCTCGGGAAGATGATGGTGCCTTTCACTGCCTTGTCGACGAGCGGCGTCAGGTCGAGGGTGCGAGCATACTGCGCCGATGCGGCCCCCTTGACGAGACTGAGGAACAGACGATCGGGGCTCACGCGGTCTACGACCACCGCGGTGACTACGCCAGTGCGCGTCACGATCTGAGTCCGAGAGAGCTCGGTCGAGGTAGCCACTCATCCTCCTCCGATGGCGTAGCCACCTTCCGACTTGATGCGATCGGCCATCTCCGAGAGGCCCTTGTCCCCGAGTGCTTCGCCTACGGCCGAGGCGAAGCGCTGGACAGTCTGGACGAACAGCCGGTTGGCCTCCACGTACTCGGTCTGAACGCCCTCGATCGACTTGCGCTTTCCGCCCAAGAACCCGGGCAGGAGAGACCCGGCCCGCCCCTCCGTGACGGCTCGCATGACTGCTTGGTTTCTTTCGTTCCCGTCGGCCGAGCGAAGACCCGCCAGCGCCGCCTCGCGCTGGCCTTCCTGGACCCCGAGGATGTCGAGCGCTTTCTTCCGACGCTCCTCCCGCCCGCTGGTGAGCATCTTGAGGATGTTGCGAAGGGAGGACCCCTGGGTCTGACCCAGCGCCGTGTCCAGCAGCTCGACCTCGGAGTCGTCGACCCTCATGTCATCGAGGACCTCGCGGAACGTGTCAGAGGCGCCTGACCGGAGAGCGCCTATGTTCCGGTCCTGCGCCGCCCTCCGGGTCTTGACGATGTGCTTCTTGAGCCTGTCCGTCATGCCCGGCAGCTCGTCGGTCGCTGTGCGGTCGACCGCCTGTCGGATCGCCTCGAACTCGGAGACGGCCGCCTCTGCGAGCTCGCGGCGGCCGATCAGGGCACGTCCGCCAGACCCCGCGGCCCGCCAACGATCCCGACGCTGGGCGCGAGCCTTCCTGTTCTTTGTCTCGCGGAAGATTCGCTGGACTTCCGACCAGCCCTCCTCGCTGAGATGCTCCTTGGCTCGACGCATGGTCGACTGGAGCTTGAGGACCCCCTCATCCGAGTCTCGGTCTTCCGCGGTCGCGGCCTCCATGAAGTCGAAGTACGCAGCTCGAGCGTCTCCGCTCTGGTCGACATCCCGAGCCAAGCCCGCGCCCGACGCGGAGAGTCGACCCTTCGAAGGGTCGACGATGCCGGAGAGCCAGGCAGCAGGTCCCGCCAGCAAGAGGTGAGAGAACGAGCCCTGCTTGGGAGAGCCGGCGATGAAGTCCGTCATGCGCGACTGGAAGTTGGCTCTCTCAGTCTCGAGGAGGCCCAAGTTCATCAACGTGCCGTCGAGACCGTCCCCCGACATGATGCCCCGGACCGCAGGTGAGTCCTGGGACCGCAGGAACTCGCCCATCGCCCGCTGGGTCTGGACCCGCGTCTCCACGCTCTGCTTCATATACTGGTCGAACTTCATGCCTCGCCCGATGCGGCCCGACTCCTTCGCCAGGAAGTACGAGGAGAAGTCGTCCTGGGTGTACCCGAATGCCCGGGTGAAGGCGACCGACCCAATCGACGCCCGGTCGTAGCGGCGGCGAAGGTCGCCGGCCATCACCGCGACCTCCAAGCTCGCCTGCTCCCCCTCAGTCAGCGACCCTTCGCCCGCCTTGGAGTTCCTCCCTGCTGCGATGACCCGCTGGACATCCCGGACCCGGGCCGCCTGTCCGCCGTCGAAGAACACATAGTCGGAGCGTGCCGCACTCTCGTTGGTCGCCATCTCGAGCTTTGCCTGCTCGGCCGAGATGACCATGTCGTGAGGGAGAGCATCCTGCAGGCGCGCCACCGCGGTCGGCGGAGCAAACAGGCCGTAGCGTGCGCGGGTCTGGGCAGCTGAGAAGTTGATTCCTGTTCCTGCCGAGAGGGCCGCCTGCCTTGCGGTTTGCTGCATCGCGTATTCGCCGCCGATCTGGCGGTTCCGGGAACCTCCGCCAGTGAACGTCCGGCCGCCGTAGAGGAACTCCCCAGTCTGCTGCCGCATACGCTGGAAGCGCGACCCCATGAACGCCCCGGCGGAGGCAAGGTCCTCGAACCCGAACATGCTGGCGGCCGACTGGTCAACAAACCGAGACCCCTCATTGAGCCATTGCGTCAGTGTGTAGTCCTTCGACAGGTCCGCCCATGCGGACTGGTCGCGGAGTACTTGCTGGGAGGCCATCTGGGCGCTGACCTGATCGGGCAAGTTCAGCTGCTGCTGCATGAGCAGTGTGGCCGAGTCCTGGTCGATCCCCATTGTCCCCAGCATCGTGAACAGGCCCTGGGGCGTGACCTCTCCGTGGAGCTGACGGGCTTGTGCCATGGCTGTCTGGACCATGGCCATCCCCGCGTACGGGGCGAAGTTCTCTCTGGCCTTCCTGGACCCCGCGTTCTGGAGGACGCCCACGCCTCGACCCGCGGCGCCCGTGACTAGGCTCTCGAGACCTCTGCCGTCCATGATCGAGCCGAGGCGCCTGCCGTCGAGGTCCGTACCGGACCCCAGAGAGTTCGCGATCATCATCCGACCGCGAGCCGAGGAGAGGAACCCCATCTGCTGCTGGGCGAGCCGCATGCCGGCGGCCTCCGTGCCGCCCATCTCGCCGACGATCTCCTCGCTCATCGTGCCGTCGCGGAGACCTCGGGCAACCGAGGAGACGGACTCGTTGAAGAGGTTGGCCCCGACACGGCCTCGCATCCCGAACGCTCGGGCCGTCTGGGCGCCCATGCTGCCGATCGCGGCTTGCTGCTCGAACGAGACTCCCGAGGAGTCTCGACGGGCTCCCATCTGGAGGGCCTGGGCCTGCACATCGGCCGTCGTGTAGAAGCCCTGCTGCCGCAGATTGCCGAACAGGTCTGTTGCCTCCTGGATCGTGGTCTGCGTGACCTCGGCGATCTTCTTGACGGCCCCGAGGACCTCACGGAACTTGGACTGGAACTCCTCGACCGTCGAGGTCGTCTGGAACAGCCGCATGTCCGTCAGCTGGTCCGTGATCCCGGCGAGCTCGTCCATGCTGACGCCAAGGCCCCGACGCATGTCCCGCATCGTCGCCCCGACCTGCGTGCCGCCCCGAGCCAGCCGGTCCTGCCCCATGTCGGGAAGACCGGCTCGGGACAGGGCCCCCTGCCCCATCACGTTCGATTCGGCCCCCGCGTAGAACTGCTCGCCCGCGGCGGACACCGCTGAGACACCTGCGTAGATCGCCGCAGCGGGAAGGATCGAAGCCCCGAGACCCAGCCCGATAGCTCGGGGGAGAGCTCCGCGGATCGCCGCAGCCCTCGCCCCCGTACCGAACGCGCCCGTCATGGACGTCCCCGCGCTGAGGCCCCTGGACATCATCCCACCGCCGTACCCGGCGTTGAAGGCTGGCGTGATGTAGCTGAACGGGTCGAGCATGCCGAAGGCGCGGCCGGCCACGCGCATCCCGGCCGACTGGCCAGGGGCCTGCATCACAGGGGCGAACAGCATCGAGGCTGTCGACGCCGCAGTCAACGCCTGGATGGGTAGGTTGCCCATCGCACCTGCAGCCTGCTGACCGAACATGGCCGAGGACTGGTACTGGGCGAACGCCCGGTCCTGGTGGGAGAGGCTGGTTGAGGGCGTGCCTATCGGACCGTACATCCCTGTCGGCGGTGGGGCTCCAGCAGGGGCGCCAGGGTACGGCGGATTCACGGGACCTCCTACGCTCTGTCGGATGCCACCACGTAGAGGTTGAGCCGACGGCCCAGCTTACCGTATGTGGCGCGGAACACCTGCTGCAGAGCGTTCTTGGTCGTCGCGGCCCTCCCGAGGACGAACCGGATATCGGGCTCGTCCACGTAGACGTCGACATTGACCGAGCCGCCCGCGAC
>Ga0316190_10002076_pt1 | contig 14593 bp, 14 predicted proteins | sample Eddworburrow2_MG_FD_204929 | JGI IMG/M metagenome (GOLD analysis project Ga0316190, IMG submission 204929) | Coastal sediment microbial communities from Maine, United States - Eddy worm burrow 2 | ecosystem: Environmental > Aquatic > Marine > Coastal > Sediment | place: USA: Maine | collected... | reverse complement strand
AACGTCCTGAGCAGTCACTTGGGATGCGATCAGAATAGGTCGTTTCTATAAAGCACGGAATAGATCTACCCTTCCTGGTCTGGATAGCACCGACTAAAGCTGTGAGTTGGTTCATGTCGCTGTGATCTACAGAAACAAAGCTGCCAGGACGGACAAGGTCAAGGCCGTCAAAGATAGACCCGAGCTGATCTGTGAGCTGCGTGTTATTGAATAGTCTCTCCGCCTTACGCAGAGCAGTACTGGGCTTGAGGATTGTCATGCGGGCGTTGCCCGCAGCACTCTGGAATGGCCTCAGGCCATAGGCCTGCAAGCCAAAGCTGAACTGGTGTATCCACTTCTTCGGTACGGCAGGAATAAGTTGTTGGTGTACCTTGTGATTAATACTTTGTACAATACTCTGTGACGGCATATTTGTTTTCCTTGTTTTTTGTTTGACGGCAGGACAAGGACTAGTGTGCCGTCTTTTTTGTTTTAGCTCAAGGAAGTGTGGGGTGGTTCAGCAAACAATAGTTGTATTGCAATAAATAATGTTGTATAATATAGACATTATGGAGTTAGTTTCAAAATTACGTTGGGTTTTGGTCGTACTGGCTATATTGCTATTGCTAGCAATAGCTGGCTGGGGCGTTGCTGCAATTGCTCGAAATGTAATCTCTAGTTTTAGCGGCTCTGACGCGACAATTTCTGATTTGTCTGACATTGACCTAGTGAGTGCTGACACGGTTAGATACACAGTATCTGGGCCAGTTGTGGCCACAGAAGACCACAGAAGCTACACGATTGAGGCGTCTAAACATGTCGTGATTATGCGAGTTTACTCAAATTACGGTCAGATAGTTGTTAAAGAGAAAAGTTATCAGAACAATGAGCTGGCTTATGATAATTTGCTGGAATCACTTGATAATCAGAGCGCTACTAGACGATTAAAGGGTACGGATACCGAGGACGATTTTGCTGAGCTGGGTGCTTGTTCATCCGGACGAGTGCATGTGCTTGAGATTGGTGACGACATCAGGCGTTGGCGAACTAGTTGTGAAGGGGTTTTGGGAACGGCTGGCGGTAATATGGTATCCATTCGTAAGCTATTTGCTGCTCAGGTGCCAGATTTTCGCGAGATGATCAAGGGCACAAAACTTATTTAGACTTAGGCAAGAATTAGCCCACGCGCCTACTTTTGCTCCAAAGACACCGTTTTAGCCCCGCAAGGGCTGGCACTTCGCTTTTAGTGTCTTTTGAACAAAAGTAGGCGTGGGAAGTCTGTGGCGCGAATAGTTATCTGACAGTGTAAACTGTTGGTATGATTAAATCTGTTTTGTTTGATTTTTTTGGCGTGTTGCATCCTGATACTTTTTGGGGATTGGCGGACATTTTTGTGCCAGAGCGTGACAGTGCCAGGAAACGAGCGCTTGGAGATTTGTTGATACGAGTTGACCTAGGGCAAATTAGTCGAGATGATTTTTGGAATGAGGCCGCACATGAATTTGGGATTAGCATAGAAAAGCTAATGAGCGAAAAAGACAAGCTGGGGCACGTTGATCAGAGTTTAATGCAGACTGTGAAAAGTTTGAAAGATCGTGGTTTAAAAACTGGGATAATTTCTAATGTTGGGCCAGGTTTCATAGAGAAGGCGTTTGATAAAGATATATTGAACAGTCACTTTGATGTGTTGGTTTTAAGCGGTGAAGAAGGTGTTATGAAGCCTGATAAAAAGATTTATGAAATTGCTGCCGACAGACTGGGTTTAAAACCAGAGCAATGTTTGTTTTTTGATGATGTGGAGCGCAATGTTGAGGGTGCCAGAAATGCTGGCATGCAAGCCGAGCTATATGATGGCATTGAAAGCTGCAAAGTCGTACTCAAGGCCGCAGGACTGTAGGGTGGTTCTTGGTCTATGGCCCGCAGTTACTTCTACTTTAGAACACCGTTTCAGCCCTGGTGAGCTTGCACTTCGCTTTTAGTGTTCCAAAATAAAAGTAACTGCGGGCTAGGCTCACCCTATATGGATTACTAAAGGTTTGTCTAGGCTGCAGGTTTTTATTATTTGGGCTGTTTCTAAGCGGAATTTTTGTGCCAAGGCACCATTGGGGACGCGTATTAGGTAGTTTCTGGCTGAGCTGAACACGGATATTTCAATGTCATGGGTGGTTTTTGCGTAATGCTTGAGGGCGGTAATTTGCGGGGGTTCTTGGCCGCCTCTGTCTTTTAGTAGTGCTGACATTGAGTCCATGCTCACTAGTATAAAGTATAATACCTGTAACATGCCGGAATTACCTGAAGTAGAAACTGTAAAACGTGGCCTGGACAGATTGCTGCCGGGCAAGCTTATAATTGCTGAAAAACACGATTGGCCGAAAGGTTTTCCGAACACTGAAGCTGATGTTAGCGAATTTCTAATTGGGTCACAAATTCAGTCGGTTCAGCGTCGGGGCAAGGCTCTTGTTATTAATCTGAACACCGGCTATTCGTTGCTTATTCATTTGAAGATGACTGGTCAGCTGGTGTTTGTACCGAATAAATCTGACAGTGCGGAGGGCCGCTTTGGTGCTGGCCATCCCAACGATAGTTTGATCAAAAAGCTGCCCGATAAATCTACGCGGGTGACACTGTCTTTCAAGGATGGTTCACATTTGTATTTCAATGATCAGCGCAAGTTTGGCTGGATGAAATTGCTACCGGTACATGCTATAGAAGAAGAGCCATTTATTAAAAAGCTAGGTCCTGAACCGCTCGATGGCGATTTTACGCACAAGAAATTTATTCAGCGTCTGAAAAAACGCCCTAATACTAATATTAAAGCGGCTTTGTTAGATCAAACGGTACTAGCGGGCGTTGGCAATATATATGCTGATGAGAGTTTGTGGTCGGCCGGGGTGCATCCGACGCGGGTAGTGAAGACTATTCCGGATAAGGAATTGCAGAGGCTGCATAAAGAATTGATCGACGTGTTGCGGCTGTCTATAGACAAAGGTGGCAGTACTGATAGGAGCTACGTTGATGCTGAGGGCCAGAAGGGAAGTTATTTGAAATTTGCTAAAGTTTTTCGCCGTGAGGGTCAGTTGTGTGTTGAATGTGATAATACCATCTTGAAAACGCGTGTGGCTGGGCGGGGCACTCATACTTGTTCGGTTTGCCAACCCACGTCTTAGTTTTTCGGCTGCATGCGGATGCTAAGGCATCCTAACACTCTTCCATTTTGGACCGCCAAAATGGAAGCCGAATCTAGATTAAAAGCTACAGTTTCGCGGCTTCTTTTAGAAGCTTTGCCGACTTACTTTTGCCTACAGGTGCAAAAGTAAGCAAAAACCCCGCAGCCGGGATCACAAAACGACAACTAGCAAGCCCAAGAATATTTTCCATGCCTGCGGGACGCAAGCGACCAAAAATAGTTACTGATTTTAAGTATTTTTGCTTGGTCCTCGGCAATGACTCGAAAATATTCTCAAGCTTGCTAATCGGTTTTGCAATCTTTAGGCTGGAGAGCTACAAGCTACGGTTTTTTAGGGGTAATGCTTGATACATCTTGGCTGATACTTGATACTGTTACTTATGGTTATTGTACTCAGTGGCAAGAATAGTTACGGATTGAAGTCGGAATTAGACGGTATTGTTGCCAAGGCTCGAAAAACCTTGGGTGATTTGGGCATCGAAAAAATTGATGCCAGCGAGCGTAGTGTGGACGATGTCCTACAGGCAGTGCAAAGTTTGCCATTTTTGGCGCCTTCTAAGCTAGTGGTCGTTGCGAATGCTCAGGCCAACTTGGAGCTGATGGCTAGGATTGAGGAAGTTATCGGTAGAGTACCGGACGAAATCACGGTCGTGTTGATCGGCCCGGCGTTTGATAAGCGAAAAAGTTCCTATAAAATATTGAAAAAACACGCTGAAGTACAGGAATTTAACGAAATGAGGCCATTTGAACTACCGACTTGGGCAGTAGCTGAGGCAAGAAAACACACGGTTAAAATAAGTCCACAAAATGCTAAATACTTAGTGGATAGGATAGGCGTGGATCAAATGACAATTAGCAGCGAGTTAAAAAAAATGAGTCTGGCAGTAGACGAAATAACCAAAGACATTATAGACGTGCACACTGAGGCGACGGTGCAGAGCTCGGTGTTTGATATGTTGGATGCGGCTTTTTCGGGCAATAGTAAGCGGGCCATCAAACTGTACCGCGATCAGCGTAAAAAACGGATTGAACCGCAGTATGTCATTGCAATGCTAAATTGGCAATTAAATAATCTGTCGCTGGCCGTCTTTGCCGAGCCAGCTACTGAGCAGACGTTAGTTGGGGCAGGGAGCTCGCCGTTTACGGCTAGAAAATCTCTGAGCCTGGCTAGTAAGATAGACCGTTGGTCGCTAAAAAACATGGTTAACAATCTGGTAGAGCTGGATGTTCAAACTAAAACGACCGCAGAACCAGATTCTGCGGTCGAATTGTACTTACTGGAGTTGGCTACTTTTTAGCAGCAGTTTTCTTGGTAGCTGGAGATTTCTTGACGGCTGGCTTTTTAGCTGGAGCGGCTTTTTTAACGACTGTTCGCTTGCCGCCATTGGCAGTTTTGGCCTGAGCGTTCATGCGGCTCTTGCTGCGGGCAGCTCTGTTCTTGCTGATAACGCCTTTCTTGACAGCGGTATCTAGGGCACTTTGGGCTTCATTTTGAGCTTTATCAACACCTTTTTTACCGGTTACGGCCGCCTGAAAAGCTTTCAAGCTATCCTTTAGGCTTCTTCTGGTCTTAGAATTTTGGACGCTCTGTTTGTGGGCGACTCGGACACGTTTTTTAGCTGATTTTATGATTGGCATGCTGGTTGATTTCTCCTGGTAGTTTACCGCTCTAGAATGTAGGGCAGGGTTTAAAGTTAATAATTGCTGACTTTGTGGGTAAGTATACCGAAGTTAAAGACATAAGTAAATAGTTTATCTGTTTAGTCAAATCCTGTAGTTTTCCGTAACGGGGCTCGTCTATAGGGGTTGCCGTAAAAGCAAAAGCATGATACACTACACGCTGTAGAAGCCAAAAAAGAAAAACTAAAAAAGAAAAACTATGCAAAATCCACTGGTCCAACAGGTAGTAGAAACCCTCAGAGGCGCTAATAATGTATTGATAACAGTCAAAAACGACCCTTCTGTCGACGAACTGACGGCAGCTATTGCTTTGACATTGATTTTAAATCACATGAACAAGCACGCTACGACGGTGTTTAGCGGCCAAGTTCCTTCGACGATTGAGTTTTTGCAGCCAGAGATGGCGATTGAATCGAACACTGACAGTCTCCGTGATTTCATAATTGCGCTTGATAAATCCAAGGCAGATAAGCTGCGTTATAAGGTGGAAGATAATGTTGTTAGGATATTCATAACTCCGTATAGGTCGTCCATTTCAGAAGAAGATTTGGAATTCAGCCAAGGGGACTTCAACGTCGATGTAGTGGTTGCTCTAGGCGTTGTCGACAAGGGTAATTTTGACGTAGCAATTACTTCTCACGGTCATATTTTGCACGACGCTACCGTTATAGCTGTGACCAAAGACAACATGGTGGATGAGGTCGGTGCTATTAACTGGCAAGACCAACAGGCTAGCAGCGTTTCTGAGATGATAGCCAGTATTGCTGATTTATTTGGTACAAATGTCATGGATGCACAGGTTGCTACAGCTCTGATGACTGGTATAGTTTCCGAAACCGATCGGTTTAAGAATAACAATACAACGCCTCAGGTACTTGCTATTGGTTCGACTCTGTTGAGTGCCGGCGCAAACCAGCAGTTGATTGCTGAAAAGCTGGAACAGAGCCAGCAGAATAGCTCTGTGCAGCCGCTGTTCTCTAAAACTGGTAACAATGTAAGTCCGGATGGACTCCTGGACGTGGGACATGTTGGTGGAGATGAAGTTCAGAAGATTGACATTGACGAGCATGGCAATATTGCTAGTGGTCCTGGGCCTGCGCTGAACGCCGCCCCAAAGATGGATATCCCACTAGATACTCCTGGGGGCATTGATGATAATCCTGACGCAGGGGCTGCTCCGAGTGATGCCGATCAGCAAACCAGACCAATTATGAACGACCGAGCGTACTTAGCGCCGCCGATGAATGCAAATGCTGACGGTAAGTCTCCATTAGCTGAGCCCACTGGTTTATTTAAGGGTTCAGGAAACGATACTGTAACTGACCATAATTCTGATAGGGTCTTGCAGCCGCCGTCACCTCAGGACGGAAAAATAGAAGAAGACTCCGGGTTATTGCCTCCGCTTGCACCTGCTGCCGGAAGCCCTCGGGGCGATTCTTTGATAGCTGGCGCTATGGATGAAACGTTAATTTCTGGTGGGGGCACGCCACCACTTCCTTCCACTACGTTCAACCCTACTCCTTCGTCTGGGGCGGGTCAGATAGGTAACGGACCTGCTGCGACCGGTGCTGATGCTAATTTTGATCCATCAGCAGACCCTCAAACTCTAGAAGATATTGAAGAGGCTGTACACAGCCCCCACTTAGGTAAGAAGAAAGATAAAGCTGAGATCAATGATTACTTAGGTAGCGTCAAGGAGCTACCAAAAGCGCCAGTTGAGCTTCCTCAGTTGCCTGGTCTTCCGCTTTCTGGCAACGGTGGTAGTAGCGAACAGGCAAATGCTGCAGAGGCGAGTAAGTATACACCTCCAGTTCCTTCAGCTGATAAACCAGACAATGCATCTGCTAGTATCTTGCCGCCTGTGGACCAGCCAAAGGTAGAGGACCCGACGGCTGCTCCAGAGGTGCCACCACCCCTAGTACCAATGCCTCAGGCACCTACGAATCAACCGCAATTCTTCGAATCCGACGGCAAGAAGAGCAACCCATTCACAAAATAGCCTTTGTCGAATAACTCGATAGTCTATAGTTAAGGTAATGAACGGCCTATTACTTATTGATAAGCCCAAGGACTGGACATCTTTTGACGCGGTTAATTATGTGCGAGCCGTTGTGGCTAGGGCCGAGGGCAAGAAGCCTCGGGGCGTAAAAGTTGGGCATATTGGCACGCTTGATCCAGCTGCGACTGGTTTGCTGGTGTTATGCGTTGGCAAATATACCAAGAAGGTTCAGGAGCTGATTGGACATGATAAGGAGTATGAGGCAGAAATTACTTTTGGCGCAACTAGCGATACTGGTGACGCTGAAGGGAAGATTACCGAGTTTGCTCCAAAGAGGGACCAGGAACCCAGCGAGCAAGAGCTTAAAGATGCAATGGCTGGTTTTATAGGCGAGATTGAGCAGACACCACCGGCCTACAGCGCACTGAAAGTTAACGGCAAACGGGCCTACGAGCTGGCCAGGGCAGGCAAAGAGGTGAAGCTGAGCCCCCGCAAAGTGACTCTATATTCTATTGAGCTGCTGGATTACAAATGGCCGGTTGCTAATATACGCTGCAGGGTCAGCAGCGGTACGTACATTAGGGTTTTGGCCGAAGATATCGGCAAAAATCTAGAGGTAGGTGCTTACTTGAGTGGTCTGCGGCGAACAGCAATAGGTGATTGGTCTGTCGAGGACGCTGAGGGTCCAAAGAGCATAAGCGTTGACAACGTAGAGGAAAAATTGCTTGCATAGGGGTCAAGGCTATGCTAGAATGAGGTTCAAATATGACTGAAACTAAAGAGAAGAGCACTGCCAGTAGTGCCGAAAAAGCAACAAAAGTAGATACGGGCTCACCAGCAGTGCAGGTAACTGCGTTGACCGCCCATATCAGCGAACTAACTGAGCACTTGAAAGTGAACAAAAAAGACCATATGGCACGCCGCGGCTTGCTTGTTATGGTGGGAAAGCGTAAGAAATTACTAAGGTACTTGGCTAATAAAGATAGTGCTGCCTACCTTGCGCTAATTAAAAAATTAGGCTTGCGCCGCTAGTCTTTAAGGACTTGCCTGCGCAATCCACATTCTGGACGAAAATCTGCGCTTTGCGCCCGGGTAGTACTTTTTATAGTTCCCGCCGCTTAAGTGACGCTGGTTTTTTATCCCAGACTGCACATCGCGTGTAGAAAGCCTCCAACTGTAGCGGTTAAAAGGTGAATGTTGGTTTCTTGAGTCGTGCGTGTTTTTATAGATAAAAATACGTAAGCTTTAAGAAAATAACCTGATTGTTATCGGTGGTGGAGTTCTGAGCTTGTCTTGGACAAAAGATCAATCTTTGATCCAAATGCAAACTCTGATCCCTGTTACCGAATAATCATCGGAGAAAAGGAAAAATATATGTCAAATGTCATCAATCCACACGGTAAGGATGTTTTTAGTGTATCTACAGAGTTGTTCGGTAAGACTCTCTCTATAGAAGTGAACAGAGTTGGCTTTAGGAGTTCAGCAACTGTTTTGGTCAGCTACGGCGACACAGTTGTTATGGGTACTGCTATGGTTGGCAAGCGACCAATTACTCTAGATTACTTCCCACTAAGCATTGATTACGAAGAGAAAATGTATGCTGCTGGTAAGATTAGCGGCAGCCGTTTTATTAAGCGCGAAGGCCGACCATCAGAGGAAGCAATTTTGATTGGTCGTATTATTGACCGACCAATTCGTCCGTTGTGGCCAAAGGGCTACCGAGCTGAAGTGCAGGGCATAGCCAGCGTTTTGAGTTTAGACCCTAGTATGCGTCCAGATATGATAGCTATGATTGCTGTTTCTACGGCTCTTAGCCTAACTGGCGCGCCATTTGAAGGCCCAGTTGCTGGTTTGCGCGTTGGTATGACCGACAGTGGCGAGTACAAAGCCTTCATGAGCATCGATGAGTATGACAACAGTAAACTAGACCTAATTGTCGCTGGAACTGAAAACGGCGTCATGATGGTTGAAGCGGCTGCTAATGAAGTAACCGAGGATGAGGTTGTTAAGGCTATCGCTTGGGCCCAAGAAGCTATGCAACCAGCTATTAAACTACAAAAAGAACTAGTAGAAAAAGTTGGCGTGACCAAGCTAGAGTACAAGCTGACTAAGCCCGACGAAGAAATCATGAGTAGTGTTGCTGCTTGGACTGAAGGCAAGCTAGGCGCTAAGCTACGCAAAGATTACCCAGAACGTAACGCTATGATCGACGAAATCCGCGAAGAAATGCATGCGCATTTTGAAGAGCAGATTGGCGAAGAAGATTACGCTGCACTAAAACATGATTATTCAGAAGCTTTCCAGCAGGCAGTTCACTCTGACTCTAGGGCCGGAATAATTAGTGAGCAGGTTCGTCCAGATGGTCGATCGATGACTCAGGTTCGTCCGCTATCTAGCGATACTGGTTTCTTGCCTAGAACGCACGGCTCCAGTATTTTTACTCGCGGCGTTACCCAGGCTATGAACATTGTGACGCTTGCACCACTTAGTTATGCGCAGATTGTAGACACTATGGAGCGCGACACAGAACGACGCTACATGCATCACTACAATGCCCCGGGCTGGACGGTTGGTGAAGTTAAGCGGCTAATGGGTCCAGGTCGGCGAGAGATTGGCCACGGCTACCTAGCAGAGCGAGCAGTGTTCCCAATGTTGCCTGACGAGGCTGACTTCCCGTATGCAATCAGAAGCGTGACGGAGATCATGAGCCAAAACGGCTCTACATCTATGGCAGCAACTTGTTCTAGCGTTATGGCGCTATTGGACGCCGGCGTGCCACTGAAGCGACCAGTATCTGGTATCGCTATGGGATTGATGCTGGACGGCGATACTCCGTACATCATGAGCGACATTGCTGATGCAGAAGACTTTGCTGGCGATATGGACTTCAAGGTCACTGGTACTGAAAACGGAATTACTGCTTTGCAGATGGATATGAAAGTTCACGGTTTGCCGACTGAAATTCTAGCCAAAGCTCTAGAGCAGGGAAAGACTGGCCGAAACGAGATTCTGCAACACATGATTAGCGTTATTGACGGTCCTAGTGCTGAGCTTAGCCCATATGCGCCACGAGTAGAATCAGTCAAGATTAACCCTGACAAGATCCGTGAGATCATCGGTAAGGGCGGTGAAACAATTCAGCGCATTACTGCTGAGACTGAGACAGAGATAGACATCAAGGACGACGGAACGGTTATGATTTCTAGCCCAGACAAGGTCAAGATCGACGCTGCCAAGCAGATGATTAACGACATTGTGGCCGAGCCAGAAGTCGGTTCTATCTACAAGGACAAGACAGTGGTTAGTGTCATGGACTTCGGTGCGTTTGTACAGATCATGCCTGGCAAAGACGGCCTAGTGCACGTTAGTGAAATGTCTGAGGAACGCGTCAACAAGCCTAGCGACGTTGTGTCTGAGGGCGACAAAGTCACGGTTAAATTACTGGCTATTGATGACCGCGGACGCCTGCAGCTAAGTATGAAGGCTGTGAACCAAGAAACTAATGGCGAAAAGACCAAAGAGCAGAGTAGCTAACTGTAGAAAAAAAGGGGGTGGTAAATGGCGACAAGTAAGATGAGCAATAACGTTAAAAACAAGCAGTCCAAAACATTTGACTACGAGCACGCTGTGTACGCCATCGCTTTGGCGGTGGCTAGCTATACCCTAGGAACAATGGCGATAGACAATGGCAGTTTGATCTTTTACGGGCTGGCTATAGTCGCCCTATATTGGTCGGTTCATTTTGCAAAGCTGTTTGTTAGGCAGACGTTCAAAAAATGACAAAGCAAGCTGAGCTAGACAACCTTAAAAAGAAAATCTTGGAAGACAATATATGCCCTGAGCTGGCATCAACTGCTACTCAGTTGGTGTTCGGCAGTGGCAGTGTTGATGCTGACGTAGTGTTCATCGGTGAGGCTCCGGGCAAGAAAGAGGATCTTAGCGGTGAGCCATTTGTGGGAGCCGCGGGGAAGTTCTTCGACGAGATGCTGGGCGGCGTCAACATCAAGAGGAAAGACGTCTACATAACCAATATCGTCAAATACCGCCCGCCTGATAACCGAGACCCACTGCCAGAAGAGAAGAAAGAATTTTGGCCGTATCTTTTGAAACAAATAGCGATTATTAAGCCCAAGATTATCGCCACACTTGGTCGACATAGTGGGCAAGCCTTTATACAAGACTTGCGCATAAGTGCCGATCACGGTCAACCAAAACAGATAAAAGTGATTGTTGATGGCAAAGAAGAGGAGATTTTAATTCTACCTCTGTACCATCCCGCAGCAGCGTTATATAACGGATCTCTCAGAGAAACGCTGATCGAGGATTTTGAAATAGTAAATAAATTAATAACTTAAATTTTTTAAACGAAAATTAGGAGAAAAAAATGAATAAACCAAGAAAGTCTGATCAAGAAAGATCAGGCGGAGCGAATAGACAAGGCTCCAATAATAATAGAAACAATAACAAGCAGCAGGGTAGATCGAAAATAATCAAACCAGCTGCGCCGCGTCCAAAGACGACCATCCAGGCACGTAATGTGTCTAGGGGTGAGGCGATTAGGGCTCAGCGCCGTAATCACGATGACGCTAATAAGTTAATCGATAAATACCTGCAGACTGATCAGCAGCCTAGGGGCAAAAAACGAGCTAATGTCGTTGATGACAGTCCGCGTCTGAAAATAATTGCTTTAGGTGGCATGGACTCTGGTGGATCAAAGAACATGGTAGTGGTTGAGTACAAGGACGAGGCAGTGGTGATTGACTGTGGAAATGACCTAGGCGTTGATTTGCCGGGTATTAACTACGGCATTGCAGATCCTTCGTACTTAGAGAGCATTAAGCATAAGCTTAAGGCTTACATAATCACGCACGGTCACCTGGACCACATTGGTGGTTTGCCGCATATTGTGCCAAAATACCCAGCGCCAATTTATGGCTCGAATTTTACCATTGGTATGGTGGAACGCTTTTTCGATAACTTTGGCTTGCCGATGCCTGATGGTTTCAAATTGCAAACGGTTTCTATGAACGAAACTACTCATGAAAAACTAAAAATTGGGCAGTTCTTCGTAGAGCTTATTAGAGTCACGCACTCCATACCTGGTAGCACGGTTGTCGTGCTAGACACGCCAGTGGGCAGGGTCGTAAATACTGGTGACTACAAGCTAGATCCGAATCCGCACGATCATGAGATTTCAGACATCGAACGCTTTAAGGAAATAGGCAAAGAGGGCGTGTTAGTCCTATTGAACGAGTGTTTGAGCGCAGGTAAACTGGGTCGGACACCACCAGAACATTCTATTGAACAAACATTTGTAGACATATTTGAAAAAGCATCGGGTAGGGTTTTTGTGGGGCTGTTCTCAAGCAACATGAGCCGTATACAAATGTTGGTCAACGCTGCCACAGCTCATGGCCGAAAGATTGCTATGGACGGACGCAGCATGCTAAGCACGCTGGAGGTCGCTATCAAACTAGGCATGATCAAGATTCCAAAAGGAACGTTTGTGCCAATTGCTAGCGTACCAAACATGAAAGATCACGAAGTGCTGATTGTACTAACTGGTTCACAGGGCGAGCCAAACTCTGCCTTGCAGAGAATGTCTAGAGCAGAGCACAAGCATATCAAGCTAAAAGAACAAGACACGGTCGTATTGTCGAGCACGCCAATCCCAGAGAGCGGTAACGACAAGTTGATTTCACAGATGGTTGACGACCTGAACCGCAAAGGGGTTCATGTCTTTAGGCACCAAACTCGTGATATTGACGGTGTTGGGCCGTTGCACGTTTCGGGGCACGGTGCTCTAGATGATTACATGGACATGGTTGACTACATGCAGCCAAAATTCTTGATACCTATCTACGGCTCTTACACCGCTCAGCGCTATCATAATAATGAAGCCATAAAGCGAGGGTTCCCAAAGACTAATATCAAGACTATAGACAACGGTGAGGTCATAGAATTTACCGAAAACTCCATGCGCTCAAACGGAGAAATTCCAACCGGTACAGTTCTGGTTGACCAGACTGGCGCTATGGTTAGTAGCGTAGTTGTTAAAGACCGACTAATCTTGAGTGAAGACGGTTTAGTGGTGGTCATATTGACCATGGACAAGAAGACCGGGGCATTGATGACCAGCCCAGACATTATCAGTCGCGGCTTCATTTACATGCGCGATAACGAAGAGCTAATGAACCTGTTCCGCTCAGAGCTAAAGCGAGCTGTCTTGCAGCGCTACAAGCGGATTGACCTGGATAGATTCAAAGCAGAGCTGAAAGATTACGTGACACATTTCCTATACGAGCAGACCCAGCGTAGCCCAATTGTCATACCAGTTGTGAACATCATCAATGGTGGTGGACGCGGTGGCAACGGTGGCGGCGGTGATAAGCCCGGCAAAAACACTCATAATTCCCAGAACGGCAACAAACAGCAATCCCAAGAACAAGCACCAGAACAAGCACCAGAAAAGACACCAGAGAAAATCGCCCAAGAGCAACAAGAGCGCTTTGCCAACATGCGACAGCAGCTTCTGGGTCACGACGGCGGATCTAAGAGCTAATCTAGAATGGAGAGAAGGAGACTCCTTCTCTCATCGCGCGGCGTCTTGATGCAAGACTCCGGCTGCTCTCATCCCGAAGTTAAATCTGTTTACCGCGAAGTAAATTCGACGGACACAGATGCTTTCCTGAATTAGCTACAGGAGCTATGTTTTACCGGTTGTTAAAGCCTTGTTCCCATTCGAATGTCCCGGTGGTATAATAAGATGAATATAGGTAACCAAATATGGATACGCACGAAAAAGAACTATCAGATTTACGACCACTAGAGCCTGTGAAATTCCCTTCACGGGAAAGTCGTCACGCCTCACACACTCTAAAGCGTACTAAAGGTAAGCCGACAAAAACAGTGATTGATGAGATGAAGAAGCTGTCAAAAAAAGATATATTCGAAAATCCTAGACTGGATCATGTCAAAGGAGCCTAAAGAACAGGCTGCTAAACCTGCCGTATTTTTGCTTGACAATCATATGGTTCAGTATTTTTTGAGCAAAGATATATCTCCACACATTCAATTCATCCTAGATGAGATAGAGAAAACTGGCTCAGAGCTCGCTATTTCTCAAGTAGTTGTATATGAATCTCTCAAGGCGATCATTTTTAACGAAGATAAGTTTAACGATGTAAAGGATTTTCTGGAGAATTCAATAATTCGCTATCCCGTAAGCGAGGAAGTTCTTCTTGAGTCAGCTCGAGTCCACGAGTTGTATGGAAGTGATAATGATGCAAAAAATAGAAGAAATGGTATTTCGACTGAAGATATAATTATTGCTACAACTTCCATGTTACTTGGTTCGTATGTAATAACATGTGACGCGAACGACTTCCCAATGCCTTTCTTCAAAGAAGTCCATAGAGAGTTTGTTTATTACGAACGAAAAAGTCAAAGAAAGCATTTAGTAATTTATATCCTACAGCCCGACACAGAGGCAGTCGAAGCTGGTTTGAATAAGTTGTCGCCGCCTAAGATGACCAAGAAGAAAGCGAAGACCAAGGCCAAGGCTAAGAAATAGGCACTTGACCGGTGTAGCTTCGCATGTGTGCGTAAATACACAAGTTGCGCTGTTAGTAGGGACGGAGGGGGTACGGGAACTGAACCACCCCACACTTCAAGCTCCACCCCAGAGCAGCTGAGTTGTCTCTGCCCGTAGTTGTTCGTAGGCCTGGCGGAGCCAGGAGGTACGCTTC
>Ga0316190_10002075_pt1 | contig 14596 bp, 12 predicted proteins | sample Eddworburrow2_MG_FD_204929 | JGI IMG/M metagenome (GOLD analysis project Ga0316190, IMG submission 204929) | Coastal sediment microbial communities from Maine, United States - Eddy worm burrow 2 | ecosystem: Environmental > Aquatic > Marine > Coastal > Sediment | place: USA: Maine | collected... | reverse complement strand
ACTGACACCTGAAACCTGACACCCAAAAAGAGGAATAAAAATAGGAATAAAGTTAAGCGGTCCAATATGAGAATTTTCACCATCTTAGGCCTTAAATAGTGTCATTACCCAATGATCTCAAATAGGAGTACGGATATGTCGAGTTTCGCAAATCGAATGGTCCGGGCCGCAAAATTGGATGTCAATCTATATGAAGAAGTAGAAGCGGACAAACAGGCCATGGGGCAAGCCATGGGAGTGGTAGTTCTGGCCAGTTTGGCAGCCGGAATCGGGAGTGTCGGTGCGACAGGTATCAACGGGCTATTGCTTGGAACCATCGCTGCCCTTGCCGGGTGGTTCATCTGGGCGTTGATTACTTTTTATGTGGGGACAAAGTTACTGCCGGAACCCCAGACCGAGGCCGACTACGGAGAGCTATTGCGAACAACCGGTTTTTCAAGTTCACCGGGCGTGTTGCGTATATTTGGGGTCGTACCGTTGCTGGGAACCATCATCTTTGTTGTATGCGGAATCTGGATGCTGGTTGCCATGATCATCGCAGTCAGACAAGCCCTTGATTACAAGAGCACGTGGAGGGCGGTCGGCGTTTGCTTCATCGGCTGGTTAATACAGGGTGTTTTGTTCTGGATCGTCTTTTCGCTGTTTAAGTGATAATAAACCCCGAGTCCATTTTTTTGACAACATATTACGAGAAAATAGAGGTTTCAGCAATTCACAACTGGCATTGATTGAAGATTGTCAATATTAAATTTGCTGCCCCAGCAGGGACCACTCTTTCCGAGCGTAGTCTGGGAAAAAGCTTAGTTTCCGCGGCCCTTAAACCGAATGATTCTTGCAGCGCTTAAAGTGCCCAACCGCATCCAAGCTCTCATAATTGATTGTATAGAGCGGATCAATTATATTTTCTTGAAAAAAGGCATCGGTCATGGATGCCCCCGAATAGAGCAGGTCCACCAAACTGTCGGTTGGAATTTTTTCAAAGCAATCCTGGCAGGTAAAAAAACTTTCAAAAATAAAAATTTGGCCACCGGCGGCGTAGAGCTTCTTGAGGTTGTCTTGTGTGATCGTGTGGGAACAGGTGATCCAGGTCTTTGGGGACGTATGAACGTCGGGCCTATCCCCCAGAAGTTTGGTAAAATTATAATTGCTGTCCATCAAAGGACTAATAAAATCCTCTTGAAACTGCCGATCCGTCATGGGTCTACTTGATCCGATCAATTCCGACAAATCATCACTGGATAAAATCATATCAAGACAGGATTCACAGAAACATTTACCCAAAACGATGGTTATGAGCCCCGAAGCCATATAGTATCGATAGACCAAATCCGGTTGGGATAAATGAGGACAAACCGACCAGGTATTCTTTGCCGGATCCTTTTTAGGGGTATCTATTGTCGGATACCAAACAATGTTTTGGGCAAAATTTGGTGCACCGATTGCGACGGCACCGTTTTTCCATTCGGGTTTATCAATGATGAATAAAGACATTTCGGTTTTGTTCAGATTTGCTCCCATACAATTACCCTCCATAAATACATCGAATAACACCAGTCACTGTTTTGAATTTATGAAGCAAGATTCGGACCAATTTGGGATTCAAAGAAAAGTTCTGGATTATCATATAGTTGACTCGAGTGCGGTGTAACTTGATCTACCGGAGGCGCCAAATATTTGATGATTAATGTCAATTCAGAATCAAAAACGGTTGTTTGCCTCCGGCAACCTCAAAGATCTGACAGAATGGCCTCCGCTTGCCTGCCGGCCCGTTCAAAAAGATCTGTCTGATATGGGTCTTCCGGTGCAATCGCCTTCATTTCAAAAATCGCAAAAAAAAGCGCCTGAATCAAAAAGAACATCCAGATGCCCGGCACCCAGGCAGATGCGAAAGCGGGGGTGAACACGACCACCGGGACCCCGCCAAGAATACAGAGCAGCAATTCCACGATCAGTTTTCGGCCGTCAGGATTTGGAAAACAGATCTCACTGCGAATCCAGCTAAGGAACACCAAAGAGAGAAGGTAATAAGTGGCAAGGGAATTCACCAGAAAAGACATAACCAAGAGCAGCAAGAGTGGAAACCCACTGGACAGAATCGATTTTTTGTTCCAACGACTCAACAACAATGAATAGCCAGCCACGGACAGCCAGAGGGCCAGGTACATTGGTTTGGACCCGGGCAGCAGGTAGCCCAGCGCTAGCTTGAAGGGGATAAAAGACAGTCCGCAAATCAGACCAAAGAATAGGGTCGTTCGGATCGGATGCTGTGATGTTATCATATCGCAATACCTCCTATATTTAGATTTGGTATATTACTAAGAAAATAGCTCCTTTTTTTGGACTTTATCAAGCCCGATGAATCCTTCTGCGAAACCTGAAACCAATAAAAGGGGCTGTGAATTTATCAAGGGCGAAATTGATATATTAATTTGGGGCCGATTCATTATGAGCTTCCAGTACCTCTTTGCGCTTCAACAACTCCAATTCAATCTCTTCATCAGTCGGCGCGTCGTAACCACCCGCAGAGACCGGATCAATCACATCTTTTTCCCACTGCTGCATCTGTGTCCTGCGGAGGTATTCGGTAGTTCGGTATTTGAGTTGCTCATAGCGGAGACGCTGCTGCTTCAGGTGGTTTTTAAATTGTATCATTTCTTCATTCAAAGCATTCAAATGACGGGTAAGTTCTTCACTCATATTTTCCAGAGGCTTCATTTTTCTGATGAGCATTCGGGCGATGTCATCTTTGTTCTTGCGCAGGGCCACCGTCAGGTCATGATCCAGTGCTTCCCACTGCTGCCGATAGTCAGCGAGTTCCTTTTGCTTTTGATTGTGACCTGCCGTCATCTTTCTGAGTTTAGCCTCCTTGCGATGAAGTACTTCCTCCATATCCCGCAGATGTTGTTTCAACAGCAACCTTCGATCCTCCAACCGGTCCATGACACCATGAATGTCGGCTTTAAAAATTCTAACGATTCTGGCAATAATTGCCATGGTTCCTCCTTGTGGTTTGGATGGTTTGTTTTTTTTTAATCCTGCCACAGTCCTCCAGCGCAATAATAACTTAGCATTCACGGAGGCAAGCCCTGCGTGCTGCATTCGATGAACAAGATGACACGCAGGGCCGACCTCTGTGCTCGCCGAGAATCCATCGGGGTTACTGACGGCGACCACTGTAGCCTTCAAATTGGAGGGCTTTGGCATTGGACTTTTGCTTTTGCCGCACAGCTGCCGGTGCGCCCTCGAAGGTATCGTTTACATAGGTTCTCAGCACTTTGAGATCTTTGTCCAGATTTTCAGCAACGGGTGCCGAACCGACCACCGCGTTTACAGCTTCCCGTTCTTCGTAGTATTGGTCTATTTTTTTCAAGGCTCTTTGTTTTTTTCCGGATTTTATGTCGGCCGCCACTTCCTGCTTGAGGCGGTTAAAATCCTCATTGACGACTTTCTCCGACCAGCTCGTTTTATTGATGGAAGAATACACTTTCTTTTGATCACTCACGCAGGCAAGCGTAAGAGGTTCCTCCAGGGCGGTTTCGTAAGTGCGGTTGTCGTACTGATAGCTGAGTTTAATTGTATCGAGCTCAAACGTCTTTTGACGATTCGTCGGAACCTTCAGGGTTAGAAACAGTTTGCGAGTTTGTCCGGAACGTAGGTTGCCCGGGTAAAAAACCAGGTAATCATTGTGATTAATTATCGGGTATCCGGCGGCATCGATCAGGGTGATTCCGCTATTCAGAGGTAATTGGACTTTCACGCCGGTCACGGCCGCTGATTGGGTATTGTAAAATTCTTTTTGGAATACATCTGCAAACGCGGCCGGATTCTCCAGGTAATAATAGCTGCCGGTTCCCCGGTCGGCGATGGCTGTCATCAAATGCTCGTTGAAATCGATCCCTAAACCCACCGTGCTGACGGCAAATTCCTTTTCCACGGCCACGGCGGCAATATCGGACAGTGCCCTGACATCTATTAGCCCTTTATTGGCAAGGCCGTCGGAGATCAAAATGACTTTGGCTGCATTCAGATGGTGACTTGAAGCTAAAAGAATGTCGATTCCGGCCTGCAAGCCGGCGCCGAGATTGGTACCTCCACCTACCCGGATGGTGTTGACGGCCGAGACCATGCCGGCCCGGTTGGCAGCGGTGACATTGGCCAGGCCGGAGGCGATGTGAACACCATCCGAATAGGTGATCAGCGCAAAGCGATCTTGGTCGGACAGGCTCGACAATAACGCCAACACCGCCCGGCGGGCATCCTCTATTTTGCGGCCTTTCATCGAACCGCTGCGGTCGAGGACGATCACCATATCCACATTTCGGGTTTCACGGCCGTCGGTTGTCGGCAATTCTGCGGCCTGTAGCGTGAGGTTGCAGCCCACGATACCGTTGGACCCCAGAAGAACTTTGTTTTGGATAAGATGGCCGGACATCCCCAGAATCCCATCATTTCCTGCACCATAGGGAGATGGGCCGGAAACCCAATTCGACCGAAGTACACCGATCGTGTTTGATGAATAGGCCATGGCCACACCGGTGGCGGCGATAAGAATGGAGATCAGTAGAATGTTTTTCAATCGTGTTCGTTTCATGATAGGCTCCTTTCGGTTAAAATTCAGAACTACTTTTGCTTCCATATTTTAATTTTACTTCAGCAGCTGCCAAATGCAATTCAAAGAAGTGTAAAAGAAAACAGCAGAATATTTACATAACTTTTACTTTGAATTTGTGAACATCTGATATACGCTAGACGTAGTATAACCTCATTACAGATTGTCCGATGGTTGTATTGTTTCGTTGTCATAAAATGTTCACAAATATTAAATGAACTTTTATAGATTACGTCTATAAAATTGGGAGAAGCATTAATTGAAACAAACCAAAGCGCGGATCCTGGTGGTGGAAGATGACACGGCCCTGTTGCGTGGTCTATTGGATGTACTGGTATTCAACGGCTACGAAGTCAAAGGTGTTGAAGACGGTGGCGCAGGCCACAGGGTGGCAGTGGATGAACAATTTGATCTGATTCTGTTGGATGTGATGTTGCCGACATTGGATGGATTTTCAATTTGCAAAGCGATCCGTAAGGAAAAACCAACCCAGGGGATTATTATCATCACGGCCAAGGGGGCTGAAGATGACGTTGTCACGGGATTTAAATCCGGGGCCGATGATTATATTACCAAACCTTTTTCCCTGCGGGAGGTCATGGTGCGGGTTGAAGCCGTATTGCGGCGCACCGGAAAAAATCTGGGGGATGAAGAAATTCATTGTCGCGGCATTTTTTTTGACGGTAAGAACCTGATGGCTCAGATTGGAGACCAATCCGTGGAATTAACCCGCAAAGAAATGGATATCATCATATTTTTGCATCGCCACCAGGACAGGATCGTCTCGAAAAAGGAGCTTCTGACCGAAGTGTGGCATTATGCCGACGCCGACATCGAAACGCGCACGGTTGATATCCATTTGCTCAAGCTGAGAAAAAAAATTTCAGCTTTGATCGGGGACACGCCCTTGATTTCAACGATTCGGGGTGAAGGGTATCGGCTGGAGACGGGGTGACGGGGAGCGGGTCTTTCGATTTGGGATTTGAGATATGGGATTTGGGATAGAAAAAGATGATCAGATGATTTGCGGGTTGGGCGCTAAATAGGCAAGGGGCATGGCGCATAGCGCATAAGGAAGAATTCGGATGCTGGAATGCGGCCTCTGGCCCGGAGGGGCCGTACGGGCCTACGCCCCGGAGGGAAGTCGGAAAAAAGACGTCGGGTTGCGGGTTACGAGTTGTTAGTTGTGGGTTGGAGGATGATTTAATATTCAATACCGGCTTAGGGGTGGAGTCGGTGAGACAATTGAGCCCCGTACCTAGCGAAACTCAATATGAAAAAGCTTAAACTTTTAATACTGATCTTTTCGTTGGCGCTTTGCATACCGCTTGCCTTTTTTGTATTTAAAACCTACCGCGGGCTGGAGCAGGAAGAAGCAACTACCTTGCGATATTTCGCAGAAACCCTTTTTGACGAGATGGAACAGGCATTAGCGGTGTTGGTGCAAACGGAAGAAGGCCGCGCCATCGACGAATTCAATTATGAGGTGTTCCCGCCCGGTGGGAGACGGGGCGTCGGTGAGCCGCAGCGGTCTCCTTTGTCCCAAATACCCCGGGAAAACTACATACGCGGATATTTTCAGAATAATCCCGACGGCTCGTTTCAAACGCCCCTGGTGGAGACCGGCGGGCAAATACCCCCCGAGCACGCCAAGCTCATATCAGAGCTGAAAGATGCCAACGAGATCTTTAACCGTAAACGGTTGACGGTGACAGATAGAGTTAAATCCAAACCGGCTGAAATCGTCGCCGAAAAAGAGGGTAAACAAGAAACCGGATTGGCCGACAGATACCTGGATTTATCGCGGGCCCAGCGCTCAAAAATATATCTGGGGCAAACAGAGAAGCGACTCGAAAAGATAACCGTCGGTCAGGCGGCCAATATTGCCAAACCGGCGTCACCGCAAGTGATGAGGAACAGCGCTCCCCTTGCCGGCAAACCCGAAGATCGTAAGGATGTTCTTAGTATGGCCGAAGGTAGGGTAGGGGATAAAACGCTGAGCTATAAAAAGCGCCAATTCGAAGAGTCCTTTGCAGCGGAATCGGCAGATGCCGGTCAACCGGCGGCCGAGGTCGACACCGATGACGCAGCCGGGTTTCAGGTAGAGGTGGCGCCCTTGCGCGCTGTCTTTTTAAACGATGGACAGATCTTTATCTTCCGGCGGATTATGATTAAGAACCAGATATATCGCCAGGGGTTTCTCCTGGGAGTAGACGCTTTTTTAGACTATCTCACCCGGACCTATTTTCTGACGCAGCCCTTGTCTCAATTTACCGCACTAAGGCTTAGCGTGGTAGATCAGGAGCGCGAAGCCAAGGCGATGCAAACCGGAGAGATTTCCCAAAATCCCGATTTCATTCTCAACCGCGGCTTTCCCTCTCCCTTTAGTTTTCTAAAAGCCTCGTTAACCTGCGATCGGATTCCGCGGTCCGATGGCCGCCAAATTCTGTCCATCATGTTGATCGTGCTGGCGATGATCGTTTTGTTGGGCCTGTTTGCCATTTACCGCAGTGTGCGGGCCATTGTCGACCTTTCCGAGCGACGCTCCCAATTTGTTTCTTCCGTGACCCATGAATTGAAGACCCCGCTGACCAATATCCGGATGTATATCGAGATGCTGGAGCAGGGCATTGCCGCAAACCCGGAGCGCGAACAGGAATATTTCCGTATTCTGGACTCGGAAGGTGTGCGCCTGTCCCGACTCATCAACAATGTGCTGGAAATGTCCAAATTGGAAAAAAGCCAGCGCCACATCAACCTGCAGACAGGCACTTTTGAAGAGGTGATTGCTGAAACCCAGGCGGTCATGGCCGAAAAGCTTAAACAGGAAGGCTTCACCCTAACCGTGAGGCCGGATCGGCTGCGGCCTTTTCAATATGACGGCGAAGTGATGATTCAGGTATTGATCAACCTGATTGAAAACAGCATCAAATTCGGTAAGAGCGCTCCTGAACGTGAAATCGTTATCCGAACCGTACAGGAGCCGGATGGGGTGAAAATCATGGTGTCCGACACTGGTCCCGGTATCCCGCGCCATGCTCTAAAAAAAATCTTCAACGACTTTTATCGAGTGGACAACTCCCTTACCCGCACCACCCGCGGAACCGGCATCGGGCTGGCCCTGGTAAAAAAATTTATCCACCTGATGGGCGGCACCGTAACTGCGTCTGACAACGACGGTCCCGGGTGCACCATCACCATTCGACTGCCAGTCTAAAGCGGATCTCAATTATTCTTGGCGCCACCACTGACATTTGGGTTGCATCAAATTTTAGGACACGTCAATAGTTCTGAATTTAGGGTACAAAATTTTAATCGCTTAAAGAAAAATAAAAACTGGCCGAAGCCGGTGTAAAATTATTGTGTTGACATCTAAATATAAGATCTGATACGGAAAACTTAATTATCCATATTTAAACCGACGGTAAACCCTGTGGAGATTGCCATGGTTGAATTATAGAACCCCACTTTTTTTGTAGAGGTGGGGTTTTTGTGTTTGGGATATGCTTAACATATCGTAGTTTCACTCCGGTTTCGTTCTGAAACCAAAAAAAGGCATTTTCCATGCCGCAAGAAGGAGTTTACTATGAAGAAGATTATTATTCTGTCGGTGGCGATAATCTTTATTGTAGGTTGTTCTTCAACTGGCAATATGGGAATGGCGATAAAAAGCCAAGCAAATCCTAGTTCACTTCTTACCTCCTCCTATTCATTTAAAGAGATTGGACTTGTCAAAGGGCGTGCCTGCCGTTTTTTTTTATTAGGAGTCGTACCATGGGGAGACTCAACGGTTACACAAGCAATAGATAACGCCCTTGCAAATGGCGGAGATGCCTTGATAAATGTCTCAGTTACCAACAGTCTTTATGGATTCGTCCCAATTTATAATATTTTCTGCTACACTTGCTCAGAAGTTGAGGGTATTGCAATCGAAATTGAAGCCCAATAGAATCATTGAACGATAGATCGACTATCGGGCGTATGTATCTAAACTGACAAGGAATCTTTAGATCGAACTCCGTAAAATTTAGGGCGAGTTTAGAGCATATCATCAATTTTAAACGAAGTCCGAACAGCCGCCCAACAAATTGTTGCACTTGCTGCCTAACTTTGGTTTCTATTCAAGGTTGAAAAGGAGGTATGTCGAATGATTATTCGATTGGTCACGTACCATGCACTAGACGGCAAAGATGTCGAACGTTGGATGCAAACTAGTGCATTAGAGCTTCGTTGTGTCAAGGGAATGAGGCATTTGGAATTTATCCGTTCCAAAACTAATCCATCTCAATATGGAGCTATAATGCACTTCAGGACTATGGAAGATCTGGACAATTATAAAAGCAAGGAGTCCGGAACCTACCAGACACTTGTTCGTAGCATTCGTGAAACATGGATGGATAATACGAAACCTGTGAATGAGCAGGTTTTTGAAATTTTGGATATCTGATTGCAGATCAGTTATATCATGTTTATGGAAGAGGCAGTCGCAACAGCTGCTCATAATGAGGGCTTGAATTTCATATAGCTGGTATCAAGTCTTCGGGTTCTTTGATTTTATTAAGATCGCCATAACATCTATGAATATTTACGTATTTTCACATACTAGCAAGATAACGCAAACTTGGCGGTAATTCTTTTATGATTGACTTAAACCCATTTATGTGGGTGGATACTGTTTTAAAATTATTTATGACTTTCCTATTCCACCTGACCTGAAGCGGTTCTCGACCGGCATTCCTGATTCTAAATTCTAATCCGTAATTGTTCTCATTCGAATACTCTATGCACAGAGTTCCTTTGTTTTTTGGGATTACAAAATAACGGCTGCTATTATGACGGCCAAAACCACCAATGATGAAAGGAGGCAAAAATGCTCTGGGTATCTTACGGAAAAGTATCACAGGAAGGCATGAAAGGTATGCTTACAAATCCTCAAAACCGAGAAACAGCCGTTGCGAAGCTGGTAGAGGGTTTAGGCGGTAAACTGGTCAATTACCATTTGTTGCTGAACGGGGATATTGATTTTATTATCGTAACCGATTTTCCAGCCGACAAGTTTGAAGAAAACCTTCTTGTCAATTCAATGCTTGTTAGAGGCTCCGGTGCAATCGAGTCTGTCGCGACGGTACCTGCAATGAGAGCTGCAGATGCTGAGGCGCAAATGAAAAAAGCTCAGCAGATGGCATCGGCTATGTTATATGAGGCACCATCCAAATCCTGATCACTTCAAGATCTCAGCAAATATATCGATGGCGGGCAGAAATTTTTATTCTACCCGCTGTATTTCAAAACATATTTAGCTGTGTGAAACTGCTCCAGACATTAATTGCCGAAATCTGGTTTAGGGTTCCAATATCTGAGCTTTTTTGCAAAATTACCCATTAAACTATCCGAGATCCGAACATCAGAAGCCGATGTCGAATTAACAGTGATAAACGGAATCCAGGGATCGATTGAAAGGATTCAGGTTTTATTTTGTGTCGATTTAATCTAATATTTTGGATAATTTGGAATTGAGTTCTTAGAAAAGTCAAGGCATTGATATTTGTAAAATTCTGTAGTTATCTGAAATTTATTGATATTCTTTATAATGGCAAGGTGTATTCACCCGGAACTCCCTCAAATTTAGACCTTATTTTAGATGAAGATATACCGCAATCATCTATTGCTTCTTGTGTGCTTTAGTCTGTTCTTCAGCGTGAACGGAAACCTGGCAGATGAGAAAAAATCAGTTCCGCCTGCTGATAAGGCGTTATTCGGTAATGCTCAGCTAACAGGGCGACTGGGGGATGATCGACTTGTCGAATGCTCGGGGATGGACATTTCTTTGGCAGCCGGTAATCTTATTTGGGCGATAAATGACAATGGCCATGGTCCTTTCATTTACGCTCTGAGAATCGATGGTCGCAGCATGGGGCGTGTGTTGGTTGTTGGAGCACAAAACCGTGATTGGGAAGGGCTGGATACCTTTTTCTGGCAAGGTCGTCCCATGATCCTTATCGCCGATTTTGGTGATAACCAGGAGCAGCACGATACCCATACGCTTTATATCGTCGAAGAGCCCGAACTCGAGGGTGAACGTTATAGTGAATCATCTGCCGTCAAATTGGCTTGGCGCATTGTTTTTTCATACCCGGATCACAAGCACGATGCCGAAGCCGTTTCCGTGGATGCGGCCGGCGGAAAAGTCCTTATTCTGACCAAACGTGATAATCCGCCTTTGCTTTTCGAGTTGCCTTTGATACCGTCGGACGACCCTATCGTTGCTAAAAAAGCTGCGGCGGTGAGGCAAATTCCGCCGCCTTCAGATGAAGACCTGTTGCAGAACTATGGAAAATACCGGTCCCAGCCAACCGCACTGGATCTTTCTCCCGATGGCCGCCAAGCGGTTGTGCTGACTTACAAGCATGCCTATATATTTAATCGCAAAAGCCATAATTCCTGGGCATCGGCGTTAAGCGGGCACCCAGAAACAGTCCCTTTACCCCTTCCCCAGGCCCAAAGTGACTTCCGCCAACGTGAAGCCATATGTTTCATGGCCGGCAGCAGGGCGCTGTTGATAACTTCTGAGGGACATGGCGCCGGAATCTTTCGATTAGAAACCAGATGATACTTTACCATTCGGCCACGGTGTAGGGAACCTATCTATTTTCACTCTTGAGATGCCAAAAGCTATATGATATCAGGTGCATATCATCATAAATTTCGATGATTGTCGAATTAAAGATAATGGCAAGAGTACCAGAAAAAAGTCAAGCACTTTTTTTCACTTTTTTTTAGACAACACTCCTCCTGTCCGGATTGAGCCGGTTTTTTTTGAAGATTATTGAACCGGAATTAGCGACTGCAATCATAAGCTTTTCGAAGCCCGGCGTAGCTGGTGGAAACCCCTGTCCATGGTGTCCGAGATTGGCAATCTGGTATGACTAGATCTCTATTGACTCATAGGATCAGAGTACCTTGGAGCCATATGGGTGGTTTCGGACGGACAAGGTGAGGCACTCTTGCCATAGCCGTCAATGACATCCATCTAATCGTAGAGCACTGCGGCAGCTATCTTGTTAGCCATCCTGTCCGCCGAAGCGACAAAAACCTATGACTGTCGAGGCTAAGTCCAGTTTCTACTCGGGCTTATAGTTTTAGTTTTATATCATAGAGCTCCTGTACCATTTGACGCCATTGGCCAAGGGGCTGATCCTTGGCAAAGGCGGCTTGATGGGCGTGGGCTTTTTTCCACTTGTCACGCAGAAGCGGCCAGGCAGTCAGATAATAGCCGGCGCGCTCTTGCATTTGAGTTTTAGGGTTGCGAAGTTTCGGTGGCAGATAAACTTGCGAGCTTCGCATCAAACACATGGCCATGCGTAAAAAGCGTCGGCCAATACCAAAGTCCGCGTGTTGGCCTGCTGCATCACGACGTTTGTAATCTTGTAGCAGCGGTTGCGGGCCACGAATTCCAATGTGAAAAGCAGACTGCACGACGTAATCTTTGAGCAGATGATTACTTCGTTTACTAACCCGACCGGTATGGGTGTGGCCCTCAATGCCGCCGGATTGTTTGACCCGCGGTATAATTCCGCAATAAGAGGTCAGATTGTTTAGTGGTTTTTGTCCAAAGGGGTCGCCGATTTCAGAACTCACTCCGGCTGCCAAAACGATACCGACACCCTTGATGCTTGTTAAAAAGGCAGCTTGAGTTTGCGCCAATACAAGCGCTATTTCTGATAGCAGTTGGTCAATGTTTTCCTGCAAGCACCGGTAATGCTTAATGTGATGTTGCAATGAAAGCTGCAAGGTTGCGGCATATTCATCAGGAGTTGTGATCACCTGGGTCACATAGCTGTGAAGCTTGGCCGCTATTTTTTCAGCATCTGGAGTTGCGCAGCGCTTAAGTATTTTAATCAATGTAGATTTCTGACGGCGACGGATTTGCTGCGCACTGAAACGATCTTCCATCAGAACCAGTGAGCTTTTGGAAAATGGATTGATGCCGGTGTTTTTTTCATTCAAAAAGCCTGGCAACAGACGATCGACCAGGGTATGCACACGGTTTTTAACTTCGGTTTTCATCACCACCAGCTTTTTTCGATGTCGCACCAGCGTTCGCAGATTCCGGTATTTGCCGTCTTGAGCCGGACTGCATTTTGCCCTGAGGTTGAGCAGCATCGTGGCAATGCCCATGAGATCTATGCGGTCGGTACTGGCCTGCAGAGTTTCCCGTTGCTTTTTGGCATCATGGGCATTGACATTGGCCACCAGGAATCCTTTGGTGCGTAATGCGTTGGCAAAGTTTTCCGCGTATGAATTGACATCTTCACCACCAAAGAAAACATACTCTTTTTTGATGCGACGCTGACGACACGAACGCATCACTTGGTCAATCAAGTATTTGACGCCTTCAAGGGTATTTTTTACTGAAAACGGTTTGCGAAGAATATCGCCGTATCCATTGCAAAACATGACCATGTGGTCTCTTTTAGCGTAATCGATGGGAACACACATCATCTTTAACCGGTTGCCTGCTTTTTCAAACAGACGAAGTAATTGTTGACTTCGGTTTTGAAAAATGTTTCTCTTTTTCATGGTGAAGCTCCTTTGGTTTCTGCAGCTGCAAAATTGCAGACTGCTCTTTAGTATACCACCGGCATCAGCCGGATGGTTCCCAAAACAGGGGAGCTTCACCGTCATGCTTTTGTAAATGAACTTAGTGCCGTAAATGGAAATCAGTAATATTTGCAATGACGGCCCGAGTTATCGAGTTGAGGAGTCGAGCGAGCTACACCCTTCGGGCTCGCTCGACTCCCCAACATCGATCTCTTGGTAATGTACCAGCTATATTAACCCAGGGATAACATCTCAAATTACTACAATGTAGTAGTTATTAGTAAATTCTTGACATTGAAGACAAGTTCAAATAGAAATATAGAACTGGTTTCCTTTAAAACTTAACCTAATAATCGGGTAAAGATACAATGGAGAAACCACTCAAAATTTGCTGGGCGTGCTCCTGACAAAATAAAATTACAATCGTTTTGTTTCGAGCTTAAATCATTCTAATGACAAAGCTAAATCCCAAGAAAGCCATGGCCGGAAAGCAACGCGTCTTATGAAATATTTCAGGGTTGCATCCACTAAGTAACTGTTTCTCTATTTCAAAAAGGAGGTACTTATGAGAAAATTATTAATATTTTTATTTGGCGCACTTATAATTCTATCTACTATTGGAATAGCCAGTGCCATTACCATTATTGATGATACAACGCTGGGTTATTATAATTCATCAGTAGGAACCGTTCTTGATAAAACATCTTTTCTTTTCCCTGGTCCAAATGTAAGTACGGGCGATCCAACAATAAATCCAGCACCTGAGCCTGATCTTAACCCTGCATCTGGTGCTTTAGGTAACTGGCTAACCGATCCAAATAACCTCAATGTTAACTGGACAGGCCCACAATCGATACCATTAACATGGGCAATAAATAATGAAACTGCTATTATATATGAATTTGAGGTGAATACAGGATATAAGAATGTTGTTGCATATTTTGGTGTGGACAACGGATTATTTGTATGGATAGATGGTTCATACGTATTTGGAGCATTAGCGGGAGGTTCTGCTATTAAATGGGAATATACCTTCAATTTAGGGAATTTAACTGCTGGTACACATTTTCTCCAAGTCCTTCGTGAAGACCATGGGTTTGTGACGGGGTATCATGTGCAGATTATCGCAGATGAATTTGTCGATGTGTCTCCAGGATCGAACCATGAGGAGTCTATCTATGCGATCTATTATGCTGGAATTACCACGGGCTGTGCCCAAAATCCGTTACGGTTCTGTCCGCAAGATCCAGTCACCCGCGCTCAAATGGCGGCTTTCATCATAAGGGCACTGGAGGGAGAACCTACCACCGACTGTGACCCCAACAACCCACCCTTTACGGATGTAGATCCTAATCTTCCGGTCTGTAAGTATATAAAGCGTCTGTC
>Ga0316190_10002074_pt1 | contig 14599 bp, 15 predicted proteins | sample Eddworburrow2_MG_FD_204929 | JGI IMG/M metagenome (GOLD analysis project Ga0316190, IMG submission 204929) | Coastal sediment microbial communities from Maine, United States - Eddy worm burrow 2 | ecosystem: Environmental > Aquatic > Marine > Coastal > Sediment | place: USA: Maine | collected... | reverse complement strand
ACAATTGTTGGTGCGGCAACAGCAGCCCCCATGGCAGGCGAGGCAGCGGAATTTCGCAGGCCGTTTGAGCGTGCCGGTTTTGATGTCTCGAAGATTTTCTATTTCGCTGAAAGCCTGTTGCTGCCAGCCTATCGAGGGCAGGGGGCAGGTGTGAAATTTTTCCAAGCACGCGAGGCTCATGCCCGCAGCTTCGGCAGCTACAGCCATGCGGTGTTCTGTGGTGTTGTGCGGGCGGGCGATCACCCGATGAAGCCGGAGGGTTACATCCCGCTGGATGCCTTCTGGCGCAAACGCGGGTTTGACAAGCTGGACGGCATGACAACGGCCTATTCGTGGAAAGATGTAGGTGCTACCGAAGAAACCGAAAAGCCGATGCAGTTCTGGATGAAGCAGCTATGACCCGTACTCTCAAGATTGCCGCCGCCCAGTATCCACTGGACGAGCTGTCATCGCAGGCCGAATACAATGACAAGATCACGCGCTGGGTGGAGGAGGCCGCGGCGACGGGGTCGCAATTGCTGGTGTTCCCGGAATACGGCGCGATGGAACTGGCGTCACTTGCCGGCAAGGATGCAGCAGCAGACCTGCAAGGCGCGATTGATGCGGTGTCCGACCGTTTGCCGCTGCAGGCAGAGCTGCACCAGCGGCTTTCAGTCAAGCACGGGGTGACGATTGTTGCGGCATCCGGCCCGCAGCGCCATGCGGATGGCAGTGCAACCAATGTGGCCCGGATATTCGCGCCTTCCGCCCGGCAGGGTGAGTATCACAAGCTGATGATGACGCCGTGGGAACGAGAACCCTGGCGGGTGTCCGCCGGACCGGCTGATGGTTTGTGCGTGTTTGACCTCGGTGATGTGAAAGTTGGACTGGTGATCTGCTATGACATCGAGTTTCCGCTGTTGTCGCGCGCGCTGGCAGAGGCAGGCGCCGAGGTCATTCTGGCGCCATCCAACACTGAAACAGAGCACGGATACTGGAGGGTGCGTACCGGGTGCATGGCGCGGGCGCTGGAAAACCAGGTTTACACGGTGCATTCACCTACCGTGGGCGCAGCTCCCTGGTGCCCGCCGGTTGAGATGAATGTTGGTGCGGCAGGCGTGTATGCCGCATCTGACACCGGGTTCCCCGCCGGCGGGGTGATCGCGCTTGGCGAATTGAACAGGCCGCAGTGGGTGTATGCCGAGCTGGATCTTGACCTGCTGGGGCAGGTGCGCGGATCGGGCGGCGTGCAGACCTACAATCACTGGGGAGAACAACCCGGTGCGGCATTGCTTCCCGGTGCAAGGAAGGTTCTACTGGTGTAGAGCGACATGGGTTCGATCGAACCCATAAAGTTGCTCTAGTACTCTGAATGCGATCAGTTTTATGGATTTTGTTTGATTCAATCAAAAACCATACTGATCTGGTAAAAGCCGGCAACACAGGGAGACGGGGTATGGGCGGCATGCTTGAAATAGCTCAGCAAAACCTGATCTCACCCATGGTGTTGTTCTTTGCCCTGGGCCTGTTTGCATCCTTTGTGAAATCTGACCTGTCAGTGCCATCGGCCATCGCCAAGACGATGGCGCTGTACCTGATGATGGCTATCGGGTTCAAGGGCGGGGTGGAGCTTGCCGGCAGCGGCCTGACGGCCACCCTGTTTGCGGTGTTGATTGCCGGTGCAGTTCTGTCAGCCCTGCTGCCGGTCATCGGCTTTGGCCTGTTGCGGGCGACCAGCGGTTTGTCGCGCGTGGACGCTGCGGCTGTTGCTGCGCACTACGGATCAATCTCGATTGTTACATTTGTCGCTGCAACACAAGCCGTGACCAGTGCTGGTCTGACCTATGACGGCTACATGATTGCAGTTGCTGCAGTGATGGAAAGCCCTGCAATCGTGGTGGCCTTGCTTCTGGCCAAGCGGACCAATGCAGCAAGCCCGGCAGATGGGCAGGGCGCTCATATCGGCCGCGAGATTTTCTTCAATTCGTCTGTACTCATGCTGACCGGAGCTTTTGTCATCGGCTACATAACCGGTAAGCCCGGACTTGAAACAATCGCGCCTTTCATTGTCGATCCGTTCCGCGGTGTATTGTGCCTGTTCCTGCTGGACATGGGATTGATTGCCGGGCGCGGACTTCGCTCCGGACTGGGCAAACTGTCGATGCCGGTGTTGTTGTTCGGATTGTACATGCCGCTGACAGGTGCGGTAATTGGCGCAGGTGCTGCCATGTTGATCGGTTTGCCGGCGGGAAGTGCCGCCTTATTGATAACCTTGTCAGCCTCGGCGTCTTACATTGCAGTGCCGGCAGCGCTTCGTCTGGCATTGCCCGAGGCCACACCGTCGATCTATCTGACCTTGTCGCTGGGGGTCACTTTCCCGTTCAATCTGGCAATTGGCATTCCAGTCTATATCTGGCTTGCGGAGGCTTTGACATGACGCTGACAACCCACAAGAAAAAACGAATAGAAGTCATGATAGAAGAGCCTGCACTTGTCCGGATTACCGAGGTGCTGGACCGGTTTGACGCCACTGGATACACGGTCTTGCCGGCTCTCGCCGGGCGCGGTATGTCCGGCAGCTGGCAGCGTAATGACGCCTTTGGCGATGCCGGGCGCATTGTGAGCGTAGTGTGCATTACAGACCCATCCAGGGTAGAAGGCGTCCTATTGGCGATCAGGGAAGTTGTTGAACGCCACATTGGCATTGTATCGGTTTGCGATGTAGAAGTGATCCGCTCGGAGCATTTCTGAGCCCAGCATAGAAATGAGGGCAACTGTTTGACAATGTCTTTTCCAAAACGTTTGAGCGATGGCTATCTCAGCTTTCGCGGGCAGTCCTTTGCGCGCGAACAGCAACGCTATGATGCACTGGCTGCAGACGGGCAAAAGCCGGCAATCATGATCATCGCGTGTTGCGACTCCCGCGCTGCACCGGAGACTGTTTTTGATGTCAGCCCGGGTGAAGTTTTTGTGGTCCGCAATGTTGCCAATCTGGTGCCGCCCTATGCACCTGACGGTAAACATCATTCGACATCGGCGGCACTTGAGTTCGGGGTCCTGCAACTGGGTGTGAAACACATCGTCATTATGGGGCATGGCCGCTGCGGTGGTGTCTCGGCAGTTGTCAACAAATCCGGCCCGTTGACCAGCGGTGACTTTATCGGCCAGTGGCTGACCCAGATACGTGATCTGGCCCAGTTTGTGGAGCGCGTGGGCGGGCACTCGGATCAGGAACATCAGACCCATGTTGAGCGAGCCAATGTAGAGCATTCGCTGGCAAACCTGAGAACATTTCCGTGGATACGTCATCGCGAACAACGCGGCGAGCTGAGCGTGCACGGCGCATGGTTTGATATAGCACTTGGCGAACTGCACGTGCTTGACGATGACAGTGGCGACTGGTCCATGCTGGATGGTGCCGATGCTGTATAACCGCAGCTACATGGGTTCAATTGAACCGGTAACCTTGCTCTGACGCTTTGGGCTCGATCAGCTTTATGGTTTTTACAACCAAAAATCACCCTGACCTTAGCTTTCGCATGGCAGAATTGATTCACGCGGTGGTTGCCAATCACATCACAAACAGACATCATCAATATTCATAGAGCCTGAAACAGGCCGAAAAGTGCGCGTTTTGCTGCTTCTAGTGGATAATCTTGTGCGCACGACAGGGAGGATGTTTGTCATGTGTCACGTATTTGCGGGTCAGTCACCGTCCAACTACTCGTTTGAAACACGATCGGTTCGCCTGATGGGGCACCCGACCAGTGTGCGTCTTGAAGCCAAATTCTGGGTTGTCCTGGAACAACTGGCCGCCGCTCAGGACATGCCAATGGCCAAGTTTTTGTCGGCCTTGTATGAAGAAGCCTCGGAAATACACGGTGAAGTCAGCAATTTTGCGTCACTGCTGAGGTGCTGCTGCATCAATTTTCTGGATCCGGCGTTTAATCATGAGCAATTGGCGATTGAAGCACGCGATGCACGCGCCAAGATGAACAACGTTGCAGCCGAGTGAGCCATTTGAAGGTGTAGTAGCCGGATAACACCACATGGACGGCGATGGTGGTAGCCTTTGCAGGATAACAAGACTGCAAGGGAGGAGTGCCAGTGGCAAAAGCCATTCACACCATGGTGCGGGTGCTCGACGAGGCAAAGTCCGTCGAGTTCTACAACAAGGCCTTCGGCCTTGGCATAGAAGACCGTTTCGAATTTGACGGGTTCACGCTGGTCTATCTGAAGAACCCCGAGAACGATTTTGAAGTCGAGCTGACGATCAATCATGATCGCACCGAGCCTTATGAGCACGGCGATGGGTACGGTCATCTGGCGGTGTCAGTCGACAATGTCGATGAGCAGCACGCGGCGGCCAAGGCCGGTGGCCTTAATCCGACCGATGTAAAGGAATTTCATCGCGACGGGGCCTTGATGGCCAAGTTCTTTTTTCTGCAGGACCCGGACGGCTACAAGATCGAGGTTCTGCAGCGCCACGGCAGATATACCTGAAATCAAAACAAAAAAATCGAGGAGGAATGGCAAGATGAATGGACACACGACTATATCCAGACGCACCGCGTTGAAAGCCGTCGGCGCGGGCCTCATAGTTGCCGGCACTGGTGCCGGAGGCCTGGTTTACGGCCACAATAATGCATGGGCTGCAACGGCGGAAAACCTGGATGCCGATACGTTTGCAACCCTGGTGCAGATGTCGCGCGATACCTATCCGCACGATCGGCTGGAAGACAAGTTCTATGCAGCAGCCGTGTCCGGTCTGGACAAGGCGGCCAAGGATGATGTGGCGCTTAAAACCATGCTGACCGACGGTGTTGCCGGCCTGAACAAGGCGGCGGGAGGATCTTACTCCGGTGTAACCGATGCGGACAAGCGGGTGGCGCTTTTGAAGGCCATGGAGGGTGACGGTTTCTTCCAGAAGGTGCGCGGAAACCTGGTGACCGGATTGTACAACAACAAGGAAGCCTGGCCGCTGTTTGGCTATGAAGGTGCCTCTGCCGACAAGGGCGGATACATCGATCGTGGCTTCGATGACATCAACTGGCTGTAAGGGAGGACGATCAAATGGCTACTTTTGACATGAATGACGACAGCGTCGTGGTCGTTGTCGGTTCCGGCGCAGGCGGTGGTACGCTGGGTGCCGAACTGGCGATCAAGGGCGTGAAAACCGTTATCCTGGAAGCCGGCGGCCGGCACGAAACCGAGGATTTCCAGAACGATGAATGGGGCTCGTTCGGACAGATTTCCTGGCTGGATAAACGCACAACGTCGGGCTCCTGGCGGGTGGCAAAGGATTTTGCCGGTCTGCCTGCATGGATCGTGAAAGCGGTTGGTGGCTCTACCACACACTGGGCGGGTGCCTCGCTCCGGTTCCAGGAGCATGAGTGGAAAGCCAAGACAACCTATGGCGATGTGGCGGGTGCAAACCTGCTCGACTGGCCGATCGACATGGCTGAAATGGACCAGTGGTATGCCAAGGCGGAAGACCGCATGGGCGTCACGCGTACAAATGGTATTCCGGGACTTCCCGGCAACAACAACTACAAGGTGCTGGAAGCCGGTGCCAAGAAACTGGGCTACAAGGAAGTCCACACCGGCCGCATGGCGATCAACTCCGAGCCCCGTGACGACAGAGCCGCATGCCTGCAGATCGGGTTCTGTTTCCAGGGCTGCAAGTCGGGCGCGAAATGGTCGACGCTGGTTGCTGAAATTCCGAAAGGTGAAGCGACCGGCAATCTGGAGGTGCGGCCCAATGCGCAGGTGCTCAAGATCGAGCATGATGACACCGGCAAGGTGACGGGCGTTTTGTATGCCGACAAGGACGGCAAACAACACCTGCAGAAAGCCCGCGTGGTGTGTGTGGCAGGCAATTCCATTGAAAGCCCGCGTCTGCTGCTGAATTCGGCGTCATCGAAATATCCCGACGGACTGGCCAATTCGTCCGGCATGGTCGGCAAGAACTATATGCGCCACATGACCGGCTCGGTTTACGCGGTGTTCGACAAGCCGGTGCACATGTATCGCGGCACGACAATGGCCGGTATCATTCAGGATGAGTCCCGGCACGATCCGTCCCGCGGTTTCGTCGGCGGTTACGAGATGGAAACCCTGTCTCTGGGCTTGCCGTTCATGGCCGCGTTCCTGGATCCCGGCGGGTGGGGCAAGGATTTTTCCTGGTGGATGGACAATTATGAAAACACCGCCGGCATGTGGCTTGTGGGCGAGGACATGCCGCAGGAGAAGAATGCCATCAGCCTGCATGCCACGGAAAAGGACCAGCATGGCCTGCCGGTTCCGAATGTGCATTTTGACGATCATGACAATGATATCAAGATGCGCGACCATGCCTTCGGTCAGGGCGAAGCAGTGTACAAAGCTGCCGGTGCAGTGAAGACATTCCGCACGCCACCATACCCGTCGACCCACAATCTAGGCACCAACCGCATGAGCGCGGAGGCCAAGGACGGTGTGGTCAACAAACATGGCCAGAGCCATGATATCAGCAACCTGTTTGTGTCTGACGGTAGTCAGTTCACCACCGGTGCGGCTGAAAATCCGACGCTGACCATCGTGGCGCTGGCGCTTCGCCAGGCAGATTTCATTGCCGGCGAAATGTCGAAAGGCAATCTGTAAATACCGGGGGTATAAAGCGGGGGAGGCCTCCCTGTTCCCCGTTTAAGCAGCCCGCGCTTCGGTTCTGACCGGAGCGCGGGTTTGTTTTTCGAAAATCTGAAAATCCCTCACGGTCAAATGATGTGCATTATACTGATAAACACAGGTCCAGGTGGTTGACGCTGTACGCTGGGATTTGTCTACTCGAGCCAGTTTCAGAGTCTCAAAAAGGACGGCACCATGTTTAATAGTTCATGCGGCGTGAAAGGGGCAATTCCCGGCCGGTTTTCGGTGGTGGTGCTCGCGCTGCTGGCCATGAGTTTTCTGGGCGACCAGGCAATGGCTCAGACCCTGGAAACCACCAAGCAGCGCGGTAAGGTCGAATGCGGCATTCACCCGGGAACCATTGGATTTTCCACCGCTGACGAAGCCAAGCACTGGTCGGGATTTGATGTCGACTACTGCCGCGCGGTCGCGGCTGCCGCATTGGGATCGGCGGAGAAAGTCAACTTCAATCCATTGAACGCAAAGGCCCGGTTTACCGCCCTGCAATCAGGTGAGGTTGATCTGTTGTCACGCCGCAGTACCTGGACCATGACACGCGATACAAGCCTTGGCCTCGTCTTTGCGGCCACGAATTTCTATGATGGTCAGGGTTTCCTGGTGCGCAAGTCTTTAGGCATTTCCTCTGCGCTTGAACTTGCCGGGAGCAGTGTGTGCACCACGACGGGAACCACCACCGAATTGAACCTGGCGGACTTTTTCAGAAAGAACCGGATGAAATACGAAATTGTCTCGTTCGAGGCCGTTGATGAGGTGCTTGCTGCCTATGACACCGGGCGGTGTGACGTCTACACCTCGGATGTCTCGGGCGTTTATGCCAATCGTCTCAAGATGAGTAAGCCGGATGAACATATGGCGTTGCCGGATGTCATTTCCAAAGAGCCCCTGTCGCTGGCGGTGCGGCAAGGCGGCGACCAGTGGTTCAACATCGTCAAATGGGTGCATTTCGCGCTGGTGAATGCTGAAGAACTGGGTGTGTCGCAAGTCAATGTGGACGAGATGCGGCAGTCGAATTCACCGGAAATCCGAAGATTGCTGGGAATTGAAGGCAGTTTCGGCGAAGCACTGGGCCTGGACAAGGATTGGGCGTACCGGGCAATCAAGCAGGTTGGCAATTACGAGGAAATCTATCGCCGCAATCTGGGCGCGGATTCCATGGTGAAAATCGATCGTCAGCTTAACCGGCTGTGGGCTGATGGCGGCCTGATGTACGCACCACCCATCCGCTGAGCGCGGGCCCCGGATTATGGATAGATTGTGCAGGCTTGGCTTGTCTGTTGTTCTGAACCTTTATGCCTGGTTCAGGTATCCGCATCTGTTGATCAGGTACTGGGCGACATTGAAACAGTTCCCTGATGCCGCTTTCCCGCGCTCGTTCAACGAGAAGCTGCTGTGGCGAAAGATCTATGACCGCGACCAGCGCTTCGGTCCCATGACCGACAAACTGGTGGCGCGCGGTATCGCACAGGCCAAGGCGCCTGAACTGATAATTCCGCAAGTCTTGTGGGTCGGAGATACGCCGGACGAATTGCCCGCCGACATATTGGACAAGCCATGTGTGATAAAGACCAACCGCGGCAGTGGCTGGAACCTGTTCAACTGGTCGCCAAACCAGCTCAGCAAGGCTGATGTGGTTGATTATTTCAAACCGAAGATGCGCTTTGTCTATGGCCGCCGGATTGGTGAATGGAGCTATGCAATGGTCAAGCAGAAGTTCTACGCCGAGGAATTATTCGTAGAACCAAGCGGCCGTGTTCCGGACGATTTCAATATTCACGCCTTTGGTGGCCGTGTGCTGACAATAAGCATGATCCATGACCGCTTTGGGGACCGGGCTCATATATCGCTCAACCGGGATCTTTCGCGAACCGATACCGTATGGGAGGAGTATTCGAGCGATTATGAACCGCAGTTTGATGCGGTGCATTTCAAGTTGGCAGACGTCGCTGAACGCCTGGCCGCAGACATTGATTACGTCCGGGTTGACCTGTTTTGCCATGATGGCGGGATTTACTTCCGGGAGTTTACGTTCTTTCCCGGTTCGGGCCTGTCGATCCGCAATGTGGGTGAGACTGAACTGACGCGCAATGCATTGTGGGATCTGTCCCGCTCGGCTTATTTTGCAGGCGCGTCAGCCGGTTGGAAACGCACCTACCGGCGGTTGCTGGATGTTGACCTTGCAACCGCCGCAGAAACACTGAAACTCTATCAGAGCAGATCCTGACTTTTTTGTTTGCCGGGCCTGATTACTCGATCTCCCACACGATATTTACCTGCATTTGTATCGACTGCTGGCCCTGCGCTACGGGAACGGCATCGGCAGCGGCGGATTGAAGTGCTGCGCGCCGATATTCAGGTTGCGGTGGGCGCTGTCCGCCGGCCTCGGATATCGACAGGATCTTGCCGAGCGACACACCGGCAGCCTCGGCATACATTTCAGCCCGTGTCCTGGCTTCGGCCACAGCCATTTTGCGCGCCTCGTGGCGCAGCGGCTCAGGTTCGGCAATGGAAAAACTCAAGCCGTTCATCTGATTGACACCTGACGACACTACCGCGTCGAGGACCGGACCCAGCTTTGCCAGATCGCGTGCGATCACCGTGACCGAGTTGGACACCGTGTAGCCGGTAATGCGCGGCGGTTCCTGTTCGCCGTCGCTGGCGCGCTTTGCATACTTGTACCTGGGCTGCACGGAAAAACTGGAGGTCTGAATGTCCTTGCTGGCAACGCCTGCCGCCTCGATGGTTTGCAGCACGCTTGCCATGGCCTCATTGTTCAGCGTCAGGGCTTCGCGGGCGGTTTTGGCTTCCGACACAACACCGGCCGAAATGACAGCAATGTCAGGGGCCGATTTCACCTCGCCCTGTCCGGTCAGCGACAGCGTGCGTTGCGGGACTTGCGGGGTGGTTTGAGCAAATGCAGGCGTGGCCAGCAATGCAGCAGCGGTAAGGACGCCGGCAAAGGCGAGTTTGATCGCGGGTCGAGGCATGATTTGTCTGAGCATGGGGCGGGGGCCTTTGGCAAAACTGGGTTTGGTGATCGTGCGGACTGTATCGCGGAAGACGGCAAAAGTCAGGTTTGCCGTGTCCGCGCATATGCACTGCATGTTGGTGTGGCGTTGATCCAAGTCAAGGTTGAAAACCGACACCTCGGGTCTAGTGCGGCCACAAGGAAAGGGCATGAAATGAGAAATGTCAGCGAGGCCGATATTGTCAGCCGTTTGAGTGCGCCTGTTCCGCGCTATACCAGTTATCCGACAGCACCGCACTTCCATGATGGTGTCGGCGAGGCAGAGTATCGGAACTGGCTTGGTCAACTGCCGGAAAGCGACGGCCTGTCGCTGTATGTCCATATCCCGTTCTGTGACCGGATGTGCTGGTTCTGCGGGTGCCATACCAAACAGATCAACCGCTATGATCCGATCCCTCCCTACCTGTCTGCCGTGAGACAGGAGATCGGTCTCCTGAGAGAGGCAATCGGGTTTTCACCTGTACTTAACCGGGTGCATCTGGGCGGAGGATCGCCCAGCATGCTGCGGCGCGACGATCTTGAGGCCCTGCGCAGCACTATCGATACTCATTTTCGACTGCACGAAAACACGGAGATCAGCATCGAGATTGATCCTTCGGATCTGACAGGCGAGGAGTTTGAAGCCTACAAGGCGTTTGGCGTTACCCGCGCCAGCATAGGAGTTCAGGACTTTGATGAGCGTGTTCAAAAGGCAATCAATCGTCCTCAGACATTCAAGCAAACCGCTGCTGTCGTGGAAGGCTTGCGCGGTGTCGGTGTCCGCTCGCTCAACATCGATGCCCTGTATGGCCTTCCCTATCAGACCGAGGAGACCGTCTCACACAGTATCGAGCAGGTTCGGACACTGGAGCCTGACCGGGTTGCACTGTTCGGCTATGCCCATGTGCCGTGGATGAAGCCAAACCAGAAACTGATACCTGAAGTGGCATTGCCCGATCCGCTTGCAAGAGTCCGGCAGGCCAATGCGGCGTCGGACATTTTGCAGGACGGCGGATACATGCCGATCGGCATGGATCATTTCGCGCTGCCGCAGGACAGCCTGGCGATTGCGGCAACCGAAGCAAGACTGCGGCGCAATTTCCAGGGCTATACGGATGACCCCTGTGCCACGCTTCTGGGTATCGGCACGTCCTCGATCGGACGCGTGCCTGCAGGCTACATTCAAAACGAGACGGCAACTGGCAACTATGTGCGCACAGTGGTTTCCGGCCGACTGCCGGTGTCACGGGGCATCGAACTCACTGACGAAGACAAGCTGAATGCAGATATCATCGAAAGTCTCATGTGCCGCTATTCATTCAGTATTTCAGCACTGCGCAGCGATCATGGTGCGCTGACAGACCGCGTTGTCCCTCACATTCAGGACGCGCTGGATGCAGACAGCGATGATCTTGCCGAGTTTGACGGCGATACGTTCCGGATTCGGCCGCACGGCCATGGCTTCGTGCGCACTGTCGCGTCTTGGTTCGATACCAGGATGAAACAAAAGGCAGCCAGATATTCAATGGCTGTCTAGATGTGAGATGAGGGCGATGGAACAACACGGGTTCAACTGGTCCGGTGTTGCTCCAGAAATTCCTTCACGGCTTTGGCGAGGCCCGTCCAGTCCGTGAACTCCTGCGGCTTGTCAGGGCGCAGCTCATCCTGATCCTTGAGTATGATGTGCTCCAGGATCTGCTGTTGAAAATAATCGTACTCCTCGCTCCTGACCGCGCCTGCTACAGCAAGGCTGTGATCGGGCGTCCAGCCTGTGCGGTCTATGAAATTCGAGATGTAGGCAGTTGCGTCAGCGGCCTTTTCCTCAAAGGCAGCGGCCAGGCTGACGGACATGAACATGCCCGGCTTTGCCGTGAGCACTTGCAGGCAGGCTGTGACAAACACCTCGATCTCGTTTTGATGTGCATCCTGGTGAACCGAGGCTGCAACAATGAAGGCGTCGAAATCATCAGTGTGAACATCGCGGCGCTTGCGTGCCGTATCCAGCAGTTCTACCTCATGGCCCAGTTCAACAAGCTGATCGGCAACGGTCTGGGCGATTTTTCGGGTTTGCCCTTCCGTAGTCGCATAAGCAATCAGTATCTTCATCGCTCACCTCCAGCATTTTGTTGACCCAAGCCATGGTTGCATCGCCTGAGAAAGCTTCAATTGATCGAGATCAATATGCATTGCTTCACCTCATGAGAGTGTGTTCACAGGGCCATTGGTTTTACGGAAAGGTGACTGTCATGACGTCGATCTCGAAACGGGTTCACCGCATGCTGAACCAGCGCAGAGACAACCAGTTCCTGTTTGCCCTCAACAGCGCTGAGCATTCAGATGTCGGCATTTCCTCTACTGACCTGCAGTCACTGGCATCGTGTCCGTCCGACACACGTGCCCGCATGGAGGCGATGGCCGCGGCGCACGGACTTGCCCCGGATGCGTTGAGCCGCGAACATTGGCGTGAAGTCGATATGGCGCGCGCCTGTGGTCATTGCGGCAAGCGCCGGGTGTGCAGCAAATGGCTGGCCGGCAAGCGTGGCGATCTGTCGGCAGGCGACTTCTGTCCCAATGCGCCGCAATTCGCCGAATTGGCGAAATCATCAGACTAGGTCAAGAGACCAGGCCAAGGTGGGTTCGATAGAACCCTAACCTGATATGGCGGTCTTCGGCCTGACCAGGGTCCGGTAATCATCGGTTTTATGGAATCCGGTTGCTGCCGGTGCTGACTTGTCATGCGTCAGTTCGACTGCTGGTGCGCGCCGTGCGTACTGGTATCTTTGCGCCATTGGCCGGGTAACCATCGAAAAGGGGCACGCAACGATGATTGGCAGGGACGGACATGCTTTGCCGGCTGACCATGTGGCGCGCCTGCCGCTGAACAATGAAGTTCACGCCCGCCCGCCGGAAGCCTTGCCGAAGCGGGCGCGGCTAACCTATGTGGTATTGTTTGGCGAACTGGACATGGCACCGCTGGCTGACCTGTGCGAGCGCTTTGGTGTGGCGCCACCGGCGCAGGGCAGCAATCATTTCAGCGCTGATCTTGGCCCGTTCCGGTTGAAGTGGGAACGCCACACCGAGTTTACCCGCTACTGGTTCTTTGTGCCGGCAAGCGGCGTCGGGGACCTGTTTGGTATTACTGCACTTGAAGCGGTGCCGCGGGACTGGTTGCAGACGCTGGCCGGTGAAGTCCTGGTCGCCAACCATGTCGAGATGCTGCCTTTGCCCAAGACAAGGCTGGATGAGGACAAACTGTCCAAAGACAACTTCGGCGGTAATCCGATAGTAGGCGCTGAAGTCGCAGGCGGGCTGGGCCGGGTTTACACGGACTTCCGCATTCATGCAGACGGTTTCGGCAGGCTGCTGATTTTTGATGATGCCATGAGCCCGCGCCAGCGCGGGCGAACCGTGCAGAGGCTGCTTGAAATTGACACCTATCGCGTGCTGGCGTTGCTGACCCTGCCTGTTGCACGCAACCTGATGCCGGTGCTGAACGGATTTGAAACCGAATTGGGCGAAATCACATCGGCCATGCGCGGAGCTGACGAGGCGGATGAACCGAAGCTGCTCGACCGCCTGACGCTGCTGCATTCTGATGTGGTTCGCGAGCACACCAACAGCCAGTTCCGGTTTTCGGCAGCGCGCGCCTATGCGGATCTTGTGGCGTTGCGGATTTCGGAATTGCGTGAAAGCCGCATTGAAGGCCTGCAACTGTTTGCAGAGTTTACCGACCGCCGGCTGTCTCCGGCGATGCGGACCTGTGAAGCGGTATCCGGGCGCCTGTCGATCATGTCTGAACGCGTGGCCCGGGCAACACAGTTGTTGTCAACACGGGTTGATATCAGCCGTGAAAGACAAAACCAGTCGCTGCTGACGAGCATGGACAACCGGGCCAAGCTGCAATTGCGGTTGCAGGAGACGGTGGAGGGTCTGTCGATTGCAGCCATCACCTATTACATCGTCGGCCTGGCGGGCTATGCCGCCAAGGGTGCCGATGCGGCGGGCGTTTTATCTGTTAACGCAGATATTGTCACGGCGCTGGCCATACCGGTTGTCTTGCTGGTGGTGGCAATTGGCGTGCGCCGGGTGCGCAAATCGATTACCGACTGACTTCGCGTTATTCGCGAATGTGCCGTTTGCCTGTTGCGGTTTTCACAGATTTCAATAATACATGCAGCGTTCGCCAAGCGAGCGATCACCGTTTCGGATTGCGTGGTCTTCAGACCGGTCTGAAAGGTGGTTTATATGGTGGGCCTGTAGCTCAATTGGTTAGAGCCGACGGCTCATAACCGTCTGGTTGCAGGTTCGAGTCCTGCCGGGCCCACCACTAAGTCTTTGTTATTACAATATAATTTTATGTTTTAGGCCTCTAATTTCGAAAGATGCGCCTTGCATCAAACAACATATATTTGCTACCTATGGTTGTAAAAAATACATATTTACTTGGAATGTTCCGATTTCAACATTCCGTGTAAATTATACGTATTTACCCTGTGAAATCAAAGACTTACAAATGCACTGGTTGCATCTTCGAGTCGATTGTATGCCACCACCCTTATCCGTCTCTCTTCGTATAATTGCAGGTCTGTCAAGAATACCGCGACATTCCGGCGGGTTAGCGGAGCCGTTGGCGGAACCTTCTGGCGGTGAGACTCGAAAGTGGGCCCCGAATGGCCGCAAATGCTGGCCGAGTCTCTGTTGGCGTATTCGACCACCAGAAGGTTGGACCAGCCTGGTTCGGTAACTGGTTGCGGCAATTCTAATGATTTGGAGTAGGGGATCTAGCTCGGCATTCTAAGAACCCGCCGCTGCTCATTCCAGCATGCAGGGAGTTTGCCGATGCGCTTGAGTCGTTCGGCGGTGAGATCAATTGGCTGGTTGCCGGTCAGGATTGACTTGGTGATGTCGGGTGCCAGGAAGGCCAGGGGC